>Ga0255274_1000025_pt1 | contig 23178 bp, 24 predicted proteins | sample AtltaT_4_FD_183673 | JGI IMG/M metagenome (GOLD analysis project Ga0255274, IMG submission 183673) | Metatranscriptome of freshwater microbial communities from Altamaha River, Georgia, United States - Atl_Colum_RepB_8h (Metagenome... | ecosystem: Environmental > Aquatic > Freshwater > River... | reverse complement strand
CGAGCCACCAATGACCGACGCCGCCCGCCCCGTCCTGCCCGACCACCTCTCGATCGACCCGCGCAGCCCGCACCATGTGCCGGCCATCTTCGAGCACGACATCGGCATCCTGTTCAATGGCAAGGAGCGTTCTGACGTGGAGGAGTACTGCGTCAGCGAGGGCTGGATCAAGGTGCCCGCGGGCAAGACGGTCGACCGCAAGGGCAACCCCCTGATGCTCAAGCTCAAGGGGAGGGTCGAAGCCTTCTACAAATGAAAAGGCCCCTGCGGGGCCTTTTTACCGCGTGGCGTTCACGCCCGGGGTATGCAGTCGATGAAACTCTGGCGCTGCATCAGCTTGTCGAACAGCTTGTGCAGGTTGGGGTGGGGCGTGCGCCAGTCGATCTGCGGGAAGCGGAAATCCAGATAGCCCAGAGCGCATCCCACGGCGATGTCCGACAGGCTCATGTGGATGCCCGAGCAAAAGGGCTTGTCGCCCAGGCCCTGGGCCATGGCTTCCAGTGCACGTTCGATCTTGGTCAGCTGGCGATCTATCCACGCCTGGCTGCGCTGGCCTTCGGTGCGGCCACCCCAGATGGTTTCCATGCGCGCCAGCAGAGCGGCGTCCATCACGCCGTCGGCCAGTGCTTCCCAGGTTTTGACTTCGGCGCGTTCACGTCCACCGCTCGGGATCAGCTTGCCCACGGGCGAGAGCGTGTCCAGGTATTCCACGATCACGCGTGAATCGAACACCGCCTCATGGCCTTCCATGATCAGGCAGGGCACCTTGCCCAGCGGGTTGGACTCGTGGATACGCGTCTCGGCAGACCAGACGTCTTCGGTCACGAACTGGTAGTCCAGTTTCTTTTCGGCCAGCACGATGCGGACTTTGCAGACGTAGGGGCTGGTGAGTGAGCCGATGAGTTTCATGGAGGGATCGGGAAAATGGACAGGCGCCGATTTTAGGGGGAAGCCTCCGGCGTTCGCATGAGGCCTGGTCAAGCCAGGATGCAAGCCTCGGGGAAAACCCGCCCCGCCTACAATGGTGGGCATGAACTTTGCCCCGATTTCCGCCCTTTCGCCGCTGGATGGCCGCTATGCCAGCAAACTCGATGCCCTGCGACCCCTGGTGAGCGAGCTGGGTTACATGCACCGCCGCGTGCAGGTCGAAATTGCCTGGTTCATCGCCCTGTCGGACGCCGGTTTTGACGAGTTCAAGCCGCTCTCGCCCGGCGCCCGCGCCTACCTGACCGGTCTGGTCAAGCACTTCAGCGAGGCCGACGGCGTGGCCATCAAGGAGTTCGAGAAGACCACCAACCACGACGTCAAGGCCGTCGAATACTGGATCAAGTCCAAGTTCAAGGACCGGCCCGAGCTGGAAAAGAACGCCGAGTTCGTGCACTTCGCCTGCACCAGCGAAGACATCAACAACACCAGCCACGCGCTGCAGATCAAGCACGCCCGTGCCGAGGTCATGCTGCCCGGCCTGGACGGCATCATCGCCAAGCTGCGCGAGATGGCGCACACCTTTGCCGACGTGCCCATGCTCAGCCGCACCCATGGCCAGACCGCCAGCCCGACCACCGTGGGCAAGGAAATCGCCAACGTGGTGGTGCGCCTGAACGGCTGCCGCGACAAGATCGCTGCCGTCAAGCTCATGGGCAAGATGAACGGCGCGGTGGGCAACTACAACGCCCACCTGTCGGCCTGGCCCGACTTTGACTGGGAAGCTTTTGCCCGCAAAGTGGTGGAAACGCCTGAACTCGGCGAAGCACAGACCGGCCAGAACGGTGACTGGGGCCTGGGCCTGACCTTCCAGCCCTTCAGCATCCAGATCGAGCCGCACGATTACATGGCCGAACTGTTTGACGCCACGGCCCGCGCCAACACCATCCTGATCGACCTGGCGCGCGACATCTGGGGTTATGTGAGCCTGGGCTACTTCAAGCAAAAGCTCAAGGCCGGCGAGATCGGGTCCAGCACCATGCCGCACAAGGTCAACCCGATCGACTTCGAGAACGCCGAAGGCAATCTGGGCCTGGCCAATGCGGTGCTCAAGCACCTGAGCGAAAAGCTGCCGATCTCCCGCTGGCAGCGCGACCTGACCGATTCGACCGTGCTGCGCAACATCGGCGTGGGCCTGGGCTACACCGCGCTGGCCTACGCTTCGCTCATGACCGGCCTGAACAAGCTCGAACTCAACGAAGAGGCCCTGGCCGCCGACCTCGATGCCTCGTGGGAAGTGCTGGCCGAGCCGATCCAGACCGTGATGCGCCGCTACGGTGTGCAGGGCGCCTACGAAAAGCTCAAGGAAGTCACGCGTGGCAAGACCGTGACCGCGGCCGACCTGCACCAGCTGATCCGCAGCCTGGAGATCCCGCAGGCCGACAAGGACCGCCTGCTGGCCATGACGCCTGCCACTTACGTGGGCAAGGCCGCCGAGCTGGCGCGCCGCGTCTGAGCGCGCTTGCCCTCGCCTTTTGTCTGTCACCCCGGACCTGATCCGGGGTCCATCTTTTTTGCCATGGATGCCGGATCAGGTCCGGCATGACAGAAGCAAAAGACCCAAGAAACTCCACATGGCCCTCAAATCCACCATCTACAAGGCGAATCTCTCGATCGCCGACATCGATCACGGCTACTACGCCGACCATGCGCTGACCCTGGCCCGCCACCCCAGCGAGACCGATGAGCGCATGATGATCCGCCTGCTGGCGCTGGCCCTCAACGCCCACGAGCTGCAGGACACCTGCGGCGGTGACGGCACGCTGGCTTTTGGCGCCGGCCTGTCTGACCCGGACGATCCGGACCTCTGGCTCAAGGATTTCACCGGCCAGGTGCGTTTGTGGGTCGAAGTCGGCCAGCCCGAGGAAAAACCCATCACCAAAGCCTGCCAGAAGGCCGATGCGGTGCGTCTGTACTGCTTCAACCACGCATCGGAAGTCTGGTGGAAAGGGATCGAGGGCAAGCTCACCCGGCTGGACAAGCTGCAGGTGTTTCGTGTGCCGACCGAAGCTTCGCAAGAGCTGGCCAGAATGGCCGAGCGCAGCATGCAGCTGCAGGCGACGGTACAGGACGGTGCTGTGACGCTCAGTGGCGATGCGGGCAGCGTGCACATCGAGTTGACACGCTGGCGCTGAGTCTCCCATGCTCTGGGGACGAGGTCCCCATGATCACTTCGCGACGATCACTCTGGAGCCGTTACCTCGGCATTGCAGCGCCTTATTGGCGCTCTGACGAACGATGGCAAGCCAGCGGCTTTCTGGCGCTGCTGGCTGGCTTGCTGCTGGTGCAGACCGGTTTTGCAGTGCTGATCAACCAGGAAACCGGCGAGTTCATGTCGGCGCTGGCGGCGGGCGACAGCGAGCGTTTCTGGCGGTCCTTGCGCTGGTGCGTGGTGTGGCTGTGTGGCGCAGTGCCCACCTATGCCCTGTATTACCTGGTGCGCGACCGGCTGGGCAACCGCTGGCGGCGCTGGCTCACCTGGCGCTTTTTGGACCGCTACTTCAGTCACCAGAAGTTCTACGAGCTCAACGCCCATGTCTCGATCGACAACCCCGACCAGCGCATCGCCGAAGACATCAGCACCTTCACCCAGAAGTCGCTTTTTTTCGGTCTGATCCTGATGGGTTCGCTGATCCAGCTGACCGCCTTCAGCAGGGTGCTGTGGTCGATCTCGCACGAGCTGGTCTACTTTCTGGTGCTCTACGCCACACTGGGTACGCTGACCACGTTGTGGGTGTTCGGCAAGCCGCTCACCTTGCTGAACTTCCGTCAGCTGCGCCGCGAGGCCGATCTGCGCTTTTCGTTGATCCGGGTGCGCGAGAACGCCGAACCGATTGCTCTCTACCGTGGCGAAGCGCAAGAGCAGCAGCAGGTCAGGCAGCGTTTTGTCAGCGCTTACGACAACTTCAACCAGTTGATCAACCGGCAGTTTTTCCTCAACCTGTTCCAGTACGGCTACAGCATGCTCACGCTCGTGCTGCCCAGCGCCATCATCGCCTCGAGCGTGCTCTCGGGCGAGATGGAGGTGGGCCGCGCGGTGCAGGCGGCAGGGGCTTTCACCGCCGTGCTCGCCGCCATTTCGCTGGTGGTGGACAACTTCGAGAGCCTGACCCGTTTTGCCGCTGGCGTCGATCGGCTCCATACCTTCTACCAGACCCTGTTGGCGCCGCCGCGCCACGCCAGACCCGAGACCCCGGCCGAAACCGTCGAGGGCGCCGATGTGCTGCGCCTGGAAAACCTGACGGTGCAGACACCCGCGCCGACGCGTCTGCTCCTGCGCCGCCTGTCGCTTGTGGTGGAGCCCGGCGAGGGCCTGCTGATCGTCGGCCCCAGCGGCAGTGGCAAGAGTGCCCTGTTGCGCACCATCACCGGCCTCTGGCCTTCAGGCGGTGGTCGCATCCTGCGGCCGGCGCCGCAGCACCTGCTGTTTTTGCCGCAGCAGCCGTACATGCTGCTGGGCGGTACCCTGCGCCACCAGTTGCTCTACCCCGATACCGACCGACCCGTCGGGGATGCGGAGCTGCTGTCGGCGCTCGATCGGGTCAACCTTTCCGATCTGGTGGCGCGCTCAGGTGGCCTGCAGGCCGAAATGGACTGGAGCAAGAACCTCTCGGTGGGCGAGCAGCAGCGGCTGGCCTTTGCCCGCCTGTTGCTCACGGCCCCGCGTTTTGCCTTTCTGGACGAAGCCACCAGCGCCCTCGATCCGGACAACGAGGCGCGGCTGTACCGCGCGCTCATGGTCACCAGGACCACGCCCATCAGCGTCGGTCACCGCGCCAGCATCCTCAAATACCATGCCTGGGTGCTCGAACTCCAGGGTGAAGGCCGCTGGCAGCTCATGGCGGCGCAGGATTACCGCTTTCACGAGCAGGAGCCGACCTGACCGACCAGGCACTGCCCATCGAGGCGATCATCACGAAAGCGATCGCCAGCCATTGCTGCGGCGTCAGCGCTTCCGACAGCATCACCCAGGCGGCCACTGCGCCCACGGCCGGCTCCAGGCTCAGCAGGATGCTGAAACTGCGCTTGGGCAGGTGTCTCAGGGCATACATTTCCAGGGCATAGGGCAAGGCGCTGGACAGCGCCGCCACCACCAGTCCCGGCCACAGCCATTCGAGGCGAAACAGCGCGCTGCCCGATTGCGCCAGCGCCACCGGCAGCACCACCAAGGTGGCGGCCAGCATGCCCATGGGGGTGGCGTTCTGCCCGTAGCGATGCGCCACATGCTGGCCCACCACGATGTACAGCGCCCAGCACACCCCGGCCGCCAGCGCAAACGCGATGCCCACCGGGTCGAGCGCGCCGGGCGACTGCAGGCCCTGCAGCGGCAGGATCAGCGCCAGACCCGTGGCGGCCAGCGCCACCCACAGCAGGTCCAGCCTGCGGTGCGATGTCCAAAGCGCCACCGCCAGCGGTCCGGTGAACTCCACCGCGATCGCCAGCCCCAGCGGAATGCGCCCGATCGACAGGTAAAACAGCAGGTTCATGGCGCCCAGAATCACGCCATACAGCGCCAGTGGCGGCAGGTCGGTGCCCTGCCAGCGGCGACGCCAGGGGCGCAGCACCAGCACCAGCAGCAAGGCGGCCAGGCCGATGCGGTAAGCCGAAATGCCCTCGGCGCCCATCTGCGGGAACAGGGTCTTGGCAAACGAGGTGCCCACGCACAGGGACACCAGCGAGCCCAGCAGGGCGGCAACAGGACGGACAGGGAAACTCAAACGGACACTCGAGGGGGGTCAGCAGGGGCAAGGCCCGCCCCCGCACGGGAGATCCGGGGGCGGGGCGAGGACCATGATAGCGCCGCATACAATCGCCGCTTGGTTTGCACGCCCGGCCGCGGCCGCGTGCATCGGTGTCCATTTTTCCGAATCCCTGGGGTTTCCATGTTCATTTCCTCCGCTTTTGCCCAAACCGCTCCCGCTGCCGCTGCTGGCGGCGACATGCAGTCCACCCTGATGAGCATGCTGCCGCTGCTGCTGATGTTCGCGGTGCTGTACTTCGTCATGATCCGCCCGCAGATGAAAAAGCAGAAAGAGCACCGCGCCATGATCGAGGCCCTGGCCAAGGGCGACGAGGTGGTGACCGCTGGCGGCCTGCTGGGCAAGGTCAGCAAGATCGGTGACGCCTACATCGGTGTGGAGTTGGCCACCGGCGTGGAAGTGCAGATGCAGCGCAATGCCGTGGTGCAGGTGCTGCCCAAGGGCACGCTCAAGTAAAGCGCTTTTCGTGGCAGTGTGCGACCCACGCCACTGCCGATGTCTGTCCTGACGGTCACGCCCTGCGCTGAACGCCCAACGCTCAACCCATCATGAACCGCTATCCGGTCTGGAAGTACGCGATCATCGTCATCGCGCTGCTCCTGGGTGCCCTCTACACCCTTCCCAACTTCTTCGGCGAAGCGCCGGCCGTGCAGGTGTCTTCGGGCAAGGCCACCATCAAGGTGGACACGGCCACACTGGGCAAGGTCGAGGACGCGCTCAAGGCCGCCGGCCTCGCGCCCCAGGTGCTGGCCCTCGAAGGCACCTCGGTGCGCGCCCGTTTTGACACTACAGACAACCAGCTCAAGGCCAAGGACGCGATCCAGAAGGCCCTGATCCCGGACCCGGCCGACCCGCCCTATGTGGTGGCGCTGAACCTGGTCTCGCGCACACCGGCCTGGCTCGCTTCGCTGCACGCCGCGCCCATGTACCTCGGTCTGGACCTGCGCGGTGGCGTGCACTTCATGTTGCAGGTCGACATGCAGGCCGCGCTGACCCAGCGCGTGGAGTCGCTGGCCGGTGACATCCGCAGCCTGCTGCGCGAAAAAGAGGTGCGCCACGGCGGCATCGCCCGCAATGGCCAGAGCCTGGAGCTGCGCCTGCGCGACGCCCAGCAGCTTGCCGGCGCCAAAAACGTGCTGGCCAGCCAGTTCCCTGATCTGCTGGTCAATGAAGCGGCCGAAGGCAGCGAATACCGATTGACCCTGACCATGAAGCCCGAAGCTGCCCGCAAGGTGCAGGAACAGGCCCTCAAGCAGAACATCACCACCCTGCACAACCGGATCAACGAACTCGGCGTGGCCGAACCGGTGATCCAGCAGCAGGGCCTGGAGCGCATCGTGGTGCAACTGCCCGGCGTGCAGGACACCGCCAAGGCCAAGGATATCCTGGGCCGCACCGCCACCCTGGAAGTGCGCATGGTCGACGAAAGCACCGAAGCGCGCAGCGCCGAGCTGGGCCAGGGTGCCGTGCCCTTTGGCACCGAGCGCTACCTGGACCGCGATGGCCGACCCCTCATCGTCAAGAAGCAGGTGGTGCTGACCGGCGACAACCTGACCGACGCGCAGCCTGGTTTTGACAGCCAGACGCAGGAGCCGGTGGTCAACCTGACGCTCGACGCCAAGGGCGCGCGCATCTTCAAGGACGTGACCCGCGAGAACGTGGGCAAGCGCATGGCCATCATCCTGTTCGAAAAGGGCAAGGGCGAGGTTGTGACCGCGCCGGTGATCCGCACCGAAATCGGTGGTGGCCGCGTGCAGATTTCCGGCCGCATGACCACGGTGGAAGCCAACGACACTGCGCTGTTGCTGCGCGCTGGCTCGCTGGCCGCGCCGATGGAAATCATCGAAGAGCGCACCATCGGCCCCAGCCTGGGCGCCGAGAACATCGCCAAGGGCTTCAACAGCGTGACCTGGGGTTTCCTGGTCATTGTCGCCTTCATGTGTGTTTACTACGCCATGTTCGGCCTGTTCTCCAGCCTGGCGCTGGCCGTCAACCTGCTGCTGCTGGTGGCGGCCCTGTCGATGCTGCAGGCCACCCTCACGCTGCCGGGCATGGCCGCCATGGCCCTGGCCCTGGGTATGGCGATCGACTCCAACGTGCTGATCAACGAGCGCGTGCGTGAAGAGCTGCGCAACGGCGCGAGCCCGCAGGCGGCCATCCATGCCGGCTACGACCGCGCCTGGGCCACCATTTTTGACTCCAACATCACCACCCTGATTGCCGGTGTGGCCCTGCTGGCCTTCGGTTCCGGCCCGGTGCGCGGCTTTGCGGTGGTGCACTGCCTGGGCATCCTGACCAGCATGTTCTCGGCTGTGTTTTTCTCGCGCGGCCTGGTCAACCTCTGGTATGGCAGCAAGAAGAAACTCAAGAGCGTGTCGATCGGCACCGTCTGGCGTCCTGAGGCCGGCTCTGCGGTGAAGGCCGATTAAGGAGAGCGAGCGATGGAATTTTTCAAGATCAAAAAAGACATCCCGTTCATGAAGCACGCGTTGGTCTTCAACGTGATCTCCTTCCTGACTTTTGCTGCGGCGGTGTTCTTTCTCTTCACCCGTGGCCTGCACCTGTCGGTCGAATTCACCGGTGGCACGCTGATGGAAGTCAGCTACAGCCAGCCGGCCGACCTGAACAAGGTGCGCAGCACTGTGGCGGGTCTGGGCTTTGCCGAGACGCAGGTGCAGAACTTCGGTACCGCGCGCGACGTGATGATCCGCCTGCCGGTACAAAAGGGCGTCAGTTCCGCCCAGCAAAGCGACAAGGTGCTGGCGGCCCTCAAGGCCGACAACCCCGATGTGACGCTGCGCCGCACCGAATTCGTGGGTCCGCAAGTGGGCGACGAGCTGGTCGAAGACGGTCTCAAGGCGCTGGCCTTCGTGGTCGTCGGCATCATGATTTACCTGGCGATCCGCTTCGAATGGAAGTTCGCCGTTTCGGCCATCGTTGCCAACCTGCACGACGTGATCATCATCCTGGGCTTTTTTGCCTTCTTCCAGTGGGAGTTCTCGCTGGCGGTGCTGGCCGCCGTGCTGGCGGTGCTGGGCTACTCGGTCAACGAATCCGTGGTGATCTTTGACCGCATCCGCGAGAACTTCCGCCGTTACCGCAAGATGAACACCGTCGAGATCATCGACAACGCCATCACCTCCACCATCAGCCGCACCATCATCACCCACGGCTCCACCCAGATCATGGTGCTCTCCATGCTCCTGTTTGGTGGCGAGACGCTGCACTACTTCGCCATGGCGCTGACCATCGGCATCTGCTTTGGCATTTACTCATCGGTGTTCGTGGCTGCGGCCATTGCCATGTGGCTGGGTGTCACGCGGGAAGACCTCATCAAGGCCGTCAAAAAGGACGGCGACCCGTCCGACGAGAACCACGGTGCGGTGGTCTGATACCCGCCAGAAACAACAAGAGGCCCTGCGGGGCCTCTTGTCTTTTGCGTCAAGTTCTCACCCCCGCACCAGCCTTTGAAACAGCCCACCCGGCAGCCGCTGCACTTGTCCTTGCAACTCCAGATCGAGCAGTTCGGCTTGCAGGTGTGCGGTGTCCAGGCCGCTGCGGGCCTGCAGGGCGTCCAGTCCGACCGGGTCGTGGCCCAGCAAGGGCAGCAGACCATGTTGAGGTGTGGGTGTGTCGGGCGGCGGGGTGTCGAAGGCCAGCGGCGCCTGTGCGAGCGGGTCGGGCACGCGCAGTTCTTCGAGCACGTCCTGTGCCGACTCCACCAGCTTGGCCCCTTGGCGGATCAGGGCGTGGCAGCCGCGACTTTGGGGCGAGTGGATGGAACCTGGGATGGCAAACACTTCGCGGCCTTGTTCCAGCGCCTGCCGCGCGGTGATGAGCGAGCCCGATTCAAGCGCCGCTTCAACCACCAGCGTGCCCTGGCTCAGGCCGGAAATGATGCGGTTGCGGCGCGGGAAGTTCTCCGGGCGAGGTGGCGTGCCCAGCGGGTATTCGGACAGGATCAGGCCGTGCTGCGCGATGCGGTGCGCCAGTGCCTGGTGCTGGCGGGGGTAGACCCTGTCCAGTCCGGTGCCGACCACGGCGATGGTGGCGACTTGACCGGCCGCGGCGCCGTCCAGTGCGCCTTCGTGCGCGGCGCCGTCCACGCCCAGCGCCAGACCCGAGACGATGGTCAGGCCGGTCTGTGCCAGGTGCTGGGCGAAGGCCCGGGCGTTGAGCCGGCCCTGCGGTGTGGGGTTGCGGCTGCCAACGATGGCCAGCGCCCGGCTGCTGTGCAGGTGCCGCAGTTGCGCGGTGCAGCCCATCGCGTACAGGAGGCAGGGCGGGTCTTCGGTCTGCAGCAGCGGGCCAGGGTAGTCCTCGTCGCCCAGCGTGACGATGGCGCGGTGTGTGGGGTCGTTTTGCAGCCAGGCCCAGGTGGCTTCCACCAGTGCGGCCAGGTCTTCGGGTTCGGCGACCATGGCCGACGCCACGCGCTGGCCGGCCACAGCCGCCCAGGCCGGCGGCGTTTGCTGCCAGATGGCCCGGGGCGGTCCGAAGGCCGCGAGCAGCTGACGTGCCGTTCCCGGCCCAATGCCCGGGGTCTGCAGCAGGCGCAGCCAGGCGCCCAGTTCCTCATGTTCCATGAGCATGGTCTCCTCCCTTCGGTCCGTGTTCGGACTCTGCGGGCCATTCTGGGTGAAAGCGGAGGCGACGGCAAGGACTTCGCCAGCCTGCGAAAATACGCCCCATGGCATTGCTTTCCATCCTCCGATACCCTGATCCGCGCCTGCACAAGGTGGCCCAGCCCGTGCAGGCGTTTGACGCGCGCCTGCAGCAAACCATCGACGACATGTTCGAGACCATGTACGAGGCCAAGGGCATCGGCCTGGCTGCCACGCAGGTCGATGTGCACCAGCGCCTGATCGTGATCGACGTGTCCGAGGAGCGTGACCAGCCGCTGGTGCTGATCAACCCCGAAATCACCTGGTCCAGCCCCGAGCGCGTCAAGGGCGACGAAGGCTGCCTGTCGGTGCCCGGCATCTACGACGGTGTGGAGCGGTCCACGGCCGTCAAGGTCAAGGCGCTGGATCGCCACGGCAAGGAGCAGCTGATCGAAGCCACCGAGTTGCTGGCCATCTGCATCCAGCATGAGATGGACCACCTGATGGGCAAGGTGTTTGTCGAATACCTCTCCCCCCTCAAGCAGGGCCGCATCAAGACCAAGCTGGCCAAGGCCTTGCGCGACGAGCGCTGAGGCAAGCCCATGCGTCTGGTTTTTGCGGGCACCCCCGAATTCGCGCGCGAAGCCATGGCGGCTTTGCACGCCGCCGGCCATGACATTGTTCTGGTCCTGACCCAGCCCGACCGCCCGGCTGGCCGCGGCATGAAACTGCAGGCTTCGCCCGTCAAGCAGTGGGCACAGGACCACGGCGTGCCTGTGGCGCAGCCCCGCAGCCTGCGGCTGGACGGCAAATACCCAGACGACGCTGCTGCCGCCCGCGAGGCGCTGCTGGCGGCGAATGCGCAATGCATGGTGGTGGCCGCCTATGGCCTGATCCTGCCGCAATGGGTGCTGGATTTGCCGCCGCGTGGGTGCCTCAACATCCACGCCTCCATCCTGCCGCGCTGGCGCGGCGCCGCGCCCATCCACCGCGCCATCGAGGCCGGCGACGCCGAGACCGGCATCACCATCATGCAGATGGACGCGGGGCTGGATACCGGCGACATGCTGCTGCTCAAAACCCTGCCGATCGCGCCCAATGCCACCACCGCCACGCTGCACGACCAGCTGGCCGTGCTGGGTGGCGAATGCATCGTCCAGGCGCTTGCCCATCCTGACGCCCTCACGCGCACGCCGCAGCCGGCCGAGGGCATCACTTACGCCCACAAGATTGAGAAAACCGAAGCCGCGCTCGACTGGACGCTGCCGGCCGATGTGCTGGCCCGCCGCATCCGTGCCTTCGACCCTTTTCCGGGCATGACGGTGCCGCTCACGCACAACGGTCAGACCGAAACGCTCAAGCTCTGGGCCGCCACGGCCGAGCCGCGCAGTGCCGTGTTGACGCCGGGCACCGTGGTCAGCGCTGACGGCAGCGGCGTGCGCGTGGCCTGCGGCCAGGGCCAGCTGTGCCTGACGCAGCTGCAACGCCCGGGCGGCAAGCGCCTGAATGCGGCCGACTTTTTGCGTGGCTGCTCCCTGCAGCCAGGCCAGAGCCTGAAGGCGGACTGATGTTCTTTCTGCCCCACATCCACCGCCACCCCGCCTTCCGCGAAGGCATGCGCGATGTCTCGCCGCAGTCGCCAGGCATCGCAGCCTGGGGGCTGATGACGGGTGTGGCCATGGTCAAGTCGGGCATGAGCGTGTTCGAAGCGGTGGCCATGACGCTCACCGTGTTCGCCGGCAGCTCGCAGCTGGCGGCCATTCCGCTGATCGTGGCGGGTGCGCCGGCCTGGGTGATCCTGGCCACTGGTTTTTGCGTGAACCTGCGCTTTGTGGTGTTCAGCCTGCACCTGCGACCGTTTCTGATGCACCTGCCGCTGTGGCAGCGTCTGGTGCACGGTTACATGACGGCCGATATCAGCTACGTGCTGTTCACCCGCAAGTACCACCATCCCGGCCAGACCCCGGCACAAAAACTGGAGCAGGAAGCCTATCTGGCCGGCAACGATTTCCTCAACTGGTTCAGCTGGATCGTGGCCAGCCTGGTCGGCATCGCGCTGGCCAACATCATCCCCACCGCCTGGGGCCTGGGTTTTGCCGGCATCCTGTGTCTGCTGGGCATCCAGTGCTCGCTGGCGAGCTCGCGCATGCGCATCCTGTCGTCGGCGGTGGCGGGCGTGGCGGCGGTGCTGGCCTATGCCTTGCCGCTCAAGCTCAACATCGTGTTCGCCATCGCGGTGGCCGTGATCCTTTGCCTGACGATCGAACGTCTGCGCCCTACCCCTGTCGCTGGAGGCCACGCATGAACGGCACCGACCTGTGGACCCTGGCGGTCATCCTGGGCCTGGCGGCGGTGACGGTGCTCACGCGCAGCTTTTTCTTCATGTCCGGCAAACCCTGGCATCTGCCCGGCTGGGCCCAGCGCGGGCTGCAGTACGCGCCCATCGCAGCCCTGTCGGCGGTGGTGGTCCCCGAAATCGTGATGGTGGAGGGTGAGCTGATTGCCACCTGGCAGGATGCGCGTCTGTTTGCCGCGGCCGCCGGCGCCGCCACCTATTTCTGGCGCCGCGATGTGCTGCTGACCATCCTGCTGGGCATGGCGGTCTACCTGCCGCTGCACCTGGGCCTGGGTTGGTAGTTCAGAGCGGCAGAAGGGCTTGTGCTTCGGCCGCAGCCCGCGCCAGCTGGCGGTCCTCGGCGGCGCGCTCGGCGTATTTGTTGAAGCGCCACGAGGTGCCCTCGATCGTGATGCGGCGCCAGACGGCGCGCTTTTCGCCGGCGCTCATCTCGGTCCAAAGCTGCACTTCCTCGAACGTGCGTCCGCAGCCTTTGCAGGATGCATCGCCCTGGCTGGTCGAGCAGATTGCGATGCAGGGCGTGTCGGGGGTGGTGGCATACCAGTCCTGAAAAGCTTCTGCAGCATCCCGCGGCAGCGTGAACTCGTCGGCCAGGTCCTGCTTGTAGAACACCATCAGCGCGTACACCTCGGCCAACGCGCGCAGCTCGCGCGGCAGTGTCACCCCGTCGGGCGAGGGGTTCTTGGCGCGCCAGTGGTTGATGGCAGCTTCGATGTCGGTGATGTGGATGCCGGCCATGGTTTTCAAGCAGGACGGCGATCATAGCCGCTCGCAGCCCGACGAGGGTGCCCCGCGCCCAGCAGCCCTGCCGGTCGTCAGGTCTGGGGCCGTCGGCTGGCGCTGCGCAGGCTCAGCCACATGGTCAAGGCCAGAATGGCCACGACCACACCCAGCGAGATCAGCACCGGGATCTTGACGATGTCAATCAGCACCATCTTGCTGCCAATGAAGACCAGAATCACCGCCAGGCCATAGCTCAGCAGGTGGAACTTGCCCGCCACTGCCGCCAGCAAAAAGTACATGGCGCGCAGGCCAAGGATCGCGAACACGTTGCTCGTGAGCACAATGAAAGGGTCTTTGGTGATGGCGAAGATGGCCGGGATCGAGTCCACGGCAAAGATCACATCGGTCAGCGCCACCAGGCAGATCACCATGAAAAGCGGGGTGGCGATCTTTTTGCCATGCTCCAGCGTGAAGAATTTCTCGCCGTCATAGCGTTGGCTGACCGGCATGAGCCTGCGCAGCAGCCGGAGGGCTGGGTTCTCGTCCAGTGTCTGTTCCTGGCCGGCAGCCATCCACATCTTCACGCCCGTGAGGATCAGGAAGGCTCCAAAAACGTACAGGATCCAGTGGAACTGCGCCAGCAACCAGCCCCCCAGAAGGATCATGAGGGTGCGCAACACGATCGCGCCGATGATGCCAATCATCAACACCCGCTTCTGGAAGGCCGGAGGCACCGCGAAATAGGTGAAGATCATCAGGAAGACAAAGATGTTGTCGACCGCCAGGCTCTTTTCGATCAGGTAACCGGTGAGGAATTCCAGCGCCCGCGTGTTGGCTTCCGCCGTGGAGCCGGTGCTGTCCTTGACCGCCCACCAGAACAAGCCGTTGAAGGCAAAGCTGACGGCCACCCAGATGACCGACCAATTGACGGCCTCTCGAAAGCCGACTTCGTGCGCGCCCTGCTTGCGCAGCACCACGAAATCCACAAAAAGCGCGACCAGCACGATGGCCACAAAAGTTGCCCACAGCCAGGCAGGCGCGACGGTCTGAAACAGGGTTTCCATGAAAGGACCTTTAAAGGAATGAACAAGGCATTCCCAAAAGGTCTTGCGGGAGCATGTCTGCACATGTCTGCGGGTCCGGTGAACACTCACGTTCACGTACTGACGGATGCCCGGCTCCACACGCGGTGTGGATCGCTACTCCCCTTTCGGTTGCAGCGGATTCTGCCAAGCGATGAAATCCCCGGCTTTCGAGAGGGTTTGGCCGGGCACCCACCAGCAGGGCCTCAGCGCTCTCTTTGCATCTCGCGCAGTTGTTCCTGAATCTGCCGCACCCGGGTGTCCACGATCGAAGCCTCGATGTGGTCGCCCGGCTGCAGCTGGCCATGGCGTGCCACATCCTGCGCGGCCCGAAAGCGGTCGAGGGCGCCTTGCAGGTCCATGCGTACCAGCTGGGCCTCACCCTCGGCACGCAGGGACGCGAGCTTTTGTCCTTGTCCGGCCAGCAGGGCGGCCAGCAGATTCCAGGCCTGGGCGTCGTGCGGGGTGTTCTGCACCTGCTGGCGCAGCTGCTGCACCACGCTGCCGGTGGACGGGTGGCCGGGCAGGTGGATGAGCGACTGGGCCATGGCCACCAGTTCGGGCCGTGGCCAGCGGCTGAGCATGGAAGACGGCTGCAGGGCCTGAACCATTTGCGCGTGTTCGCCCCGTGCCGCCTGCAACTCGGCGCCCAGCAGGCGCGTCAGGCGGGACGCCACCGTGTTGGAAGCGGTCAGGGTCTGCAGCGCCTGCCACTGCTGGCGGGCCTGCACGGGCTCGCGCAAGAGTTGCCAGGCCAGGGCCGCCGCATACAGGCTGCCGGCTTTTTGCGCGGCGGTGGCCTGCCCGGACAGGCTGGCAGGCAGTTGGGTCCAGGCGCGCAGGCTGTCCACCTGCGACTGTGACAGCACACGCGCCCTGGCCGAGACCATGGCCTGCTCCATGTCCTGTTGTGCCGTTGCAGATGCTGCAGTGCCCAGGGGCAGTCGGCTGTGCATGTCGGCAATGCGCTCGGTGGTCAACGGGTGGCTGCGCAGGTAAGGGTAGCTGCCGTTGTCGTTGACGCCCGCAGCCTGCTGCAGCTTGCCGAACATGGTGACAAAGCCACGCGGGTCGTAACCGGCCTCGGACAACACACCAAAGCCGATGCGGTCAGCCTCGCGCTCCATGTCGCGTGAATAGCTCAGCTGTGATTGCATGGCGGCGGCCTGGCCGCCTACCACCAGCGCCTGCGTGGCCTGCGGGCTCTTGCTGGCGGCCAGTGCCCCCAGAATGAGCGAACCGATCACCCAAGGGGTCATGCGCCCCTGCGCTTCCATTTGCCGCGCGATGTGCCGCTGTGTGACGTGGCTGAGCTCGTGTGCCAGCACCGAAGCGAGCTCGTCGCGCGAGCTCACCACCGCGATCAGGCCCAGATGCACCCCCAGGTAACCGCCGGGCAGCGCAAAGGCATTGACCGAGCGGTCACGGCCCAGCAGGATGCGCCAGGCAAAGCGTTCGCGCAGCTCGGGCGAGAGTTCGCCGCGGGCGGCAGCCGCGTCTACTAGGGGGGTCCAGAGTTTCTGGATGTATTCGTCCAGTACCGCATCCTCGAGGTAGTCGGGGTCGCGGTAGAGCTCACGGATGATGCGGTCACCCAGCGCGCGCTCGGCGGCCACGGAAATCGCTTCGCCCTCTCCCAGTGCGGGCAAGGCCTGGCGTTGTGGCCAGGCCGGACCCGCGCACAGGCTCCAGGCCAGCACGGCCAGGCCCAGGCGGGTCGGCCAGCGTGCAGATCGGGCGGGTGTGGCGGACGGTGTGTTCAAGGGCTGGGCAGCTCTGGCGGTCGGGGGGATTGACCTTATCATGCGCCATTGTCGTCAACCTTCTGTAAACCCCCTCTGCGGCCGGCCTTATGAGCGCAACTTCTTCCCCCCTGACCCACTTTGACGCCCAGGGCCAGGCCCACATGGTGGATGTGGGCGCCAAGGTCAGCACCCACCGCGTGGCGGTGGCCAGTGGCCGCATCCGCATGCTGCCGGCCACGCTGGCGCTGGTGCAGTCCGGCACCGCCAAGAAGGGCGACGTGCTGGGCATTGCCCGTCTGGCCGGCATCATGGGCGCCAAGAAGACGAGTGACCTGATCCCGCTGTGCCACCCGATCGCGCTCACGCGCGTGACCGTGGCATTCGAGGTCCTGCCCGAGGCTTCGGAAATCATCTGCACCGCCACTGCCGAAACTGTTGGCCAGACTGGCGTGGAAATGGAAGCGCTGACCGCCGTGCAGGTGGCCCTGCTCACCATCTATGACATGTGCAAGGCCGCCGACCGTGGGATGGTCATCAGCGATGTGAAGCTGCTGGAGAAGCAGGGCGGCAAGAGCGGCCACTGGGTGGCCGCAGCCTGAAGGGTTCCGGGCCCGATAGGCCCGAAGCTTAGCGCGACGCGTTGCCGCGCGAGAGCAGTGCGTACAGCAGGATCGCGCCAAACGTGGCGGTGCCGATGCCGCCCAGCGCGAAGGGACCGAACTTGAGGGTGAAGTCGCCCGTGCCCAGGACCAGCGTGACCGCGGCGACGATCAGGTTCTTGTTTTCCGAAAAATCCACTTTGTTGTCGACCCAGATCTTGGCGCCGGCCACGGCGATCAGGCCGAACACCACGATGGAGACGCCGCCCATCACCGGCAGCGGAATGGCCTGGATCAGGGCGCCGAATTTGGGCGAGAAGCCCAGCAGCACGGCCATGAGCGCGGCCATCAGGAAGATGGCAGTGGAGTAGATGCGGGTGGCGGCCATCACACCGATGTTTTCTGCATAAGTCGTCACGCCAGTGCCGCCACCAGCGCCGCTGACCATGGTGGCCACACCGTCGCCAATGAAGGCACGGCCCATGTAGGTGTCCAGGTTTTTGCCGGTCATGGCCGTCACGGCCTTGATGTGCCCCAGGTTTTCGGCCACCAGGATGATGGCCACCGGCGCGATCAGCAGCATGGCGCGGCCGTCGAACACCGGCGCTGCCAGCGTGGGCAGGCCGAACCAGGCGGCGCTCATCACGCCCGACAGGTCCAGCGGCTTGCCCAGGCCCATGCCGTTGGTCAGCACGGCATACACCACGCTGGCCACGATCAGGCCCACCAGGATCAGCAGCCGCTGCACCATGCCGCGCGAATACACAGCCACCAGACCGACGCTCACAAAAGTGACCAGCTGCATCCAGGCATCAAAGTCGCCAGCTGCCATGTTCTTGACCGGCACGCCCGCCAGGTTCAGGCCGATCACGGCGACCACAGCGCCGGTGACCACTGGCGGCATCAGCCGCTCGATCCAGCCGGTGCCGATCAGCTGCACCACCACGCCGATCAGGGTGTAGAGCGCGCCGCAGGCGATGATGCCGCCCAGCGCCACGCCGATGTTGGCGTTCGGTCCCTTGCCGGCATAGGCCGTGGCGGCGATCACCACGCCGATGAAGGCAAAACTCGAACCCAGGTAGCTGGGCACCTTGCCGCCGGTGATGAGAAAGAAGATCAGCGTGCCGATGCCGCTCATCAGGATGGCAACGTTCGGGTCAAAACCCATGAGGATGGGAGCCAGCACTGTCGCGCCGAACATGGCGATCACATGCTGCACGCCCATGGCGGCGGTGTGCGGCCAGGGCAGGCGCTCGTCGGGGGCGATGGTGCCGCCTTGCTGCAGCACGTCCGGGCTCTGCTGCCGCCATTGGAACATCGACATGGGTTTCTCCTTGAAATGTTGGTGGCCGCGATGCTAGCGCAGTCTTCCGGCGAGCCAGCCGCCTGGGCGACGCGGGCGCAGCGGGCACAATCCGGCCTTTAAAGGCACAACCGCCATTTGCACACGAGGAAACGACCATGACCGCCATCGACCCCGCCGCCCGCGCCCAGGTGCACCTGATCGACCACCCGCTGGTGCAGCACAAGCTCACGCTCATGCGCAAGAAGGACGCCAGTACCAGCAGCTTCCGACGCCTGCTCAATGAACTGGCCAGCCTGATGATTTATGAGGTCTGCCGCGACATGCCTTTGCAGGACGTGCAGATCGAGACCCCGCTGGAGACCATGACCGGCCGCGTGATCGACGGCAAGAAACTGGTGTTTGCCAGCATCCTGCGCGCGGGCAACGGCATTCTGGACGGGGTGTTGTCGGTGGTGCCGGGCGCGCGCGTGGGCCACATCGGCCTGTACCGCGACCCGCAGACGCTGCAGGCGGTGGAGTACTACTTCAAGATGCCCAAGGCCATGAACGAGCGCGATGTGGTTGTGGTGGACCCGATGCTGGCCACCGGCAATTCGGCCGCCGCCGCGATTGCCCGCCTCAAGCAGTGCCAGCCGCGTTCCATCAAGTTTTTGTGTCTGCTGACCTGCCCCGAGGGCATCCATACCCTGCACCGCGAACACCCGGACGTGCCGATTTACACCGCCGCCATCGACCGCGAACTCAACGACCACGGCTACATCCTGCCCGGTCTGGGCGATGCGGGAGACCGGATTTTCGGGACCCAGTGAGCGCCAGTCTTGCGGCAGGCGCCTGGGCGCATTTCAGCGCCCATCGGCTCCGTAGACAGCGCTTTTCTGTTGTGTGTGCCAGTCGGCCAAGTCGGCACGTCCGCTCAGCCGTGCGCTCTCGATGAGCCGCTCGATCACGCGTGGCTCGGGTGAGTAGTGCAGCGCTTTTTCGCTGGCCCGCAGCATGGCTGCGGCATTGGCCGGTGTGACGGGGGTGGTGGTGACTTCGGCAAAGCGCACCGCCTGGCTGAAAAACAGGGTCTGCCTGGCTGCGGTCCAGGGATCCTCGCGCCACACCGACCAGCGCTGGGCATGCGGCAGGTAGATCTGGCGCATGCGCTGGTAGTCGGCCCCGATCAGCAGGACCAGCGCCAGCACCACAGCCCCCAGCAGTTGCAGTGTCGACCGCCGCGCTGCCAGCCACTGGCAGGCCTGGGTCCAGCGCATCAGCACGGCGGCCAGCGTTGCCAGCTGGAACGGCCCGTACCACAGCGGGTATTCGAGCAGGCTGTGCAGCCCGACCATCGCCAGCACGCCCCAGGCCAGGCTGTCCGATGCCCGCTTGAGTCGCCACGGCTGGGCACGCAGCACCAGCGCGATCAGCCCGCCCGAGATCAGCAGCGCGGCTGGGATGCCGAAGGCGAATGCCAGCTGCAGCGGCAGGTTGTGGGCGTGGCCCAGGATGTCGCAAAAGCGGATGCCCGGGTAGCTGGCCATGTAGTGGGCGTATTTGAGTTCGCCCCAGCCCCAGCCGGTCCAGGGTTTGTGCCCGATCAGGTGCAGCACATTGCTCCACAACACACCACGCGACCCGCAACCGGCCATGTCGCCCATGCGCTCCAGTGCGCTGTTGACGTCTGCGCCGCTCCACAGCGCCAGCGCGTGCGGCAAGGCCACGCTGGCGAGCAGGTACACCCCCATGGCCCACAGCAGCAAGGGCCAGGACCAGACAGGCCGGCGTGCAGGCGAAACCATCTGCCAAACCGCCACGAGTGCCGGCAGGAGCAACCATTGCAGCAGGCCGGTGCGCGAGCCGGTGGCGGCATTGCCCGCCGCCAGCAGGGCCAGCATCCACACGGCATGCGGTCGCCACAAACCCTGCCCTTGCCACCACAGCACCGCCACCGCCCCCAGGCTGGTCAGGGTGGCCAGCTGGTTGCGCTGGCGCAAATTGCCCACCGCGTCACCCAGGTAGGCCGGGACATGCACCCAGCCGCCCAGATGGGCCGCTTCGCCAAAATACTGCAGCAAGCCCATGGCACTGCCGATCACTGCGGCGATCGCCCAGGCTTGTGCCAGTTCAGGGACCGAGGGCAGTCGCCTGAGCACCAGCAAAGTGGCCAGAGCCCCCCAGCTGACCAGCAGGGGAACGGTGTTGGACTGTGGACCGGGCGCCCAAGGGTGAACCCAGGGGAGCACGAGCAGGCCCAGGACGAACCAGCCGGGAACAGGGCTGGCCGGGGCGCTCGTGGGGCTTTGGGTCACCATCCAAACAAAACGCAGCCAGAAGGCTGCGTTTGAACGGGGGTGGGCAGGATCAGGAAGCCTTGCATGAGGCGGGCAGGTATTTGGCGGGCAGCGGGTTGCTTGCCGCCGGGCCACAGCGCCAGCCGCTGACCGCTTTGCCGCCATCGGCGCTGCCGTTGATGGCGGTGTCACCCGTCTGCAACGGTGTCAGTGCAATCGCGTTGGCTGAAGCACTGGTGCCACCCCGCAGTGCTTCATGTTTGCCGGTGACCGTGATCACGCCGTTGCCATCCACCGCGATGCCGCTCACGTATTTGGAGCTCTGGCTGTCACAGGCCTTGGGCAGGGCGGCCGATACGTCGGCACCCGAGGCGGAGCTGATGGCCTCGGTCACCGCGGTCTTGCAGCCGTTGGCCGCCAGCAGCATTTCGGAGACCTTGGCCCGGATGGTGTAGTCCTGGTAGGCCGGCAGAGCCAGCGCGCCCAGGATGCCAATGACCGCGATCACGATCATCAGCTCGATCAGGGTCAGGCCGTGTTGCAGACGTTTTTGCATGTCATCCTCCCTTGGATGTGGTTATGGGGACAGCCATGGTAAGCCAGGGACTGTTCCCCCACCAAGGGCCTCACTCGGCCGCAGCGACTTTTCTGCTGCCGGCGATTTTGCCGATGGCCAGCACCAGCAGAGCGCCCGCGATGCCCAGCCCGTAATGCCAGGCCTTGTCCTGCGGGATGTAGTTCACCAGACCCGGATCGGTGTGGACCATGGTGCCGGCGATCCAGCCCAGCAGCATGCCGCCGAGCGTGATGATCAGCGGGAAGCGGTCCATCAGCTTGAGCACCAGCTGGCTGCCCCAGACGATGATCGGGATGCTCACCAGCAGGCCGAAGATCACCAGCGGCATCTGATGCTGCTCACCAGCCCCCTGGGCTGCACCGGCGATGGCAATGACGTTGTCGATGGACATGACCAGATCGGCCACGATCACGGTTTTGACAGCACCCCAGAGTTTGTCACTGGCCTCGATGTTGCTGTGCTCGTCCTCGTCTTCAGGGACCAGCAACTTCACGCCAATCCACACCAGCAGCACACCGCCCACCAGTTTGAGGTAGGGGATGGCCAGCAAGGTGAGGGCAAAGGCGATCAGGACCACGCGCAGCACGATGGCGCCGGCCGTGCCCCACAAAATACCTTTGGTGCGCATGGCTTCGGGCAGGGAGCGGCAGGCCAGGGCGATCACCACGGCGTTGTCGCCACCGAGCAGGATGTCGATCAGGATGATCTGGCCCACGGCAATCCAGAAATGGGTGGTCAGAAATTCTTCCACGTTGTTCCTCGTTGTGCCCGCGGTTGGGATGCGGGGTTGGTTGTCGGAAAAAAAGGCAAAGCCGGATTGTCCCGCAGGACATCCGGCTTGCGTATTGTGGCAAACCACAGAGGCTGACCAGTTGGGGACAGGGCAGGACCTGTCCCCGAGGCCTGATCCGTCAGGGGCCGGGCTGTGCCCGCACCCCGACGATGCCCATCACTTGAGCTGGGCCTTGAGCAGCTTGCCCAGTTCGGAGGGGTTGCGCGTGACCACGAAACCGCACTCTTCCATGATCGCCAGCTTGGCATCGGCCGTGTCGGCACCGCCGGAGATCAGGGCACCGGCGTGGCCCATGCGCTTGCCGGGAGGGGCCGTGACACCGGCGATGAAGCCGACCACGGGCTTTTTCATGTTGGCCTTGCACCACTGGGCGGCTTCGGCTTCGTCCGGGCCACCGATCTCGCCGATCATGATCACCGCGTCGGTGTCCGGATCGTCGTTGAAAGCCTTCATCACGTCGATGTGCTTGAGGCCGTTGATCGGGTCGCCACCGATACCCACGGCGCTGGACTGGCCCAGGCCGACTTCGGTCAGCATGGCCACGGCTTCATAGGTCAGCGTGCCCGAACGGGACACGACGCCGATGCGGCCCTTGCGGTGAATGTGACCGGGCATGATGCCGATCTTGATCTCGTCGGGTGTGATCAGGCCGGGGCAGTTGGGACCCAGCAGCAGGGTGCGCTTGCCGCCAGCAGCTTCCTTGGCCTTCATCTTGTTGCGCACTTCGAGCATGTCACGGACGGGAATGCCTTCGGTGATGCAGATCGCCAGATCCAGGTCGGCTTCCACGGCTTCCCAGATGGCGGCCGCTGCGCCTGCGGGCGGCACGTAGATCACCGACACGGTGGCGCCGGTTTCCTTGGCGGCGTCCTTGACGGACGAGAAGATCGGCACGCCGAAGATGGACTCGCCGGCCTTCTTGGGGTTCACGCCCGCCACGAAGCAGTTCTTGCCGTTCGCGTACTCGATGCACTTCTCGGTGTGGAACTGGCCGGTCTTGCCGGTGATGCCCTGGGTGATGACTTTGGTGTCTTTGTTGATGTAGATCGACATGATGCTTGTCCTAATCAGTTGGGGACAGAGCTAAAGATCTGTCCCCAAAGTCATTACTTAACGGCAGCCACGATTTTCGTAGCGGCTTCGGCCATGGTGTCGGCAGCGATGATCGGCAGGCCAGACTCGGCCAGCATCTTCTTGCCCAGCTCTTCGTTGGTGCCCTTCATGCGCACGACCAGCGGCACGTTCAGGTTCACGGCCTTGCAGGCGGTGATGACGCCGGTGGCAATCGTGTCGCACTTCATGATGCCGCCGAAGATGTTGACCAGAATGCCCTTGACCTTGGGGTTCTTGAGCATGATCTTGAAGGCTTCGGT
>Ga0255274_1000024_pt1 | contig 23326 bp, 21 predicted proteins | sample AtltaT_4_FD_183673 | JGI IMG/M metagenome (GOLD analysis project Ga0255274, IMG submission 183673) | Metatranscriptome of freshwater microbial communities from Altamaha River, Georgia, United States - Atl_Colum_RepB_8h (Metagenome... | ecosystem: Environmental > Aquatic > Freshwater > River... | reverse complement strand
GTCAGTTTGTCAATGCGCATGGAATTTCTCCTTGCCGGGTCACCTTGGGCTAGACCGGCCGATTTCAAGCCCTGGCCACGATCCGTCTCTTGCCTAAAATCAAGGTATGCAGATTCACCAGCTCAACGTCAGCCACAACGAGCGCCAGGACCGGCTGCTGCTGCGGCTCAACACACAGACAGCCGAAGAGTTCCGTTTCTGGCTCACGCGTCGCATGGCCTTGCGCCTGGTGCCTGCCCTGGAACAGACGATTGGCCGCCTGGAATCCACCCAGGCCCGCGTGATGGCGCCAGACCCGGCATCGCAGCAGATTCTGACCGAACTCAAGCGCGACGCTTTCATGCAAAAGGCCGACTTCAAGACACCCTATGTGGAACAGGCGCAGAAGCTGCCACTGGGCGATGAGCCGATGCTGGTGACCGATGTGCAGCTGCAGCTGCAAGGTGCGGGGGTCCTGGTCACGCTGCAGGACAAGGGTGCATCGCCCGGTCCGGCCCAGGTCTGTCAGCTCAACCTGCAGGCTTCGCTGGTGCACGGCTTGGTCCACCTGCTGCGGCAGGCCATGGACAAGGCGCAATGGACCCACCCGGCCCAGGTGCCGGCTCCCGTCTCTGATCAAACCGCTGCACCGGTCAGCGGCTACCGCCACTGAAGCATTGCCTCGGCAAAGGGGGCTCGCTCAGGCGTTGTTCGCGTCGATGCCCCAGCGCGCCAGCGCCGCGTCGTCGCTGACCCGCGCATCCACCCACTGGGCGCCCTGCGGGGTCTGCTCTTTCTTCCAAAAAGGCGCCTGCGTCTTGAGGTAGTCCATCAGGAACTCACAGGCCTTGAAACTCTCGCCCCGGTGCGCCGAGGTCACGGCCACGAACACGATCTGGTCGGCGGGCTGGAGCAGGCCAATGCGGTGGATGACCCGCGCTTCGTAAAAGTCAAAGCGCTGATGCGCCTCGTCGATCATGGCCTCGATGGCTTTTTCGGTCATGCCCGGGTAGTGCTCGAGCTCCATGGAACGGATTTCGTCTGCAGCAGCCCCGGTGATGGCGCGGGTGTCGCGCACGGTGCCGACAAAGCTGCAGACCGCGCCCACGCGCAGGTCGCCCGCACGCAGGTCGGCCAGCTCGGCGCCCACGTCGAAATCTTCGGTCTGGATGCGCACGCGGGCCATGGCTTCAGCCCCCGGTCACGGGCGGGAACAGACCCACCTCGGCACCTTCGCTCAATGGGGTGTCGGCACGCGCCATGACCTGGTTGATGGCCACGCGCACCGGACGCCCCTCGGCCAAGACCTGGGCATAAGCGCCGCCGCGCGCACGCAGCTCGGACAACAAACCGGCTGCATCGCACGCTTGTGTCACAAAGGCCTCCGAGGCCAGACCCAGATCTTCACGGATCGAGGCGAAATAACGCAGTTGGATGTTCATGGTCTCAGGCCAGCCATTCGGCAAAAGGCAGATAGTTCACCAGATCGCCATGGGCAATGGCATGCCCGGCCGGGTTGTCCACCACCCCGTCGCCCCAGACCACCGAGGTCAGCACGCCCGAGCTCTGGTTGGGGAACAGGTCCAGGCCACCTGCAGCATTGCGGCGCACACGCAGAAACTCGCGGCGCTTGTCGCCCTTAGGCAAGTCAAAGTGGGCCGGCAACTGCAGCGGCGCCCAGGGCTGGGCCGCCACACCCTGCATCTGCAGCAGCATCGGGTGCACCATCAGCAAAAAGGTGATGTAGCTCGACACCGGGTTGCCGGGCAGGCCCACAAAATGGGCCTCGCCAGCGGCGGTGCTGCGGCGCACATGGCCAAAGGCAAAGGGCTTGCCCGGCTTCATGGAAATTTGCCAGAGGTCGAGCGCGCCCAGCGCCTGCACGGCAGGTTTGACGTGGTCTTCCTCGCCCACCGAAACACCGCCGCTGGTCAGGATCAGGTCGTGGTGGTCGGCGGCACTCTTGAGTGCGGCCAGCGTGGCCTCGCGGCGGTCGGGCACGATGCCCAGATCGCTCACTTCGCAGCCCATGCGGTGCAGCAGGGCTTTGAGGAAGAAGCGGTTGGAGTTGTAGATGGCTCCGGGTGGCAGGGCCTCGGGCGACACATCGCCGGGCATGACCAGCTCGTCGCCGGTCGAAAACAAGGCCACACGCGGGCGTGCGGCCACCGTCACGTGCGCCTGGCCCAGGCTGGCGGCCAGACCGAGTTCGGCCGGGCCCAGACGGGTGCCCGCGGGCAACACGGTGGCGCCACGCTGCACGTCCTCGCCGCTGCGGCGGATCCACTGGCCCGGTTGCACCGGCTGCGCAAAGCGCACCTGCGGCACACCGCCCTGCTCGCCCAGCACTTCGGCCTCTTCCTGCATGACCACCGCATCGGCGCCGGAGGGCACCGGCGCGCCGGTGAAGATGCGCGCCACTTCGCCCGCCTGCAGGGGCTGGCCGTTGTGGCCGGCCGGAATGCGCTGGGTGACGCGCAGCACCGCGCCGGGAGCCAAATCGGCCGTGCGCACGGCGTAGCCGTCCATCGATGAGTTATCGAAAGCCGGCACCTGCAAGGCCGAGACGAGGTCCTGCGCCAGCACCCGGCCATCGGCGTCAAAAGTGGCGACCTGCTCGGTATCCGGCAGACGCCGAACCTGCGCCAGCAGCTTGTGGCGGGCTTCGTCCAGAGGCATCAGCGGTGCGCGAGGGGCATTCATGGTGGGGCTTTGTGGTCAGTCGCAGTGGGCGGCGATGTAGGCCTTGACCTGCGCCACATTGGCCGGCATGACCTGCACGCGCTTGGGCAGGGCTTCAATGCCTTCAAATTTTGCCGGACGCTCCGGCTCACGGCCCAGTGCCTCGACGATCGTCCCTGCAAACTTGATGGGCAAGGCGGTCTCGAGCACCAGCATGGGCACGCCGGCCTGCAGGTGCTCGCGCGCCACCTTCACGCCGTCGGCGGTGTGGGTGTCGATCATCACGCCATAGCGCTCGAACACCTGGCGGATGGTGGCCAAACGGTCGGCATGGGTGCTCTTGCCACTGACAAAGCCGTAGCGCTTGGCAGCATTGGCAAAGCGCGGGTCGGCCGACAGGTCGAAACGGCCCTGCCGGTTCAGTGCATCACCGAACAGCGCTTGGGTCTGCGCCGCATCGCGGCCCAGCAGGTCGAACACAAAGCGCTCGAAGTTGCTGGCCTTGGAGATGTCCATCGACGGGCTGGACGTCTCGTGCGTGTCGGCGGTGCCGCGCACGCGGTAAACGCCGGTGCGGAAAAACTCGTCGAGCACGTCGTTTTCGTTGGTCGCCACCACCAGCTGCGCCACGGGCAGGCCCATCATGCGGGCCACATGGCCGGCGCAGACGTTGCCAAAGTTGCCGCTGGGCACGGTGAAGCTGACCTGCTGGCTGTTGTCCGTCGTGGCCTGGAAGTAACCGGCAAAGTAGTACACCACCTGGGCCAGAAGGCGCGCCCAGTTGATCGAGTTGACGGTGCCGATCTTGTATTTTTTCTTGAATTCCAGGTCGTTGGACACGGCCTTGACGATGTCCTGGCAGTCGTCGAACACGCCTTCAATGGCGATGTTGTGGATGTTCTCGTCGAGCAGGCTGAACATTTGCGCCTGCTGGAAGGGGCTCATGCGGCCGTGCGGGCTGGTCATGAAGACGCGCACGCCCTTCTTGCCACGCATGGCGTATTCGGCTGCGCTGCCGGTGTCGCCCGAGGTGGCGCCCAGAATGTTCAGTTCTGCACCACGGCGGCCCAGCTCGTACTCGAACAGGTTGCCCAGCAGCTGCATGGCCATGTCCTTGAAGGCCAGCGTGGGGCCGTTGGACAGGGCTTCGAGGTACAGCTCGGGAACCGTGTCACCGGCGGCCTGCAGGGGCTTGAGCGGCACGATGGCCTTGGTGCCGTAGACGGCGGCCGTGTAGGTTTTCTCGCAAAGCTGCTTGAGGTCGGCCGCCGGGATGTCGTCGATGTAGAGCGACAGGATCTCGAAGGCCAGCGCAGCGTAGCCCTGCTGCTGCCAGACCTGGCGCAGGCGCGCCAAGTCGGCTTGCGGGTAGGACTCGGGCAGGTACAGTCCACCGTCGGGCGCCAGACCTTCGAGCAGGATTTCACAGAAATGTTTGCGGTCCGGGTGGCCGCGGGTGGAGAGGTACAGCATCAGGCCAGCTCTTCCTTGCGGATGCGCACGATCGGGGCCAGCACGGTGGGCAAGGCCTGCATCTGGGCCAGCACGCCGTTCATGGTGCCTTCGCGGGTGTCGTGGGTGAGAATGATCACATCGGTCTGGTTGGCGCCACTGACCTGGTCGGCCTCGCGCTGCAGGATGGCATCGATGCTGATGCCGGCGCCCGCCAGCAGGCCGGTCAGCTTGGCCAGCACCCCGGCTTCGTCGGCCACGCGAAGGCGCAGGTAGTAGCTGGTCACCACCTCGTCCATGGGCAGCACCGGCAGGTTGGTCAGCGCGTCGGGCTGGAAGGCCAGGTGCGGCACGCGGTGGTGCGGATCGGCCGTGTGCAGGCGGGTGATGTCCACCAGATCGGCCACCACGGCGCTGGCGGTGGGTTCGGAACCCGCACCCTTGCCGTAGTACAGCGTGGTGCCCACGGCGTCGCCCTGCACCATGACAGCGTTCATCGCGCCTTCCACATTGGCAATCAGGCGCTGGGTCGGCACCAGGCTGGGGTGCACGCGCAGTTCGATGCCCTTGGCGGTGCGCTTGGTGATGCCCAGCAGCTTGATGCGGTAACCCAGCTGCTCGGCGTACTTGATATCGGCTGCACCGAGTTTGGTGATGCCTTCCACATAAGCCTTGTCGAATTGCACCGGGATGCCAAAGGCCAGCGCGCTCATCAGCGTGGCCTTGTGGGCGGCGTCCACGCCTTCGATGTCGAAGGTCGGGTCGGCTTCGGCATAACCCAGACGCTGGGCTTCCTTGAGCACCACCTCGAAGTCCAGACCCTTCTCGCGCATTTCGGACAGGATGAAGTTGGTGGTGCCGTTGATGATGCCGGCCACCCACTGGATCTGGTTGGCCGTCAGGCCTTCGCGCAGGGCCTTGATGATCGGAATGCCGCCGGCCACCGCGGCTTCAAAGGCCACCATCACGCCCCTGGCGTGGGCGGCGGCAAAGATTTCGGTGCCGTGCACGGCCAGCAGGGCCTTGTTGGCGGTGACCACATGCTTGCCGGCAGCAATGGCTTCGAGCACCAGTGCCTTGGCAACGCCGTAGCCGCCGATCAGCTCGACCACAATGTCGATCTCAGGGTTGGCGATCACCTTGCGGGCATCGTCGACCACCTGCACGCCCTCGCCCACCACGGCTTTGGCACGGGCCACGTCCAGGTCGGCCACCATGGTGATCTCGATGCCCCGGCCAGCACGGCGCTGGATTTCCTGCGCGTTGCGTTGAAGGACAGTGAAGGTGCCGCTGCCGACGGTACCGATGCCGAGAAGGCCGACTTGGATGGGTTTCATTTGGAGTAGCTCAGGTTGACGGGCCTTTTGCAGGCCCTTTGGTAAAAATCAGGCGACAAGTTTGTCGGTGCCAAAGCGCTTGCGTGCGCCTTCAAGGAACTTGGCCACGCGGCCAATGGCTTCGCGCAGGTCGTCTTCATGGGGCAGGAAGACAATGCGGAAATGATCGGGCGCGGGCCAGTTGAAGCCGGTGCCCTGCACCAGCATGACGCGGGTGTCTTCGAGCAGATCGAGGAAGAACTTCTGGTCGTCCTCGATCGGGTAGATCCTGGGGTCCAGACGGGGGAACATGTACAGCGCCGCCTGGGGCCTGACGCAGCTCACCCCCGGGATGGCGGTGATCAGTTCGTACGCCAGATCGCGCTGGCGGCGCAGGCGTCCGCCCTCGCCCACCAGCTCGTTGATGCTCTGGTAGCCGCCCAGCGCGGTCTGTACCGCCCACTGGCCAGGCACGTTCGCGCACAGGCGCATGTTCGAGAGCATGTTCAGGCCCTCGATGTAGTCCTGCGCCGGCTTCTTGTCGCCCGAGACCACCATCCAGCCGGCACGGTAGCCGCAGGAACGGTAGCTTTTGGACAGTGAGTTGAAAGTCAGCGTCAGCACATCTTCGGACAGGCTGGCGATAGGCGTGTGCTGCACACCGTCGTACAGCACCTTGTCGTAGACCTCGTCGGCAAAAATCACCAACCCGTGCTCGCGGGCAATCTGAACGATGCCCAGCAGCAACTCGCGCGAATACAGGGCGCCGGTCGGGTTGTTCGGGTTGATGACCACAATGCCCTTGGTACGGGGCGTGATGCGCGCACGGATATCGTCCAGGTCGGGCATCCAGCCATTGGATTCCTGGCACAAGTAGTGCACCGGTGTGCCGCCCGACAGGCTGGCCGCGGCCGTCCACAGCGGGTAGTCGGGCGCGGGCAGCAGCAGCTCGTCGCCGTTGTCCAACAGGGCGTTGGTGGCCATCACGATGAGCTCGCTGGCGCCATTGCCCAAATAGATATCGTCCAGCGTAACGCCCTTGATGCCCTGCTTCTGGGTCTCGTGCATCACCGCCTTGCGGGCCGCAAAAATGCCTTTGCTGTCCGAATAACCTGCCGAATTGGGCAGGTTGCGGATCATGTCCTGCTGGATTTCCTCGGGCGCGTCAAAACCGAAAACCGCCAGGTTGCCAATGTTGAGCTTGATGATCTTGTGACCTTCTTCCTCCATCTGACGCGCGCGGTCCATGATCGGACCACGGATGTCGTAACAGACGTTGGCTAGCTTGGCGGATTTCTGAACAGGTTTCAAAGTCCCTCCGGGGATGGGCAGTCAGGGGAAAACCTATAATTTGACCACAGAACAGGCCGGTTTCCCGGCCAGCCACCCCTGCCTGCTGATGAAACTCCAGCCCGACAAATCCAGCGCACCACTGGTCCGTGCCTACACCCGGGAATGGCTGCAAATCGACGACCAGCGGTTCACGCAATCGGTGCTCGTCAGCAGCCTGCCCGAACACCCTCCCCGCCCCTGGCCCCCCCGCAATCTCCAGCAACTCACGGCTGGGCATCTGGCCGAGCTGGCCAGCTGCGGTGCCGATCTGGTGCTTCTGGGCACTGGCCAGCGCCTGACTTTTCCACCGCCTGCCTGGCTGGCGCCTTTTGCCCGTGAAGGCGTTGGACTCGAAAGCATGGATACCGCGGCTGCCTGCCGCACCTACAACATCCTGGCCAGCGAAGGACGCAAAGTGCTGGCGGCCTTGCTGATCGACACGCCCTGATGTCCTGACTTTGCCGGTTTTGGTGCTTGGCCGGGAAAATTCGTTTCGCAGTAAAATATCGTTTTTGGGTGCCATGCAGTCAGACCTCTTTGTTGCTGTCCACTCACATCCTTGGCACTTCCACCCAAGCTTACAGAATAGATAAATCCATGGCGATCGTTCTCAACAAACCCCTCCCCGAATTTGAAGCGAACGCCACCGGTGGTCTGAAGGTCTCCAACACCTCCCACATGGGCCAGATCCTGGTGCTGTACTTCTATCCCAAGGACAACACCCCTGGCTGCACCACCGAGGCCATGCAGTTCCGCGACAAGTACAAGGACTTCGTCAAGGCTGGTGCCACTGTGTTTGGCGTCTCGCGCGACAACATGAAGTCTCACGACGACTTCAAGACCAAGCTCGAGTTGCCCTTTGAGCTGATCGCCGACACCGAAGAAAAAATGTGCCACATGTTCGGCGTGGTCAAGAACAAAATCATGTACGGCAAGAAAGTCAAGGGCATCGAGCGCAGCACCTTTCTGGTGGGTGCCGATGGCATCCTCAAGCAGGAATGGCGCGGCCTGAAAGTGCCAGGCCACGTCGAGGAAGTGCTCAAGGCCGTCAAGGCCTTGAAAAAGGCCGGCTGAACGTTCAGGGTAAGCCCTGAGACCCGGCCTGCTGCATGACACATGAGTCATGCATAATGGGTTCATGCAGTTGAGTTTCTGCCCGACAGACCCCACCCAAGCCGCCACGGCCTCCTGGCGGCTTTTTATTTTTTCGGCTGCACCTGTTCCCGTTTTCTGCGAGTGTTCTTCCCATGCCCCTGCCCCCCGCCCCGACCCAGCGCGCCAGCCGACTCAGCCGCAAAGCCCTGGATGCCCTTGCACCCGCGGCAGAACTGCCTGAGACCGTCACCGAACTGCCCCCTCCTGTCAAAGCTGCTGCCCCCCGGCGACGCAAGGCCGATACGACGGCCGCCGGGGCACACACAACTGCACCGGCAGTCGCGGGGCAGGCAATCAGCGTGAACGCACCACCCGCCGCTGGTCGCACACGCAAGGCCAAATCCAGCGGTCCAACCAAGCTGTTTGTGCTGGACACCAATGTGCTCATGCACGACCCCATGAGCCTGTTCCGGTTTGAAGAGCACGATGTTTTCCTCCCAATGATCGTGCTGGAAGAGCTTGACGGCCACAAAAAAGGCATGACCGAAGTCGCCCGCAACGCCCGTCAGGCCAGCCGCTCGCTCGACAGCCTGGCTGCTGCTCTGGGCGCAGACATGGGCCAGGGTCTGCCCCTGAGTGCCACCGGCTTCACCGAGGCCACCGGCAAACTGTTTTTCCAGACGCAGCCGCTGGACCTGCGGCTACCCATGGCACTGCCCCAGGGCAAGGCCGACAACCAGATCCTGGGCGTGGTCAGCGCTCTGGTGCAAATGCACAGCCCACGCGAGGTGGTGCTGGTCTCCAAGGACATCAACATGCGGGTCAAGGCCCGCGCCCTGGGACTGCAGGCCGAGGACTACCAGAACGACAAGGCACTGGAAGACGGCGACCTGCTGTACTCCGGTGCCCTGGCCCTGCCAGCCGACTTCTGGGGCAAGCACGGCAAGAGCGTGGAGAGCTGGCAGCAGGGCAGCCACACCTTCTACCGCATCAGCGGTCCGATGGTGCCTCAGCTGATGATCAACCAGTTCGTGTACTTCGAGGCGCCTGGCGAGCCCGCGTTGTACGCCCGCGTGACCGAAATCCGTGGAAAAACCGCGGTGCTGCGCACCCTCAAAGACTATGCGCACCAGAAAAATGCGGTCTGGGGTGTCACGGCACGCAACCGCGAACAGAACTTCGCCATGAACCTGCTGTGCGATCCAGACATCGACTTCGTCACGCTGGCCGGCACGGCTGGTACTGGCAAGACCCTGATGGCGCTGGCCACCGGCCTGACGCAGGTACTGGACGACCGCCGCTACACCGAAATCATCATGACCCGTGCCACCGTCAGCGTGGGCGAGGACATCGGCTTTCTGCCCGGCACCGAAGAAGAAAAGATGGGCCCCTGGATGGGTGCCCTGGACGACAACCTGGAGTTCCTGGCCAAGGGCGAAGGCGGCGGGGCCGGTGAATGGGGGCGCGCCGCCACCAACGAGCTGATCAAGAGCCGCATCAAGATCAAGAGCATGAACTTCATGCGCGGACGCACCTTCATGAACAAGTTCGTCATCATCGACGAGGCGCAAAACCTCACGCCCAAGCAGATGAAGACACTGATCACCCGCGCCGGCCCCGGCACCAAGATCGTCTGCATGGGCAATCTGGCCCAGATCGACACCCCCTACCTGACCGAAGGCTCTTCGGGCCTGACCTATGCGGTGGACCGCTTCAAGGGGTGGGCGCATGGCGGGCACATCACCCTGGCCCGCGGCGAGCGCTCGCGTCTGGCCGACTTCGCCAGCGAAGTGCTCTGATCAGTAGTCGTCGCTGCCGAAGCCGCCGGTGGCCAGGCTTTCGAAGCGCGTCAGCGGCTTCAGGAAGGCCAGGCGCACCGTGCCGGTCGGGCCGTTACGCTGCTTGCCGATGATGATCTCGGCCACGCCCGGGTCCTTGGAGTCCTTGTTGTAGTAGTCGTCGCGGTAGATGAACATGATGATGTCCGCGTCCTGCTCGATGGCACCGGATTCGCGCAGGTCACTCATCATGGGGCGCTTGTCGGTGCGCTGCTCTACGCCTCGGTTGAGCTGCGAAAGTGCGATCACCGGACATTGCAGTTCCTTGGCCAGCATCTTCAGGCCCCGTGAAATTTCCCCCAGCTCGGTAGCACGGTTGTCACCGTCCGAGCCGCTGGAGCCACTCATCAGCTGCAGGTAATCCACCACGATCAGGCCCAGCTTGCCGCACTGGCGGGCCAGCCGGCGCGAGTTGGCGCGCAGCTCGCTCGGCGTCAGGCCGGGGGTTTCGTCGATGTGCAGCGACACCGTGCGCAGGCGCTCGATGGCCTCGGTCAGTCGCGGCCACTCTTCGTCGGTCAGCTTGCCGGTGCGCAGGTGCCCCTGGTCCACACGGCCGATCGAGCCCACCACACGCACCGCCAGCTGGGCGGCGCCCATTTCCATCGAGAACACCGCCACCGGCAGCCCCTCGTTGAGCGCCACATGCTCGGCAATGTTGATGGCAAAGGCCGTCTTGCCCATCGAAGGACGTGCCGCCAGCACCACCAGATCGCCCGGCTGCAGGCCGGAAGTCATCTTGTCCAGATCGTGGAAGCCGGTGGGCACACCGGTGATGTCGTTGGGGTTGTCGGCCATCTCCTGCACACGGTCGAGCAGGTCCACCACCAGCGAATCCATCGACTGGAAACCCTGCTTCATGCGCGAGCCTTCTTCGCCGATGTTGAAGATCTTCTGCTCGGCTTCGTCCAGGATCTTGTCTACCGCACGCCCCTTGGGGTTGAAAGCCGCGGTCGCGATCTCGTCGCTGGCCGAAACCAGCTTTCGGAGGATGGAGCGCTCGCGCACGATTTCGGCATAGCGGCGGATGTTGCTGGCGCTGGGCACGTACTGTGCCAGCGAGTTCAGATAAGCCAGTCCGCCTGCAGCCTCTGCATGACCCTGGTTCTGCAGCTGCTCGAACACCGTGATCACATCCGCGGGCTTGGAGGCGTTGATCAGCGAACCGATGGCGGCATAGATCAGCTGGTGCTCGTGGCGGTAGAAATCACCATCGACCAGCAGGTCCCCCATGCGATCCCAGGCGCTGTTGTCCAGCAGCAAACCACCCAGCACACTCGATTCGGCCTCGATGGAATGCGGCGGTACACGCAGCTGGGCCACCTGCTGGTCGGCCGAAAAGTCGATGGGCAGCTCGTTCAAATGGTCGGAGTAGACAGCGGACATGGGAAAAACGTCAAAACCGCATCGTACCGTCAGGCATGGGCGGCGTCATGGGACAAGCTTGTGGACAAGTGGTGTGTATCCGGTGAGGAACATGGGAAAACCGAGACACCCAAAGAAAAAAAGCCGCCAGCCCTCGCGGGTGGCGGCTCGGCGCAACGGGTCCGGATCAGGCGGTCTCGCCGTACACGGTCACATTCACATCGACCACTACATCGGTGTGCAGAGCCACGGACACAGTGGAATCGCTGACGGTTTTGATGGGGCCGTTGGGCATGCGCACCTGGGCCTTGGCCACGGCAAAACCTTGCTTGGACAGTTCTTCGGCAATATCGTGGTTGGTGACGGAACCGAACAGGCGACCGTCCACGCCGGCCTTCTGGGTCAGCTTGATGGTCAGACCGGCCAGCTTCTCGCCCAGAGCCTGGGCTTCGGCCAGCTTGGCGGCGGCGGCTTTCTCGAGCTCGGCACGGCGGGCTTCGAATTCAGCCTTGTTGGCTTCGGTAGCGCGACGGGCGCGGCCAGAGGGGATCAGGAAATTGCGGGCGTAACCGTCCTTGACCTTGACGATATCGCCGAGGTTACCCAGGTTCACAACCTTTTCGAGCAGGATGACTTGCATGGTTGTTCTCCTCAGACTTTGTGCTGGTCGCTGTAAGGCAACAGCGCCAGGAAGCGGGCACGCTTGATGGCGGTGTTGAGCTGGCGCTGGTAAATCGCGCGGGTGCCGGTCAGGCGGGCGGGAATGATCTTGCCGTTCTCGGCAATGAAATCACGCAGGGTGTCGACGTCTTTGTAGTCGATCTCTTCCACGCCAGCCACGGTGAAGCGGCAGAAGCGCTTGCGCTTGAACAGCAGGGACTGGGTGTTGCGCTTGGGGCGCTTGTTCTTGTCGAATTTTTTGAAAGTGGCCATGGGGGCCTCCTGAAATTAATCTTGCTGAAACTCTTGAATGTGGAGCACAACGCTCCTGCCTTGTCGGGGTGTGGCCAGAAAACCCTGGAAGCGCCATTGGCTGCCCACCATCTGCCTGGAGAGCCGCTCGGCCTGGTTGCCCAAGGCCAGCGCACGGATCTTCAGGTTCACCTGCCGCGGGTGGCCTGCCTCTGTCTGCTGCGAACTGTGCTCAAGCATCAGGTCCAGCGCAGGCAATCCGGCAGGTGTGTAGCGCAAAGCGGACAGCTCGGCGATACAGGCGGTCAGGTCGGTGTGGTTCACTCCCCTTGTTCAGGCAGGATCAGGCTGCAAATTCGGCTTGCTGGGCCTTGCGGGCTTCTTCACGCTCGACGGTCTTCATCATGGAAGAAGGCGCGGTGTCGGCTTTCTTCTTCTGGACCGTCAGATGACGCAGCACGGCGTCGTTGAACTTGAAGGCGTGCTCCAGTTCGGCCATCACAGCCAGATCGGCTTCGATGTTCACGCACAGGTAGTGGGCCTTGGCCAGCTTGTTGATCTGGTAAGCCAGTTGGCGGCGACCCCAGTCTTCCACACGGTGGATCTTGCCGCCGCCGGTGGTGATCATGCCCTTGTAACGCTCCAGCATGGCCGGAACCTGTTCGCTTTGATCCGGATGGATCAGCAAAATGATTTCGTAATGACGCATTGAAACTCCTTGTGGATGATGGAAGCTGCCCCCGGCGTCGGTTCGGGGTGCAGCAAGGGAACTGGAGATTATAGCCCAGGACCGGAAAAATGGCGTGCGGTCGCATCCCTGCCAGCGTCGGAATTGGGCCACAGGGCCTGGAAAAGCACCGCCAAGCCGATCGCAGCGAACCCGGCTGGTACTCCGAACACGCCTGCCGAAATGGGCTGAACCCCCCACCAGAGCCCAGCATCGGGGCTCAGCCCCCAGAAATTCCGGACAGAGGGAGCATTCAGGAGCATGTAGCCGATCGTGACCGCCGGGCCCACCAGCATGCCCGCTACCGCAGCCCTGCGGTCCACACGAGCGCTGATCAGACCAGACACCATGGCCGGGAAAAAAGCCGATGCTGCCAGTGAAAAAGAGGTCGACACCAATGCCAGGATCTCGGCTGGCTTGAATGCGGCCACAAAAGCGGCCAGCATGGCCACGGCCAACAGGGCAAACTTGGAAAGGATGACCCGCCGCTCGGCCGCACGCAAGGTGTGCTGATGCTGGGCGCCCATGTCATGCACCAGGGCATTACTGATGGTCAGCAAGAGGCCATCAGCGGTGGACAGCGCAGCGGCAAGACCGCCAGCTGCGACCAGACCCGACACCACAAAAGGCATCCCCCCCAACTCTGGGGTCGCCAGCATGACGAGGTCTGCACCAAGGCGGATTTCACCAAGCTGCAAGACGCGATCACCGTTCACATCGGACACATCGATCAGTCCTGGATCCAGCCTGGCCCACTGGGCGATCCAACCCGGCAAGTCCTCGAAGCTGCTGCCCACCAGGTTGTGCAGGACTTCGAACTTGACCAGGACGGCCAATGCCGGCGCACTGAGGTAGAGCAAGGCAATGAAAAACAGGGACCAGGCCACCGAGCTGCGGGCCTCGGCCGGCGACGGCAAGGTGTAAAACCGTGTCAGAAGGTGCGGCAAACCTGCCGTCCCGAACATCAGGCACAACACCAGCGCCAGGAAATTGGTGCGTGACGCATCCATAACCGCAGGCGTGCGTGCATCCTGTTCGCGGCCCTCATCAAAAGCCTGCGCATGTCGAGGCATGCCCCCCAGTGGCCCGGCGCGTTCCTGGTTCTCGCGCATGGCACGCGTCCATTGCTCACGGGCGAGGGCAGGATCATGAGGAACAGCCAGCAGCTCACGCCGCACCTGTGCCACGGTGGCAAAGTCAGCCCCCTGCGCCTTGAGCAGGCGGATGCTGTCCTCCAGCTCGGAGCGCAAGCGGGTCATGGACTGCTCGACATCCTCCAGACGGGCCTCGTACATCCGGGCACGTCTGGCAAATTCCTGCCGAACTTCCAGCTCTGCAGGATCATCGATGAGCATGTTTTCCAGTGCCTCGATTTTGGCCAGCTGCTTGCCATAGGCCAGCGGTGCTACAGGTGTGCCCAGTTGCTTGTAAGCCAGCCAGGAAACCGGGATCAGAAAAGCGAGCAACAGCACAATGTATTGCGCCACCTGCGTCCAGGTGATCGCCCGCATGCCCCCCAAAAAGGAGCACAGCAGCACGCCACCCAGGCCCAGCAATATGCCGATCTCGAACTGGACCCCGGTCAGGCGCGAGGCGATCAGACCGATGCCGTAAATCTGCGCAACCACATAGGTGAACGACACAGCCACCGCGGCCAGCGCAGCCAAAATGCGGGGCCAGCGGCCACCGTAGCGAACACGGAAAAAATCGGGCAAGGTGTAGAGCTTCATGGCGCGCAGCTGAGGGGCAATCAGCAATGCCACCAGGCAAAACCCGCCCGTCCAGCCCATCACATACGCCAATCCACCCGGCTGGTCGTCCGTTCCCGAAAAACCCTGCAGGTACAACGCTCCGGCCAGGCTGATGAAGGATGCCGCGCTCATCCAGTCTGCTGCTGTGGCCATGCCGTTGTACATGGCCGGGACCCGGCGCCCGGCCACGAAGTACTCCTCGGAGTCGGTCGTGCGGCCGGAAATCCCGATCAGCGCGTAAATCATGACCGTGCTGAACAGAAAGATCGGACCGATCAGGTTGCGGGACAGGCCCGCGCGCTCGGCCCAGGCCATGGCCCCCAGCAGCGCCAGCAACAGCAGGACAAAGAGCAGGACATTGCGGTGCAGCCGCCAGCGGTAGCTGGCTGGCATGCCCGCGTTGTCCGGTTCGCTCATGCTTGGCCTGGACCTCAGCCTCGGGCTTTGCCCAGCGCGGTCCAGGTCTCGACCACGGTGTCCGGGTTCAGCGAGATCGAGCTGATGCCCTGCTCCATCAGCCACTGCGCAAAGTCCGGGTGGTCACTGGGGCCCTGGCCACAGATGCCAATGTACTTGCCCTGCGCCAGGCAGGCCTGGATGGCCTGCGCGATCAGGGTGGTCACCGCCGGGTCGCGCTCGTCGAAGTCAGCCGCCAGCAGCTCCATGCCCGAATCGCGGTCCAGACCCAGAGTAAGTTGGGTCAGGTCGTTGGAGCCGATCGAGAAGCCGTCGAAGAACTGCAAGAAGCGGTCGGCCAGGATGGCATTGGTCGGGACTTCGCACATCATGATCAGCTTGAGCTCGTTTTCACCGCGCACCAAACCGTGGCTGGCCAAGAGCTGCGTCACGCGCTCGGCCTGCTTGAGGGTGCGCACAAAGGGCACCATCACCTGCACATTGGTCAGTCCCATCTCGCCGCGCACGCGCTTGAGCGCCTCGCACTCCATGGCGAATGCCTCGCCGAAATCCTCGCTGATGTAGCGGGTGGCGCCACGGAAGCCCAGCATCGGGTTTTCTTCTTCGGGCTCGTAGCGGCTGCCGCCGATCAGTTTGCGGTACTCGTTGCTCTTGAAGTCCGACAGGCGCACGATGACCGGCTTGGGCCAGAAAGCCGCTGCGATCGAGGCCACGCCCTCGGCCACCTTGTCCACGTAGAAAGCACGCGGCGAGGCATGGCCACGGGCCACGGATTCGACCGCCTTCTTGAGGTCAGCGTCGATGGCCGGGTAGTCCAGGATGGCCTTGGGGTGCACACCGATGTTGTTGTTGATGATGAATTCCAGACGCGCCAGACCCACACCGGCGTTGGGCAACTGGGCAAAGTCGAAGGCCAGCTGCGGGTTGCCCACGTTCATCATGATTTTGGTGGCGATCTCGGGCATGGCACCGCGCTTGACTTCGGTGACCTCGGTTTCCAGCAGGCCATCGTAGATGCGGCCGGTGTCACCTTCGGCGCAGCTCACCGTCACCAGCGTACCGTCCTTGAGCTGCTCGGTGGCGTGGCCGCAACCCACCACGGCCGGAATACCCAGTTCGCGCGCGATGATGGCGGCGTGGCAGGTCCGCCCGCCGCGGTTGGTGACGATGGCGCTGGCGCGCTTCATCACCGGCTCCCAGTTGGGGTCGGTCATGTCGGTCACCAGCACATCGCCGGGCTGGACCTTGTCCATCTCGCTGATGCTGTGCACCAGGCGCACGGGGCCTGTACCGATCTTCTGACCGATGGCGCGGCCTTCGGCCAGCACGGTGGAATGGCCCTTGAGCTTGTAGCGCAGCTCGGCCGTGCCCTTGGCCTGGCTTTTCACGGTCTCGGGACGCGCCTGCAGGATGTAGAGCTGGCCGTCGTTGCCGTCCTTGCCCCACTCGATGTCCATCGGGCGCCCGTAATGCTTTTCAATCACCAGCGCGTAGCGGGCCAGCTGCTCGACCTCGGCATCGGTCAGGCTGTAGCGGTTACGCAGTTCGGTGGGCACGTCCACCGTCTTGACCAGCTTGCCGCTGGCCGCCTTTTCTTCGGGCGTGGAGAACACCATCTCAATCAGCTTGGAGCCCAGGTTCCGGCGGATCACCGCGCGCTTGCCGGCCGCCAGCATCGGCTTGTGCACATAGAACTCGTCGGGGTTGACGGCGCCCTGCACCACCGTTTCGCCCAGGCCGTAGCTGGAAGTGATGAAGACCACGTCCTCGAAACCGGATTCGGTGTCGATGGTGAACATGACACCGGCCGCGCCCAGGTCGGAGCGCACCATGCGCTGCACGCCAGCCGACAGGGCCACCTCCGCATGGGCAAAGCCCTTGTGCACGCGGTAGCTGATGGCGCGGTCGTTGTAGAGCGAAGCGAACACCTCTTTCATCTTGTGCAAAACCTCGTCGACGCCGTGCACGTTCAGGAAGGTTTCCTGCTGACCGGCAAAGGAAGCGTCGGGCAAGTCTTCGGCGGTGGCCGAGGAACGCACGGCGAACGAGGCGTCTGCCTGGCCACCCTGCAGGGTGTCAAAGGCTTCGCGGATGGCTTTTTCGAGATCGGCAGGGAAAGGCTGGGCCTCGACCATCGCACGGATTTCGGCACCCACGGCGGCCAGGGCCCGCACATCCTCGGTGTCGAGGGCGTCGAGCTTGGCGTTGATGCGCTCGGCCAGGCCATCGAACTTGAGGAACTCGCGGAAAGCATGGGCGGTGGTGGCAAAGCCGGTGGGGACTTTGACCCCGGCCGGCAGCTGGGAAATCATCTCCCCCAGGCTGGCGTTCTTGCCGCCGACGATCTCGACGTCGGTCATCCGCAGTTTTTCAAAGGGAACGACCAGGGCGGTCGCCTCGAACAGGTTGGACATGAATGACTCCAAAGTTGAAAACTGGGCTCCAGGCCAGCGGCAACGCCATGTTTTTGTTCGAATGGGCGGGGCACGGGGCGGTGGATAATGAGTCCATTGTAGGGGCGCCTCTCCCCTTGTCCCAGTTGATATTTTTTGAAGCCATGCCTCAACGCACCGTGTTTTTTGTCTCCGACGGGACCGGCATCACGGCCGAAACTTTCGGCAACGCCATCCTGGCCCAGTTCGACATGAAAACCCGCCATGTGCGGCTGCCCTTCATCGACACCATCGACAAGGCACACCAAGCGGTACGGCAGATCAACCACGTCTGCGAGGTCGAAGGTTGCAAGGCACTGGTGTTCACCACCCTGGTCAACATGGAAGTGCTGCAGGTCATCAAGGCGAATTGCCAGGGCATGCTGATGGACATGTTCGGCACTTTCGTGCACCCCATCGAACAGGAACTGGGCATCAAGTCACACCACCGCGTAGGCCGTTTTTCGGACGTGACCAAAAGCAAGGAATACCACGACCGCATTGAAGCCATCAACTTCTCGCTGGCGCACGATGACGGCCAGTCGCACAAGGACCTTGAAGGCTCGGACGTGATACTGGTGGGGGTGAGCCGCAGCGGCAAAACCCCGACCAGCCTGTACCTGGCCATGCAGCATGGCCTCAAGGCCGCCAACTACCCGCTGATTCCCGAAGATTTCGAGCGTCGCCAGCTGCCGCCAGCGCTGGTGCCCTACCGCAAGAAGATTTTCGGCCTGACCATCCAGCCCGAACGCCTGTCCGAAATCCGCTCGGAGCGCCGCCCCAACTCGCGCTACGCCAGTTTGGAAAACTGCCGCATGGAGGTGTCCGAGGCCGAAGCCATGATGCGCCGCTCGGGCATCCGCTGGCTGTCGACCACCACCAAGTCGATCGAGGAAATCGCCACCACCATCCTGCAGGAAGTGCGGCCGGAGCGCCTGATCTACTGATCAGGCTGACCGGACGGATCAGGCTTTCAGGGTCGCGGCAATGCGCTCGGCCGTGGCCTGCGCCAACGCGGCATCCCGCGCCTCGACCATCACCCTCACCAGCGGCTCGGTGCCACTGGCGCGGATCAGCACCCGTCCGGTGTCACCCAGTGCCGCCTCGGCCTCGCGCGTGGCAGCCTGCAGTGGCGCATGGCTCTTCCAGTCGAAACCGGGCTGCAATCGTACATTGATGAGGGTTTGCGGGAACAGATCCACGCCCTCCAGCAGCTCCGCCAGCGTCTTGCCGCTGGCCACGCAAGCCTGCAGCACCTGCAGGGCGCTGACCAGACCGTCGCCAGTGGTGTGCTTGTCCAGTGCCAGCAGGTGGCCAGAGCCCTCGCCACCCAGCAGCCAGCCTTTTTCGGCCAGCACTTCGAGCACGTAACGGTCACCCACCTTGGCGCGCACGAATTCCACACCGCAACGCTTGAGCGCCACTTCGACCGCCATGTTGGTCATGAGCGTACCCACAGCGCCAGGCACGCTCATGCCGCGATTCAGGCGTTCACGTACCATCAGGTACAACAGCTCGTCGCCGTTGAACAGGCGGCCCGAAGCGTCCACGATCTGCAGGCGGTCAGCGTCACCGTCCAGCGCGATGCCGATGTCGGCGCGGTGCAGCTTGACGGCATCCACCAGGGCCTGCGGGTGGGTGGCACCGACGCCCTTATTGATGTTCAGGCCGTCTGGCGCGCAGCCGATGGAAAACACATCCGCACCCAGCTCATGGAAGACCTTGGGTGCGATCTGGTAGGCCGCACCATGAGCGGCATCGACCACAATGCGCAGACCCTTGAGCGAGAGGTGGTTGGGAAAAGTGCTTTTGCAGAACTCGATGTAACGACCTGCTGCGTCGTCCAGACGGCGGGTTTTGCCCAGGGCGGCCGAATCCACCCAGGCCGGCGGCTCCTGCAGGGCGGCTTCAACGGCCATTTCCCATTCGTCGGAGAGCTTGGTGCCTTCGGCGCTGAAGAACTTGATGCCATTGTCCTCGAAGGGATTGTGGCTGGCGCTGATGACTACGCCCAAGCTGGCGCGCTGGGCACGCGTGAGGTAGGCCACCGCAGGAGTCGGTACCGGCCCGAGCAACAGCACATCGACGCCGGCCGAGTTGAAACCGGACTCCAATGCACTTTCGAGCATGTAGCCGGAAATGCGGGTGTCCTTGCCGATCAACACCACCGGATGTGGCTCGGAGACTTTGAGGACGCGGCCCACGGCATGGGCCAGGCGCAACACGAAATCGGGGGTGATGGGGCTTTGGCCCACGCGGCCGCGGATGCCGTCGGTGCCGAAATACTGTCGCGCCATGAAATATTCCTGTTTTTGTAAGGGACCGATTTTATCGGTCCGGCAGGCTCAATCGGCTGACTGATCAGCCGATTGTGTGTGCCCGAGCACGCACAAGGCATCCACTGTTTCGCGCACATCGTGCACCCGCACAATCCGGGCACCACGCTCTACCGCCAGCAGGGCAGCGGCCACACTGGCCACCAGCCGCTGCGCCGGCTCGGGCACTTCGCCGCCCCGCGCCAGCACCGCACCCAGGGAGGATTTGCGCGACCAGCCGGCCAGCAAGGGGTAGCCCAGCGCCAGCAATTCGCGCTGGCGCGCCAGCAGGCTGAAGTTCTGCTTGACCGTCTTGCCGAAACCGATGCCGTAGTCCAGTACGATGCGCGCTTGCGCCACACCGGCTGCGCGCAAGGCCCCTGCCCGCTGCGTTAAGAAAGCGGCCACCTCGGGCAACACATCGCCGGTCATGGGCGCTTTTTGCATCGTCTGCGGATCTCGGTGCATGTGCATCAGACACACGCCGCAGCGCGGGTGCGCCGCCACCACCGCTTCGGCACCGGGTTGCTGCAGGGCCCAGATGTCGTTGACGATGTCCACACCCAGATCCAGCGCCTTTTGCATGGTTTCGGGTTTGTAGGTGTCCACCGAAAGCGGTACGTTCCAGCGCACCGCCTCGCTCAAAAATCCCTCGATCCGACGCCATTCTTCGTCTGCAGGCACCACTGGGGAACCCGGTCGGGTGGATTCACCACCGATGTCCAACATGTGTGCCCCATCGCGCAGCAGCCGCTCGGCATGGCGCAGTCCTGCTTGGGTCGAGTCATGCTGGCCACCATCCGAAAACGAATCCGGCGTGAGGTTGACGATGCCCATCACACGGGGCGTTTCAAGGTCAATGTCAAAGCGGCTGGTTTGCCAGATCATTTTTCAAGGAATATCTACAGACCCATTGTCATCCTCGGGCTTTGCCTGAGGATCCATGGCTTGCCTGGTCAAGCCGGGGAATGGCGAAAAGAGGCGATAAAAAAAACGGGGCCGAAGCCCCGTGCATTTGGCTTGCGACTTACGCCGCAGAAGGTGCAGGCTGGGTTGTCACAGCGCCACCCCCGCCGTTGCCACCGCCCGAGGAGGGCGTGCGAGGGGTCCAGTCCTTGGAGGGTCGAGGTTCACGGCCCGCCATGATGTCATCGAGCTGCTCGGCGTCAATGGTTTCCCACTCCAGCAAGGCCTTGGCCATGGCGTGCATCTTGTCGCTGTGCTCCTCGATCAAGCGTCGGGCCAGCGCGTACTGCTCATCGATGATGCGGCGCACTTCGGAGTCGACCTTTTGCATGGTCTGCTCGCTCATGTGCGTGGTCTTGGTGACCGAACGACCCAGGAACACTTCGCCCTCGTTTTCGGCGTAGACCATTGGGCCCAGCGCATCGGTCATGCCGTAGCGCATGACCATGTCGCGCGCGATCTGGGTGGCACGCTCAAAGTCGTTGGAGGCGCCGGTGGTCATCTGGTTCATGAAGACCTCTTCGGCGATACGACCACCGAACAGCATGCTGATCTGGTTGAGCATGTATTCGCGGTCGTAGCTGTAGCGGTCTTTTTCGGGCAGGCTCATGGTCACGCCCAGCGCACGGCCGCGCGGGATGATGGTGACCTTGTGCACCGGGTCACACTTGGGCAGCAGCTTGCCGATCAGGGCGTGGCCCGCTTCGTGGTAGGCCGTGTTGCGGCGCTCTTCCTCGGGCATGACCATGCTTTTGCGTTCCGGGCCCATCAGGATCTTGTCCTTGGCCTTCTCGAAATCCTGCATCTCGACCACGCGGGCGTTGCGGCGTGCGGCCATGAGGGCGGCTTCGTTACACAGGTTGGCCAGATCGGCACCGCTCATGCCAGGAGTGCCGCGGGCGATCACTTCGGCCTTGACGTCCTGACCGATCGGGATCTTGCGCATGTGCACGTTCAGGATCTGCTCGCGGCCGCGGATGTCGGGCAGCGTCACATAGACTTGACGGTCAAAGCGGCCCGGGCGCAACAGCGCGGCGTCCAGGATGTCGGGGCGGTTGGTGGCGGCCACGACGATCACGCCGAGGTTGGTCTCGAAGCCGTCCATCTCGACCAGCATCTGGTTGAGGGTCTGCTCGCGCTCGTCATTGCCGCCGCCCAGGCCGGCGCCACGCTGGCGGCCGACGGCGTCGATTTCGTCGATGAAGATGATGCAGGGCGCGTTTTTCTTGGCGTTTTCGAACATGTCGCGCACACGGGCTGCACCCACGCCAACGAACATTTCGACGAAGTCAGAGCCCGAAATGCTGAAGAACGGCACCTTGGCTTCGCCGGCAATGCCCTTGGCCAGCAGCGTCTTGCCGGTGCCCGGGGGGCCGACCAGCAGCAGGCCCCGCGGAATACGGCCGCCCAACTTCTGGAATTTCTGCGGGTCTTTCAGGAAGTCCACGACCTCCTTGACTTCTTCCTTGGCCTCGTCGCAGCCGGCCACGTCGGCAAAGGTCACCTGGTTGTTGTTTTCATCGAGCATGCGCGCCTTGGACTTGCCAAAGCTGAAGGCGCCGCCCTTGCCACCGCCCTGCATCTGGCGCATGAAGTACACCCACACGCCAATCAACAACAGCATGGGACCCCAGCTGACCAGCAGGGTCATGAGCAGCGAGCCTTCTTCGCGGGGCTTGACATCGAACTTGACGCCATTGGCGATCAGGTCGCCCACCAGACCGCGGTCCAGATAGGTGGCGGTGGTCTTGATGCGGCGGTCGTCGGTGGTGGTGGCCACGATCTCGGTGCCGCCCTGCCCCTCCTGGATGGTAGCGCTCTTGATGCGGTTGGCCCGAACCTCCTCCAGGAAATCGGAGTAGCCCATGTAGCCTGCGCCGGCAACACCACGGCTGTCAAACTGTTTGAAAACAGTGAACAGCACCATGGCAATCACCATCCAGACGGCAATTTTGGAAAACCAGGGGTTATTCAAGCGAGGCTCCAGTGAAAAACGTGCATTGGGGTCATTTTAGGCCTGTCCGGAAGGCCTACTGCGACAGTGACAAGTTTGGCCTTGACGGCCTGCGGGCATTTGTGTTCATGCCGACACCTTCAGCCCCATGCCGACCAGAAAGGTTTCCGAAGACCGGTCACGCGAGGCTTTGGGTTTGAACGGCTTGACCACTCTGAAGGTGTCCTTGAACAGCTGCACCAGCTGGCTGTATCCGCTGCCATGAAAGACCTTGACGACCAGGGCGCCCTCGGGCTTGAGGTGCTGCACGGCGAACTCGACCGCCAGCTCGATCAGGTGACTGATGCGGGCGGCATCCACGGACTCGACACCGGACAGGTTGGGCGCCATGTCCGAAACCACCACATCCAGTTTCTGCCCTCCCACCAGGGCCTCCAGTTGCGACAGGACTTCAGACTCCCGGAAATCGCCCTGCAGAAACTGCACGCCCTCCACAGGCTCCATGGGCAGCAAATCGATGGAGATGATGGTGCCATTGAGCTCGCCCACCGCTGCCCCCTGGGGGGAGAGCTTGCGACGCACATACTGGCTCCAGGCGCCGGGCGAGGAGCCCAGATCCACCACACGGTATCCCGGCTTGATCAAGCCCAGGGCATCGTCGATTTCCTTGAGCTTGTAGGCTGCCCGGGCACGGTAGCCCTCCTTGTGGGCAAGCTTCACATACGGGTCATTGACGTGGTCATTGAGCCACGCCTTGTTGACCTTCTTGCTTTTGGTTTTGACTTTCATGTTC
>Ga0255274_1000022_pt1 | contig 23823 bp, 22 predicted proteins | sample AtltaT_4_FD_183673 | JGI IMG/M metagenome (GOLD analysis project Ga0255274, IMG submission 183673) | Metatranscriptome of freshwater microbial communities from Altamaha River, Georgia, United States - Atl_Colum_RepB_8h (Metagenome... | ecosystem: Environmental > Aquatic > Freshwater > River... | reverse complement strand
TTTTTTGTTTTCTGTGCATCTTTTCTTCATCGCCAGCTGAAGTAGCCAATTCTTCGAGTACAATGCGAGCTTCCTGAGATGCCCAGGTGGCGGAATTGGTAGACGCACTAGTTTCAGGTACTAGCGCTGCGAGGCGTGGAGGTTCGAGTCCTCTCCTGGGCACCAAAAAATACAAAAAGCCGATGCAGACGCATCGGCTTTTTTCATGGGTGAAAGAAGTCATCATCCCCTGGACTTGGCCCGAGGATCCATGCACCTTCAGACAGGCGCCGCCACCAGATCGTGGCCTTCCACACCCACGATACGGGCACGCGTGAATTCACCCACCTTGAGCGTTTTGCTGACTTTTTCGGGAGGCAACAGGCGCACGGTCCCATCGATCTCGGGCGCATCCGCATAACAGCGCCCCACCCCGCCGCGACGTCCCATGGCGGGTGCTGAATCGACCAGCACCTGCATGCTTGAACCCACACGCTTGTGAAGGCGTGCGATGGAAACTTCTTCGGCTACCGCCATGAAACGCGAACGGCGCTCTTCGCGCAGAGCTTCGGGCAACATGCCCGACAGTGCATTGGCCTCGGCCCCTTTGACCGGGCTGTAGGCAAAACAACCGGCACGGTCAATTTCGGCTTCCCGCAGGAAGCCCAGCAGGTGCTCGAACTCTTCTTCGGTCTCACCCGGAAAGCCCGCAATGAAGGTGCTGCGGATCACCAGCTCAGGGCAGATCTCGCGCCAGCGCTGGATGCGTTCCAGATTTTTCTCGCCACTGGCCGGCCGCTTCATCCGCTTGAGAACATCGGGGTGGCTGTGCTGGAAAGGCACGTCCAGATACGGCAGCACCAAGCCTTCTGCCATCAGCGGAATGATGTCGTCCACGCTCGGGTAGGGGTACACATAATGCAGTCGCACCCAGGCGTCGTGCGCGCGGGCCATGTCCCCCAAGGCCTGCACCATCTCCAGCATGCGGGTCTTGACGGGCTTTCCATCCCAGAAGCCGGTGCGGTACTTCACATCCACACCGTAAGCCGAGGTGTCTTGGCTGATCACCAAAAGCTCCTTGACGCCACCTTCAAAGAGCGCCCTGGCCTCTTTGAGCACATCACCGATCGGTCGTGAGACCAGATCGCCGCGCATGGACGGGATGATGCAGAAGGTGCAGCGGTGGTTGCAGCCCTCGCTGATTTTCAGGTAAGCATAGTGTTTGGGTGTGAGCTTGAGACCGGCTTCGCCAAAAGCGCCCGGCACCAGGTCCATGAAGGGGTCATGCGGCTTGGGCAGGTGGGTATGCACCGCGTCCATCACCTCCTGCGTGGCGTGCGGGCCGGTCACGGCCAGCACGCTGGGGTGGGTTTCGAGCACCAGGTTGGCGCCACTGTCGCCAGTCTTGACACCCAGACAGCCGGTGACGATCACCTTGCCGTTTTCAGCCAGCGCTTCGGCGATCGTGTCCAGGCTTTCCTTGACGGCATCGTCAATGAAGCCGCAGGTGTTGACGATCACCAGGTCGGCCCCGGCGAAGGTCTTGGATGTCTGGTAGCCCTCGGCGCTGAGCTGCGTGAGGATGAGTTCGGAATCGGTCAGGGCCTTGGGGCAACCCAGGCTGACAAAGCCCACTTTGGGGGCGTCGGGTGCATTGGTGGTCTCGGTCATGCCCTGATTGTCCCCGCAAACGATGCCAAGGGCTGGAAAGCCGTGGGCAGTCAACCCTTCTTGAGGCCGAAAACCCCCAGCATCTGCTCGGTGTTCTTTTGCATCTGCTCCTGCATCTGGCCCATCACACTGGCCGAAGGGCTCAACAAACCACCCAGAAACTGCGATGGCCATTGCTGCATGAGCTGGGCCCAGGCCTCAGGAGTAACAGGCTTGGCCTGCTCGGCGAGCCGTGACTGCCAATCGGCCAGCATCTGCATCTGCTGCTCAAGAAAGGGGCCCATGTAGCCCTGCATCGCATGGCCGTAAAACCGGATCAGGTTGGCCAGCAAAGCCTCGCTGAACATGGGGGCACCGGCAGCCTCCTCCTCCAGAATGATCTGCAGCAGGATGGACCGGGTCAGGTCTTCGCCGGTCTTGGCATCGCGTACCAGCAAGGGCTCGCTTTTCATCACCAGCTGCTTGATCTCGGCCAGCGTGATGTAGGCCGAGGCCTGGGTGTCGTACAGGCGACGGTTGGGGTACTTCTTGATCACCCTAGGGGAAGAGGCGTGGGCTTGGCTCGCAGTCGCAGACACGTGGGTTGACTCCAGAACAGGCCAGCAAAGAGTTGCTGCACTGCAGCAGATTCTAGGCACAGGGCGCCCTTTGCGGCCTCTTGGTTAACCCTGAACCCGCTCGCGCCATGGTGCAGCAGACCCGCGGTTTTTTCTGGTCGTCCCCCGGCAGACGGGCCATTCCCTGCGAAAATAGCGGGATGTTCACCGGAATCATCACCGGCGTGGGGCGAATCGTCGCCCTCCACGACCTGGGTAGCTCTTTACAGCACGGCAAGCGCCTGACCATCGAGGCGCCTGCCGGCTACCTCGACGACGTGGGCCTGGGCGACAGCATCGCCCTCAATGGCGCCTGCATGACCGTCACCACCTTCGACCCGGCCACTCGCCAATTCACGATCGACATTTCGGCCGAATCGCTGGACAAAACCTGCGGGCTCGATCAGCCGGGGCCGGTCAACCTCGAAAAAGCCCTGCGCGCGCACGACCGCCTCGGTGGCCACATCGTCTCTGGCCATGTCGATGGGGTGGGCCGCGTGAGCCGCTTTGAACAGGTGGGCGAGAGCTGGGAGCTGTGCGTGCTGGCCCCACCTGCATTGGGCAAGTACCTGGCCTACAAAGGTTCGATCACCGTCAACGGCGTGAGCCTCACCGTCAACAAGGTGAGCGATCTGGCTGAAGGCTGCGAGGTCAGCATCAACCTGATCCCGCACACCGTGCAGAACACCGCACTCGGCAGCCTCAAAGCCGGCAGCCGTGTGAATCTCGAAATCGACACCGTGGCCCGCTATGTCGAGCGCATGCTCGGCGCAGGCCTCCACCTGAAAGACAAGGCATGACCCCCTCCCTGCAACCCGTGGCCATCTCGCCGGTCGAGGACATCGTTGCCGAGATGAAGGCCGGCCGCATGGTCATCCTCGTCGACGAGGAAGACCGCGAAAACGAAGGCGACCTGGTGCTCGCGTCCGACCACGTCACGCCCGAAGCCATCAACTTCATGGCTCGCTTTGGCCGTGGCCTGATCTGTCTGACGCTCACCCGCGAGCGCTGCGAGTTCCTCAAGCTGCCGCCCATGGCCGCGCGCAACGGCACCGTCTACAGCACGGCCTTCACCGTCTCGATCGAAGCCGCCGAAGGCGTGACCACCGGCATCTCGGCCGCCGACCGCGCCCGCACCGTGCAGGTGGCGGTGGACAAAAACAGCCAGCCGACCGACCTGGTGCAGCCTGGGCACATCTTCCCGCTGCAGGCGGTGGACGGCGGTGTGCTCATGCGCGCCGGTCATACCGAAGCCGGCTGCGATCTGGCCGCCATGGCCGGCTGTTCGCCCTCTTCGGTGATCTGCGAGATCATGAAGGACGACGGCACCATGGCTCGCCTGCCCGACCTGCAGCTGTTCGCGGCCGAGCACGGCCTGAAGATCGGCACGATTGCCGACCTGATCGAATACCGCAGCCGCAACGAATCGCTGGTCGAGCGTGTGGGCAGCCGCGAGATCCGCACCCCGCATGGTGACTTCACCGTGCACGCCTTCCGCGACAAGCCCAGCCAGTCGGTGCACCTGGCCCTGGTCAAGGGCCAGTGGGGTGCAGACGCCGAAGTGCCGGTGCGTGTGCACGAGCCGCTGTCGGTGCTCGATGCACTGGAGCTGGGCCGCTCGATGCACTCCTGGAGCCTGGACACCAGCCTGCAGTACCTGGAACGTCAGGGCCAGGGCGTGGCGGTGCTGCTCAACTGCGGCGAGTCGGCCGCGCAGCTGCTGGCGCAATTTGAAGGCAGTGCCCGACCTGCCCAGGCACCTGAGCGCGGCCGCATGGACCTGCGCACCTACGGCATCGGCGCGCAGATCCTGCGCCTGTGCGGTGTGCACAAGATGAAACTCATGGGCAACCCGCGCCGCATGCCCAGCATGACCGGCTACGGCCTCGAAATCACCGGCTATATCCCGAAAGAATCTGCATGAAAGACGCCAACAAAGGCCAGGCTGGCCCACTCGACGGTCAGCACCTGCACATCGGCATCGTGCAGGCCCGCTTCAACGAAGACATCACCAACGCGCTGGCGCAGGCCTGCATCACCGAGCTCAAGGCGCTGGGCGTGCAGAACATCGACCATGTGTTCGTGCCCGGCGCCCTCGAAGTGCCGCTGGCCCTGCAGGCCATGGCCGAGCGTGCCGAATACGACGCGCTGATCGCACTGGGCTGCATCATCCGCGGCGAAACCTACCATTTTGAACTGGTGGCCAACGAGTCCGGTGCCGGCGTTACCCGCGTGGGTCTGGACTACCACATCCCGGTCGCCAACGCGATCCTGACCACCGAGAACCTGGAACAGGCGGTGGCCCGCCAGCACGAAAAAGGCCGCGACGCGGCCCGCGTGGCGGTGGAGATGGCCAGCCTGCTCGACGACCTGTCGGCCGATCTGGCCGAACTCGTCGATGGCGAGGGACAGGCATGAGCGAAGCCACGCCCAAGGCCCCCGGCACCCGCAAGTCTTCGGCCAAGCCGGCCCGCAGCCGCTCGCGCGAGTTCGCGCTGCAGGCGCTCTACCAGCACCTGGTCGGGCAGAACGAGGCGTCCGACATCGACCTGTTCACGCGGGACCTGTCGGGCTTTCACAAGGCCGACATCGCCCACTACGACGCCCTGCTGTACGGCTGCATCGAGCAGGCGGCCGATATCGACGCCCTGATCGCGCCGCGGCTGGACCGGCCGCTGGGTGAGATCTCGCCCATCGAGCACGCCTGCATGTGGATTGGCGTGTACGAGCTGCAGCACTGCCTGGATGTGCCCTGGCGCGTGGTGCTCAACGAATGCATCGAGCTGGCCAAGGACTTTGGCGGCACCGATGGCCACAAATATGTGAACGCCGTGCTCAGCGGCGTGGCCCCCCTGCTGCGCGCCGCCGAGGTCGAAGCCGACCGCAGCGCCGGCCGCGCCCGCGACTGAATCCGATGCGCATTGCAGAGCGCGCCCGGCGCATCGAACCTTTTTACGTGATGGAGGTGGCCAAGGCCGCCACCGCCCTGGCGCGCCAGGTGGCCCACACCGACCGGCCGGTGATCTTCCTGAACATCGGCGAACCCGACTTCACCGCGCCGCCGCTGGTGCAGCAGGCCGCCAACCGCTGCATTCAGCAAGGGCAGACGCAATACACCCAGGCCCTGGGCACGGACGCCCTGCGTCAGGCCATCAGCGGCTGGTACGCGCAGCGCTTTGGGGTGCAGGTGCCGGCCCGGCGCATCGTCGTCACGGCGGGCGCTTCGGCGGCGCTGCACCTGGCCTGCCTGGCCCTCATCGAGCACGGTGATGAAGTGCTGATGCCCGACCCCAGCTACCCCTGCAACCGGCATTTCGTGAGCGCCGCCGAAGGCACGGCGGTGCTGGTGCCGACCACCGCCGAAGAGCGCTTTCAGCTCAGTGCGGCCAAGGTGCAAGCCGCCTGGGGCCCGAAAACGCGTGGCGTGCTGCTGGCCTCGCCCTCCAACCCTACCGGCACCTCGATCGACCCGGCCGAGCTGCGCCGCATCCACGAGGTGGTGAGCGCACGCAGCGGCATCACCGTGATCGACGAGATCTACCTGGGCCTCTCCCACGACGAGGCCTACGGTCAGACCGCGCTGGCCATCAGCGACGACATCATCAGCATCAACAGCTTCAGCAAGTACTTCAACATGACCGGCTGGCGCCTGGGCTGGCTGGTGGTGCCCGAGGCGCTGGTCGAGGTGGTCGAGCGTCTGGCGCAGAACCTGTTCATCTGCGCCAGCACCGTGTCGCAGCAGGCGGCGCTGGCCTGCTTCGAGCCCGAAAGTCTGGCGCTCTACGAGCAACGCCGCGCCGAATTCAAGGCCCGGCGCGACTTCTTCATCCCGGCGCTCAACGCGCTGGGCCTGACGGTGCCGGTCATGCCCGACGGCGCTTTTTACGCCTGGGCCGACTGCCGCGCGGCCTGCGCCAGGCTGGGACTCAAGGACAGCTGGGACTTTGCCCACGCGGCCCTGCACCAGGCCCATGTGGCCATCACGCCCGGGCGCGACTTCGGCACGGCAGAGACGGCGCACTTTGTGCGCTTTTCCACCGCGAACTCGATGGCCGAGCTGCGCACCGCCATCGAACGCCTGAAGGCCTGGATCCAGCCATGAGCAGCGCACCCTTTGGCTTTCCGCTGCGCGTTTACTGGGAAGACACCGACGCGGGCGGCATCGTGTTCTACGCCAACTACCTCAAGTTCATGGAGCGCGGGCGCACCGAGTGGCTGCGCGCCCTGGGCTTCAACCAGCAGGTGCTGCGCGAGCAGGTGGGCGGCATGTTCGTGGTGAGTGAAACCGCTGTCAAATACCACCGTCCGGCGCGTCTGGACGATGCCCTGTGGGTGACGGCCCGCGTGGCCGAGGCCGGCCGCGTGAGCCTGACGATTGCCCAGCAGGTGCTGCTGCGGCCGGACCATCCAGGCCTGCTTCAAACCGACACCCTGCTGGCCGAGGGCACGATCCGCATCGGCTGGGTCGACGCCGCCACCCTCAAACCCGGCCGTATACCGGCCGCCATCCTCGGGAAACTCCAGTCATGAACAACGACATGTCCATCGTCTCGCTGGTGCTGCATGCCAGCCTTGTGGTGCAGCTGGTCATGGCCCTGCTGCTGGTCGTTTCGGTGGCCAGCTGGGCCGCGATCTTCCGCAAGATCAGCGCCATCAAGCGCATCCAGAACCTCAACGAAGAATTCGAGCGCGTGTTCTGGTCAGGCACCAGCCTCAACGAGCTGTTTTCTGCCGCCAGCCAGAACGCCAGGGTGGCCGGGCCCATGGAACGCATCTTTGCCAGCGGCATGCGCGAATACCAGAAGCTGCGCGAGCGCCGCATCTCCGACGCCGGCACCCTGCTCGACGGCGCACGCCGGGCCATGCGCGCCAGCTTCCAGCGCGAGATGGACGCTGCCGAGTCGCAGCTGGCCTTTCTGGCCTCGGTCGGTTCGGTCTCGCCCTATGTGGGTCTGTTCGGCACCGTGTGGGGCATCATGCATGCATTCACTGGCTTGGCCAATCTGCAGCAGGTGACGCTGGCCACCGTCGCACCCGGCATTGCCGAAGCGCTGGTGGCCACCGCGATCGGCCTGTTTGCCGCCATCCCCGCAGTGGTGGCCTACAACCGCTTTGCCCGCGACATCGACCGCGTGGCCATCAAGCTGGAGACCTTCATCGAGGAGTTCTCCAACATCCTGCAGCGCAGCCTGGGTTCGGGCGGCACGGCCTCCGGCCATTGAGGGAGGCGCGAGCATGCCCGGCGTAGCACACCGAGGGCGCGGGCGCCGCGCCGTCAACGAAATCAACATGGTGCCCTTCATCGATGTGATGCTGGTGCTGCTGATCATCTTCATGGTGACTGCGCCCATGATCACACCCAGCCTGATCGACCTGCCCAGCGTGGGCAAGGCCAACAAGCAGCCCGACAAGGTGCTGCAAGTGGTGATCCAGAAAGACGAGAGCCTGGAGCTGGTGGCCGATGGCCAGACCCGCAAGCTGATGATCAGCGGCGTGGCCGAAGCCGTGAAGAACGCGCAAGGCGCCGAGGGCAGCACCGCCGTGGTCATCAGCGCCGACCGCAACGTGAAGTACGAACATGTGGTCAAGGTCATGGACACCCTGCAGCGCGCCGGCATCCAGCGCGTGGGCCTGTCGGTCCAGCTGGCGCCATGAACCACGCCATGACGGGAATGCAGGCTTGAACCACAGCGCCACCTACCAGGCCGAATTTGCCCCGCCGCCCGAGCCGGCGCGCGGGCGCTCTTTTGCGCTGGCGGCTGCGGCCCATGTGCTGCTGTTCGTGGGGCTGGGCCTGGTCACGCGTTGGACCACGCAGGTGCAGGTCGTGGCCGCCGAAGCCGAGCTCTGGTCGGCCATGCCCCAGCAGGCTGCCCCACGTCTGATCGAGCCAGAACCGGTACCGCCACCAGAGCCCGAGCCCAAGCCCGAACCGCCCAAGCCTGCCCCACGCCCTGCCCCCCAGCCCGAGCCGGAAGTGCATAAACACGATGCCGACATCGCGCTGAAGAAGCAGAGGGAGGAAGACAAGAAAAAGGTCCTCGAAAAAGAGAAGGCCGAGAAGCTGCGCAAGGAAAAGCTGGAAAAAGAAAAAGCTGACAAAGAAAAGGCTGAAAAAGAAAAAAGGCTCAAGGAGCAGAAACTCAAGGAAGAAAAGGCACGGGAGGAGAAAGAGCGCGAGAGGAAAAAGGCCGAGGCCGACAAGCGCAAAGCCGAAGAAGCGAAAGAAAAAGCCGAAGCGGCCCGTACCGAAGCCCTGCGCCAGGAAAACATCAAGCGCATGCAAGGCCTGGCCGGTGCCACCGGTGGCGAGAACAGCACCGGCTCGGCGCTGCGCTCATCCGGCCCCTCGGCCAGCTATGCCGGTCGCCTGGTCGCCCGCATCAAACCCAACATCACCTACCCGGGCGATGTGATGGGCAACCCACGCGCAGAAATTGAAGTCAAGGTGGGTGCCGATGGCACCATTCTGAGCCGCCGGATTGTGCAATCGAGCGGCAACAAGGCCTGGGACGATGCGGTACTGCGCGCCATTGACAAGACCGAAGTGCTGCCGCGTGACACCGACGGGCGTGTGCCGCCGGTGATCGTGCTGGGGTTCAGGCCGCTCGATTGATCCGCATCACATGGACACGGTGCGAACGGCGACGATGTGCTGGCCGTTGTCCTCGTAAACAATCTGTGCCTGCCCCTGATCGGCCTGGGCCATCCAGCTGGCCAGGGCCGCGTCTGAGGGGAAAAAGCGCGCCCGCTCACCCAGGGCCAACTCGGCGCGGGCCCCCACCTCGCCGGAGCGACGCTCGAGTGTCAGACGGACAGACAAACCCTTGACCAGTTCGCCGTGTTCGGTCTGCTCGCGCTGCGGCGGGAACTCGCGCACCATGCGCCCGATGTCCGGCGCATGACCGTTGACCTGCACGCGCAGGAATTTGCCAAAGCGGCAGCGGGCCGCACCCAGGTCCCAGATCTGCTCGATCTTGAGTCGGAAACCGCCCGAGAAACGGTCCATCTGCATCTTGGCCATCACGATGATCAGCTCGTCGTCCTTGAGCGCGTGGCGGGCCGAATTGATCAGTCCTTCGTCGGCGGTGGCTTCCATCACGCCCGATTTGTCGTCGAGCTTGAAGATCGCCACCTTGCCACGCTGGCCGTTGATGATGCGCAGGTCGCTCACGATGCCAGCGATCAGCTGCGGCTCGCGGCTGTCGATCAGCTCGTCAATCCTGCGGCGCACGAACTGGCGCACCTCGCGCTCGACCGCATCGAACAGGTGACCCGACAGATAAAAGCCCACCGCCGTCTTCTCAAACGTCAGGCGTTCCTTGATGCCCCAGGGCAGCACGTCCTCCAGATCAGGCTCCTGCGTGCTGGAGCCGTGGGAATCGTCGCCCAGCATGTCAAACAGGCCGCCCTGGTTGGCATTGGCCGCGGTGGCGTTGGCAAACTCGAAGGCTTTGTCGATGCTGGCCACCAGCGCGGCACGGTTCATGTGCAGCGAGTCGAACGCCCCGGCCTTGATGAGTGCCTCCACCGTACGCTTGTTCAGGCGCGTGCGGTCCACACGGTTGCAGAAGTCGAACAGGCTCTTGAACGGCCCGCCTTCTTCTCGTGCCGCCACGATCGCCTCGATCGCCTGCTGACCTGTGCCCTTGATGGCACCCAGACCGTATCGGATGACCTTGTCGGTCACCGGCTCGAACCGGTGGTGGCCGCGGTTGACGTCGGGCGGGTCAAACGTGATGCCAAACTTGAGCGCGTCTTCGAACAGCACCTTGAGCTTGTCGGTGTCGTCCATTTCCACGGTCATGTTGGCGCAGAAAAACTCGGCCGTGTAATGCACCTTGAGCCAGCCGGTGTGGTAGGCCAGCAGCGAGTAGGCGGCAGCGTGCGACTTGTTGAAGCCGTAGCCCGCGAACTTCTCCATCAGGTCGAAAATTTCGTCGGCCTGTTCCTGCGGGATGTTGTGCGTGGCCAGGGCACCGGCGCGGAATTTCTCGCGGTGCTCGGCCATTTCCTCGGCCTTCTTCTTGCCCATGGCGCGGCGCAGCAGGTCGGCGCCACCGAGCGAGTAGCCGCCCAGGATCTGCGCGGTCTGCATCACCTGCTCCTGGTAGACCATGATGCCGTAGGTCTCGGACAGCATGTCGGCCACCGCCGGGTGCGGGTAGACCACCTCTTCGCGGCCGTGCTTGCGGGCCACGAAGCTGGGGATCAGGTCCATCGGGCCCGGGCGGTAGAGCGCGTTCAGGGCAATCAGGTCTTCCAGGCGTGTCGGTTTGGCGTCGCGCAGCATGCCCTGCATGCCACGGCTTTCAAACTGGAACACGGCCTCGGTTTTGCCGTCCTGAAAGAGCTTGTAGGTCGGGCCATCGTCGAGCGGGATGTTCTCGAAGGCAAAGTTCTCTTGCCCCTTGTGGCGCTTCATGATGAACTCGCGCGCGATCTCCAGGATCGTCAGCGTGGCCAGCCCCAGAAAGTCGAACTTGACCAGGCCGGCGGCCTCCACGTCGTCCTTGTCGTACTGGCTCACGGCCGAGTCGCTGCCCGGTTGCTGGTAGAGCGGACAGAAATCGGTGAGCTTGCCCGGCGCGATCAGTACGCCGCCAGCGTGCATGCCGACGTTGCGGGTCATGCCTTCGAGGCTTTGCGCCATCTCGATCAGGTTCTTGACGTCTTCCTCGCGCTCGATGCGTTCGGCCAGCATGGGCTCGACGGCAATCGCGTATTTTTCTCGGTCGTCGGGCTTGAGGTCGGGCGGTGGGTACTGGATCGTGACCGGCTTGCCCGGCTTGTTCGGGATCAGCTTGCTGATGCCGTCGCAAAAGGTGTAGCTCAGGTCCATCACCCGGCCCACGTCACGGATGGCGGCGCGCGCCGCCATGGTGCCGAAGGTGGCAATCTGGCTGACCGCATCGCGACCGTATTTTTCCTTGACGTACTCGATCACCCGGTCGCGGTTGGTCTGGCAGAAGTCGATGTCGAAGTCGGGCATGGACACCCGCTCCGGGTTGAGGAAACGTTCGAACAGCAGCTGGTACTGCAGCGGATCCAGGTCGGTGATCTTGAGCGCGTAGGCCACCAGCGAGCCGGCACCAGACCCCCGGCCCGGGCCGACCGGGCACCCATTGTTCTTGGCCCACTGGATGAAGTCACCTACGATCAGGAAGTAGCCCGGAAAGCCCATCTTGAGGATGGTGTTCAATTCGAACTCCAGCCGCTCCACATAGCGCGGGCGCTGGGCTTCGCGTTCAGCCTCCTTGGGGTAGAGGTGGATCAGGCGTTCGTTGAGGCCCTCGTGCGAGACATGGCGGAAGTAGTCCTCCACCGACAGCACCACGCCGTTGACCGGCGGGATGGGAAAGTTGGGCAGCTGTGGTTTGCCCAGCACCAGCGTCAGACTGCAACGTTTGGCGATTTCCAGCGTGTTGGCCACCGCGCTGGGCACATCGGCAAACAGGGCCTGCATTTCGGCGGCCGACTTGAAATACTGCTCGCGCGTGAAGCGCCGCACGCGGCGCGGGTTGGCCAGGATCTCACCTTCGGCAATGCAGACACGGGCCTCGTGCGATTCATAGTCGTCAGCCGCCAAGAACTGCACCGGGTGCGTGGCCACCACCGGCAGGTGCAGGCGGGCGGCCAGCAGCACCGCGGCCTGCACATGCGGCTCGTCTTCGGGCCGACCGGCACGTTGCAGTTCCAGGTAAAAGCGGTGCGGAAAGACCGAGGCCAGTTGCAGCGCCAGATCGGCGGCCTTGTCGGCGTCGCCCTGCACCAGCGCCTGCCCGACCGGCCCGGCCTGCGCGCCCGACAGCAGGATCAGGCCTTCGGAGAGCTCCTGCAGCCAGGACAATTTGAGGACCGACTGCGCCTTGACCACGTTTTGCGTCCAGCCACGGGCCAGCAATTCGCACAGGTTGAGGTAGCCCTGTCTGCTCTGCACCAGCAGGACCACCCTCGAAACCTGGGTCGGGTCGCCGGCCAGGCCTTCGATCTGGACTTCGGCGCCCAGAATCGGCTTGACGCCCTTGCCACGGCCTTCCTTGTAAAACTTGACGCCACCGAAGAGGTTGTTGAGGTCGGTGATGGCCAGGGCCGGCTGCCCATCCTTGGCTGCGCTTTTGACGACGTCGTCGATGCGGCAGGTGCCATCGACGATGGAGAACTCGGTGTGCAGGCGCAGGTGAACAAACATGGCGGCATTTTAGGCCGCCGCCTCCTCAATCCCGCAGCACATGCAACACGTCCGAGCGGAATTCTCGGCTGTAGAGGATCAGCACCACCAGCGCGGTGGCCAGCACCAGCACCAGCGGCGAGAAAAACCAGGCCATGGCAGCAAAAGAAAAGTAGTAGGCGCGCAAACCATCGTTGAAGGTCTCGGCGGCGGCCCCCACCAGCTGCCCGGCACGCTCGGCCATGGCTTCGCGGTCCTGCCGGCCCGACGTGAACTCCTCGGGCGGCGGCATGGCACCGATCACCAGCGCCACAAAGGTGTATTGACGCATCGACCAGGAAAAACGGAAAAAGGCATAGACAAAGATGCCAATCAACACCAGCACCTTGAACTCGAACACCAGCATCGGGGTCTGCTGCGCGAACGGGATTTCCCGCACCAGCTCGGCGGCCTTGTCGGTGGTGCCCAGCAAGGCAAACAGACCGCCAATGATGATGATGCTGGTCGACGAGAAAAAGGATGGGGTGGCCGAGAGGTTCTGGGTGATCAGGCCATCGAGCATGCGCGGATCGCGCGCGGTGGCCTGCAGCATCCACAGATGCCGCAGGCGGTTGGTACTGGCCAGCAGGGTCTGGTGGCGCTGGCTGCCCACCTTGGCAAACCAGGCGTAGCCGACCCAGAGGCTGAAGAAACACAGCAGGGCCAGCCAGTCGGCCCAGGGCAGCATGGAGATGATTTTCATGCTGCCATGCTAACCGAGGGGATTCGGCTGCAGGGGCGGCCTTCTGCAACGGTGCAGGCGCTCGCTCCTGCGCGCGACGGGTCGTTCGTCCGACGGGGCGGGGGTTAACCGCGCGTCTTGGCGGCCACGGCGGCCACGCGCTCGCCGAACTTGGTGGCGGTGTCCACGTCACCCCGCGGGATCTTGTCGGCGCCGGCATCCGAAGGCGCCTGCACCAGCAGACCCACCGAGCCGCCGAGGTTGTTGACGTCGTCGCGGGTGGCCGCGCTGGAATTGGCCGGAGGCAGCCCCAAGCTGATCCACAGGCCGCCGTGCTGGGCCGCCAGGGTGTTGAGGTAGGCCAGGGTCATGCCCTTGTCGCCGTTGAGGCTGGCGCTGACCGAGAAGCCGGCAAACAGCTTGTCCTGCCAGGCACGGGTGAACCAGCGCTTGGAGGAAGCGTCGGCGAATTTCTTGAACTGCCAGCTGACGTTGCCCATGTAGGTGGGCGAGCCGAAGACGATGGCGTCGGCGGCGTCCAGCGCGGCCCAGTCGGCCTCGCTCACATTGCCGTCGGCGTCAATCGCCACCAGCTGGGCGTTGGCGCCTTTGGCCACAGCCTGGGCGATGAACTGGGTGTGGCCGTAGCCAGAGTGGTAGACAACAACGGTCTTTGCCATGAGAAAACTCCTTGGTTGGTGAAAGAGAAAGCAAATCAGGGGGCCAGGTCGAACACCAGCACTTCAGCGTCGCTCGCCTGGTCCAGCGTCAGGCGGGGTTCGGCCTGCAGCAGGGCTGCATCGCCCGCGTTCAACACCTGGCCGTTGGCCTGCAGGCGGCCGCGCACCACGAACACATAGGCCTTGCGCTGCGGGTCCAGTGTCAGGGTGGCCTGCTCGGCACCGTCAAACAGGCCGGCGTACATGCGGGCATCGGCGTGGATCTTGACGGTGTGCTCGCCCGGCTCGGGCGCGGCCACCAGCGCCAGCTGGCCGCGCTTGGCCGACTCGGGTACGGTTTTCTGCTCGTAGCTGGGCGCAATGCCGCGCACGTTCGGCTCGATCCAGATCTGCAAAAAGTGCGTCTGCTCGCCTTTGGCGTGGTTGAACTCGCTGTGGCGCACGCCGCTGCCGGCACTCATGCGCTGCACATCGCCGGGCGGAATGCCCTTGACGTTGCCCATGCTGTCCTGGTGCGCCAGGTTGCCCGAGAGCACGTAGCTGATGATCTCCATGTCGCGGTGGCCGTGCGTGCCAAAACCCGTGCCGGGCGCGATGCGGTCTTCGTTGATCACGCGCAGGTTGCCCCAGCCCATGTGCTGCGGGTCAAAGTACTCGGCAAACGAAAAGCTGTGAAAGCTCTTGAGCCAGCCGTGGTCGGCCAGGCCCCGGTCTTCGGATTTGCGCAGGGTCAGCATGGTGGAACTCCTTGGGGTCAATGGAAGGAATGTAGGGCCTGCACGGCTTTTGACCATGCTGCGACTTTGCTGGCATCATTCAATTTGATTGAATAATCAGGCAAACAACGTGCAAACACCCAGACAAACCCCAAGGGACTGGCTGACCCCGGAAATGCTGCTCATGCTCCAGACCATCGAGCGCCAGGGCAGCTTTGCCGCGGCCGCGCGCGAACTCGACCTGGTGCCCAGTGCCCTGACCTACCGGGTGCGGCAGCTCGAAGACGCGCTCGACGTGCTGCTGTTTGACCGCAGCTCGCGGCAGGCCCGCCCTACCGCCGCCGGACGTGAACTGCTGCGCGAGGCCGGCCGCCTGCTGGACGACATGGACGCCGTGGCCAACCGCGTGCGCCGGGTGGCCACCGGCTGGGAAGCGGTGCTGACGGTGGCGGTGGACAGCGTGGTCTCACGCACCGTCGTCATGGACCTGTGTGCCGCCTTTCTGGCGCTGGGCGCACCCACCCGGCTGCGGCTGCGGCATGAAACCCTGTCGGGCACGCTGGCCACGCTGACCTCGGGCCAGGCCGATCTGGCCCTGGGCGTGGTGCTGGAGCCGGGACTGGGCAGCGAGATCCAGCATGCGGTGCTCGGCGACATCCCCTTTGTCTACGCCGTGGCCGCGCACCACCCGCTGGCCAGCGCACCCGAACCGCTGGACGACAAGACCCTGCAGCAGCACCGCGCGGTGGCGGTGGCCGACTCGGTCAGCCGTGGTGGCGGGCTCACGATCGGCCTGCTGGCGGGTCAGGACGTGTTTACCGTGCCCGACATGGCCAGCAAGCTCGAAGCGCAGCTGCGTGGCCTGGGCGGCGGCTTTTTGCCCCGCTCGCTCGCGCAGCCCTACATCGATGCCGGCATGCTGGTGACCCGGCAGGTGGCCCGTGCCCGCACCACCACCACGCATTACGCCTGGCGCGAGGGCCGGCACAGCCCGGCCGGCCACGCGCTGCGCTGGTGGCTGCAGCAGCTGGCGCAGGAGGTGACGCGCACCGCATTGCTGCAACCCGCGCATCGCGTGTAAAGTGCCTGCATGAGCACACAACACATCGCCATCATCGGTGTCGGCATGGCCGGCATCGCCTGCGCCCGCACCCTGCGCCAGGCCGGCCACCACGTCAGCCTGTTCGAAAAAAGCCGCGGCCTCGGTGGCCGCATGGCCACGCGCCGCAGCCCCTTTGGCAGCTTTGACCACGGCACGCAGTACTTCACCGTGCGCGATCCGCGCTTCGAGCTGGCCCTGGGCACCGTGCCCGGCCTGTGCCGCCCCTGGAGCGCCAATGCCGTGCGGGTGCTCGACCCCATCGGCCGCGTAATCGAAGCCGGCCTGCCCGGCGGCGAGCGCCACTGGGTGGCCACACCCGGCATGAACGGCCTGGTGCGCGCATGGGGCGAGCCCCTGATGGAAGACGGCAACGTGTTGCTCGAAACCCGCGCCACCCGGATCGCCCGCGATCCGCTCATGAAAAACGGCTGGCAGATCCACACCGAAGGCAGCGACGGCAGCCGGCAGGTCTACGCCGGCTTTGACAAGGTGGTGCTGGCCATCCCGCCGGCGCAAGCCAGTGCACTGCTGCAGGCTTCTCAGCTGGGCGAACTGGCCCAGCCACTGGTTGCGGTCCAGGTCGCCCCCTGCTGGACACTGATGGCCGCCTGGCCGCAGGCGGTGCAGCCGGGCCTGATCACCATCGGCCCACAATGGAACGCAGCGCGCAGCACGCACCACCGCATCGCCTGGATGGCGCGCGAATCGTCCAAACCCGGTCGCGAGCCCATCGAACGCTGGACAGTGCAGGCCAACGCCAGCTGGTCGGCCGAGCATGTGAACGACGCCCCCGAACGCGTCACGGCCAAGCTGCTCAAGGCCTTTGGCGAAGTCACCGGCATCCGCGCCACGCCGGCGCATGCCGAGGTGCACCGCTGGCTCTACGCCAAGACGGCGCAGCCCCTGGGTCAGAGCCACCTGTGGTTCAAGGCCGAGGGCATTGGCCTGTGCGGCGACTGGTGCCTGGGGCATCGCGTCGAAGACGCCTTTGTCTCGGGCCTGGAACTGGCCCTGGCCATGCTGCGCCAGCGCTGACGGTTCCGGCGCCACTCGACGCATGGCGGCCTACATCGGCAGGTTTGCCCCCTCCCCCACCGGACTGCTGCACGCCGGCTCTCTGGTCGCGGCGCTGGCCAGCTGGCTGGACGCGCGCGCCCACGGCGGTCTGTGGCGTGTCCGCATCGAAGACGTGGACACGCCGCGCTGCGTGGCCGGGGCTGGCGAAGCCATGCTTGCGCAACTGGCCCTTTGCGGCCTGGTGCCCGATGGCGAGGTGCTCTGGCAAAGCCAGCGCGGCAGCGCCTACCAACAGGCGCTGGACCGGTTGGTGGCGCAGGGTCTGGCCTACCCCTGCGGCTGCTCGCGCAAGGACATCGAAGCCGCACAGGCCAGCCCCACCGCCCGCCACCGGGCGCAGGTCTATCCCGGCACCTGCCGCCAGGGCCTGAACGGCAAAGCCGCGCGCGCCTGGCGGCTGAACGTGCAAGCGGTACGCCAGGCCCGCGGCCTGCCCGACATCACCCGCTGGACCGACCGGCGCCTGGGCGAGCAGGACGAAGACGTGGCGCAGGCGGTGGGCGACTTCGTGCTGCGACGTGCCGACGGCCTGTGGGCCTACCAGCTGGCGGTGGTGGTGGACGATGCGGCCCAGGGCATCACCGATGTGGTGCGCGGCGAAGACCTGACCGACAACACCGCCCGGCAAATCGTGTTGCAGCAAGCGCTGGGCCTGCCCACGCCGCGCTACCTGCACACCCCGCTGGTGCTGGGGCCCAACGGCGAAAAGCTCAGCAAGCAAAATGGTGCCCAAGCGCTGAACCTGAATGAACCGCTGACTGCCCTGAACCAGGCCGCGTGGGCATTGGGCCTGCCCCATGCAGGTCCGACCCTGCCGCAAGCCCTGCAGATCTGGACAGCGGGCTGGTCGAACAAGTACCTGCGCGGCACCTCCTGACAACTGCAAAGCAGCGCCACGGCCAGTCACCAGGCTGCAAGCGGTTGCCCGGGCGCAGATGGCCGCCCACGCCGCGATAATGATGGGTTTTGCGCCACACCCGCCTGCCCGTCCATGACCACCCCTGAACAGACCCCGGAAATCCCGGCCACCCCCTACATGCGCACCATCAAGAGCTACGTGCTGCGCGCCGGCCGCATGGGCACGGGACAGATGCGGGCCTTCGATCTGTACGGTCCGAAATTCCTGATCCCCTACCAGCCGCAGCGATGCGATGTACAGGCCGCCTTTGGCCGCACCGCGCCGCTGATTCTGGAGATCGGTTTTGGCATGGGGGATGCGACCGCCAAGATTGCCCAGGTGCGGCCCGACGACAACTTCCTGTGCTGCGAGGTGCACGAACCTGGCGTAGGTGCCCTGCTCAAGCGCTGTGGCGAAGAAGCCATCGGCAACATCCGCATCGTGCAGCATGACGCGGTCGAGGTGATGGACCACATGCTGGGCGAAAACAGCCTCGACGGCGTGCACATCTTCTTCCCGGACCCCTGGCACAAAAGTCGCCACCACAAGCGCCGCCTCATCCAGGGTCCCTTCGTGCAGCGCCTGGCACAGCACATCCGACCTGGTGGCTACCTGCACCTGGCCACCGACTGGCAGCCCTATGCCGAGCAAATGCTCGAAGTGCTCAGCCACGAGCCGCTGCTGGCCAACAGCGCAGGCCCCGAGCTCGGTGGCTATGCCCCCAAACCGGACTATCGCCCCCTGACCAAGTTCGAAAATCGCGGGCTCAAGCTCGGTCATGGCGTCTGGGACCTGGTGTTCAGGCGAGTCTGAAGCCCACGGCCAAGCAACAGTCCCGCCAGACCATGGCCCATGTGCCCAAGAATCCCCACATCGCCATGCGCGATGGCGTCTCACCCAGTTGCCTGGCCTTGCCGCGCGTGCGCAACAGCCCCTGGCCGGCACTGATTGATCACCTGGCCGAGAGGCTGCCACGCATCAGCCGAAGCGAGTGGACCGAGCGCATGCGCGCAGGCAGCGTGCTGGGCGAAGACGGCCACCCCCTGGAACCCGATGCGCCGTATGCAGGCGGCACGCGCGTGTACTACTGGCGCGAGTTGCCGAACGAGCAACCGATACCGTTTGAGGCGTCGGTCCTGTTCGAGGATGAGCACCTGGTGGTGGCCGACAAACCGCACTTTCTCCCTGTCACGCCCGGTGGACGTTATGTCAGGGAAACGCTGCTGGTGCGGCTCAAGACCAGGTTGCAATGCCCGGACTTGAGCCCACTGCACCGTATCGACCGCGAAACGGCTGGGCTGGTGTTGCTGGCCAAACGTGCGCAGGACCGCGACGCCTACCAGATGCTGTTCCGCGAGCGCCGTGTGGACAAGGTCTACGAGGCCGTCGCACCATGGCGGGAGGACCTGGCTTTTCCGCTCACCCGCACCAGCCACATCCTTGAAGACGAGCAGGCCTTCTACCGCATGCGCGAGGCATTGCCCCATGAAGGCCTTTTGCCCAACAGCGAGACACGCATCGACTGCATGCGCCGCGAAGGCGCGAGGGCGCTGTACCGCCTGCAGCCGGTCAGCGGCAAACGCCACCAGTTGCGGGTGCACATGTGGGGGCTGGGCCTGCCCATAGAGGGCGACCAGTTCTACCCCTTTGTGCGGCGCGGACCCGGCGAAGCAGAGGACTTTGTCCAGCCGCTGCAGCTGCTGGCCCGTGACATCGCCTTCACCGATCCGGTGACCGGCCAGCCACGGCAATTTTCGAGTGCACAGCGATTGGCAATGGAACTGCCTGCCTGACCTCAGGCCTTGATTTCGCGGGCCGTGATGGTGTAGCGGAACGCGTCTGGCGCGTAGGAATCCACGCGACCTTCATCGGTTTCTGCCACCGGGTACATCAGGAAGTTCAGCATGCCCTCTTTGGCGCCGGGCAAGCGCAGGTCGTGAGCCGTGTTCCAGCCCAGCCAGTTGCCCTCCCAGCCACCAAACAGGTGCTGATGAACCGGCGCGACCACCGGATGATCGGTGCGCTTGATCCACTCGGGCGTTTCCAGCCGCATGACCTTGGCCACGTCGGCAGGGTCCATCGCCACCCAGCCGTACGCCTGAAGGTAGACCTCTGCGCGGCAATGCTGTGCCCCCTTGAGGCTTGCCGGATTGCCTGAGAGCTCCTTGTAGCCAAAGGCCGAGGGCGCAAGGCGGATACCGTACACATCGCGTGCAGGCAGGCCGACGGAACGGCACAGACCGACAAACAACGCGTTGATGTCGGCGCACTTGCCGCCCAGATTGCCTGTCTCCAGCATGGTCTTGATGTCACCTTCGCCGCAGCCTCGCACCTTGGGCTCGCGCCAGGCGTTGGCCACCACCCAGTGGTAGATCGCCCGGGCTTTTTCCATATCGGTTGTCGCACCGCGGGTGGCCTGCAGCGCAGTCCGTCGCACTATGCCGTCGGTGGGCAACAAGTGTGTGGCGCGGGTGTAGTGGCGCAGGGTGGCCGCATCTTCCTTGTCGGAGCGGCGTGGGCCTGAAAAATCGGCCCGGTTGCGGGTCTGCACACGGCTGGTCAGCTCGACCACGGGCTTCACGCCAGCGGCAAATTCGGCGTACAGCATGCGGGCACCCTCGACGCCGTCACTGGCCATGCGGGCGCTTCCGTTGCTGGAATATCGGCTTTCCAGCGATTTTTGCCAATCGCTGTCGATGCTGGGCACAGGCAGCCAAATGCGGGATGGCCCTGCAGGATCGGCCAGCTCGACACGGGTGGTGATTTCAAAAGTGCGCCAGTCGCCCGGCTGGGGGGCAAAGCGGCGTTCGACGGGGGGTTGTGCACGCACCAGGGCAGGTGCAGCGATGAGGGCGCCAACAGCGGCGCCCCCTTTGAGCAGGGAGCGGCGAACGGGGATCATTGCAGGAACTCCGGAATAACAAGAAAGACCTGTCGGCGCACACGAGGTGGCAGCGCCACCAATGCCCCGAAGGCAGGTCACCAGGCACGTCCGTGCGAGGCAGCGCAATTATCCCGGAAACAACTGGCAGCCCGTCTCAGCGTCGCGGACTGGAGAGGCTGGCGATCCAGCGGCCCGCCTCGGGACCCGCCCAGTCGACCTCGCCCACCACGCGCCAGCGGATCTGACCGTCCGGCGCGATCAGCAAGGTGGTGGGGAAGGCCGTGACGCCAAAGCGCCTGGCCAGTTCGGCCTGCGGGTCGAGCACGACCGGAAAGTTCAATCCGGTGGACTCCAGGTAACGCCGCACGCGGCTGGCGGTTTCCCGGACATTGATGCCGATCACCACCGGATCACCGCCGCTGAGCTCGTGCAGCGTTTGCAGCGAAGGCATCTCTTCCTTGCAAGGCGGACACCAGGTGGCCCAGAAATTGAGCACCACAGCGCGCCCCCTGAGGCGGTCAGTGGACAAACGCTGGCCTTGCAGGTCAGTGAGGTCAAGTGCCGGCGTGGCTTGGGCGGCGGGCCAGGGGGTTTTCTGGAACTGTGCCGATGCAGGAGCGGCAGAAACCAGCAGCCAGAGAACCAAAGCCAGACGGCGTCCCAGCCCAAGGATGGAAAGCCGTTGCATGAGAGGACGCCTTCAGGATCAGACGCGCTCGGCCACCCAGGCCTGTACGCTGGCCAGGGCCTGTGGCAGGGCCTTGGCATCGGTGCCACCGGCCATGGCCATGTCGGGCTTGCCGCCGCCTTTGCCACCCACCTGCTGGGCCACAAAGTTGACCAGCTCGCCGGCCTTGACCTTGCCAATACTGTCGGCCGTCACGCCTGCGGCGATCTGCACCTTGTCGCCGTCCACCGCGGCCAGCACGATGGCGGCGGTTTTGAGCTTGTCCTTGAGCTTGTCCATGGTGTCGCGGAGCTGCTTGGCGTCGGCGCCTTCGAGTTTGGCGGCCAGCACTTTCAGACCCTTCACATCGACGGCCTGCGTCAACAGTTCGTCGCCCTGGGCCGAAGCGAGCTTGCCTTTGGCGGCGGCCAGTTCTTTCTCCAGCGCCTTGACCTGATCAAGCACCTGGGCAATGCGGTGGTTCAGCTCGGCAGCGGGCGCCTTGAGGGTGCCAGCGGCCTGGGCTACCGTTTCTTCAAGGCTTTGCAGGTAGGCCAGTGCATTGGCGCCGGTCACGGCCTCGATGCGGCGCACGCCAGCGGCCACACCGCTTTCGGCCACGATCTTGAACAGGCCGATGTCACCTGTCGCCTTGACGTGGGTGCCGCCACACAGTTCGCGGCTGGAGCCGATGTCGAGCACGCGCACGGTCTCGCCGTACTTCTCGCCAAACAGCATCATGGCGCCGGTTTTCTGCGCGCTTTCGATGTCCATCACGCGTGCTTGAGCCGCCGCGTTGGCGAGGATTTCGGCGTTGACTTTGGCTTCGATCTGGCGGATTTCGGCGTCGGTGACCGGTGCGTTGTGGGCAAAGTCGAAGCGGGTGCGCTCGGCATTGACCAGCGAGCCCTTTTGCTGCACATGGCCGCCCAGCACCTCGCGCAGGGCCTTGTGCATCAGGTGGGTGGCGCTGTGGTTGCGCACCGTGGCAGCGCGCAGCCCGGTGTCCACATGGGCTTGCACGGCGTCGCCCACCTTGAGGCTGCCGCTTTGCAACTCGCCGTGGTGGCCAAAGACATCGGCCTTGATCTTTTGCGTGTCCAGCACATGGAACTGGGCGCCGCCGTTGTGGATCAGGCCCTGGTCGCCCACCTGGCCACCGGATTCGGCGTAGAACGGGGTGGTGTCGAGAACGACCACGCCCTGCTGGCCAGCCTGAAGCGTCTGCACCGGCGTGCCGTCCACGTAAAGCGCCAGAACCTTGGCGTGGCTGGTCAGGTCCTCATAGCCCACAAAGGCATTGCCGGCGCCGCTGTAGTCCAGCGCCTTGTCCATCTTGAATTTGCCGGCCGCACGGGCCTGGGTCTTCTGCTTGTCCATGGCGGCGGCAAAGCCGGCCTCGTCCACGCTCAGGCCCCGCTCGCGGCACACGTCGGCCGACAGGTCCAGAGGGAAACCGTAGGTGTCGTGCAGCTTGAAGGCGACTTCCCCAGGCAGCACCTTGACATCACCGCCCAAGGCTGCGTCCAGGATCTGCATGCCGGTTTCCAGCGTCTCGAAGAAGCGCTCTTCCTCGGCCTTGAGCACGTCCATCACCCGGTCGGCGTTCTCGGCCAGGTTCGGGTAGGCCGCGCCCATGAGACGGACCAGATCGGGCACCAGCTTGTGGAAGAACGGGGTCTTCTTGCCCAGCTTGTAGCCGTGGCGGATGGCACGGCGCACGATGCGGCGCTGCACATAGCCGCGGCCCTCGTTGCTCGGGATCACACCGTCGGACACCAGGAAAGAGGTGGCGCGCAGGTGGTCGGCGATCACGCGCAGGCTGGGGTTGTTCAGGTCGGTGCAGCCGGTTTCGCGGGACGCTGCCTTGATCAGCGCGTCGAACAGGTCGATCTCGTAGTTGCTGTGCACATGCTGCAGGATGGCGGCCAGACGCTCCAGGCCCATGCCGGTGTCCACGCAGGGCGCGGGCAACTTGGTGACGGAGCCGTCTTCGTGCATCTCGAACTGCATGAACACGTTGTTCCAGATCTCGATGAAGCGGTCGCCGTCTTCTTCAGGGCTGCCCGGGGGGCCACCGGGAATGTGATCACCGTGGTCGTAAAAGATCTCGGAGCACGGGCCGCAAGGGCCAGTGTCGGCCATCATCCAGAAATTGTCGCTCTTGTAGCGGCCACCCTTGTTGTCGCCGATGCGGATCACACGCTCGGGCGGCAAGCCGATCTCTTTCGTCCAGATGTCATACGCTTCATCGTCTTCCTGATAAACCGTGGCCAGCAGGCGCTCCTTGGGCAGCTTGTAGACCTCGGTCAGCAGCTCCCAGGCCCACTTGAGCGACTCGCGCTTGAAGTAGTCACCGAACGACCAGTTGCCCAGCATTTCGAAGAAGGTGTGGTGGCGGGCGGTGTAGCCCACGTTCTCCAGGTCGTTGTGCTTGCCACCGGCGCGCAGGCAGGCCTGTACCGAGGCCGCCCGCACATAGCTGCGCTTGTCGGTGCCCAGAAACACGTCCTTGAACTGCACCATGCCGGAGTTGGTGAACATCAGCGTCGGGTCGTTGCCCGGCACCAGCGGGCTGGACGCCACCACGGTATGGCCCTTGGACTCGAAGAAATCGAGGAAGGTCTTGCGGATGTCGGCAACGGAGAAAACGGCTTGGCT
>Ga0255274_1000020_pt1 | contig 24851 bp, 27 predicted proteins | sample AtltaT_4_FD_183673 | JGI IMG/M metagenome (GOLD analysis project Ga0255274, IMG submission 183673) | Metatranscriptome of freshwater microbial communities from Altamaha River, Georgia, United States - Atl_Colum_RepB_8h (Metagenome... | ecosystem: Environmental > Aquatic > Freshwater > River... | reverse complement strand
TCCATGTTGACCAGAAAGAACCGCAGCAAGCGGTCAACGCCATGTCCCTAGCCCTGTCCGAGCACCTGTCGGTGCTGCTTCAATACCTGTTGCCCAAGCAGGCGCTGACCCGTCTGGCGGGCCGTTTTGCAGGTTGGCAGGGCGGGTCCCTGACCACTGCTGCGATTGGCCGTTTTGTGCGGCGTTACGGTGTCAACATGGATGAAGCGGCCAACTCCGATCTGGCCAGCTACAGCTCCTTCAACGAGTTCTTCACGCGTCCGCTCAAGCCCGGTGCGCGGCCTATCGCCGATGCGGCTTTCGTCAGCCCGGTCGACGGCGCGGTCAGCCAGTGCGGCCCCATCGAAGGCGACCGTGTCTTTCAGGCCAAGGGCCACAGCTACACCACGCGGGCGCTGCTGGGGGGCGATGCTGTGCTGGCCGCGCAGTTCGAGGGCGGCGAGTTCGCCACCCTGTACCTGAGCCCGCGCGACTACCACCGCATCCACATGCCCTGTGCCGGGCGCCTGACGCGCATGGTGCATGTGCCGGGCGACCTGTTCTCGGTCAACCCGGTGACGGCACGAGGCGTGCCGGGCCTGTTTGCGCGCAACGAGCGCGTGGTCTGCGTGTTCGAGGGCGAGCACGGCCCCTTCGTGATGGTGCTGGTGGGTGCCACCATCGTCGGCAGCATGGCCACCGTCTGGCATGGCGTGGTCAACCCGCCGCGCCCGGGTCTGCTGCGCGAATGGACTTACGAGATGGGCAACATCGAGCTGGCGCAGGGTGAGGAAATGGGCCGCTTCCTGCTGGGCTCGACCGTGGTCATGCTCTTTCCCCAAGGTGTGATGCGCTTCAATGCCGACTGGACGCCGACGCGCCCGATCCGCATGGGCGAGGCCATGGGGCAAGCGGTCTGAGTCAGCGCTTGCGCAGCCCCAGCGCCATCACGGTGCCGATCACGATGGCGGCGCCTAACAACTGCATTGCCGCGATCGACTGACCCAGGAACACCCAGGCCAGCAGCAATGCAAAGACCGGCTCCACGTTCATGATGGGCGAATTGCCCACCACCCCCATCTTGGGCAGCACGGTGAACATGATGGTGAAGGCGGTACCGTACAAAAAGGTGAGCAGCGACAGCCCCAGCCAGCCTTGGCCGTCGACTGGGAAATGCCAGCCGCCGCCGGCCAGCGCCGCCAGGCTGGCCCAGAGGGCCACCTGCGCCATGGTGGTGAAGGTGCGCAGGCGACCGTCCAGATCGCCCGCCTCGTATTGCGTGAGCACCATGGCCAGACCGAAGGTGGCCGACGCGCCCATGGCAAAAGCCACGCCCAGGCCGATCTGACCCCAGTGCGCGGCAGCGCCCAGGCCCGAGGCCGCACCCATCACATCGAGGGCCAGGGCCAGGCCCAGCAGCATGACCGGCATGGCCATGACGACAAAGCGTTCGGGTTTGTGTCCGTAGAGCAGCCTGGCCCACAGCGCGGTCGAGATGGGGTAGGTGTTGAAGACCAGCAGGGCCAGTGCCACCGGCAGCCTGGCCACCGACGAATACAGGCACACGCTCTGCACCGCAATCAGCACGCCGATCAGCGGCAAAAAGCGCTTGTGTCGCGTGTTCAGCTGCCACGACACGCGCTGCTGCCAGAGGATGAGCAGGACCACCAGCGCGGTCACGCCGCTGCGCACGCTGACGGCCGTGACGACATCGACGCCGTGGTTGAAAGCGAGACGGGCCGCCACATGGTTGGCGCCCATCATCAGGGCGATCAGCAGCAGGATGGCGAAGCCAGAAGTGGACAGGCGCTGGGCGGAGCTCATGCTTTCATTGTGGCGGGTACAGGTCCAGCCCCCTGGCATGCAGGCGACTCAGCCCCAGCAGCGCATCGGTGAAGGGGGTGGCCACGCCGCACATCTGGCCGAGTTCGCGCACGGCACTCACCAGCGCATCGAGCTCGACCGGTTTGCCCGCCTGCACGTCCTGCAGCATCGAGGTCTTGAAGGCGCCGAGCTTGCGGGTGACCGCGTGGCGGTCTTCGGGCTCCTGCGCGATCGGGATGCCGATGCGCTCGCCAATGGCCTTGGCCTCGCGCATCACGTTCGACATGAAGCCACGCACCAGCTCATCGTCGAGGATGCGGTCGCTGGTGGCGCCGGTGAGGGCGCTGATGGGGTTGACCGTCATGTTGCCCCAGAGCTTGAACCAGATGTCTTTCTGGATCTGTGGCGACAGGGTGGCGTTGAAGCCGGCCTGCAGCAGCAGGGCGTGCAGGGCCTGCACGCGGGGAGTGGCCTGGCCCGAAGGCTCGCCCACGATCAGGCCGTCGCCAAAGTGGTGGCGGACCACGCCGGGTGCATCGACCGAGCAGCTGGCATGCACCACGCCGCCGACGATGTGCGACCCGGGCACGGCGCGGGCGATGGCGCCCTGCGGGTCCACGCTGTTGAGTGGCTGGCCCTGCACCGGGCCGCCGAAGCCCTGCAGGAACCACCAGGGCACACCGTTCATGGCCGTGAGCACGACCGTGTCGGGGCCCAGCAGCGGACCGATCTGCTGGGCGACCCCTGCCAGGGCGGGGGCCTTGACGGCTATCACCACCAGGTCCTGCACCCCCAGTGCGCCAGCGTCGTTGGAGGCGGTCACCGCCACCGTGTGCAGCTCACCGCCCTGGTGCAGCTGCAGCCCGTTTTTCTGCAAGGCCTGCAGGGTGTCGCCGCGTGCCAGCACGCTCAGCTGCGTGCCCACGCGCGCCAGGTGCACGCCGATCCAGCCGCCGATGGCGCCTGCGCCGACGATGGCGACCTTGTTGAACTTCACTTCGGTCATGTGACCACCACGCTCGCCCACGGCGTGTGGCTCGCTGCCCCCAAAGGGGGCCTTCGCGCCATGGGACGGCCCGGCGGCGCTCATGCGCGCCACCCGGTGTCGATGCGGTCCACCTGGCGCACCAGCGCCTCAAATACGTCCTGACCGGCCCCATGGTTCGGGTTGAACTGCAGCGCGTCGCGCGTGCATTTGGCGGCAATGGCCTCGGGCACCGGGATCGGCGTGCCCATGCTCTGCGTGGCCAGCTGGATCTCGCAGGCGCGTTGCAGCGTCCACAAAATCGCAAAGGTCTGCGGCAGGCTCGTGCCCCAGGACAGCAGGCCGTGGTTGCGCAGGATCACCGCCGGCTTGTTGCCGATGCTCTTGAGCACCCGCGGGCCTTCTTCGGCATGGATGGTGATGCCTTCGAAGTCGTGGTAAGCCACCATGCCGTGCAGCTGGGCCGAATAGAAGTTGCTTTGCGACAGCCCGTCCTTCAGGCATGCCACCGCCACGCCGGCCGTGGTGTGGGTGTGCATCACGCAATGCGCGCCTTCGATGCTGGCGTGCAGCGTGGCATGCACCACGAACCCGGCCGGGTTGACGGGATAAGGCGAGCCGTCCAGCACCTCGCCTTGCAGGTTGATCTTGACCAGGTTGCTGGCGGTGACCTCGCTGTAATGCAGGCCGAAGGGGTTGATCAGGAAATGCTTCTCGCCACCGGTCACGCTGTCGGGCAGCCGCAGCGTGATGTGGTTGTAGATCATTTCGGTCCAGCCCAGCATGGCGAACACGCGGTAGCAGGCCGCCAGTTCCAGCCGGGCCTGCCATTCGTCGGGGTGCACGCGCGCCTGCAGCGAAGGCACGACGGGTTGGGGTGTGGGGAACATGCCTGGTCTCCAGTTTGTCGGGGTCAGATCCCCATTGTTTTTCAGTAGGTGCTGCCTTTGGCGGGTGCCATCGCGCTCACCTGGGCCTTGAAGCGCGACGCCAGCGCGGCGGTCTGGCGCATCAGGATCTGCGTGTCCAGGCCCACGGCCACGAACACCGCCCCCAGCGACAGGTAGTGCTGCGCCAGCTGTTCGTCGGGTGTGAGGATGCCCGGAGCCTTGCCGGCTTTCAGGATGCGGGCGATACCGTCTTCGATGGCGGCCTGCACCTCGGGATGGGCCGCGTTGCCCACATGGCCCATGGAGGCCGACAGGTCAGCCGGGCCAATGAACACGCCGTCCACGCCCGGCGTGGCGGCAATGGCATCCAGGTTCTGCAGGGCTTCGCGCGATTCGACCTGCACCAGCAGGCAGACCTCTTCGTTGGCGCGCTGGAAGTAGTCGGCGTAATGGCCCCAGCGCGAGGCGCGGGCCCCTGCCATGCCGCGCACACCGCCCTGACCATCGTTCTGCGGATAGCGCATGGCCCGCACCAGCTGCGCGGCCTGTTCGGGCGTGTCGACCATGGGCACCAGGATGTTTTGCGCACCCAGGTCCAGGTACTGCTTGATCAGCGCCGTCTCGCCCACAGGCACCCGGGCCACCGCATGGCTGCCCGGGTAGGCGGCCAGGGTTTTGAGCTGGCCCAGGATGCGTTGGAGATCGTTGGGCGCGTGCTCGCCATCGATGACCAGCCAGTCGAAGCCGGCCAGCGCGCAGATTTCAGCGCTGTAGTCGCTGGCCAGACCCATCCACAGGCCGATCTGGGGGCGGCGCTGGCGCAGGGCTTGTTTGAACGTGTTCACAGGGGTGTGCATGTTGACCTCTCAGACGAAACGGAATTGGAGCTTACCGAGCGGGCCGTAGTCCGCATCGAACACATCGCCCACCTGGGCGGGTACGGGTTTGGTGAACGAGCCGGCGAGCACGATTTCGCCAGCTTGCAGGTGCTCGCCCCAGGGCGCGAGCTTGTTGGCCAGCCAGGCGATGCCCACCGCCGGGTGACCCTGCACGCCGGCGGCCAGACCGGTTTCCTCGACCACGCCGTTCTGGCGCAGGATGGCGCCGCACCAGGGCAGGTCGGTGGTGTGGGGGGCGACGCGTTTGGCCCCCAGGACGATGCCGGCGTTGGCCGCGTTGTCGCTGATGGTGTCGTAGACCTTGCGCATGACCTGGGTGTGGCGGTCGAACTGCTCGATGCGTGCGTCGATGATCTCGATGGCCGGGGTCACGCAGTCGGTGGCCTCCAGCACCTGCTCCACCGTCACGTTGGGGCCACGCAGTTCTTTTTTGAGGATGAAGGCCAGCTCCACCTCGACGCGCGGGGCGATGAAATCGGTGAAAGGAATGTCCAGCACCTGACCGGGGGTGCAGTCGTAGCGCATGTCATCGAGCAGGGTGCCGTAATCGGGCTCGTCGATCTGGCTGGACACCTGCATGGCGCGGCTGGTCAGACCGATCTTGTGGCCGATCATCCGGCGGCCTTCGGCGAACTTGATCTGCATCCAGGCGCGGTTGATGCGGTAGCCGTCCTCGACCGTCATGCCCGCAAAGCGCTTGGAAAAATGCTCGATCTGGGTGCGCGTTTTCTCGGCCTGGTTCAGCTCGTGCGCGAGCCGCTGGATCTGGTTGTCGGTGAACACGGACATGTTTGGAGCTTTCTTATGACACAGGTCATTGGGGTCGAATCCCGATTTCGCGCCAGCGAAACTCGGGCTCTGACCCCAATCACCGGACTGGAGGCGTTGGGGTCTGGAACAAGGGATGAAGATTGCTGTGCTTGGCATCAAACACCTCCGGCCCGACATCGATCTGCAGCGTGATGCCGATGTGTCGCCGGGCCAAGACCGGGGCAAAGAAGGCTTTGGCCACCTCGACCAGGGCCTGGCCGGCGCTTTGCTGCGTAGCCTCGCTGCGGCCGCGGCCCATGCGCAGGTTCAGGTACACAAAGGCGTAATCGCCTGTGCCTCCGGTCGCCAGGCCCGCCGCACCGCCATCCGCCACGGCGTAGTGCGGCGCGGGGTAGGCCAGCACGCGCGTGCCGCCGGTCGGGAAGACCTGCTGGCCTTGCTCGTCTTTCACGGCCAGCATGGTGTCCGCCAGCTGGCGGCACAGTGGGGTCATGTCGACTTCGGCGTCGAGCTGACCGGTGTAGAGGATCACGAGATGGGGCATGCGATGGTCTCCTCAGAGTCTGGTGCTGATGGCGGTGTAGCCCTCGGCGTGGCTGGCCACGGCGGCTGGGATGTGTGCACCGTCCTGCGGGGTAACTTCAAAAATCGCGTTGAGCTGGCCGGTGCCGCTGGCGCCGAAGTAGGGCGTGACGATCTCGGCACCGCCGTCGTACGCGGTCCAGCCCAGGGCGCCCATCAGCATGGCGGTGTCGTGCATGAAGCCTTCGCCATGGCCCTTGCTGGCGTATTCGGGCAGCATCTCGCAAAACGCCTTCCATTCGCGCTTGGCCCACATCTGCAGCACCTGTTGGTCCAGCTGCTCCAGAAAGGGGCTCCAGATCTTGTGGGCGAATTCCGGCGCCAGACCGTTTTGCGCAAAGCGGTGTGAGAGTGAGCCGCTGGCCAGAAACGCGACCTTGCCGTCGTAATGCTTTTCCACCGCTTGCCGGAAGGTCCAGCCCAGGCGGGCGCTGTCGCTGAGGTAATGCACCATGCACAGGGCCGACACCGACACCACCTTGAAGTGCTGGTCTTCGTTCATGTACCGCAGCGGCACCAGCGTGCCGTACTCGGGGTCCAGCGTGGTGTTGTCGTGCGCCAGTGTTTCCACGCCATGTTCGTTGGCCACTTTCGCGAGCAGATGCCCCAGTTCGGGGTTGCCCGGCGACTCGAAGGCCATGTGGTGGATGAAATGCGGCAGCTCGTTGCTGGTGTAGTTGCCCTTGAAATGCGGCGCGCAGTTGATGTGGTAATTGGCATTGACCAGCCAGTGCGTGTCGAACACCACCAATGTGTCCACCCCCAGGACGCGGCAGCGGCGGCTGATCTCCTTGTGGCCGTCGATGGCGCTCTGGCGTGTGCCAAAGCGCGGGCCCGGGATTTCGCTCAGGTACATGCTGGGCACGTGGGTGATCTTGGCCGCGAGGGCGAGTTGTCCCATGGTCAGGCTCCCCAGTGCGGGATATGGTGCGACCCCATGGACACCGCCACGTTCTTCGGTTCGCAGAACACCTCGTAGCTCCAGGTACCGCCTTCGCGGCCGGTGCCGCTGGCCTTGGTGCCGCCGAAGGGCTGGCGCAGGTCGCGCACGTTCTGGCTGTTGACGAAGCACATGCCGGCCTCGATGGCAGCGGCCACGCGGTGGGCGCGACCGATGTTTTCGGTCCAGACGTAGCTCGACAGGCCGTATTCGGTGTCGTTGGCTTTTTCTATCGCGTCGGCCTCGTCGATGAACGGGATCAGGCAGGCCACGGGGCCGAAGATTTCTTCCTGCGCGATGCGCATGCGGTTGTCGACATCGGCGAACACGGTGGGCCAGACAAAGTTTCCGTTCTTCACATGGGCAGGCAGGTCGGCGGCATACGACGGCTTGTCGAGGCCGCCGCAGAGCATCGTGGCGCCTTCCTTGGGTCCGAGCTCGATGTAGCTGCGCACCTTGGCCAGGTGGTTTTGGCTGATCATCGGGCCGACGATGGTTTTCTCGTCGAGTGGGTCGCCCACCACGATGCGTTTGGCGCGCTCGGCAAATTTCGCGGCAAAGTCGGCATAGATGCCCTGCTGCACCAGGATGCGGCTGCCGGCGGTGCAGCGCTCGCCGTTGTTGGAAAAGATCATGAACACGGCGGCATCGAGGGCACGGTCCAGGTCGGCGTCTTCAAAAATCACAAAGGGGCTTTTGCCACCGAGCTCCATGCTGAATTTTTTGAGGCCTGCGCTTTGCACGATCCGGTTGCCCGTGACGGTGGAGCCGGTGAAGGAAATCGCCCGCACATCGCGGTGCGCCACCAGCGGCTCGCCCGCTGCCTTGCCGAAACCGTGCACGATGTTGAGCACGCCCGCAGGCACACCCGCCTCCATCGCGAGCTCGCCCAGGCGTGCGGCGGTCAGGGGCGAGAGCTCGCTCATCTTGAGCACAGCGGTGTTGCCAAAGGCCAGGCAGGGTGCGACTTTCCAGGTGGCGGTCATGAAGGGAACGTTCCATGGGCTGATCAGCGCACACACACCGACCGGGTGGAACAGGGTGTAGTTCAGGTGCGTGGGCGTGGGGTAGGTGTGGCCGTCCACGCGGGTGCACATCTCGGCAAAGTAATGGAAGTTGTCGGCCGCGCGGGGCACCAGCTGCTTGCCGGTCTGGCTGATGGTCTGGCCGCAGTCCTTGGTCTCGGTTTCCGCAATTTCAGACACGTGTTTCGTGATCAGATCGCCCAGCTTGCGCATGACCTTGGCGCGCTCGGTGGCGGGTGTGGCGGCCCACTTGGGGAAAGCGGCCTTGGCGGCAGCGACGGCAGCGTTGACTTCCGCCTCGCCGCCCGAGGCGACTTCGGCCAGCACCTCTTGCGTGGCGGGGTTGAGGGTTTCAAAGTAGTCGCTGCCCGCGACGCTCTTGCCGTTGATCAGGTGGTCGATTTTCATGTTCAGGCTTTCACGATGGTGTTGGTCAAGGCGCCGATGCCCTCGATCTCGGTGACGACCACATCACCGGGCTCCACGTTCACGATGCCGTCGGGTGTGCCGGTCAGGATCAGGTCACCCGGGTTGAGCGTCATGAAGCCGCTGAAATATTCGATGAGGGTGGGCACGTCGAAAATCATGTCCGCGGTGCTGCCGCTTTGCGTGACCTGGCCGTTGACGGTGGTCTGCAAGCGCAAAGCCATGGGGTCAGGGACATCGGCCGCGTCCACTCGCCAGGGGCCGATGGGCGTGCAGGTGTCGCGGTTTTTCACGCGCAGGTTGGGGCGGTACCAGTTTTCCAGGTAGTCGCGGATCGCGTAGTCGTTGGCCACGGTGTAGCCGGCGATGTACCCATACGCATCGGCCTTCTTCACATGGCGCGCGGTGCGGCCGATCACCACGGCCAGCTCGCATTCGTAGTGCATGTAGGCCACATCGGCTGGCCGCTTGGTGAGCGCCTTGTGACCGATCAGCGAGGCCTGGCCCTTCATGAACGCCAGCGGCTCATCGGGCGCCTTGAAGGCCAGTTCCCTGGCGTGGTCGGCATAGTTCAGGCCGAGTGCGATCACGGTACGTGCCTGCGCCGTGGGCGCCAACGGCGGCAACCAGACGACCTCGTCAAAAGACACGCGGCGGCCGGCGTGCGGGCCTTGGGTGAGCAGCAGTTGGCCGTCGGCCTCGACGGCGTCGTGGATGGCGCCCGACCAGGCGATGCGTGCGTGCTTCATGCGGCACCTCCCACGGCGGTGATGACGGATGCCAAGCCCGGTGCGGAAATTTCCACCTGGTCACCGGCCCTGGCGCGCGGGCGCGTGCCGTCCGCCAGGCAGTCGGTGCCGACCATCAGCACGTCGCCGGGCTGCAGCGTCATGAACTCGCCCACATCGGCCAGCAGCGTGGGCACATCGCGCATCAGCTCGCGCAGGTCCACGGTCTGCACCCGCTCGCCATTGCGGTGCACCGCGATTTGCAGCGCGGACCAGTCCTGCGGCTGGCCTGGCGTGACCTGTTGCGGCAGCGCCAGAAAGCCGTCGCGGCAGCGGAACTTGACCGGCGGGCGGTAGTAGCGGGTGTGTGGCACGCTCCAGTCGTTGAGCAGCACCGCGCCCACGACCTGAGCCTGCGCGCCGATCACCAGCCCCAGCGTGGCGCCGATGTCCACTTCGCTGACGCCGTCCTGCAACAGCAGCTTCTGCCCTGCCGGGCAGAAAGTGTTGGCGGTCTTGATGTAGAGCACGGGCGCTTTGGGCGCGGCCTTGTGCGGGTCTTGTGTCATGCGTGGGGTCCAGAGGTCCCATTCGCGGCGGAAATTGAGCAAGGTGCCGTACACCGTGCCCTGGGGCAACCAGGCGTTCATCGTTCTTCTTCCTCGGCCAGTTCTTCCGGCGTTTCGGGTTCGGGCGCCTCCAGGGCGATGAGTTCGTCGAGCAGGGCGTACAGCTGCCTGAGCCTGGTCTTGCCCAGTTGCTGCTCCATCCAGCTGTAGTGCGCCTCGATCGTCTGCGACAGCGCCTGCACCTTCTCCAGCCCCAGGGGCGTGGCGCGCACCACGGTGCGGCGGGCATCCTGCGCGCAGCGTTCACGCGCGATCAGGCCGTCGCGCTCCATGCGCGAGAGCACGCCGGTCAGGCTGGGGCCCAGCAGGTAGGCTTCGCGGGCCACGCGGCCCGTCTCGATGCCGGCCGGCTCGTGTGCGTGCTCGCCCAGCACCCGCAACACGCGCCACTGCTGGTCGGACAGGCCATGCTCGCGCAGGCTGGGGCGCGTGTGCGCCATGACGGCCTCACGCGCCTGCAGCAGCAGGCGCGGCAGGTTGCGGTGGACAAAAGGAGTGGAGCGCTTCATTTATTTAACATGTTAAATGATTGCGCACATCTGTGCCCAAGGGTAAACCCTGGCGAATTCAGGTGGGTTTGGCGCTGAAGCGGTAAACGCCGTCGGCCGGCTCCAGCCGGCGCTGCACTTTGCCGGCATGCCAGAGCGCGTGCAGGTGCGCGACGGCCTCGCCCATGGCGAAGGTCATTTGCTGCTGGTTCAGGGGCCGCTTGAACAGCACAGGCAGGGCATCGTGTGCGCTGCAGGGGCGTTCGGTGCAGGCTTGCAGCAGTTCGGTCAGCCGTTCGGCGTGGTGGGCCTGCAGCTGGGCCACGCGGGCATGCACCCCCCGAAAGGGGCGCCCGTGCGAGGGCAGCACCAGGCAGTCTTCGGGCAGTATGGTCTGCATTTGCGTCAGCGATTGCAGGAACCAGGCCAGCGGATCGGCCTCGGGCTCCTGGTGGTAGACGCTGATGTTGCTCGAAATCGAGGGCAGCAGCATGTCGCCGCTGATGAAGAGCCGGTCTGCATCGCACCTCAGCGCCATGTGCTCGGGCGAATGGCCCAGACCGCTCAGACACTGCCAGGTCCGGTCCCCGATGCGCAGCTGCAGGCCTTCCATCAGGCGCACATGCGAGGCCGGCACGGCGGGCACCATTTCCGCGTAGTGGCTCATGTGGCGCTGCACCGTGGCCAGGTCCTCCTCGCGGTTCCAGCCGTGCTGCGCAAAAAAACGCAGAGCCGGCGCCGAGCCCAGGCCGCCTTGGGTCTGGCAGGCCAGTTTGGCGGCCTGGTATTCGGTGATGCCCATCCACAGCGGCGCCTGCCAGCGCGCGCACAGCCAATGCGCCAGACCCATGTGGTCGGGGTGCATGTGGGTGACGATGACGCGCAGCACCGGCAGGCCCTGCATGACCTGCGATTCGACCGCCAGCCAGGCTTCGCGGGTGGTCGGGTTGTCGATGCCGCAGTCCACCACCGTCCAGCCCTCGCGCAAGTGAGCCGGCTCTTGCGGGTCGGGCTGGCGGTCGCGCAGCAGCCACAGGTTGATGTGGTCCAGGGCAAAGGGCAGGCCCATGCGCAGCCAGTACACACCTGGTGCCACTTCGGTGGCCTGGCCGGTGGATGGTGTGTGCTCACCCAAAGGGTAGAGCAAAGGGGCTTCGGCGTTGGGCTTGGACATGGCTTTGGGTTAGCATTCGCAAATTGACGTTGACGTTAACGTCAATCATGAAAGCATTCTAGGGGGCAGCAGCCTGCAGGCAGTGTCTCGGGGGTGCGCCACTTTTCGAAAGACCGCCATGGCGAATACCTACACGATCAGCGATCTGGCCAGGGAATTTGACCTCACGACGCGCGCCATCCGTTTCTACGAAGACATGGGCCTGTTGCAGCCCGAACGTTCGGGCCCGGGTGGGCGCAACAGGGTGTATTCGCACCGCGACCGCACACGCCTGAAGTTGACCCTGCGGGCCAAGCGCCTGGGCCTGTCGCTGACCGAGGCCAAGGACCTGATCGACATGTACGACAGCCCGCGCGACACCGGGCCCCAGCTCAAAAAATTCCTGGTGGTGCTGGCCGAGCACCGGCAGCAGCTCGAAGCCCAGATGGCCGAATTGCAGGCTACGCTGGACGAGGTCAAGGCCCACGAAAAGGAAGCCCGGGCCTTGCTGGCCAAGACAGCCCGGTCGGCGACTTGACGCGGGCTGGAGGACGATTGACGTTTACGTAAACGTCAATTAAAGTCGCGGATTGATCGCCCTTCTCAAGTCCACGTCATGAACACCCCTGAATACGAACGCGTTGCCGTCAGCCTGGCCCGGCAGGGCATGATGCAGCACCTGCATGTACGGCTGGTGCGCGTCGAGCGTGGCCTGGTGGAGCTGGCGCTGCCCTATGGCGACAAGGTCACGCAGCAGCAGAATGGTTTTCATGGCGGCGCCATGGGCGCGCTGGCCGACATCGCGGGCGGTTACGCCGGCCTGACCATGGCGCCCGAGGGCATGGAGGTGGTCACGGTCGAATACAAGATCAATTTCCTGGGCAGCTACCAGGGGGGTGAGGTCCGCGCCATTGGCCGTGTGGTCAAGGCCGGCAAACGCATCATCGTCACCACCGCCGAGGTGGACCACATCGACGCCCAGGGCAAGGTGTCGCCCTGCGCCGTGATGCAGCAAACCCTGGCACCCGTGCCCAAAACGTACTGAACAGATTTCCAAGGAGACCCATTCCATGAACATGCCTGGCCTGAATTTCCAGCTCGGTGAAGACATCGACGCCCTGCGCGAAGCCGTGCACGACTTTGCCCGGACCGAAATCGCCCCCCGCGCAGCCGAGATCGACCGAAACGACCAGTTTCCGATGGACCTGTGGCGCAAGATGGGTGACCTGGGCGTGCTGGGCATCACCGTGGGTGAGGAATACGGCGGCGCCAACATGGGCTACCTGGCCCACATGGTGGCCATGGAGGAAATCTCGCGCGCCAGTGCTTCGGTGGGTCTCTCGTATGGCGCGCACTCCAACTTGTGCGTCAACCAGATCAAGCGCAATGGCAATGACGCGCAGCGCGCCAAATACCTGCCCAAGCTGATCACGGGCGAGCATGTCGGCGCGCTGGCCATGTCCGAACCCGGTGCAGGCTCCGACGTGATCAGCATGAAGCTCAAGGCCGAAGACAAAGGCGGTTACTACCTGCTCAACGGCAGCAAGATGTGGATCACCAACGGGCCCGACGCCGACACCCTGGTGGTCTATGCCAAGACCGAACCCGAACTCGGAGCGCGCGGTGTGACCGCTTTCCTGATCGAAAAGGGCATGCCGGGTTTTTCGATTGCGCAGAAGCTCGACAAGCTCGGCATGCGCGGCAGCCACACTGGCGAGCTGGTGTTCCAGAACGTGGAGGTGCCGGCCGAGAACATCCTGGGTGGCCTCAACAATGGCGCCCGGGTGCTGATGAGCGGCCTGGACTACGAGCGCGCCGTGCTCACCGGCGGCCCGCTGGGCATCATGCAGGCGGTCATGGACAACGTGATTCCCTACATCCATGACCGCAAGCAGTTCGGCCAGAGCATTGGCGAATTCCAGCTCATCCAGGGCAAGGTGGCCGACATGTACACCGTGCTGCAGGCAGCGCGCAGCTTTGCCTACACCGTGGCCAAGAACCTCGACATGCTGGGCGCCGATCACGTGCGCCAGGTGCGCAAGGACTGCGCCTCGGTCATCCTCTGGACCGCCGAGAAAGCCACCTGGATGGCTGGCGAGGGCGTGCAGATTTTTGGTGGCAACGGCTACATCAACGAATACCCGCTGGGTCGCCTGTGGCGCGACGCCAAGCTCTACGAAATCGGCGCCGGCACCAGCGAAATCCGCCGCATGCTGATCGGTCGCGAACTGTTCGCCGAGACGATGTAAGCGCCTGTTCGGAGAGGCCGGCGACAATCACGCCATGAGCAACGCACTGCAACACCTGTTCGACAACAACCGGGCCTGGGCCGCGCGCATGGAGCGCGAACAGCCGGGCTTCTTCAGTCATCTGGCTGCCCAGCAGAACCCCAAGTACCTGTGGATCGGCTGCTCCGACAGCCGTGTACCGGCCAACCAGATCACCGGTCTGGAGCCGGGCGAGGTGTTCGTGCACCGCAACGTGGCCAATGTTGTGGTGCATTCCGACCTGAACGCCTTGTCGGTGATCCAGTTCGCGGTCGATTACCTCAAGGTCGAGCACATTCTGGTGGTGGGCCACTATGGCTGCGGTGGCGTGCTGGCCACGCTGCGCGGCGCGCGCGTGGGGCTGGCCGACAACTGGCTGCGCCATGTGCATGATGTGAAGATCCGTCACCGCCGCCGCCTGGACCACCTGCCGGTGGCAGAGCAAGAAGACGCGCTGTGCGAGATGAACGTGATCGAGCAGGTCGGCAACGTGGCCCTGACCAACGTGATCCAGGACGCCTGGGCGCGCGGCCAGAAAATTGCCGTGCACGGCTGGTGCTATGGCCTCAAAGACGGGCTGGCCAAGGACCTCGGGGTGAGCATGAGCCACCCTGGTGAGGTCATGGAGGTGTTCCGCAACGCGCTCAAACGCTATCCGCGAGGTGCCTGAAGGCAGAGCTGCCATGGACCTGGTGCAAGCACTCGAGATGGCCAGCTATGCGGTGACCGTGTTCGGCCTGCCCTATGCCGCCTGGGTGTTCTGGATGGAGCAGCGCAAGGAGCGCGAGAACGAGGAAGAAGAGGCCTATCAGCACCTGTCGGACGCCTACAACGACTTCCTCAAGGTCGTGCTCGACCATGCCGACCTTCAGTTGCGCACCACGCAGGCCCTGCCCGACCCCAGCCCCGAGCAGAAGGAGCGCATGATGATCATCTTTGACATGCTGGTCGCGCTGTTCGAGCGGGCTTATCTGATCGCCTGGCGTGAAGCCATGAGCGCCACCGAACAGCGGCGCTGGAACTCATGGGATGACTATATGCGCGAGTGGTGCAGGCGAGACGATTTTCGTCATGCTCTGCCGCTCCTGCTGCGCGGCGAAGATCCGGCTTTTGTGGCTTACATCCGCCGCATCGCCGAAGAGGAAAGCGGCGAGCACCTCATCATTGCCGACATTCACTCCTGAAATTCACGAAAGGACTCCACCATGCAAGACCCCATCGTCATCGTCAGCGCTGCCCGCACCCCCATGGGCAGCTTCCAGGGCGATTTTTCCTCGCTGGCCGCCCATGACCTGGGCGGTGTGGCCATCAAAGCGGCCGTCGAACGCGCCGGCATCGCCCCCGATCTCGTCACCGAAGTGCTGTTCGGCAACTGCCTGATGGCCGGCCAGGGTCAGGCCCCGGCGCGCCAGGCCGCGTTCAAGGGCGGCCTGCCCAAGAGCGCCGGTGCCGTGACCCTCTCCAAGATGTGTGGTTCGGGCATGCGTGCGGCCATGTTCGCGCACGATATGCTGGTGGCTGGCAGCCACGATGTGCTGGTGGCCGGTGGCATGGAGAGCATGACCAACGCGCCCTACCTCATGCTCAAGGGCCGCGGCGGCTACCGCCTGGGCCACGACCGCCTGTTCGACCACATGATGCTCGACGGCCTCGAAGACGCTTACCAGGCGGGCCGCAGCATGGGCACCTTTGGCGAAGACTGCGCCGCCAAATACCACTTCACCCGCGAGCAGCAGGACGCCTTTGCCATGGCCAGCGTGCAGCGCGCACAAGACGCCATCCAAAACGGCGGCTTTGCCAAAGAGATTGCGCCCGTGACCGTCAAGACCCGTGCCGGCGAAGTGGTGGTCTCCACCGACGAAGGCCCGGGCAAGATCAAGATCGACAAGATCCCCACGCTCAAGCCGGCTTTCAAGAAAGACGGCACCATCACCGCCGCCGCCAGCTCGTCCATCAACGACGGCGCGGCCGCCCTGGTGATGATGCGCGCAAGCACCGCGGCCAAACTCGGCTGCAAGCCGCTGGCGCGCATCGTCAGCCACGCCACCCACGCGCAGGAGCCCGAGTGGTTCTCCACCGCGCCGGTGGGCGCCTCGCAAAAAGCGCTGGCCAAGGCCGGCTGGCAGGTCGGCGATGTCGACCTGTGGGAAATCAACGAAGCCTTCGCCGTCGTGCCCATGGCGCTCATGCACGACCTGAAGGTGCCGCACGAGAAGGTCAACGTGAACGGCGGCGCTTGTGCGCTGGGGCATCCGATTGGCGCTTCGGGCGCCCGCATCATGGTCACCCTGATTCACGCCCTGCAGGCCCGTGACCTGAAAAAAGGCCTGGCCACGCTGTGCATCGGCGGAGGTGAAGCCACTGCGGTGGCGCTTGAGCTGGTCTGAAGGCCTGTTATGCCGTCTGTGTTGCTCGTGGGTGCCTCGCGTGGCATTGGCTTTGAACTGGCGCGCCAGTACCGCGAGGCGGGCTGGCGTGTGATCGCCACGGCGCGCAGCGCCGAAGGCCTGGATCGCCTGCAGGCCCTGGGTTGCGAGACCTTGCGGGTGGACGTGGCCCAGCCAGCGGGCAACAGCGGCCTGGCCTGGGCACTCGATGGCGGAAAGCTCGACCTGGCCATTTACGTGGCCGGCGCCATGGACCGCGCGGGGGCCTTGCAGCCACCGACCCGCGATGCGTTTGATCAGGTCATGCACACCAATGTCATGGGCGCCATGCAGGTGATTCCGCAGATCCTGCCGATGCTGCAGGAGGCGCACGGCACGCTGGCCTGCATCAGTTCGGTCATGGGCAGTCTGCAGTCCACCACGCAAGGCAATGCCGCGCTCTACCGCGTGAGCAAGGCCGCGCTCAACATGGTGGTGCGCTGCGTGCAGGCCGAGCAGCCCGATGTGACCGTGCTGGCCCTGCACCCGGGCTGGGTGCAGACCGACATGGGCGGTGCACAGGCGCCGCTCACCGTGGCCGAAAGTACTTCCAGCCTGCGCCAGACCCTGGAACAGGTTCGCACCCAACGCGCCGCCAAACACCGGGGCGCCTTCCTCAACCACGATGGCACACCCTTGCCGTGGTGAAACCTTCATTCGAGAGACCCGAACATGCTGCTGACCCCCGACCAGGAAATGATCCGTGACGCTGTGCGCGACTTTGCACGCCAGGAGCTGTGGCCGAATGCGGCCGAGTGGGACAAGCAACACCACTTCCCCAAGGAGGCGCACAAAGGCCTGGCGGCGCTGGGAGCCTACGGTATCTGTGTGCCCGAAGATCTGGGCGGCGCGGGTTTGGACTACCTGACGCTGGCACTGGTGCTCGAAGAGATCGCGGCCGGTGACGGCGGCGTGAGCACCACCATCAGCGTGACCAACTGCCCGGTCAACGCCATCCTCATGATGTACGGCAACGAGGCCCAGAAAAAACAGTGGCTCACGCCGCTGGCGCAGGGCGAGCTGCTGGGGGCGTTTTGCCTGACCGAGCCACATGTGGGCTCGGACGCTTCTTCGCTGCGCACCACCGCGGTGAAAGAGGGCAACGGGTACGTGATCAATGGCGTCAAGCAGTTCATCACCAGCGGCAAGCATGGCGATGTGGCCATCGTGATCGCGGTGACCGACAAGGGCGCCGGCAAGAAGGGCATGAGCGCCTTTCTGGTGCCCACGAACACGCCCGGCTACGTGGTGGCGCGGCTGGAGGACAAGCTGGGCCAGCACAGCAGCGACACCGCACAGATCAACTTCGACAACTGCCGCATCCCGGCCGAGAACCTGATCGGCCAGGAAGGCGAGGGCTACAAGATCGCGCTGTCGGCGCTCGAGGGTGGCCGCATCGGCATTGCCGCGCAGAGCGTGGGCATGGCCCGCAGCGCGCTCGATGTGGCCATCGATTACGCCAAGCAGCGCGAGAGCTTCGGCACGTCCATCTTTAACCACCAGGCGGTGGGCTTCCGCCTGGCCGAGTGCGCCACCCAGCTTGAAGCCGCGCGCCAGCTGATCTGGCACGCTGCCAGCCTGCGCGACGCTGGTCGACCCTGTCTGAAGGAAGCCGCCATGGCCAAACTGTTCGCCAGCGAGGTGGCCGAGAAGGTGTGTTCTGCTGCCATCCAGACCCTGGGCGGCTATGGCTATGTGAGCGACTTTCCGGTCGAGCGCATCTACCGCGATGTGCGCGTGTGCCAGATCTACGAGGGCACCAGCGACGTGCAGAAGATCATCATCCAGCGTGCTCTTTGAGGTCTTTTGCAGGACGGGCCAGGGTTTCGTGAGGCGGAGCGCGCGTATGATTTCCCCCCCATGAACATCCTCATTTTGGGCGCTGGCCGAGTTGGCGAGAGCGTGGCCGAGAGCCTGGTGTCCGAGCAGAACGACATCACCGTCATTGACCAGGATCCGGCACGCCTGCGCCTGCTCGAAGAGCGTCTGGACTTGCGTGGCGTGGTGGGCAACGGCATTCAACCCTCGGTGTTGCGCGAGGCGGGGGCGCAGGACGCCGACATGGTGATCGCCTGTGCCGCCGCCGACGAATCCAATCTGGTGGTCTGCAAGATTGCGCACGATGTTTTCAATGTGCCCACCACGGTTGCACGCTTGCGCTCGCCCGAATTCAACGAAGGCGATCCGCTGCTCGACAAGACCGGTTTTGCAGTCAACCATGTGATTTGTCCCGAAGAGTCGGTGATGAAGTACATCCACCAGCTCATTGAATATCCCGAAGCCCTGCAGGTGTTGCAGTTTGCCGATGGCCGTGCCAGCCTGATCGTGGTGCGTGCCACGGCCGGCAGTGCCCTGGTGGGGCACAGCATTGCCGAATTCCGTGACCGCCTGCCGCATGCCGAAATGCGCGTGGTGGCGCTGTACCGTCTCGACGCCGAGATGGAGGCCACGCCGACGACGCGCATCCTGCCTGGTGACGAGGTGTTTGTACTCGCTGATTCGCGCAAGATTCGCAATGTGCTGGCCGGTATCCACCATCTTGACAAACCGGTGCAGCGCCTGATGATCGCTGGAGGAGGCAAGGTGGGCCTGCGTCTGGCGCGCAGCCTGATCGGTCGCTGCGAGGTCAAGTTGATCGAGCGCGACAAAAAGCGTTGCGAATACCTGGCCAGCCAGCTGCCCTCGAGTGTGCTGATCCTGCAAGGCGATGGTGCCGACGAAGACCTGCTGCTCGAGGAGAACGTGGGTGACATGGACCTGTTCCTGGCGCTGACCAGCGACGATGAGGACAACATCATGTCGGCCATGCTGGCCAAACGGCTGGGGGCGCGGCGGGTGATGTCGCTGATCAATCGCCGTGCCTATGCCGACATGATGCAGGGCAGTACGATTGACATCGCCATCTCCCCGGCGCAAGCGGTGATCGGCGAATTGCTGGCCCATGTGCGTCGTGGCGATGTGGTGGCGGTGCACAGCCTGCGTCGCGGTGCCGCCGAGGCGCTCGAAGGGGTGGCGCGGGGCGATGTCAAGACCTCGCGTCTGGTCGGTCGCCGGGTGCAGGAAATCAAGCTTCCCAAGGGCGCCCGCATCGGTGCCATCGTGCGCGGCGAGGGCCGCAAGAGCGAGGTGCTGATGCCGCACCACGACACGCTCATTGAAGCCGATGACCACATCATCATCTTCATTCCGCACAAGCGCATGGTGCGCGAAGTTGAAAAACTATTTCAGGTCAGTGCGACCTTTTTTGGCTGATGCTGCGCATGTTCATGCCGGTGATGGCCATCCTGTCGCGGGTGATGGTGGCGTTTTCCTTGGCTTTTTTGGTGCCAATTGTCTGGGCCTGGTTCGAGGACGATGACTTCGACCTGCTCGTCTGGGAAGGTGGGTTCGCCCTCACGCTGATCAGTGGCCTGGCCTTGTGGTGGTTCACGCGCCGGCACCGGCGGGAGTTGCTGGCAAGAGACGGATTCCTGCTCGTCAACCTGGTCTGGCTGGTCTTGCCGGCCTATGCGGCTGTGCCATTGATGTACAGCGTGCCCGACATCACCTGGAGCAAGGCCTATTTCGAGGCCATGAGCGCGCTCACCGCAACAGGTGCCACGGCTTTGTCGGGGCTGGATGCTTTGCCCGTTTCGGTCAATGTCTGGCGCTGCTTTTTGCAGCTGATCGGCGGCCTGGGCATCATGTTGCTCGTAGTGGCGGTGCTGCCTCTGCTGGGTCTGGGGGGCATGCAGCTCTACAAGGCCGAGACGCCGGGTCCCATGAAGGACACCAAATTCACGCCGCGCATTGCCGAGACTGCACGTGGCCTGTGGGGTGTGTATTTCCTGTTTTCGGCGGCCTGCCTGCTGGCCTACCGGTGGGCTGGCATGGGCTGGGCTGATGCGTTCATGCACATGTGCACCACCATGGGTCTTGGAGGATTTTCATCGCATGATGCAAGCATTGGCTACTTCAATTCACCGCAGATTGAGTGGGTGTCCATCGTGTTCATGACCCTGGCGGGCATCAGCTTCGTGCGGTATTTTGTGGTCTTGCGCAGCCGTTCGCTGCGTCCCATCAGCCATGACCGCGAGATACGCACTTACCTCGGCTTGCTGCTGGTGGCCAGCCTGCTGGTCACGTCCTTGTTGCTGTTGCACGGTGTTTACGGCAATACATTCGAGGCGTTTCGCATCAGTGCCTTTCACGTGGTGTCCCTGGCCACCACCACAGGCTATGCGGCCACTGACTACGCCCAGTGGCCGGTGTTTGCCCCGGTGCTGTTGATGTTTCTGGGCTGCTTTGCCTCTTGCGCTGGGTCGACCGGTGGAGGTATCAAGATGGTTCGCATGATTTTGTTGGTCAAGCAGGCGCGTCGTGAATTGGTTCGCATCATCCACCCCCGGGTGGTCAATCCGGTCACCCTGGGCGGTGGGGTTGTGCAGATGTCGGTCATGACCGCCGTCCTCGGCTTCATGCTGATCTATGGCGCCGCCACCATTGGCCTGAGCATGCTGCTCCTGTTTTCCGGGCTGGACATCGTGACGGCTTTCTCTGCCGTGGTCGCCACGGTCAACAACATCGGTCCGGGTCTGGGCCAGGTCGGACCCTCGGGCAACTTTGGGGACCTGACGGCCTTTCAGACCTGGGTGCTCTCGTTTGCCATGCTGCTGGGTCGGCTCGAGCTGCTCAGCGTACTGGTGCTTTTTACTGGTCATTTCTGGCGCAAGTAAACAAACCCTAAACACAGATGCCGATCACCAAAGGATTTCGCGCCCTGGCCACCAATACCCTGCATGACATGGGTATGCGCAATGTGGCCCACATCGATGGCGGATTTACGGCCTGGAAAAAGGCCAACGCACCCGTGGTCATGCTGGAGCAGCACCAGGCTGAAATCGCGTCACGCAAAGGACAGTGTTGATGGCCTGCCCTTGTGCCAGCACTGACGCCAGGGGGCGCCCTCTGCCCTACCAGGCCTGCTGCCAACTCTGGCATGCGGGCGCATTAGCGCCCGATGCCGAGCGCCTGATGCGCTCGCGCTACAGCGCCTTTGTGCAGGGCGATGTGGCGTATCTGCTGGCCACCTGGCATGCCAGTACCCGGCCGACCACGCTGCAGCTGGAGGCCGGCGCCAATTGGCTGGGGCTGGAGATCAAAAGCCGCCGCATGACGGGGCAGAACAGCGCCGAGGTGGAGTTCGTGGCCCGTTTCCGTGTGGCCGGCCGCGCCGTGCGCCAGCACGAACTCAGTCGTTTCGTGTGCGAGGATGGGCGCTGGTATTACGTGGACGGTGATGTGCGCTGAGCCCGTATCATCTGCGCCATGACTTTCAATGCCGTTCTGTTCGATTGTGATGGCGTGCTGGTCGACAGCGAAGCCATCACCTGCGGGGTGCTGCGCGACATGTTCGAGGAGCAGGGCTGGCGCATGACGCTGGCCGAGTGCATGCAGCGCTTTGTGGGCCACACGGTCAAGAGCCAGCGCGACGTGATCGAGGCGAACACTGGCGTACCGCTGACCGACGAATGGCTGCAGCAATTCTTTGCGCGCCGCAATGAACGGCTCGATGCGCAGATCACGGCCATCGAGGGCATCCACGAGGCCGTGGCCCACCTGCATGCGCATTGCGAAGGCCGCATTGCCGTGGCCTCGGGGGCGGACCGTTTCAAGGTCGAGATGATGCTGCGCAAGGTCGGCCTGCATGCTTATTTCGAGGGCCGCATCTTCAGCGGTCACGAAATGCCGCGCAGCAAGCCCCACCCGGATGTGTACCTGGCGGCTGCCGCACACCTGCAGGTCGAGCCGGCGCGATGCCTGGTGGTCGAGGACACCCCAGTGGGCATCACCGCCGGGGTGGCCGCTGGCGCCACCGTCTGGGCCTATGCTGCGCCGCCTGCCGAGCATGCGCCGCTGCTGCAGGCCGGTGCGCAGCGGGTGCTGACGGGCATGCACGCGCTGCGGCTGGCCTGAGCACTTTCAGCGCTGCCCCTTGTTTCTGAACCCCTCGGGCGTCTGGCCGGTCCAGGCCTTGAAGGCCCGCATGAAGCTTTTTTCGTTCTGAAAGCCCACCTCGGCGGCAATCTGCTTGATCGGCCGCGCGCTGCGCAACAGCAGGTCCATGGCCTTGTCGCGGCGCACGCTGTCCTTGAGTGCCTGCAGCGTCGCCCCTTCTTCCTGCAGCTGGCGGTGAAGGGTGCGGGTGGACAGGTTGAGCCAGCGGGCCAGATCGTCGGCGTTGCGGCTGTGCTCGGGATGTTCGGCCAGGGTCTGCCGCACTTTTTCGACCAGCAGACGGTCACGCCGATACGGCCGCACCGTGAGCAGCAGGGCGCGCTGCAGCATCCGTTGCAAGGCAGCCTCATCGCGGCGCACGGGCAACTGCAGGTAGCCGGCGTCAAACTGCAGGCTGTTGACCGGTGCGTTGAAGGTGGTCGGCCCGTCAAACAGCACCCGGTAACTGTCGGCATGCGGTGGTGGCGAAAAGCGCAACGTGGTCGCCGCCAGCGGGATGCGTGAATCGGTCAGCCAGCAGGCCACCCCCAGCGCATTGCGCAGCACCGAGACCACGCAGAACTCGCGCAGATCGCCCAGGTCACGGTGTTCGGTCAGGGTCAGGTGGGCCTGGGCGCCTTCGGTGTGCAGCGCCACCGTGATGTCCTCGGTCAGCAAGCCGTGGTGGCGGCCCCAGCGCTGCAGCGCGACCTTCAGATTGGGAGCAGAAAGCGAGGCGCGCACCAGCATGCCATAGCTGCCCCAGGGCAGGCGCCGGCTGAACCAGCCCAGGGCCTCGTCGTCCAGCTCGCGCATGGCGGCGGCCGACATCCATTCCATTTGCAGGGCGGTGACACGGGCGGCGGGGTTAGCCAGCTGGGTTGGCGTGATTTGTGCCGCCTTCAAGGCCTGTGAGGGGTCCATGCCCCGGCGTTCGTAAGCCTGGACGATCGATTGAATGAAGGCGATCGGCGTCTCGGAGCGGACAATGGGTGGATGGGCGGGCATGGCGTGACTATTTTGGCAGGATTTGCAACCAGCGTGTCAGCCACAACACCGGGTGACGCGGCTACCCTTGCGCTCATTGACTGTCCAAAGTTCCGAGGACCCCGCCATGCCCGTCTTGCAAACCCAACTCAACGCCCGTTCGGCCGATTTTCAGCACAACGCGGCGGCCATGCAGTCGCTGGTCGACGACCTGCGCACCCACCTGGAGCGCGTGGCGCAGGGCGGCGGCGAAGCCGCCCGCGCCAAGCACACCGCCCGTGGCAAGCTGTTGCCGCGCGAGCGCGTGATGAACCTGCTCGACCCCGGCACACCCTTCCTCGAAGTCGCGCCGCTGGCGGCGCTCAACATGTACAACAACGACGCGCCCTGCGCGGGCGTGATCGCGGGCATCGGCCGCGTCAACGGCGTGGACTGCATGGTCGTCTGCAACGACGCCACGGTAAAGGGCGGCACCTACTACCCCATGACCGTCAAGAAACACCTGCGGGCGCAGGAGATTGCGCAGCAGAACCGTCTGCCCTGCATTTACCTCGTCGACTCGGGCGGTGCCAACCTGCCCAACCAGGACGAGGTCTTCCCCGACCGCGACCACTTCGGCCGCATCTTCTTCAACCAGGCCAACATGAGCGCACAGGGCATCGCGCAGATTGCCGTCGTCATGGGCTCGTGCACCGCCGGCGGCGCCTACGTGCCGGCCATGAGCGACGAGACCATCATCGTCAAGAACCAGGGCACGATCTTTCTGGGTGGCCCGCCTTTGGTGAAGGCCGCCACCGGCGAGGTGGTGAGCGCCGAAGACCTGGGCGGTGGCGATGTGCACACCCGCCTGTCGGGCGTGGCCGACCACCTGGCGCAAAACGACCTGCATGCCCTGGCGCTGGCCAGGAGCGCAGTCAAGAACCTGAACGCGCAAAAGGCGCCGAACATCGCCACGCATGAACCGGTGCCGCCGAAATACGACGCCAAAGAACTTTATGGCGTGATCCCGACCGATACGCGCAAGCCCTTCGATGTGCGCGAGATCATCGCCCGCATCGTCGACGGCTCCGAGTTCGACGAATTCAAGGCGCGCTTTGGCACCACGCTGGTCTGTGGCTTTGCGCGCATCGAAGGCATGCCGGTGGGCATCATCGCCAACAACGGCATCCTGTTTTCTGAAAGCGCCCTCAAGGGCGCGCACTTCATCGAGCTGTGCTGCCAGCGCAAGACGCCGCTGGTGTTTTTGCAGAACATCACCGGCTTCATGGTCGGCCGCAAGTACGAAAACGAAGGCATTGCCCGCAACGGTGCCAAGATGGTCACGGCCGTCGCGACAGCCGCGGTGCCCAAGTTCACCATCATCATCGGCGGCAGCTTTGGCGCCGGCAACTATGGCATGTGCGGCCGCGCCTACAGCCCCCGTTTCCTCTGGATGTGGCCCAACGCCCGCATCAGCGTGATGGGGGGCGAGCAGGCCGCGAGCGTGCTGGCCACCGTCAAGCGCGATGGCATCGAGGCCAAGGGCGGCCAGTGGAGCATCGAGGAAGAAGAAGCCTTCAAGGCCCCCATCAAGCAGCAATATGAAGACCAGGGCCACCCCTATTACGCGACCGCGCGCCTGTGGGACGACGGCGTGATCGACCCGGCCGACACCCGCCGCGTGCTGGCGCTGGGCCTGAGCGCCTCACTGAACGCCCCGATCCCCGAGACCAAGTTCGGCCTGTTCCGCATGTAAGGAGTTCGCGATGTACCAAACCCTCGAAATCGAACGCCATGACCGCGTCGCCACGGTGTGGATGAACCGCCCCGATGTGCACAACGCCTTTGATGAAACCCTGATCGCGGAACTCACCGCCTCCTGCGAAGCACTCGATGC
>Ga0255274_1000019_pt1 | contig 25429 bp, 28 predicted proteins | sample AtltaT_4_FD_183673 | JGI IMG/M metagenome (GOLD analysis project Ga0255274, IMG submission 183673) | Metatranscriptome of freshwater microbial communities from Altamaha River, Georgia, United States - Atl_Colum_RepB_8h (Metagenome... | ecosystem: Environmental > Aquatic > Freshwater > River... | reverse complement strand
GGAGGCTTTTCTTCTCTCAAACCGTCACCGTGCTGCTGGCCGCGTGGTTCATCGTGGCCAGCCTCAAACCCGAATGGCTGCGTGGCAGCGGTGTCAGCGAGGGCGTCACGTTGCTGCAGGCATCAGGAGGCGACGGGATGCACCGGCCCGCCGGCAGCCTCAGCGGTGCGGCGCAGAAAGCCTCCCCGGCGGTGGTCAGCATCAACACCAGCCAGAACCGCGGCAGGAACCCGAACGCCCAGGACCCCTGGTTCAGATTCTTCTACGGCGAGCAGGAAGACAACGCACCTGCCGGACTGGGCAGTGGCGTGATCGTCAGCCCGGAAGGCCATATCCTGACGAACAACCATGTCATTGAAGAAGCCGACGACATCGAAGTCGTGCTGGCCGATGGCCGCCGCGCCGCGGCCAAAGTCATCGGCACCGATCCCGAGACCGACCTGGCCCTGCTCAAAATCGGCCTGGACAAGCTGCCCGTGATCGTGCTGGGCCACTCCGAGCAACTGCAGGTGGGCGATGTCGTGCTGGCCATTGGCAACCCCTTCGGCGTGGGCCAGACCGTCACATCGGGCATCGTCAGTGCGCTGGGCCGCAGCCAGCTGGGCATCAACACTTTCGAGAATTTCATCCAGACCGACGCGGCCATCAACCCAGGCAATTCGGGTGGAGCGCTGGTGGACGTGAACGGTCATCTGATGGGCATCAATACAGCCATCTATTCCCGCTCCGGCGGCAACATGGGCATTGGTTTTGCGATTCCGGTCTCCACCGCGCAACAGGTCATGCGCGAGCTGATCAGCACCGGGCGTGTGACACGTGGCTGGATTGGTGTGGAGCCACAGGACATCGGTCCCGAGCTGGCTTCGACCTTCAATCTGCCCGCAGCGAACGGGCAGACACTGCAGGGTGTGGTCGTCACAGGCGTCCTGCAAAATGGGCCGGCCGCACGTGCCGGCATACGACCGGGCGATGTGATCACGCAGGTCGGGGAACACAAGATCGGCAATGTGTCGGAGCTGCTCAGCCGGGTGGCCAGCCTGCCTCCGGGTCAGCCCGCCCGAATAGCGCTCTGGCGTGGGAAGGGCATCATCGAAGTGACGGTCATACCGGGTCAGCGCCCGGCCAATCCAGCCCGGCGCTGAAACATCTGGTGTCAGTTGGAATGGGCTGCAGGCTCTTCGGGTGCACGCGTGTGGCGGATGAAAATCTGCGCGGCCCAGATGCCCAGTTCGTAGAGCAGGCACATCGGAATGGCCAGCGCCAGCTGCGACACCACATCGGGCGGCGTGACGATGGCAGCAATCACGAACGCCAGCACGATGAAATAACCACGGAAAGAGCGCAGCTTGTCCACGCTCACCACCCCCATGCGCGCCAGCACCACCACCGCCACCGGCACTTCAAAGGCCAACCCGAAGGCCAGGAACATGGTCAGCACAAAGCTCAGGTAAGCCTCGATGTCGGGCGCAGCCGTGATGCTCTTGGGCGCAAAGCTCTGGATGAAACTGAACACCTGTCCGAACACGAAAAAGTAGCAGAACGCCACACCGATGAAAAACAGCACGGTGCTGGACACCACCAACGGCAACACCAGCTTTTTCTCGTGCGAATACAGCCCCGGTGCCACAAAAGCCCAGACCTGGTAGAGCACCACCGGCAGCGCGATCAGGAAAGCCGACATCAGCAGGATCTTGAGTGGCACCATGAAAGGCGAAATCACCGAAGTAGCGATCAGCGTGGCCCCCTTGGGCAAGTGCGCCACCAGGGGCGCCGCCAGGATGTCATAGAGCGGTCCGGGTCCCGGATAGATCGCCAGCACCAGCGCAGCCACACCGACCGCCGCCAGCGCGCGCAGCAGGCGGTCGCGCAGCTCGATCAGGTGCGTGACAAAGGGCTGCTCGGTACCGGCAAGTTCGTCTTCGGGCGAGGGTTTGGGATCAGACATGGGGGCCAATGCAAAGGCCACCGCTGATGCGGTGGCCGTAATTTCAGTTCAGGCTCTTGGGGCGGTAGCGGGCTACACGGGCCGCGCCCGACAGTGCCTTGGTGCGCACCCCCGAGCGGGCCTTGTACCACTGAGGAACAGCACCGCGCTTGAGGCGCCAGTTCTTGCCCGGGTGCTTGTACTGGGGCGGTGGCGGCTCCCAGCCGGTGGGCTCGGGGCTGGACAGGCCGGCGGTGGTTTCTGCCCAGTCCTTTTCAAAATCCGAGGCGGTGGTCTGCACCGACTGCTCGACATCGCGTGCCGCCGTTTCCACCGTTTCCTTCATTTTTTTCAACTCGTCGAGGTCCATGGAGCGGTTGACCTCGGCCTTGACGTCGGCCACGTAGCGCTGGGCCTTGCCCAGCAGCGTACCCACCGTACGGGCCACGCGCGGCAGTTTTTCGGGGCCGATGACGATCAGCGCGACCGCGCCGATCAGGGCCATCTTGGAAAGACCAAGGTCAAGCACAGCGCTGGCTCAGCTTCAGGACTTGGTCTTGGCTTCGACGTCGATGGTGGTTTTCTCGGCAGGGGCGGCCTGACCGGAGACCTGCGCGGCTGGCTTGTCTTCGGGCGTGCCGCCCTCTTTCATGCCGTCCTTGAAACCCTTGACGGCACCGCCCAGATCAGAGCCAATGTTCTTGAGCTTTTTGGTGCCGAACACCATGACCACGATCAGCAGCACGATCAGCCAGTGCCAGATGGAAAAGGAACCCATGAATTTCTCCTGATGAATTCAGACGATTCTAAAGCGATACACCCCCGGGGATGGCCCGGCCTGCATCACCTGTGACAGATGGGGGCTTTGCCCGACTACTCAACCCTTGAGCCAGGGTCGGGGCCCGCCGATGACGTGCATGTGCAGGTGGTGCACTTCCTGGCCGCCCTCGGCGCCGGTGTTGAGCACGATGCGGTAGCCGCCCTCCGGATAGGGGTTGCACCCCTCCTGCAGGGCAAGCCGGGGGGCCAGCGTCATCATGTGCCCCAGCAGGCCGGCATGCTCGGCCCCCACATGCGCCATCGAGGGGATGTGCAGCTTGGGGATGATGAGGAAATGCACCGGCGCCCAAGGTGCGATGTCATGGAAGGCAAAGACGTGGTCGTCTTCATGCACCTTGCGCGACGGGATCTGGCCCGCCACGATTTTGCAGAAAATGCAGTTGTCGCTCATGGTTGGAAACTTCAGTCGGCAGACGGCTCAGGCATGGGCTGAGCGCGGTTGAGCCGCACCATGCCCAGCACGATGCGGTAGAGGAACCAGATGGAAATCGCCACCCAGGCCAGCCAGCCCGGAAAGAAAAACAGGAACCACAGCGGGAAGGTGACCAGGTAGAGCACCGCGGCCCACAGCACCGTGCGCAGGCGATAGCCAAAATGGCTGCGTTGCCAGCCCTGGCCCACATCGCCGCGCTTGACCAGGTCCATCACCAGCGCCACCACCAGCAGCAAAGGACCGATTTGCGCACCTGGAATCACCGCGCTGACAGCCACCACCAGGTGCAGGATGTAGCTGACCCAGCTGATCGTCAGGTCGCTGTCCTGCTGCAGGTCGTCGGTGGTGTTCATCGCCTCACTCGCCCAGACGCTCGCGCTCGGCAGCCTTGCGCAAGGCTTTTTCTTCCAGGCCACTGAGGCCTTCGCGGCGGGCCAGCTCGTTGACCACATCCGCTGGCGTCAGGCCATAGTGGGCAAGTGCGATCATGCTGTGAAACCACAGGTCGGCCACTTCGTAAACCAGCTTGGACGCATCGCCCCCGTGGTCCACATCCTTGGCGGCCATCACGGTTTCGGTGGCTTCCTCACCGATTTTCTTGAGGAAGGCGTCCGGCCCCTTGTGCAGCAGTCGTGCCACGTAGCTTTTTTCGGGATCGCCGCCGTTGGCGGGTTTGCGGCTTTCGACCACGGCGGCCAGACGGTCGAGGATGTCCTGATTGCTCATGGCGTTCACTTGTAAATCGTTTCGGGGTCCTTGAGGACCGGGTCCAGCGCCTGCCATTGTCCATCCTGCAGGCTCTGGAAGAAGCAGCTGTGGCGACCGGTGTGGCAGGCAATGCCCGGCTCATGCCCCAGCTGGGTCACCTTGAGCAACACCACGTCGTTGTCGCAGTCCAGCCGGATGTCATGCACCTGCTGCACATGGCCGGACTCTTCGCCCTTGAACCAGAGCTTGTTGCGGGAACGGCTGAAATACACCGCACGCTTGAGTTCAGCGGTTTTTTGCAGCGCTTGGCGGTTCATCCAGGCGAACATCAGTACGTCGCCGGTGCTGTTTTCCTGCGCGATCACGGGCACCAGGCCTTGCGCGTCCCATTTGATCTGATCAAGCCAATCCATCATCGCCTCACAAACGCACCGGAATGCCACGCTCGCGCATGCGCTCTTTGGCTTGCTGCACGGTGTATTCGCCGTAGTGGAAGATGCTGGCGGCCAGCACCGCATCGGCGCCGCCGATGCTCACGCCATCGGCCAGATGGTCGAGGTTGCCCACGCCACCGGAGGCGATGACCGGCACGCTCACGGCATCGCTCACCGCGCGGGTGAGTTGCAGGTCAAAACCGCTCTTGGTGCCGTCGCGGTCCATGCTGGTCAGCAGGATTTCGCCAGCGCCGTATTGCGCCATTTGCGTGGCCCAGGCCACAGCATCCAAACCCACGTTCTTGCGGCCGCCGTGGCTGTAGACGTCCCAGCCTGGCCCCATGGCGTTGCCATGGGCGTCCAGGCGCTGCTCGTCTTCGGGTGTGCGGCGCTTGGCGTCAATGGCCACCACGATGCACTGCGAGCCGTATTTGTCAGACGCTTCGCGGATCACATCGGGGTTGGCGATGGCCGCCGAGTTGAAGCTGGTCTTGTCGGCACCGGCATTGAGCAGGCGACGCACATCCTGCACGGTGCGCACGCCACCGCCCACGGTCAGCGGAATGAACACCTGTGAAGCCACCGCCTCGATGATATGCAGGATCAGATCCCGCCCGTCGCTGGTGGCGGTGATGTCCAGAAAGGTCAACTCGTCGGCACCCTGCTCGTTGTAGCGGGCGGCAATCTCGACCGGGTCGCCGGCATCGCGCAGTTCGACGAAGTTGACACCCTTGACCACGCGACCGCCGGTCACGTCCAGGCAAGGGATGATGCGTTTGGCAAGCATGGAGGTCTTTTCAAAAAATCAAAGTACTTGCAGCCGCTGCGCGCCCTGCCAGAAATCTCCGGCCGCGATGCGGATGGGCTCGTACACCTGCGCGGCTTCGACGCACAGCATGTGCTGCCAGCCGTCGGCTGGCATGTCGGCCAAGGCAGCGCACTTGTCGGCACCCGGGTTCCAGACCACGGTCTGGGCCCAGTCCATGTCCTGTTCGATGCCCAATGCGTGTGGACCATCCAGCAGTTCATAACCTTGGGGCGCAGCTGAATACACGCGATCGAATTCACCCACAAAACGCAGCTCGGGCGCGGCCGTGCCATGTCGGTCCGTCACTGCATCCCACTCGGCACGGCCACCCAGGCCCAGCAGACGGGCCTGCGCCACGTCACTGACCGCGAAATAGGTGTGCAATGCGCCGGTGAACTCCAGCGGCCTGGTGTCGGTGTTGCGCACCGCCAGCTCCACCTGCAGGGCGCCGGGCGTGAGCTCAATCAGCAGACGGGCTTCGAAGGCTTGCGCCCACCACTGGCGCGTGGCAGCGCCATCGCTCAGCCCGAAAGCCAGATGGGCGCCGTCCGCTGCAAGGTGCGGCGGATGGGTCATCCAGGGCAGGTTCCGCGCAAAGCCGTGCTTGGGCAGATCGCCGCGCCGGTTGAACTGCGGAAAGCACACCGGGATGCCACCCCGGATGGCCGTGTGGCCATCCACCGCACTGTGCGGACTCAGGTACAGCCGCTCACGGCCGCCCGCCACCCACGACAGAATGTGCGCACCCTGCTGCGCCACCACCACTCGGTCACCGCCCGGCAACTGCAGTTCGGTGGCGGACAAACCCGCAAACACGACGTTGCGGCAGGTGGCGCTGGCAGACATGGTCAGCCGTTCAGTTCGTCAGCGCGCTGCTGCGCGGCCGCGAAGTCGAGGTCACCCGAATAGATGGCGCGGCCGCAGATCACGCCCTCGACACCTTCGTCCTCGACCGCGCACAACTGTTCGATGTCAGCCATGTTGGACAGGCCGCCAGAAGCGATCACGGGAATGGTGAGCGCCTGTGCCAGCTTGACGGTGGCGTCGATGTTGATGCCGCTGAGCATGCCGTCGCGACCGATGTCGGTGTAGATGATGGACTCGACGCCCCAGTCCTCGAACTTCTTGGCCAGGTCCACCACCTCGTGACCGGTGAGCTTGCTCCAGCCATCGGTAGCCACCTTGCCATCCTTGGCATCCAGACCCACGATGATGTGGCCGCCAAAGGCGGTGCAGGCATCCTTGAGGAAACCGGGGTTCTTGACCGCGGCGGTGCCAATGATCACGTACTGCAGACCGTTGTCGATGTATTTTTCGATGGTGTCGAGGTCGCGGATGCCACCACCGAGCTGAACCGGGATGTCTTCGCCCACTTCCTTGAGGATGGCCTTGATGGCGGAGAAATTCTGCGGTTTACCCGCGAATGCGCCGTTGAGGTCCACCAGGTGCAGGCGACGTGCGCCTTTGTCCAGCCAGTTGCGGGCCATGGCTGCCGGGTCTTCGCCGAAGGTGGTGGCCTGGTCCATGTCACCTTGCTTGAGGCGAACGCAATGGCCGTCCTTGAGGTCAATGGCGGGAATCAGAATCATGGCGGGTCAGGAAATGGTGGCGTCAGGGTTGCCAGTGGAGGAAATTGCGGTAGAGGGCAAGGCCCTGGTCCGCGCTCTTTTCGGGATGGAACTGCGTGGCGAAAATATTATCGCGCGCCACCGCACAGGCAAAGCGCCCGCCGTAATCGGTTTCGGCCGCGCAATGCACCGCGTTCTGCACCCGCGCATGGAAACTGTGCACAAAGTAGAACCAGCTGCCGTCTTCGATGCCCTGCCACAGGGTGTGACGCGGTTGTGTCGGCCAGACCTGGTTCCAGCCCATCTGCGGCACTTTGTAGCGGGTGCCGTCGGGCTGCAATTTGCCGGCCAGATCGAACTTGACCACTTCGCCGGGGATCAGGCCCAGACCCGGGGTATCGCCTTCGGCACTGTGGTCGAGCAGCATCTGCATGCCCACGCACACGCCAAACAGCGGCTTGCTGGCGGCAGCCTCCAGAACTGCTTCGAGCAAACCCGACTCGCGCAGCTCGCGCATGCAGTCGGGCATGGCACCCTGCCCCGGCAGCACCACGCGGTGGGCATCTCGCACGACCTGCGGATCGGCCGTCACTGTCACTTCGGCATGGTCCACGCTCGATGCGGCATGGATCACCGCCTGCGCCACGCTGCGCAGGTTGCCCATGCCGTAGTCGACGACCGCGACGCGGTTGATCATCACAAACTGCCCTTGGTCGAAGGGATGACACCGGCCGCACGCGGATCAAGCTCCAGCGCCGCACGCAGGGCGCGGGCAAAGGCCTTGAAAATCGTCTCGCACTGGTGGTGTGCATTGAAGCCTTTGAGGTTGTCGATGTGCAGCGTCACACCGGCGTGGTTCACAAAACCCTGAAAGAACTCATAGACCAACTGGGTGTCCAAGGCGCCAACCATGCCGGAGGTGAAGGCAACCTCCATGTGCAGGCCTGGGCGGCCCGAGAAATCGACCACGACGCGGCTGAGTGCCTCGTCCAGCGGCACATAGGCGTGGCCATAGCGCCGAATGCCCTTTTTGTCGCCCACGGCTTTGGCAAAGGCCTGGCCGAGCGTGATGCCGATGTCCTCGACGGTGTGGTGGCCGTCGATGTGCAAATCACCCTCGCACTGGATGTCCAGGTCGATCAGGCCATGGCGGGCAATCTGGTCAATCATGTGGTCCAGAAAACCGATGCCGGTGGCCAGCTTGGACTGGCCGGTCCCGTCGAGGTTGACGGCCACACGGATGTTGGTCTCGGCCGTCTTGCGGGTGACTTCGGCACTGCGGTGGAGGGCGGGGTTCATAGGGCTTCCTTGAGGACGGCAAGCATGAGTGTGTTTTCCTGCGGCGTGCCCACCGTCAGGCGCAGGCAGTTGGCCAGCAAGGGGTGCATTTTAGAAATGTTCTTGACCAGCACTTTGCGCGCCTTCAGGCCGTCGAAGGCCTTGGCGGCGTCGGGTACGCGCACCAGGATCATGTTGGCCTCGCTCGGGAAGGGCTGGACGCCCGGCAGCGCGGCAAGTTCCCGCTGCAGACGGGCACGCTCTTCTCGCAGGGTCCGGGCCTGCTGCGCGAACACTTGGGCGTGTTCCAGCGCGAACAGCGCGCATTCGTAATTGAGCACGCTGATGTTGTAGGGCGGACGCACCTTGTCGACCTCGGCGATCAGCGCCTTGGGGCCGATCATGTAGCCCAGCCGCACGCCGGCCAGACCGAATTTGGACAACGTGCGCATGAGCAGCACATGCGAATGCCTGGTCAGGCGGTCGATGTAGCTGCGGCTGGCAAAGGGCTGATAGGCCTCATCCATCACCACCAGACCGCCCTGGGCTCCCTGGGCCTCGACGATCTTTTCGATCACCGCATCGTCCCAGAGGTTGCCGGTCGGGTTGTTGGGATAGGCCAGGTAGACGATGGATGGCTGGTGCTTGGCAATGGCGGCCAGCATCGCGGCCTCGTCGAGCTCGAAGTCGGCGGTGAGCGGCACACCGTGGAAGGCCAGGCCCTGCAACTGCGCACTCATGGCGTACATCACAAAGCCCGGCACCGGCGCCAGGATGGAGGCACCGGGCACATCGCAGGCCATGGCCAGCAGGGAAATCAGCTCGTCCGAGCCATTGCCCAGCATGATGTCGTGGCCTTCGGGCATGCCGGCGTAAGCAGCCAGTGCGGCACGCAGGTCGTTGACCCGCCCGTCCGGGTAACGGTTCAGGGCGAGTTTGCCCAAACGCTCGCCCAGCGCCTGCTGCAGTTCTGGCGGCAGGCCGAAGGGGTTTTCCATCGCATCGAGCTTGACCATGCCGACCGAATCCTGAACGGCGTAGGCGTGCATGGACTGCACGTCCTGGCGAATTCGCTGCATCAGTTTCGGGCTCACACTCATTTCGACTCTCGCATCGGGGGAACAGGGTTCAGGCGCAATTCGGCGGCGCGGGCGTGGGCCTGCAGGCCTTCGCCATACGCCAGCTCGGCGGCGATGCGGCCCAGCGGCTGGGCGCCGGCTTCACTGACCTCGATCAGGCTGGAACGCTTCTGGAAGTCGTAGACACCCAAAGGCGAGGAAAAGCGTGCCGTGCCGCTGGTGGGCAGCACATGGTTGGGTCCGGCGCAGTAGTCGCCCAGCGATTCGCTGGTGTAAGCCCCCAGGAAGATGGCGCCCGCGTGGCGCAGCAGCGGCTCCCAGCGGTGCGGGTCACGGCTGGAGACTTCCAGGTGTTCGGGCGCGATGCGGTTGCTGATGGCGCAGGCCTCTGGCATGTCGCGCGTGAGGATCAGCGCACCGCGGTCATTCAGGCTCTTGGCGATGATGTCGCGCCGTGGCATTTCGGGCAGCAGACGCTCAATGGCGGCCTGCACGGCATCGATGTACGCGGCATCGGGGCACAACAAAATGCTTTGCGCCAGCTCGTCGTGCTCGGCCTGGCTGAACAGGTCCATCGCCACCCAGTCGGCGGGTGTACTGCCATCGGCCAGCACCAGAATCTCGCTGGGGCCGGCGATCATGTCGATGCCCACGGTGCCGAACACGCGCTTCTTGGCGCTGGCCACATAGGCGTTGCCCGGACCGGTGATCTTGTCGACCTTGGGAATGGTGGCGGTGCCGTAGGCCAGCGCCGCCACAGCCTGCGCACCACCGATGGTGAAGGCGCGGCTCACGCCCGCCACGCAAGCGGCGGCCAGCACCAGCGGGTTGCGCACACCCTGCGGTGTCGGCACCACCATGATGATGTCCTGTACCCCCGCCACATGCGCGGGAATCGCGTTCATCAGTACCGAAGAGGGATACGCCGCCTTGCCACCGGGCACATAGATGCCCACGCGGTCCAGCGGCGTGACCTTCTGACCCAGCAGGGTGCCGTCTTCGTCGCGGTAAGACCAGCTCTCGCCCGAGGCTTTCTTTTGCGCCTCGTGGTACTTGCGCACCCGCGCAGCGGCGGCCTGCAGCGCTTCGCGCTGCGCAGCGGGCAGGCTGTCGAGTGCAGCCTGCAATTCGGCCTGCGTGATTTCAAGCTGAGCCACGCTGGTGGCAGTCAGGCCGTCGAAGCGCTGGGTGTATTCGAGCACCGCCGCATCTCCCCGCTGTTGCACATCGGCCAGGATGTCGGCCACGCGCTGCTCGATGGCGGCGTCGGTGTCGGCGGACCAGTGCAGGCGCTGCGCGAAAGCGGCTTCGAAGCCGGCGTCTTGCGTGGACAGGCGCAGAGGTTGGGCAGACATGTTCAGTCCTTCTTCACGGCACCGGCAAAGGCGTCGATGATGGCGCGGATCGGCGCCTGCTTGAGTTTGAGCGCGGCCTGGTTGACCACCAGACGTGAGCTGATGTCCATGATGCGCTCGACCTCGACCAGGTGGTTGGCCTTGAGCGTGCTGCCGGTGGACACCAGATCGACGATGGCATCGGCCAGCCCGGTCAGCGGCGCCAGCTCCATGCTGCCGTAGAGCTTGATCAGGTCCACATGCACGCCCTTGGCGGCGAAGAAATCTCGTGCAATCGTGGTGTACTTGGTGGCCACGCGCAGGCGCGAACCGGTGCGCACCTGGGCGGCGTAGTCGTAGTCGGCCCGCACGGCCACGCTCATGCGGCATTTGGCGATGCGCAGGTCCAGCGGCTGGTACAGGCCCTGACCGCCATGCTCGATCAGCGTATCCAGACCCGTGACGCCCAGGTCGGCGCCACCGTACTCCACATAAGTGGGCACATCGGTGGCGCGCACGAGCACCACGCGCACATTCGGCTGGTTGGTCGGCAGGATCAGCTTGCGCGATTTTTCGGGGTCTTCCAGCACCTCAATGCCTGCGGCCTGCAAGAGCGGCAGGGTTTCGTCAAAGATGCGGCCTTTGGACAGGGCCAGGGTGATCGTGCTCATTGGACTCTTTCGATGTCGGCCCCGAGGGCGCGCAGCTTGACTTCCATGCGGTCGTAGCCGCGGTCGAGGTGGTAGATGCGCTCGACCAGGGTTTCACCCTCGGCGACCAGGCCTGCAATCACCAGGCTGGCGGAAGCGCGCAGGTCGGTGGCCATCACGGTGGCGCCCGACAGTTGCGGCACGCCTTCGACCATGGCCACCTTGCCGTCGGTCTGGATGCGCGCACCCAGGCGCACCAGCTCGTTGACGTGCATGAAGCGGTTTTCAAAAATGGTTTCGGTGACCTTGCTCGCGCCTTCGGCGATGCAGTTGAGCGCCATGAACTGGGCCTGCATGTCGGTCGGGAAGCCCGGGTATTCGGTGGTCCGGAAACTCTGGGCCTTCAGGCGCCCCTGGCTGCGCACACGGATGAATCCGTCACCGGCTTCAATGTGTGCGCCGGCGGCCTGCAGCTTTTCGATCACAGCCTCCAGGTGGTCGGCACGACCATGCCGCAGCAGCACCTCACCGCCCGTGGCGGCCACGGCACACAGGAAAGTACCGGCCTCGATGCGGTCGGCCACCACCTGGTGGGTGCCGCCATTAAGGCGCTCCACGCCCTGGATGCGGATCTTGCTCGTGCCATGGCCTTCGATCTTCGCGCCCATGGCGATCAGCATTTCAGCCAGATCGGGGATCTCGGGCTCCTGCGCCGCGTTCTCCAGAATGGTCTCGCCCTCGGCCAGGGCCGCGGCCATGAGGAAGTTCTCGGTGCCGGTCACGGTCACCATGTCGGTGGTGATGCGGGCCCCCTTGAGTCGCGTGCGACCGGCAGGCAGACTGGCCAGCATGTAGCCGTGCTCGACATGGATGTCGGCGCCCATGGCCTGCAGACCCTTGATGTGCTGGTCCACCGGACGCGAACCGATCGCGCAGCCACCGGGCAGCGAGACCTTGGCCCGACCAAAACGCGCCAGCAAGGGGCCCAGCGCCAGCACCGAGGCGCGCATGGTCTTGACCAGCTCGTAGGGTGCCTCGGGGTTGTTCAGACTGCCGGCATCGAGCGTGACGCGGCCGTCGTCGTGGTGTTGTGCCGACACGCCCATGTTGCGGATGAGCTTGAGCATGGTGGCCACGTCCTGCAGGCGGGGCACGTTGCGCAGCTCGACCGGCTGATCGGTGAGCAGGGCGGCGCAGAGCTCGGGCAGGGCGGCGTTCTTGGCGCCAGCGACCTCGACGCTGCCCTGCAATTGGCGACCGCCACGGATCAACAGTTTGTCCATGAGTGTCAGCCTTGTTGCGCGGCCCATTCGGCCGGCGTATAGGTTTTCATCGACAGGGCATGCACCTCGTCGGTGTGCATGCGGCTGCCCAGCGTGGCGTACACCTTCTGGTGGCGCGCGATCGAGCGCAGGCCCTCGAAGGCGTCGGACACCACCACGGCGCTCCAGTGGCGGCCGTCGCCATCGACTTCCAGGTGGGTGCAGGCCAGGCCGGCGGCGATGATGGCGCGAAGTTGTTCAGCGGTCATGGGTTCTCAGTTGCGGATCTTGTAGCCGGTGCGCAGCAGGTGCAGGGCGATGCCGCTGACCACGCACAGCGCCGACCCCACCACCGCCAGACTCAACCAAGGCGAAACATCGCTTTGCCCGAAGAAGCCGTAGCGGAACCCGTCGATCATGTAGAAGAACGGGTTGAAGTGCGACAGGCGCTGCCAGAAGGCCGGCAGCGAATGGATGGAATAGAACACGCCCGACAAAAAAGTCATGGGCATGATGATGAAGTTCTGGAAGGCCGCCATCTGGTCGAACTTTTCGGCCCAGAGGCCGGCGATCACGCCCAGGGCACCCAGCATGGCCGCCCCCATGAAGGCAAAGGCCAGAATCCACAGCGGATGGGCAAATTCGATCCGGACCATCCAGCCGGTGATCAGGAACACGCCAGCACCCACGGCCAGCCCGCGCACGATGGACGAGCCCACATAAGCCACAAACCAGCTCCAGTGCGACAGCGGTGCCAGCAGCACAAACACCAGGTTGCCCATGATCTTGCTCTGGATCAGGCTCGACGAGCTGTTGGCAAACGCGTTCTGCAGCACGGCCATCATCATCAGGCCGGGCAGCAGGAAAGAGGTGTAGGGCACCTGGTCATACACCTTGACGTGGTCTTCAAGCACATGACCGAAAATCAGCATGTAGAGCACCGAAGTCAGCACGGGTGCGGCAATCGTCTGGAACGCCACTTTCCAGAAGCGCAGGACTTCCTTGTAGAACAGGGTCTGCCAACCGCTCATTTCAACGCTCCACCCTGATGACGGTTCATGACTTCGAGGAACACGTCTTCCAGATCGGCCTGACGGATTTCCACGTCTTCGGCCACCAGTCCCGCCGAGCGGATGGCGGCCAGGTGGTTTTCGATCTCGACGGCGTTGTGCACCGGCAGCTGCACGATGCGACCGGTCACGCGCGCGATGGCCCTGAGCGCTGGCGGCAATTCGCCATCGAGCTTGAGGCGCAGGACCTGCGCCGTGGCCGAGCGCAGCAGGTCAGAAGTGCGCTCGAGCGCCACCACCTGCCCCTGCTTGAGCATGGCGATGCGGCCACACAAAGCCTCGGCCTCTTCGAGGTAGTGTGTGGTCAGCAGCACCGTGTGGCCCTGCTTGTTGAGTTTGGCGATGAATTGCCACAGCGTCTGACGCAGCTCCACATCGACACCGGCGGTGGGTTCATCGAGCACGATCACACGCGGCCTGTGCACCAGCGCCTGTGCCACCAGCACCCGGCGCTTCATGCCCCCGGAGAGCTGGCGCATGTTGGCGCCGGCCTTGTCGGCCAGACCCAGACTGTCCAGCAGCTCATCGATCCAGGCGTCGTTGCCTGTGACACCGAAATACCCGGACTGGATTTTCAGCGCCTCACGCACCGTGAAAAACGGGTCGAACACAAGCTCCTGTGGCACCACGCCCAGCAGCCGGCGTGCGCTGGCGTAGTCGGTCTGCACATCGTGGCCATGCACCAGCACACGACCCTGGCTGGCACGTGCCAGACCAGCCAGGATGCTGATCAGGGTGGTTTTGCCCGCGCCGTTGGGGCCCAGCAGGCCGAAAAATTCGCCCTCCTCGACTTCGAGGCTGACGCGGTCCAGCGCCTGGAAGGGCTGGGCCCCGGCGGATCTGGGTGGGTAGGTCTTGGAGACGGACTGGAAGGAGAGCGCGGACATGAAGGGGCTATTTTAAAGCCCGCGGCCTGGCCTTCAGGCGGCAGGGACGGGCTCAGGCCTGCAGCAACTCCAGCACACCGTACAGGGTGGCCAGCTCCCGCAGGCGGGCCGACAGGCCCTCAACCTGCAGGCTGCGCCCCAAAGCCTGTGCTTCACGCCTGCAGGCCAGCAACACCGCCAGCGCGGAGGAATCAAAGTCCTGCAGGTCCGAAGCATCGAGCAGCACCACCCGGTCCTGCGTGCTCGCCATGGCCTGCACCAGCTGGGTGCGGCAGGCCGAGGCCTCGGGGTGCATCAGGATGGCAGGCAGACGCAGCACGGCCATGGCGGCTCAGGACTTGCGGGCCGCAGAGGCTGCTGCAGGGCTGGCGTTGGCCTTATTGCGCTCGGCCAGGCTGGCAATCAGGCCATCGATGCCGCCGGCACTGATCTCTTTGGTGAACTGGGTTCGGTAGTTCTCGATCAGCCAGATGCCCATGACGTTGAGGTCATAGATGAGCCAGCCGGCACCTTCCCCCGGTGTTTTCTCCAGGCGGTAGTCGAGCTGGATCGGGTCGCCCTTGCCACGCACTTCGGTGTTGACAACCAGGTTCTTGTCATCTTGTCCCGGGCGCAGCGGCTTGACAAACACTGTCTGGTCGCTGACCTGGCTCAGGGCGCCCGAATAGGTCCGCACCAGCAGTGTCTTGAACTCGTCCTGCAGGCGTTTTTGCTGTTCGGGTGTGGCTTTGCGCCAGGCGGGTCCGGTCGCCAACGCTGTCATGCGGCGGAAATTGACATGCGGCATCAGCTTGCTGTCGACCATCTGCATGATCTTGCTGGTATCGCCATTGCGCAAAGATTTGTCCGCCTTGACCAGGTCCAGCGTTTCGGTCGACACGCGCCGGATGAATGCGTCAGCCGACTCTTCGCTGGCCTGCACTGGCCATGCAGCGATCGAAGCCACAAAGGCCAGCCCAAGCCAGAAGCCACGGCGGGTGGTGGAATTCAGTGATGCAAACATATGGGAACTATAACCTCGGGCCTGAGCCCATGACATGTGGGCGTGTGAGCAAGTGTTTCCGTCTGTCAGGGTGCATCAGGGTCCGTGTAATCGAAGTCTGTCGGCGGATTGCCGTCATGGACGTCGTATTCACGTTTCTGCAGCCATGCGTCTCGCACGAAACTGTAGGGGTCGAGAGAGGCGGCCTTGACGGCGTCTCCGGCCTTGAGCAGCTTGGCCCGGGTTTCTGTGGCATTGAGCAGGCTCACGCCGGTACGGGTCGTCGCATCCTGGAAGTATTGACCGGGGCTGGCCTGCCAGTCTCCGGGCAAGGCGGCGGTATCACGCAAGGTTGACGGTCCCAGCACAGGCAGTACCACATAGGGTCCCGACTTGATGCCCCAGTGACCCAGCGTCTGCCCCAGATCTTCCTTGCGCTTGTCGATGCCCGCTTCGGAAGCGATGTCCAGAACACCGTACAGCCCCAGGGTGCTGTTGACGGCAACACGCATGAAAGTTTCGACAGCCACCTGCCCCTTGAGTTGCAGGCTGGCGTTCACGAAGGTCCAGACATCCCCGAGATTGCCCATGAAATTGCGCACGCCAGTGCGCACAAAGGAAGGCACTGCATCCACATAGGCCTGTGCGACAGGTTTGAGGACAGCATCGTCCAGTTTTTCGTTGAAGGCATACACCTTGCGGTTCATGCCCTCCCAGGGATCGCGCGGGTCTGCGGCAGCCCCTGTGGTGGCACAGCCTTGCAGCAAGCTCATGCAGAGCAACACTGGCCACATCCAGCGTGTATACGACGCCTTCACGGTTTGCTCCCGGCAGCAGGGTCGGCCGCCTTGCTGTAGAGGAACTGGCTGATCAGGTTTTCCAGCACGACCGCCGACTGGGTTGATCCGATGCGGTCACCCGCCACCAGGTTTTGCTCGTCCGCCCCGGGCAGAATGCCCACGTACTGCTCGCCCAGCAGACCGCTGGTGAGGATGGACAGCGAACTGTCCCTGGGAAACTGGTGGCGCGCCTCCAGGGCCAGCGTGACGCGGGCCTGAAAGGATTCACCGTCAAAGTCGATCGCCTTGACGCGCCCCACCACCACGCCGGCGCTCTTGACCGCGGCACCGGGCTTGAGGCCGCCGATGTTGTCAAAGCGGGCCGTCACCAGATAGTTCCTCTCAAAGCTCCACTGCAGCAGATTGGCCGCCTTGAGGGCAAGAAACAACACCGCGACGGCGCCCAGTGCCACAAACAGACCGACCCACACATCGTTTTTTGAACGCGACATGGCGCTCTCCTCAAATGCTGAACATCATGGCGGTGAGGATGAAATCCAGCCCCAGCACCGACAACGACGACACGACCACGCTGCGGGTGGTGGCATTGGCCACCCCTTCCGGCGTCGGTTCGGCCACATACCCCTGCAGCAGCGCAATGAAGGTCACGGCCACGCCGAAAACGACGCTCTTGACCATGCCATTGCCCACATCCTTGAACACATCGACCCCGCTTTGCATCTGGCTCCAGAACGAGCCGGCATCGACGCCGATCAGCAGCACACCCACCGCGTAGCCACCCAGAATGCCCACTGCGCTGAACACCGCCGTCAGCAGCGGCAAGGCGATCATGCCGCCCACAAAACGGGGCGCCAGGATCCGTCGCACCGGATCGACCGCCATCATCTCCAGCGCGGTCAGCTGCTCGCCCGCGCGCATCAGCCCGATCTCGGCCGTGAGCGATGCCCCGGCCCGGCCGGCAAACAACAGGGCGGCCACCACGGGGCCGAGTTCGCGCACCAGGCTCAGTGCCACCAGCAGGCCCAGCGCCTCGGCCGAGCCATAGCGCTGCAGGGTGTAGTAACCCTGCAGGCCGAGCACAAAGCCGACAAACAGGCCCGAGACCGTGATGATGGCCAGCGAGTAGTTGCCCAGAAAATGTACCTGGTCGCGCACCAGGCCAAAGCGGCGCAGGGCCGCCGGCGTCAGCAGCAACAGGCGCGCCAGCAGCCGGGCGCCATAGCCCCAGCCGGACATGACATGGCGGGTGGTCGCACCCAGCGCACCCAGCGCATCGAGCAGCTTCATGGTGTACGCCTCCCGAAGTCCTCGGCCACGCTGGGGGCCGGGTAATGGAAGGGCACCGGGCCATCGCTCAGGGCGTGCACGAACTGGTGGATCAGCGGATCGGTGCTGGCCATCAGTTCAGCCGGTGAGCCCTGTGCCACCACACCGCCGTTGGCCAGGACCACCACATGGTCGGCGATCTCGAAGGTTTCCTTGACGTCGTGCGAGACGATGAGGCTGGTGATGCCCAGGCTGTCGTTGAGGCGACGGATGAGCTGGGCCGCCGTGCCCAGGGAAATCGGATCGAGTCCGGCAAAAGGCTCGTCGTACATGATGAGGTCCGGATCGAGCGCGATCGCCCGGGCCAATGCCACACGGCGACTCATGCCCCCGGAAATTTCTGACGGTTTGAGGTCGCGCGCACCACGCAGCCCCACGGCGTCAAGCTTCATGAGCACGATGTCACGGACCAGGTCTTCGGGCAGATCGGTGTGCTCGCGCAGCGGAAACGCCACGTTGTCGAACACCGTCATGTCGGTGAACAAAGCGCCAAACTGGAACAGCATGCCCATGCGCCGGCGCGCTGCGTACAGCGCGTTCTGGCGCATGACCGTCACGTCCTGTCCGTCGAACAGCAGCTGGCCCTGTTGCGCACGGTACTGGCCGCCGATCAGCCGCAGCACCGTGGTCTTGCCACCACCGGAGACGCCCATCAAAGCCGTGACCTTGCCGCGCGGCACACCAAAACCGATGTCGCGCAGGATGACGCGCTCACCATAACCGAAGGTGAGGTTTTTCAGTTCGACAAGAAAGGGGCCGGCGTTGTTGTTCATGAAAAACAAGAGCCGGCTGAACCGGCTCTTGTGACCTTGATCAGAACCAGCTGCAGCAAAGCAAGCCGGCGATGTCAGGGATTTTACCTAGCTTCAGCGCGGCAGGTCACTGACACCCATCAGGAACTCGTCCACGGCGCGCGCGGCCTGGCGACCTTCGCGGATCGCCCACACGACCAGGGACTGGCCACGGCGCATGTCACCGGCGGCAAAGACCTTGGGCACGTTGGTGGCGTAGCCGCCAATGAAGTCGGTGCTGGCCTTGGCGTTGCCGCGGGCATCCTTGTCCACACCAAAGGAGTCGAGCACGGTGGTGACCGGGTTGGTGAAGCCCATGGCCAGCAGCACCAGGTCGGCCTTGTACTCCTTTTCGGTGCCGGGCACTTCGACCAGCTTGCCGTCTTTCATTTCGACATGCACGGTCTTCAGGCCAGTGAGCTTGCCTTTTTCGCCGATGAATTCCTTGGTGGAAATGGCGAACTCGCGCTTGAGCAAGCCTTTTTCGGCACTCTCGTCGTGGCTGGAGCTGGTGCGCAGCTTGAGCGGCCAGTAGGGCCAGACCAGCGGCTTGTTTTCCTGCTCGGGCGGCATGGGCATGACCTCGAACTGGGTCACGCTGGCCGCGCCATGGCGGGTGCTGGTGCCCACACAGTCGCTGCCGGTGTCGCCGCCACCGATCACGATGACGTGCTTGCCGTCGGCGCGCAGCTGGCCCTTGAGCTTGTCGCCCGCGTTGACCTTGTTCTGTTGCGGCAGGAACTCCATGGCGAAATGGATGCCGTCCAGATCGCGGCCCGGCACGGGCAGGTCACGCGACTGCTCGGAACCACCGGTCAGCAGCACCGCGTCAAAGTCCTTCTTGAGCTGCTCGGCGCTGACGCTCTCCTTGGCCCAGTTGGTGACCTTGGAATCCTTGGGCCAGTCGCCCACCACCACGCCGGTGCGGATCTTGACGCCTTCGGCTTCGAGCTGCTGGACGCGGCGGTCGATGTGCGACTTTTCGAGCTTGAAGTCGGGGATGCCATAGCGCAGCAAGCCGCCCACCCGGTCGTTCTTCTCGAACAGGGTCACGTCGTGGCCGGCGCGGGCCAGCTGTTGCGCAGCAGCCAGGCCGGCCGGGCCGGCGCCGATCACGGCGACCTTCTTGCCGGTCTTGACCTTGGCGGGCTGTGGCTGGACCCAGCCTTCGGCCCAGGCGCGGTCGATGATGGCGTGCTCGATCGACTTGATGCCGATCGGATCGCCATTGACGTTCACCACACAGGCCGCCTCGCAGGGTGCGGGGCAGATGCGGCCGGTGAACTCGGGAAAGTTGTTGGTGCTGTGCAGCACCTCGATCGCGTTCTTCCAGTCGCCGTGGTAGACGAGGTCATTGAAGTCCGGAATGATGTTGTTGACCGGGCAGCCGTTGTTGCAGAACGGCGTACCGCAGTCCATGCAGCGCGCGCCCTGGATCTTGGCCTGTTCGTCGGTCAGGCCAATCACGAATTCGCTGTAGTTCTTCAGGCGCTCGGCGACGGGCTTGTAGCCCTCTTCGATGCGCTCAAATTCCATGAAGCCGGTGACTTTTCCCATGGTGCTTCCTTATGTGTCCGTTCGTTCGTTATCAGGCGGCGACAGGCTTGGCGGCCTTGGCAGCTTTCTTGGCGTTGATTTCGCCCAGGGCGCGCTTGTATTCGTTGGGGAAGACCTTGACGAATTTGGCGCGGGCCGTGGCCCAGTTGTCCAGCAGTTCGCGGGCGCGCTGGCTGCCGGTCCACTTGTGGTGGTCTTCCAGCAGCTTGCGCAGCTGCGCCTCGTCGGTCTGGTCGCGGTGCCAGACCTTGCGGTCGATCTGCGCTTCCTGCTCGGCGGCCGTCAGCACCTTTTCCATGCTAACCATGGCGGTGTTGCAACGGCTGGCGAACTGGCCGTCCTCGTCGTAGACGTAGGCGATGCCGCCGCTCATGCCGGCGCCGAAGTTGCGACCGGTCTTGCCCAGCACGGCCACGGTGCCACCGGTCATGTATTCGCAACCGTGGTCACCGGTGCCTTCGACCACCGCGGTGGCACCCGACAGGCGCACCGCGAAGCGCTCGCCGGCCACGCCGGCAAAGAAGGCTTCACCGGAGGTGGCGCCGTACATCACGGTGTTGCCCACGATGATGTTCTGCGCGGCCACGCCACGGAAATCCAGGCTGGGGCGCACCACCACGCGGCCGCCCGACAGGCCCTTGCCGGTGTAGTCGTTGGCTTCACCGATCAGGTACAGCGTGATGCCGTTGCACAGGAAGGCGCCAAACGATTGGCCGCCCGTGCCTTCGAGCTGAATGCGGATGGTGTCGTCGGGCAGACCTTCGGGGTGCACCTTGGTCACGGCGCCCGAGAGCATGGCACCGACCGAGCGGTTCACGTTGCGGGCGGTTTCCATGAAGGACACTTTCTTGCCATGGTCAATCGCGTCACGGCTCTTGGCGATCAGCACCTTGTCCAGGGCCTTGTCGAGGCCGTGCTCCTGCACATCGGTGTGGCGCACCGGCGTGCCGTCGGTGACCTGCGGCACGGCCAGCAGACGCGAGAAGTCCAGCCCCTTGGCTTTCCAGTGTTCGATGCCGGCGCGCATGTCGAGCAGGTCGGCGCGGCCCACCAGATCGTCGAACTTGGCGATGCCCAGCTGCGCCATGATCTGGCGCACTTCTTCGGCGATGAAGAAGAAGTAGTTGACCACGTGCTCGGGCTTGCCGGTGAACTTGGCGCGCAGCACCGGGTCTTGCGTGGCCACGCCCACCGGGCAGGTGTTGAGGTGGCACTTGCGCATCATGATGCAGCCCTCGACCACCAGCGGTGCGGTGGCGAAGCCGAATTCGTCCGCGCCCAGCAGCGCACCAATCGCCACGTCGCGGCCGGTCTTCATCTGGCCGTCGGCCTGCACGCGGATGCGGCCGCGCAGGCCGTTGAGCACCAGGGTCTGCTGGGTTTCGGCCAGGCCAATCTCCCAGGGCGAACCGGCGTGCTTGACGGAGGACCAGGGCGAAGCGCCCGTGCCACCGTCGTGCCCGGCGATGACCACGTGGTCGGCCTTGCACTTGGCCACACCGGCAGCGATCGTGCCCACACCCACTTCGGACACCAGCTTGACGCTGATGTCGCTGTGCGGTGCCACGTTTTTCAGGTCGTGGATCAGCTGGGCCAGGTCTTCGATCGAGTAGATGTCGTGGTGCGGCGGGGGCGAAATCAGGCCCACACCCGGCACCGAGTGGCGCAGCTTGCCGATGTAGTCGGACACCTTGCCGCCGGGCAGCTGGCCCCCCTCGCCGGGCTTGGCACCCTGGGCCATCTTGATCTGGATCTGGTCGGCGCTGGCCAGGTATTCGGCGGTGACGCCAAAGCGGCCCGAAGCGACCTGCTTGATGCGCGAGCGCAGGCTGTCGCCCTCGTTGAGGGGCAGGTCGACCTCCACAACGTCCTTGCCGATGACGGAGGCCAGGGTCTCGCCCTTCTTGATCGGGATGCCCTTGAGTTCGTTGCGGTAACGCGCAGCGTCTTCGCCGCCTTCACCGGTGTTGCTCTTGCCGCCGATGCGGTTCATGGCAATGGCCAGCGTGGCGTGGGCTTCGGTGGAGATCGAACCCAGGGACATGGCGCCGGTGGCAAAACGCTTGACGATCTCGGCAGCCGGCTCGACCTGTTCCAGCGGAATGGCCTTGGACGGATCGATCTTGAACTCGAACAGACCGCGCAGCGTCATGTGGCGCTTGCTCTGGTCGTTGATGATCTGCGCGTATTCCTTGTAGGTGCTGAAGTTGCCGGCACGGGTGGAGTGCTGCAACTTGGCGATCGCGTCGGGCGTCCACATGTGCTCTTCGCCACGGGCGCGCCAGGCGTATTCGCCGCCAGCGTCCAGGGCATTGGCCAGCACCGGGTCGTTGCCGAAGGCGGCCTTGTGCATGCGGATGGCTTCTTCGGCGATCTCGAACACACCGATGCCTTCGACGCGGCTGGCGGTGCCGGTGAAGTACTTGTCGATGGTGTCCTTGTTGATGCCAATCGCTTCGAACAGCTGGGCGCCGCAGTACGACATGTAGGTCGACACGCCCATCTTGGACATGATCTTGGACAGGCCCTTGCCGATCGCCTTGATGTAGTTGTAGATGGCCTTCTCGGCCGACAGGTCGCCCGGCAGGTCCTTGTGCATCGAGGCCAGGGTTTCCATGGCCAGGTAGGGATGCACGGCTTCGGCGCCGTAGCCGGCCAGCACAGCGAAGTGGTGCACTTCGCGGGCGGTGCCGGTTTCCACCACCAGACCGGCGGTGGTGCGCAGGCCCGCGCGCACCAGGTGCTGGTGGATGGCCGACAGGGCCAGCAGTGCGGGCACGGCGATCTTGGCAGCGCTCACGCCACGGTCGCTGATGATCAGGATGTTGTGGCCGCTCTTGATGGCGTCCACGGCTTCGGCGCACAGCGAGGCCAGTTTGGCTTCAACGCCTTCACGGCCCCAGGTGGCGGGGTAAGTGATGTCCAGCGTGGCGCTCTTGAACTTGCCCTTGGTGGCCTGCTCGATGTTGCGCAGCTTGGCCATGTCGGCGAAGTCCAGCACCGGCTGGCTCACTTCGAGGCGCATCGGCGGGTTGACCTGGTTGATGTCCAGCAGGTTGGGCTTGGGACCGATGAAGGACACCAGCGACATCACGATCGCTTCGCGGATCGGGTCGATCGGCGGGTTGGTCACCTGCGCGAACAGCTGCTTGAAGTAGTTGTAGAGCGGCTTGTTCTTGTCGGACAGCACGGCCAGCGGGCTGTCGTTGCCCATGGAGCCGATGGCTTCTTCGCCATGGGCGGCCATGGGGCTGAGCAGGAACTTGATGTCTTCCTGCGTGAAGCCGAAGGCCTGCTGCTGGTCCAGCAGCTCAGGGGGCGTGGACGAGGCGGTGGTGCCGGTGTCCACGTCGGCGGGCAGCTCCCTGGCGTCTTCGCCGGCCACGGGCTGCACCACGTCGTCCAGACGGATGCGCAGGTTGTCGATCCACTGGGCGTAGGGCTTGGCGCTGGCCAGACCGGCCTTGAGCTCCTCGTCGTCGATCATGCGGCCCTGTTCCAGGTCGATCAGGAACATCTTGCCGGGCTGCAGGCGCCACTTGCGCACGATCTTGCTCTCGGGCACGGGCAACACGCCCGACTCGGAGCCCATGATGACCATGTCGTCATCGGTCACGCAGTAGCGCGAGGGGCGCAGGCCGTTGCGGTCCAGCGTGGCGCCGATCTGGCGACCATCGGTGAACACGATCGAGGCCGGGCCGTCCCAGGGCTCGAGCATGGCCGCGTGGTATTCGTAGAACGCCTTGCGACGCGCGTCCATGGTGGTGTGCTGTTCCCACGGCTCGGGGATCATCATCATCACGGCCTGGCTGATCGGATAGCCGGCCATGGTCAGCAGTTCCAGGCAGTTGTCGAAGGTGGCGGTGTCGGACTGACCGGCAAAGCTGATGGGGTAGAGCTTTTGCAGGTCATCGGCCAGCACCGGCGAAGACATCACGCCTTCGCGGGCCTTCATCCAGTTGTAGTTGCCCTTGACGGTGTTGATCTCGCCGTTGTGCGCCACATAGCGGTAGGGGTGCGCCAGCGGCCACTCGGGGAAGGTGTTGGTCGAGAAGCGCTGGTGCACCAGACCCAGGGCCGAGACGCAGCGCTCGTCCTGCAGGTCCAGGTAATACGTGCCCACCTGGTCGGCCAGCAGCAGGCCTTTGTAGACCACCGTGCGGCTGGACATGCTGGGGATGTAGTACTCGTTGCTGTGCTTGAGGTTGAGCGCCTGGATCGCGGCGCTGGCCGTCTTGCGGATCACGTACAGCTTGCGCTCGAGGGCATCCTGCACGATCACATCGGCGCCACGACCAATGAAGATCTGGCGCATGATCGGCTCTTTCTCACGCACGCGCGGCGACATGGGCATGTCGCGGTTGACTGGCACATCGCGCCAGCCCAGCAGCACCTGCCCCTCGGCACGCACGGCGCGCTCGAGTTCCTGCTCGCAGGCCATGCGGGAGGCGTGTTCCTTGGGCAAGAAAACCATGCCCACGCCGTATTCGCCAAAGGGCGGCAGGGCCACACCCTGCTTGGCCATTTCTTCACGGTAGAGCGCATCGGGCAGCTGGATCAGAATGCCGGCGCCGTCACCCATCAGCGGGTCGGCTCCCACGGCGCCCCGGTGGTCGAGGTTCTCCAGGATCTTGAGCGCCTGGGTCACGATGGCATGGCTCTTTTGGCCCTTGATGTGCGCCACAAAGCCGACGCCACAGGCATCGTGCTCGTTGGCCGGGTCGTACAGACCGGTTTGTTGGAAGAGTTCTTTGTCAGCAGCCGTGGTCATGGCGCACTCCTAGGGTTTTTACGCAGGTCAGTGAGTTTAATGCACTGCAGCAACCATGCCAACACAATTAATTGGGGTCAGATCCCAATTGATTCGATATAGAAATTAATTTTGGATTAATTGGGGACAGATTCAATCGGGCCATTTTTTCAAGGGTCGTCCAGCCTTGCCGGGCAAGAGGCGACGCTTCGTGCCTTGCTGAAGTTCGCCCAAAAAGTCCTCGGAGCCCAGTGCCCAACCCGACAGTGCGGTTCGCGTGAGCTCATCACGCTGGCTGGTCGCCAGACCGGTCTTGACCAGTTCGGCATACGCGGCCTCTCTCGCAAAAGGCGTGTTGCCCAGCGCCCAATACAGTGCATGCAAGGTCACCAATTTGTCGCTCGCCAGCCCAATACAGTGCCTGTGGCTGGACCAGGGGTAATCCTGCGCTTGCTCCACCATGCCCGCGCGCACCGGGTTGAGGTCGATGTAGACCATGCAGGCCAGCAGGTAGCGCTCGCTCTCGATCAGGTTGCTGCGGTAGCGCCCTTCCCACAAGGTGCCGGTACGCTGGTGGCGCAGGTTGAAGTAACGCACATAGGCGCGTCCCACCGCCTGCATCATCTGCGGCAGCCCTTCCCCTGTTTCGGGTGTGACCAGCAGATGGAAGTGGTTGTCCATGAGCACGTAGGCATGGATAGCCACCTTGAAGCTGCGCGCATGCTCATACCAGAGGTCCAGCAATCGCTGGCGGTCCTGGTCATCGCGCACGATGGGCTGGCGGTCGTTTCCACGCTGGATGACGTGGTGCGGGTAACCGGTAACGGTGAGGCGGGGCAGACGGGCCATAGACTAACTTTTAATCTGCGCCCAGTTTAATCGGGATCTGACCCCAATTAATCTTCGGGTATGCTGGTCTAGTGAAGCAATCTTCGATACGCATCGGCG
>Ga0255274_1000018_pt1 | contig 25751 bp, 22 predicted proteins | sample AtltaT_4_FD_183673 | JGI IMG/M metagenome (GOLD analysis project Ga0255274, IMG submission 183673) | Metatranscriptome of freshwater microbial communities from Altamaha River, Georgia, United States - Atl_Colum_RepB_8h (Metagenome... | ecosystem: Environmental > Aquatic > Freshwater > River... | reverse complement strand
TCCTGCTCCCCGATCCCTGCAACCCTGGCAAGTCATGGCCGGTGGTATCTGCGGCCTGATGCTGACCATCGGCCTGGCGCGATTTGCCTACACCCCTTTACTGCCTGTGATGCAGGCCCAGACCGGGCTTGGCGATGCCGCCGCCGGTGCCCTGGCTGCTGTCAATTACGCCGGCTACATGAGCGGTGCGCTGGCTGTGGCCTGGCTGGACGATGTGCGCTGGCGTCACCGCTTCTACAGCATGGGCCTGTGGATGGCCCTGCTGGTGACCGCGGCCATGGGGCTCAGTGCCTGGTGGCCGGCCTGGGCGCTGTGGCGTTACATCGGTGGGCTTTGTGGTGCCACAGGCATGCTGTTGGGCTCGGGCCTGGTGCTGGGCTGGCTCATGCAACAGGGGCGGCGTCCCGAGCTGGGTGTGCATTTCATGGGACTGGGTCTGGGCATTGTGTTTTCGGCCGTGGGAGCCTGGTGGCTCGGGCGCCTGTGGCCTGCCTGGGATGTCCAGTGGTGGGCCTTCGCGCTGCTGGGGCTGGTGTTTTTCGTGCCTGCCTGGCGCTGGCGTCCACCGGTGCCCCAGACGGCGGCACCGCAGGCTTCGGGAGCCTCGGGCACCTCCGTGCCGCGTCGCTGGCTGTGGACGATGCTGGCCAGCTATTTTGCTGCCGGCTGGGGGTTTGTCATCAGTGCCACCTTCACCGTGGCCATCGTGGAGCGTGAACCCGCACTGGCCGGACAGGGCCCATGGGCCTGGGCCCTGGTGGGTATTGCCGCGACACCGGCGGTTTTCCTCTGGGACCGCGTGGCGCGGGTGCTGGGCGACATCCGGGCGCTGATGCTGGCCTTTGTGCTGCAGATTCTGGCTGTCATGTTGCCTGCGGCTTCCGGCGCGCTCTGGGCTGCGTTGGCCGGTGCGTTCGGGTACGGTGCAACTTTCATTGGCATCGTGAGCCTGACTCTGGCGCTGGTGGGGCGCCGCTCTCCTGCCAATCCCGGCAAGGCCATGGCACGGCTGACACTCAGTTACGGCGCTGCTCAGATCGTGGCTCCAGCGGTCACTGGAGCGATGGCGCAAGCCAGTGGCAGTTTCAAGGGTGGACTGTGGCTGACGGCCGCCGTCATGACGGCCGGGCTGGCTTTGCTGGCCACTTTGCCCAGAGAAAAATGATCAGCGACGGTGTTCGGGACCGTCTTCGGCTTGAACGCGCCTGGCCCCGTTGAAGCGTTTTTGCCAGTAGGCCTCGCGCATGTCGTCCACCCGGATCGATTTGCCGGCGCGAGGCGCATGGATGAACTTGCCATCACCTACGTAAACGCCCACATGGCTGAAGGCGCGTTTCATGGTGTTGAAAAACACCAGGTCGCCGGGTTTGAGCTCGCTGCGGTCAATCGTCTCAGTGGCTTTGGCTTGCTCGTCGGCGCGGCGCGGCAGCAGGCGCCCGAAAGATTTCTCGTACAAATGCCGTACGAAGCCGCTGCAATCAAAGCCGGTTTCGACGCTGGTGCCGCCCTTTTTGTAGGGAACGCCCAGCAAGCCCATCGCCTGGGTCAGCATGTCGCTGGCCTTTTCGCCGACATTCTGGCGGGCCACTGAAAACTGACTGGTCAGAGACCCTGACCACTGGGCAATCAGGCCGGGCGTGAGTGCAACAGCCGCGGGCATGTCCTCATCACCGGGCGCGGCCATGCTCTGGCTGGCTGCCAGCACAAGCAGCAAAGCCAGGCGTCGGACGGGCATGGAGCACAAATGTAGGGACACGGTGTTCTTGAATACGCGAGCTTTCATTCTACCGTTTTGTGCGCAGGCGACTGCAGTCTGCCACCGCAGCGTCCCTGCTGCACAATCGGCGGCATCAAGGAGAAACCATGCTGATCGATGTCGAAGAATGCCAGCTGGTGCTGGTGGATTTCCAGCCCGCACTGCAGCCTGCCATGCACGATGCGTCCACGGTCTGGGACAATGCCGCCCGCCTGGCCCAGGCAGCGCGCATCCTGGAGGTGCCGGTATGGGGGACTGAGCAGAATCCTTCCAAGCTGGGTGCCATGTCTCCCCCTTTGCGCGATGCCTGCCGCAAGGTCCTGGCCAAGATGCAATTCAGTGCCGTGGAGGAGGGGTTGGCCGAGTGGCTTGAGCCACCAGTCGCCGCACCCCGGGGCAACGCACGCAGCCTGCCTCGCCACTTGCAGAAACCGCAGCCCGAGCAGGCCGCGCGAAAGTCGATTGTGCTGGCCGGGGTGGAAGCCCATGTGTGCCTCTTGCAGACCGCACTGGATTTGCTGGAGGAGGAATTCGACGTCTGGGTGGTCACCGACGCCTGCGCATCCCGCACTGAACGCAACCGCGATGCAGCTTACGACCGTCTGGCCGGAGCAGGAGCTGAGCTTGTGACCACAGAGATGGTGCTATTTGAATGGCTGCGCACGGCAGAGCACCCGGATTTCAAGGCCGTGCAGGCCTTGATCAAGTGAGCTCCGACGGTCACTCCTGAGGTGGGGGCATCAGTCAGTCTGTCGAAAGACCTCTGCCCATAATTATGAATTTTCCGGCATGCGCCGAGATTTCATGATCAGGTTTCCGAGGAGAACCCATGGGCAGTTACGCCGATTTTCACAAGCGATCCATTCAGGAACGCGACGCTTTCTGGACCGAACAGGCTGCACTGATCGACTGGCACAAACCCTTTGAGCAGGTTTGCGACTACAGCAACCCGCCGTTCGCGAAATGGTTCAAGGGCGGTGAGACCAACCTGTGCCACAACGCGGTGGACCGCCACCTGCGCGACCGTGCCGACCAGAATGCGCTGATCTTTGTCTCGACCGAAACCGACACCGAAAAGGCCTACAGCTTCCGTGAGCTGCACGCCGAGGTGAATCGCATGGCAGCCATCCTGCAGGCTCAAGGGGTGGTCAAGGGCGACCGTGTGCTGATTTACATGCCCATGATCGCCGAGGCCTGCTTTGCCATGCTGGCCTGCGTGCGCATCGGTGCCATCCATTCGGTGGTGTTTGGCGGCTTCGCCAGCCACTCCCTGGCCAGCCGCATTGACGACGCCCAGCCCAAGGTCATCGTCAGCGCCGACGCCGGCATGCGTGGCGGAAAGGCGGTGCCCTACAAGCATCTGCTCGACGAGGCCATCCACCTGGCCACCCACAAGCCCGCCAGGGTGCTGATGGTCAACCGTGGCCTGGCCGATCTGGCCCCGGTGGAGGGTCGTGATGTGGACTATGCGGCCGAACGCGCCAAGGTCATGGACGCCCAGGTGTCCTGCGTCTGGGTCGCCAGCGATCACCCAAGTTACATCCTCTATACCTCGGGCACCACCGGCAAACCCAAGGGCGTGCAGCGCGACACCGCCGGCTACGCTGTGGCCCTGGCCGCGTCCATGAAACACATCTACATGGGCAACCCTGGCGAAACCTACTTCTCCACCTCCGACATCGGCTGGGTGGTGGGTCACAGTTACATCATCTACGGCCCCTTGCTCAATGGCATGGCCACCATCATGTACGAGGGGCTGCCCACGCGTCCCGATGCCGGCATCTGGTGGCAACTGGTCGAAAAATACAAGGTCACCGTGATGTTTTCGGCACCGACCGCAGCCCGTGTGCTCAAGAAACAGGACCCGGCTTATCTGAGCAAATACGACCTCTCCAGCCTGCGCGCACTGTTCCTGGCCGGCGAGCCGCTGGACGAGCCCACAGCCACCTGGATGGCCGGTGCGATCCACAAGCCCATCATCGACAACTACTGGCAGACCGAGACTGGTTGGCCGATCATGGCCATCTGCAACGGCGTGGAAAAAGCGCCCACCAAGTACGGCTCCCCCGGCAAGGCGGTGTACGGCTACGACGTCAAGCTGATCAACGAAAACACCGGCGAGGAAATCACCGAACCCGACCAGAAGGGGGTGATCGCGGTCGAAGGCCCTCTGCCGCCGGGCTGTCTGCAGACCGTGTGGGGCGACGATAAGCGCTATGTCAGCACCTACTGGACCAGCATTCCGGGCAAGACCATGTATTCCACCTTCGACTGGGGTGTGAAGGACAAGGATGGCTATTTCTACATCCTTGGACGTACCGACGACGTGATCAACGTGGCCGGCCACCGCCTCGGTACCCGCGAGATCGAGGAAAGCATTTCCAGCCACCCGAACGTGGCCGAGGTGGCCGTGGTTGGCGTGGCCGACCAGCTCAAGGGGCAGGTGGCCGTGGGTTTTGCGGTGCTCAAAGACCCGAGCCTGGCCGCCACCTCGGAAGCTGTCCTCAAGCTCGAAGGCGAAATCATGAAGGTTGTCGACAGCCAGCTGGGTGCCGTTGCCCGTCCGGCGCGCGTGCGTTTCGTGTCGCTGCTGCCCAAGACCCGCTCGGGCAAGCTTTTGCGCCGCGCCATCCAGGCGGTGTGCGAAGGCCGCGACCCGGGCGATCTGACCACCATGGACGATCCTTCTGCTTTGCAGCAAATCGTCGAGCTGGTCAAGACCTGATCTCATCGGACCCCGCCCTGGCGGGGTCTTTTTTTATGTTCCTGCAAGCCCTGTAAGTTTGATATCGGTCAGCCCATGGCACAATGCGAAAGTTTTATCAGGCCCTTCCAGTGCCACACTGTCGCATCCGCCAACCGGTTCAGCCGTGTCGCGGAAGGTAGTTCAACCAGCTAATGTTCCCTGAAGGGGAACGGAGGTAGCGAAAACATGAGCGAGACAAAGTCCGTCTACACGGCCTACTCGGCCAACACCCATCTCTTCGGGGGCAACGGTCCCTATGTCGAGGAAATGTACGAGAACTACCTGGCCAACCCGGGCAGCGTTCCCGACAACTGGCGCGAATACTTCGACGCCCTCCAGCACGTTCCTGCCGTCGACGGCTCCAATGCCAAAGACATCCCGCACCTGCCGGTGATCAACGCCTTTGCCGAGCGCGCCAAGCAGGGCGGCACCAAAGTCGTCATGGCCAGCGCCGACGCTGAAATGGGTCGCAAGCGCACCGCCGTGCAGCAGCTGATCGCCGCCTACCGCAATGTGGGCCAGCGCTGGGCCGATCTGGACCCCTTGAAGCGCACCGAGCGTCCCAACATTCCCGAACTCGACCCGGCGTTCTACGGCTTCACCGACGCCGACCAGGAAACCGTGTTCGACACCTCCAACACCTTCTTCGGCAAAGACCGCATGAGCCTGCGCGAGCTGCTGAACGCACTGCGCGAGACCTACTGCGGCACGCTGGGGGTCGAGTACATGTACACCACCGACATGGCGCAAAAGCGCTGGTGGCAGCAAAAGCTCGAAGCGATTCGCAGCAAGCCCAACTTCAGCCCCGAGAAAAAGCGCCATATCCTGGACCGCCTGACCGCTGCCGAAGGCCTGGAACGTTATCTGCACACCAAATATGTAGGCCAGAAGCGCTTCTCGCTCGAAGGCGGCGAGAGCTTCATTGCCTCGATGGACGAGCTGATCCAGCGCGCCGGCGAGCAGGGCGTGCAGGAAATCGTGATCGGCATGGCCCACCGTGGCCGTCTGAACGTGCTGGTCAATACCCTGGGCAAGATGCCCAAGGATCTGTTCGCGGAGTTCGACCACACTGCCCCCGAAGACCTGCCTGCCGGTGACGTCAAGTACCACCAGGGCTTCAGCTCCGATGTGTCCACCCCTGGTGGGCCGGTCCACCTCTCGCTGGCGTTCAATCCTTCGCACCTGGAAATCGTCAACCCCGTGGTTGAGGGTTCGGTGCGTGCCCGCATGGACCGCCGTGGCGATCCCAAAGGCAGCCAGGTTTTGCCGGTGCTGGTGCACGGTGACGCCGCCGTGGGTGGCCAAGGTGTGAACCAGGAAACCCTGTGTCTGGCCCAGACCCGCGGCTACACCACGGGGGGCACGGTGCACATCATCATCAACAACCAGATCGGTTTCACCACCTCCGATCCGCGCGACCTGCGTTCGACCACCTTCTGTACCGACATCTTCAAGATGGTCGAGGCCCCGGTGCTGCACGTCAACGGCGACGATCCCGAGGCAGTGGTGCTGGCCAGCCAGCTGGCGCTCGAGTACCGCATGACCTTCCGAGCCGATGTGGTGGTGGACATCACCTGCTTCCGCAAGCTGGGCCACAACGAGCAGGACACGCCGGCTCTGACCCAGCCGCTGATGTACAAGAAGATCGGTGCCCACCCTGGTACCCGCAAGCTCTACGCCGACAAGCTGGCTGCGCAGGGCCTGGGCGAGGCGCTGGGTGACGACATGGTCAAGGCCTATCGTGCCGCCATGGACGCTGGCAAGCACACGGTCGATCCTGTCATCAGCAATTTCAAGAACAAGTACGCGGTCGACTGGTCGCCCTTCCTGGGCAAGAAGTGGACCGATGCCGGTGACACCGCCATCCCGCTGGCCGAGTGGAAGCGTCTGGCCGAGAAGATCACCACCATTCCCGAGAGCGTGAACCCGCACCAGCTGGTCAAGAAGGTGTATGACGACCGCGCGGCCATGGGCCGTGGCGAGATCAATGTCGACTGGGGCATGGGCGAGCACATGGCCTTTGCCTCCCTGGTGGCCAGCGGTTACCCGGTTCGCCTGTCCGGCGAGGACTGCGGCCGCGGCACCTTCACCCACCGCCATGCCGTCATCCACGACCAAAAGCGCGAGAAGTGGGACGAGGGCACCTATGTGCCGCTGCAGCATGTGGCCGAGAACCAGGCTCCGTTCGTCGTCATCGACTCCATCCTGTCTGAAGAAGCCGTGCTGGCCTACGAGTACGGCTACGCCTCCAACGACCCCAATACGCTGGTGATCTGGGAAGCCCAGTTCGGCGATTTCGCCAACGGTGCCCAGGTCGTGATCGACCAGTTCATCGCCTCCGGCGAAGTCAAGTGGGGCCGCGTCAACGGCATCACCCTCATGCTGCCGCACGGCTACGAAGGCCAGGGCCCCGAGCACAGCTCGGCCCGTGTTGAGCGCTTCATGCAGCTGGCTGCCGACACGAACATGCAGGTGGTGCAGCCGACCACGGCCAGTCAGATCTTCCATGTGCTGCGCCGCCAGATGGTGCGTGACCTGCGCAAACCCTTGGTCATCTTCACCCCCAAGTCGCTGCTGCGCAACAAGGATGCCACCAGCCCGATTTCCGAGTTCACCAAGGGCAGCTTCCAGACGGTGATCCCCGAGACCAAGGACATCAAGGCCGACAAGGTCAAGCGCGTGATCGCCTGCTCGGGCAAGGTCTACTACGACCTGGTCAAGAAGCGCGAAGAGAAGGGCGCCGACGACGTGGCCATCATCCGCGTCGAACAGCTCTACCCCTTCCCGCACAAGGCATTTGCGGCCGAGATCAAGAAGTACGCCAAGGCCACTGAACTGGTGTGGTGCCAGGACGAGCCACAGAACCAGGGCGCCTGGTTCTTCATCCAGCACAACATCCACGAAAACATGCTCGACGGCCAGAAGCTGGGCTACGCTGGTCGTGCCGCCTCCGCTTCGCCGGCCGTGGGCTACTCGCACCTGCACCAGGACCAGCAAAAGGCACTGCTCGATGCGGCGTTCGGCAAGCTCAAAGGCTTCGTGCTGACCAAGTGATCTGAACCCGACACACACGCACAACTGTTTCAATAGAAAGAGACGAACAAAATGGCAATCGTTGAAGTCAAAGTTCCCCAGCTCTCCGAATCCGTGGCCGAAGCCACGCTGCTGACCTGGAAAAAGAAGGCCGGTGAGGCCGTGGCCCAGGACGAAATCCTGATCGAGATCGAGACCGACAAGGTGGTGATGGAAGTGCCTGCACCGTCCGCCGGCGTGCTGGCCGAGATCGTGGTGGGCGATGGCGGTACTGTCGTGGCCCAGCAGCTGATCGCCAAAATCGACAGCGAAGGCAAGGCCGGCGCTGCCCCCGCCCCGGCAGCCGCTGCTGCACCCGCTGCAGCTCCGGCAGCGGCGCCTGTTGCAGCACCTGCCCCTGCCAGCAGCAGCATGGCTGGTGTGGCCATGCCCGCCGCCGCCAAGCTGATGGCCGACAACAACCTGGCTGCTGGCTCCGTGGCCGGTTCCGGCAAGGACGGCCGCGTCACCAAGGGTGACGTGCTGGCCGCCGTGGCCTCCGGCGCTGCCATCCCCACCGGGGCCCCGACCGCCGCGCTGGCGCAAGTTGCCGCTCCGGTTGTTCCGGTTGCCCTGGGTGAGCGCCCCGAGCAGCGCGTGCCCATGACCCGCCTGCGCGCTCGCATCGCTGAGCGTCTGCTGCAGTCGCAAGCCACCAACGCCATCCTGACCACGTTCAACGAGATCAACATGGCGCCGGTGATGGCCCTGCGCAAGGTGCACCAGGAGAAGTTCGAAAAGACCCATGGCGTCAAGCTGGGCTTCATGAGCTTCTTCGTAAAAGCCGCCGTGCACGCGCTCAAGAAGTTCCCGGTGCTCAACGCATCGGTGGACGGCAATGACATCGTCTACCACGGCTACTTCGACATCGGCATCGCCGTCGGTTCGCCCCGTGGTCTGGTGGTGCCGATCCTGCGCAACGCCGACCAGATGAGCTTTGCCGACATCGAAAAGAAGATTGCCGAATTCGGCAAGAAGGCCGCTGAAGGCAAGCTGGGCATCGAAGAGATGACCGGTGGCACCTTCTCCATCTCCAACGGTGGCACCTTCGGCTCCATGATGTCCACCCCCATCATCAACCCGCCCCAGTCGGCCATCCTGGGCGTGCACGCCACCAAGGACCGCGCCGTGGTCGAAAACGGCCAGGTCGTGGTGCGCCCCATGAACTACTTCGCCATGTCGTATGACCACCGCATCATCGACGGCCGCGAAGCCGTGCTGGGCCTGGTCGCCATGAAGGAAGCGCTGGAAGACCCGACGCGCCTGCTGTTCGACCTGTAATTGACCGCAACCGCAATGCCTCCATTCGGGGGCATTGCTTTATCCGAGATTTCCAAATGAGCAAACAATTCGACGTCGTCGTCATTGGCGGTGGCCCTGGTGGCTACATCGCGGCCATCCGCGCTGCGCAACTGGGCATGAACGTGGCCTGTATTGACGAGTGGAAAAACGCCGCCGGCGGTCCCGCGCCCGGCGGTACCTGCACCAACGTGGGTTGCATCCCCTCCAAGGCGCTGCTGCAATCGAGCGAGCACTTCGAGCATGCCAACAAGCATTTCGAGGAGCACGGCATCACCGCCAAGGACGTCAAGATCGACGTCGCCAAGATGATTGCCCGCAAGGACAACGTCGTGAAGCAAAACAACGACGGCATCCTGTACCTGTTCAAGAAGAACAAGGTGACCTTTTTCCACGGCCGCGGCAGCTTTGCCGGCAAGGCCGAGGGCGGCTACGAGATCAAGGTGGCCGGCAAAACCGAAGAGTCCATCACGGCCAAGCAGGTCATCGTCGCCACGGGTTCGAATGCTCGTGCGCTGCCGGGCGTGCCTTTTGATGAAGAGAATGTGTTGTCGAACGACGGCGCACTTCGCTTGGGTGCGGTACCCAAGAAGCTGGCCTTGATCGGTTCGGGCGTGATCGGCCTGGAAATGGGTTCGGTCTGGCGCCGACTGGGGGCCGACGTCACCATCCTCGAAGGTCTGCCGACCTTCCTGGGCGCGGTGGACGAACAGATCGCCAAGGAAGCCAAGAAAGCCTTCGACAAGCAGGGCCTCAAGATCGAGCTGGGCGTCAAGGTTGGCGAGATCAAGACCGGCAAGAAGGGCGTGACCGTCCACTACACCAACGCCAAGGGCGAAGCCGTGGCGCTGGACGCCGACAAGCTGATCGTCTCGATTGGCCGCGTGCCCAACACCAACGGTCTGAATGTCGAAGCCGTGGGCCTGCAACTGGACGAGCGTGGCGCCATCGTGGTCGATGGTGACTGCAAGACCAACGTGCCCGGCATCTGGGCCGTGGGCGACGTGGTGCGTGGCCCGATGCTCGCGCACAAGGCCGAGGAAGAGGGCGTGGCGGTGGCCGAGCGCATCGCCGGTCAGCACGGCCATGTGAACTTCAACACCATCCCCTGGGTCATCTACACCAGCCCCGAGATCGCCTGGGTCGGCCGTACCGAGCAGCAGCTCAAGGCCGATGGCGTGGCGTACAAGGCCGGCACCTTCCCCTTCCTGGCCAATGGCCGCGCCCGCGCGCTGGGCGACACCACCGGCATGGTCAAGTTCCTGGCAGATGCCAAGACCGACGAGATCCTGGGCGTGCACATCGTGGGCCCGATGGCGTCCGAGCTGATCTCCGAAGCCGTGGTGGCCATGGAGTTCCGGGCCAGTGCCGAAGACATCGCGCGTATCTGCCATGCGCATCCTTCGCTGTCCGAAGCGACCAAGGAAGCCGCGCTGGCCGTGGACAAGCGCACGCTGAACTTCTGATGAGCCCGTCCCCGAACCGCCTGCACCGACGGGCGCTTTGGGGTACAGTTTCAACAGCCGCAAACCCGGGCCTGCCCCGGGTTTTTTGATGTCAGAGACCCACCCATGTCCGTTCGTGCCGTTTACGAAGAAGAGCTGAAGAAGCGTGGCTTCCAGAGCGATCCCGCCCAGCTGCGCGCCATTGAGGCGCTGGAGCGCTGTGCGCAGGAGTGGAGCACCTTCAAGGCCAAGCGCTCCAACCCGATCAAGAAACTGCTCAACAAACCCGAGATCCCCAAGGGTGTCTACATGTTCGGCGGTGTGGGGCGGGGCAAGAGCTTCCTGATGGACTGCTTCTATGAGGCGGTACCCATCCAGCGCAAGACACGGCTGCACTTCCACGAATTCATGCGTGAGGTGCACCGCGAGCTGGCTGCCATGCAGGGCACGGTCAACCCGCTGGACGTGCTGGGCAAAAAGATGGCCCAACGCTATCGCCTGATCTGCTTTGATGAATTCCACGTCGCCGACATCACCGACGCCATGATCCTGCACCGCCTGCTGCAGGCGCTTTTTGACAACGGGGTGGGCTTTGTCACGACGTCCAACTTCAAGCCCGATGGTCTGTACCCCGACGGGCTGCACCGCGACCGCATCCTGCCCGCAATCCACCTGCTGAACACGCGCATGGAAGTGCTCAATGTCGACAACGGTACCGACTACCGCCGCCGCACGCTGGAGATGCTGGACCTCTACAAGACGCCGCTCAGCCCGTCGGTCAATGCGGAGATGGAGGCGGCCTTCAACCAGCTGGCGGCCAGCCACGATGACGATCCAGTGCTGCACATCGAGGCGCGCGAGATCCGCGCCAAACGCCGCGCCGGTGGTGTCATCTGGTTCGACTTTCGTACCCTGTGCGGCGGACCGCGCTCGCAAAACGACTACCTCGAAATCGCCACCCAGTTCCACACGCTGCTGCTGTCAGAGGTGCCGGAAATGCCGGTCAAGCTGGCGTCGGAGGCCCGGCGTTTCACCTGGCTGGTGGACGTGCTCTACGACCGCCGCGTCAAGCTCATCGTCTCGGCCGCAGTGCCGCCCGAACAGCTCTACACCGAAGGGCCGCTCGCGCACGAGTTTCCGCGCACGGTCTCGCGCCTCAACGAGATGCAGTCGGCTGAATTTCTCGCGCTGGAGCACCGTACCGTGGACACGCAGCTGACATGAAGCGCGGACTGACTGCTTGGCTGCTGGTGTTGAGCGCTGCGGCGGCAGCGCAAAGCCCAGCTGAAGACCTGCCCATGCGCATCGTCGCCGAACGCGAGCGCCTGCAGCGCGAGCGCGCAGCCATCGAACAGACGCACGACGCCCGCAAGCGCGACTGCTGGCAGCGCTTTGCGGTGAACGACTGCCTGCGCGAGGTGCGCCGCAGCCAGCACGCCGCGCAGGACCCGATTCGCCAGCAGGAGCTGCAGCTCAATGCGCAGGAGCGTGCCTGGCGTGTGCAGCAGCGCGACGAGCGCCTGCGCGAGAAGCAGTCTCAGATTCAGGAGCGCCGACCGTGATCGGGACCGACACCGGTGACCAGCGTTCGCCCCAGCGCCGCCTGATCGAGCTGCAGATCGAACACGCTGATTTGGATGCGCTGATCGACCAGTCTACGGAAAGCGGCGCCCCAGCGGACGAGTTGCGCCTGCGCCGTCTGAAAAAGCGTCGGCTGGCCCTGCGCGACGACATGGCGCGCCTGCAGTCTTTGCTTGAGCCCAAGGAGCCGGCGTGAGTCGGCTGGCCGAGCAGGTTGCGAAAGCGCTTTCCACCGAGGGCCCGCTGGCCAGCCACTGGCCGGGATTCAAGCCACGAACCGGCCAGACCGACATGGCGCTGGCCGTCACCGAAGCGGTGGAGCAGGGCGGCGCATTGGTGGTCGAAGCCGGCACCGGCGTGGGCAAGACCTTCGCCTATCTGGTGCCGGTTTTGCTCAGCGGCCAGCGCGCCCTGATCTCGACGGCCACCAAGGCCTTGCAGGACCAGCTGTTTGCGCGTGACCTGCCGCGCCTGACCGAGGTGCTGAACCTGCCTGTGCGCGTGGCCCTGCTCAAGGGCCGATCGAGCTACCTGTGTGTCCACCGCATGGAACAGGCCCGTCACCACCCGCAGGCCAGTCAGGCGGTCTGGCAACGTGCGCTCTCGCGCGTCGAGCAATGGGCGCAGGTCACCCGCAGCGGTGACATGGCCGAGCTGCCGGGGCTGGACGAAAGCTCGGGCCTGTGGCCGCTGGTCACCTCCACCCGCGACAACTGCCTGGGTTCGAGCTGCCCGCGCTACAAGGCCTGCCACGTCAACCTCGCGCGCAAAGAGGCGATGGCGGCGGACGTGGTGGTCATCAACCACCACCTGTTCTTTGCCGATCTGGCGGTGCGCGAATCGGGCGTGGCCGAGCTGCTGCCCACGGTGCGGGTCACCGTGTTTGACGAGGCGCACCAGCTCAACGAAATCGGTGTCAATTTCCTGGGGCAGGAGCTGTCCACGGTGCAACTGCTGGAGCTGGCGCGCGACGCGCTGGGCACGGGCCTGACGCTGGCGCGCGGTCTGGTGGACTGGCAAGGACTGAGCCACCAGCTGGAAACCGCCACACGCGACTGGCGTCTGGCGGCCGGCCAACAGCGTGGCGCCACCCGTCTGCGCTGGGGCGAGGGTGCGCCGCAAGGCATTGACAGCGCCGACTGGGCCGCCGGTCTGCAGCGCGTGGGGCAGGCCTTGCAGGCCCTGTCCGAAGCGCTCGATCAGGTGACCGAGCTGGCCCCGGACTTCGTGCGCCTGCACGAGCGCAGCCAGAGCCTGCGCCAGTTGTGCGAACGCTTTGAATCACCCGCCGACGAAGATGCGGTACGCTGGGCCGAAGTCGCGGCCGGGCTGCGGGTGGTGCAGGCGCCGCTGGACGTGGCCGAGACCTTCATGCGCCTGACCGCGCCGCCGCGCGCCGTGGAAGGTGCAGCAGAGGGCGAAGTGCCTGCCACGCTCACCGCGGGACGGGCTTGGGTGTTCACTTCGGCCACGCTGGGCGATGAGCCCAGTCTGCGCTGGTTCACCGGCCCCTGTGGGCTGGCTTCGGCACGAACGCTGCGGGTCGAGAGTCCTTTTGACTACGCGCAACAGGCAGCGCTGTACGTGCCCGAGGGCATGAGCCCGCCCGGCGAGCGTCAGCACGCGCTCGATGTGGGGCGGCTGGTGCTGGATGCCGCGCGCCGTATCGGAGGCCGCACGCTGGTGCTGACCACCACGCTGCAGGCCATGCGTGCGATCGGCGAATTCCTGCAGACCCATCTGGACAGCGGCCTCGGGTTGGAGGTACTGGTGCAGGGCCAGAGTCCAAAGCGGCTGCTGATGACGCGTTTTCGAGAAGGCGCCAGCCACGGACAGGCGGGCTGCATTCTGGTGGCTTCAGCCTCGTTCTGGGAAGGTTTCGACGTACCCGGTGATGCGCTGCAGCTGGTGGTGATCGACAAGTTGCCGTTTGCGCCGCCGGACGACCCGGTGTTCGAGGCGCGTGGTGCGCGCCTGCAGCAGCAGGGCCGCAGTGTGTTCGCCGATCTGGCCTTGCCCGAGGCTGCCGTGACGCTCAAACAGGGGGCGGGACGCCTGATCCGCAGCGAAAACGATCGCGGCATTCTGGTGGTCTGCGACGAGCGGCTGACCCGCAAAGGCTATGGTGTGCGCCTGCTCAAGGCCTTGCCACCGATGCGGCGTCTCACGGCAGAGAATGAATTCGTCCTGGCGCTGGACGATCTGCTGTCACCAGAGCTGCCACCAGGGCTTTGAGGTGCGTCCGCTCAGTGGCTTTTTCAGGAAGGGCGAGTTGGGGTAGTTCTTTTCCAGCACGCGTTGGGCATCGTCACGGAGCTGGGTCATGCCCATTTCGTTGTACGAGTACACCAGAATGGCCAGCGCTTCTTCCGCTGCTGGCACATTCTGGTAATCGGTCAAAGCCTGCTGCGCCCGGTTGATGGCGGCCACATGGGCACCCCGGCGTGCGTAGTAGCGTGCCACATGCACCTCATAACCCGCCAGGGAATTGACAATGTAGGTCATGCGCTGGCGCGCATCGGGTGTGTATTTAGACTCGGGAAAGCGCGTGCTCAGTTCCAGAAAGGATTCGTAGGATTCCTTGGCCGCCTTCTGGTCGCGTTCGGACAGATCCTGGTTGATCAGGGCCGAGAACAGCCCCAAGTTGTCGTTGAAGTTCACCAGGCCCTTGAGGTACAGAGCGTAGTCCATGGCCGGGCTGGTGGGGTGCAGTCGGATGAATCGGTCGAGCGTGGCCAGCGCCTGTACTTTTTCGCCTGTCTTGTACTGCGCATAGGCTTTTTCGATCTGCGCCTGCTGTGCCAGAACGGTACCGGCAGCCCGGCCCTCCAGCTTTTCAAACAGCCCAATGGCCTTGTCCCAGGCGCCGGCAGAGACTTCGTCGCGTGCCTCGCTGTAGATGCGCTCGGGTGTCCAGCCCTGGGTGATGTCCTTGGGAGTGCTCGAGCACGCCGTCAGCGCAAGTGCTGCACTCAGGCAGAGCACGGCGGGAACCGTCGATAATCCTGTGCGCCGCATCCTTGATACCTCAAAGCTTCTCATTCCAATTGATTATATCGACCACCCCCGTCGCCGAACTGTCTGATCCCGGTCTTGAAGAGGGGATGGGTATCGGCGAAGACACCGAACAGGACGAGCTGCGGCAATTGCAGGTGGACCCTTCCTGGCATGGCCAAAGGCTGGACCGCTTGCTGGCAGACAAGGTCTGCGAGTTTTCGCGCAGCTATCTGCAGCAGCGCATCGAGGCGGGCGATGTGCTGGTCGATGGCCGGGTGACTGTCAAGCCCTCGGCCAAGGTGCGCCTGGGGCAACAGATCACCATCACTTTGCGGCCCACGCCGCAATCGCGTGCTTTTGTGCCGCAGGACTTGCCGATCGAGACGGTGTACGTCGATGAACACCTGCGTGTCGTGTTGAAGCCGGCCGGGCTGGTGGTGCATCCGGCGCCGGGCAACTGGCAGGGCACGCTGCTCAACGGCTTGCTGGCGCTCGACCCCAAGGTGCAGGACTTGCCGCGTGCCGGCATCGTGCACCGGCTGGACAAGGACACCAGCGGCCTGATGGTGGTGGCGCGCACCCGCCCCGCCATGGACGCGCTGGTGCGCATGATCGCGGCCCGCGAAGTCCGTCGACAATACCTGGCCATTGGCCGCAGGGGCTGGCCGGGCGAGCCCGAGCGCACGGTGGATGCGGCGATCGGACGCGACCCGGCCAACCGCCTGCGCATGGCGGTGGTGGACCTGACGCGGCTACCGGGTAAAACGGCGCGCACCAGCTTTGAGTGCCTGGACCAGAACGAGCAGGCCTGCCTGGTGCGTTGCACCCTGCACACCGGGCGCACCCACCAGATCCGGGTGCACATGGCCCACATCGGGCACCCCCTGCTGGGCGACAGCCTGTATGGCGGCCCGATGGACGCGGGCATCGCCCGGCAGGCGCTGCACGCCTGGCGACTGGCCTTTGTGCACCCCTTTGCGGACAGGGAGTTGGTCTGGACGGCATCCATGCCGCAGGACATGCAGTCGGCCCTCACGCTGCTGGGCCTCCGATACAATGGGTCAGACTGAAGACTGGACCCCCAGTCTGCCGCGGGCCGTGGGGCATGGCTGCCCACCCCGCCCGGCGCAGCGGCGCCGCCTTTCCTGCATGACCGTGCGCCACGCGGCGCCATTCCCGAAAAGACCCAGACCATGAACACGGCGCAAGCCAAGCGTGTCCTTGAAACGGCCCTGCTGTGCACGGCCCAGCCCCTCCCGCTGCGCGAGATGCGGGTGCTGTTTGACGATGCCCTGGGCGCGGACACCCTGCGCCAGTTGCTGGCCGAGCTCCAGCTCGAATGGGCGAACAGGGGGCTCGAGCTGGTGGCGGTGGCCAGTGGCTGGCGCTTCCAGAGCCGGCCCGAGATGCGCGAGTACCTCGACCGCCTGCACCCCGAGAAACCGCCCAAATACACGCGTGCTGCCCTCGAAACCCTGGCCATCATCGCCTACCGCCAGCCGGTCACGCGCGGCGACATGGAAGACATCCGCGGCGTGACCATCAACTCTCAGATCCTCAAGCAACTGGAAGACCGGGGCTGGGTGGAGGTCATCGGCCACCGCGAAACCGTGGGCCGTCCGGCGCTTTACGCGACGACGCGCCAGTTTCTCGACGACATGGGGCTGGCCTCGCTGGACCAGTTGCCCCTGCTGAGCACGGTGGACCACCAGGCCTCTGCGCTGGCCGGGCTGGTGGACGAGGAGGGCCCGGTGCAGCCCACGCTGTCGCTGGAGGAGGCGCTCGAGCCTCTGGAGCCGCCAGACCCGAACACTGAAGAAACTGCCGAGCCGCCTGCGAACATGTCGCAGCCGCACGACCCGCCTGAGGCGCCGGCGTCCTCCGGTTCAACCGGAATGCCCCGCCCGACCGATGACCCCGGCAACAAGCAATGAGCACTGAATCAAAAGACCCCAAGCACCCCGATGCGCCTCCCGCCCGATCAGCCGCCAGCCATTACAAGGCGGTGGACATGGCCGACGTGGTCTCGGGCCAGTTCGACGCTGAAGACGATCTGGCCGTCCCCGACCCGGGCAAGCGCGTGTTGGCGCCACAGGCCGAATCGCCCAAGCTGCACAAGGTGCTGGCCCAGGCCGGGCTGGGCTCTCGTCTGGAGATGGAGCAGCTCATTCTGGAAGGCCGCATTTCCGTCAACAACGAGCCGGCCCACATTGGCCAGCGCATCCAGTACGGTGACCGGGTCAAGGTCAATGGCAAGCCCATCCATGTGCGCATCGACCCACCGCCGGCACGCGTGATCGCCTACCACAAGCCCGCTGGTGAAATCGTCAGCCACGACGATCCGCAAAACCGCCCCAGCGTCTTTCGCAAGCTGCCGCGTTTGCAGCACGGCAAATGGCAGTCGGTGGGTCGTCTGGACCTGAACACCGAGGGCCTGTTGCTGTTCACCAGCTCAGGCGAGCTGGCCAACCGGCTGATGCACCCGCGTTTTGGCCTCGAGCGCGAGTATGCGGTGCGGGTGCTGGGCGCGCTGTCGAACGAGGAAAAGCAGAAACTGCTGGACGGCGTGATGCTTGACGATGGCCTCGCCCAGTTCGGCTCGATCGAAGACGGCGGCGGCGAGGGCTCCAACTGCTGGTACCGCGTGACCATTTCCGAAGGTCGTAACCGAGAGGTGCGTCGCATGATGGAGGCCGTCGGACATGCCGTCAGCCGCCTGATTCGCATCCGCTACGGCGCCATGGTGCTGCCGCATGGCCTGCGCCGCGGCGCTTTCATTGAACTGGGCGAGGCCGACATTCGCGCCCTGATGAAGGCCGCAGGCGCGCCTGAGCGCACCGAACATAAAGGCCCTGCTGCCGCGCGCGGTCGTGGTCGTCCAGACCGCCCAGGCCAGGGCGGAGCCCGCGGGCAGGGGGCCAAAGCCCCCCGCAGCGCAGGCGCCGGCCAGCCCGATCCATTGCGCACCAGCCAGGGCTACATCGGGGCCGACAGCATTCAGCGACACAAACAAGCGCAGGCCCGTGCCAGCAAGGGTGGTCGTCGCGCCGGCGGGCGTGGCCGCTGAACCCGCGGCGGACAGGGCTTTTGCGCCCATGTCCCGCGGGCCGGGTGTTGCGCTCGGGTTAGAATAGGAGGCTTTGCCAAACAGGCAAAAACGCTTTCAAAATCACTCACACAGGAATCATCATGGCGATCGAACGCACCCTTTCCATCATCAAGCCCGACGCAGTAGCCAAGAACGTCATCGGCCAGATCTACGCCCGCTTCGAAGCCGCCGGCCTCAAGGTCGTGGCCGCCAAGATGGTGCACCTCTCGCGCGGCGAAGCCGAGCAGTTCTACGCCGTTCACAAAGAGCGTCCTTTCTTCAAGGACCTGGTGGACTTCATGGTCTCTGGCCCGGTCATGATCCAGGCTCTGGAAGGTGAAGGCGCGATTGCCAAGAACCGCGATCTGATGGGCGCCACCGACCCCAAGAAGGCTGCTCCCGGCACCATCCGCGCCGACTTCGCCGACAGCATCGATGCCAACGCTGTGCACGGCTCCGACGCCCCTGAAACCGCTGCCGTGGAAGTGGCTTTCTTCTTCCCCGGCATGAACGTCTACAGCCGCTGATCGGCTCGCGACCTGTTCGCGATCCTCACGAGCGCACTGCCATGACGGCCAACCTTCTCGAATTCGATCTGGAAGGTCTGGCCGTTTTTTGCGAGGGCCTGGGCGAAAAACGCTTCCGGGCCACGCAGCTCTTTCGCTGGATACACCAGCGTGGCGCGAGCGACTTTGACCAGATGAGCGATCTGGCCAAATCCCTTCGCGAAAAACTCAAGACCACAGCCCACATCAGCGCCTTGCCGGTGCTCAGCCAGCACATCTCGCAGGATGGCACGATCAAGTGGCTGTTTGATGTGGGTGACGGCAACGCCGTCGAATCCGTGTTCATCCCCGAAGACGACCGCGGCACCCTGTGCGTGTCTTCGCAGGCCGGTTGTGCCGTGGGCTGCCGCTTTTGCTCCACAGGTCACCAGGGTTTTTCCCGCAACCTGAGCACCGCCGAGATCCTCGCCCAGCTCTGGTTTGCCGAACATTTCCTGCGCAAGCACCTGGCCACCAATGAGCGCGTCATCTCCAATGTGGTGATGATGGGGATGGGCGAGCCGTTGCAGAACTACTCGGCGCTGGTGCCGGCGCTCCAGGTCATGCTCGACGACCACGGGTACGGCCTTTCGCGCCGCCGCGTGACGGTGTCCACCTCGGGCGTGGTACCCATGATCGACCGCCTGGCGCAGGACTGCCCGGTGGCGCTGGCCGTCTCGCTGCACGCCCCCAACGATGCCCTGCGCGATTCGCTGGTGCCGCTCAACCGCAAGTACCCGATCGACGAGTTGCTGCAGGCCTGTGAGCGCTACCTGGCCCATGCCCCGCGTGACTTCATCACCTTTGAATACTGCATGCTTGACGGTGTCAACGACCAGCCCGAGCATGCCCGTCAGCTCATCGAGCTGGTCCTGCGCCATGGCCGCCAGGGCCTGCGCTGCAAGTTCAACCTGATTCCGTTCAACCCGTTTCCGGCTTCGGGTCTGCTGCGCTCACCGCAGCCGCGCGTGCAGGCTTTCGCCAAAATCCTGCTGGACGCTGGCATCGTCACCACTGTGCGCAAGACACGTGGCGATGACATCGATGCCGCGTGCGGGCAGCTGGCCGGCGACGTGAAAGACCGCACGCGGGTGCAGCAGCGCATCGCGCAGCAGCGGTCGAATCCGATCATTCCCATACAGCCCGTGCCCCGGTGAAAGGCCTTGCAATGAGTTCAGCGGATGCCTTCCAGACCCCTTCTGAATCAGGATTGCGGCCACAGTCCCCCGGACAGATGCTGCGTGCCGCCCGCGAGGCCAGGGGCATCCATCTGGGCGTCCTGTCCATAGCTCTGAAGGTGCCCACCCGACAGCTCGAAGCCCTGGAGCGTGATGAATACGAAGCCTTCAAGGGCGCCACTTTTGTGCGCGCGCTGGCGCAGTCGGTCTGTCGGCATCTCGGGGTCGATCCGGTGCCGGTGCTCGCAGGCTTGCCGAAGGCGGCATCGCCGCTGCTGGCGGAGACCGGCCGCATGGCGCAACCCCGGATCAAGGGCGCTGCGGCGGGCCGTCGGTCCTGGTTGTCCGCCGCCGCATCGCGCCAGGTGCTGCTGGCTGCGCTGATGCTGAGCGGGTCTGCCGCTTTCATCTGGTGGCCGGACAGCGGCCCGGCCACGGTGGCCATTGCCCAGGCGCCCCAAGAGGCCACAGTTAACGCGGTTTCTCTGGACCAGGCCAGCCAATCCCAGTCGCAGGAGGCCTCCACGGCTGTGGCCGGCGCAGCCCTGTCATCGTCTGCCACTCAACCTGTTGCTGTGCCTGCCATCGAGGCTTCGGCCCCAAAGGTTGCCGTCGCAGCGCATTCTGCGACATCTGCGGCCGTGGCAGTGGCTCCTGCCTTGCCTGCGGTGTCTGCCGAGCTGCCGCTCGTCATCCGGGCCACTGCCAACAACTGGATCGAAGTGAGAGACAGCAAGGGCCAGATGCTCCTCAGGCGGCTGGTCATGGCGGGTGAAACGGTCAAGCTGGACGCGGCGGCACCGCTTTTCATCTATGTGGGACGTGTCGACAGCACCGAAGTGCTCTGGCATGGAAAGCCCGTCGACCTCAAGCCCCACACCCAGAACAACGAAGCCCGCATGCAGATCAAGCCATGATCGATACCCCCATTGCCATTGCCCATCCTGTCCAGCGCCGCACTCGCCAGTCCCGGGTGGTCTGGGGCAGTCGCATCGTCACCGTGGGCGCGGGTGCTCCGGTGCGTGTGCAGTCCATGACCAACACCGACACGGTGGACGTGATCGGCACGGCGATCCAGGTCAAGGAGCTGGCGCTGGCCGGCTCCGAGATGGTGCGCATCACCGTCAACACGCCCGAAGCCGCGCAAGCCGTGCCGCACATCCGCGAGCAGCTCGACCGCATGGGCATCGACGTGCCGCTGATCGGCGACTTCCACTACAACGGCCACCGCTTGCTGACCGACTACCCGGCCTGCGCCGAAACCCTGTCCAAATACCGCATCAACCCGGGCAATGTGGGCAAGGGCGACAAGCGCGACTTGCAGTTCGGCCAGATGATCGAGGTGGCCCAGAAATACGGCAAGCCCGTGCGCATTGGCGTCAACTGGGGCAGCCTGGACCAGGAACTGCTGGCTGAACTGATGGATGCCAACAGCCGCCGTACCGAACCTTTCGAAGGCCGGCAAGTGATGTACGAGGCCCTGATCCAGTCGGCGATTGGCTCTGCGCAGCGCGCCGAGGCCATGGGCATGGACGGCAGCCAGATCACACTGTCGTGCAAGGTCTCGGGTGTGCAGGACCTGATTTCGGTTTACCGAGAGCTGGCCCGGCGCTGCGACTACCCGCTGCACCTGGGCCTGACTGAGGCCGGCATGGGCACCAAAGGCACGGTGGCATCGAGCACGGCGCTGGCCATCCTGCTGCAGGAAGGCATTGGCGACACCATCCGCGTCTCGCTCACGCCGCAACCGGGCGAGTCGCGCACGCAGGAAGTGGTCATCGCTTCCGAAATCCTGCAGTCGCTGGGTCTGCGCGTGTTCGTGCCCAGCGTCACCGCCTGCCCGGGCTGCGGTCGCACCACCAGCACCACATTCCAGGAGCTGGCCAAGCAGATCGACGACTTTTTGCGTGCCCAGATGCCGGTCTGGCGCGGCCAGTATCCGGGTGTAGAAACCCTGAAAGTGGCGGTGATGGGCTGCATCGTCAATGGACCCGGCGAGAGCAAGCACGCCGACATTGGCATCAGCCTGCCGGGCACCGGCGAAGCGCCTGCTGCCCCGGTGTTCATCGACGGCGAAAAACGCATGACGCTGCGCGGCGAGGGCATCGCCCTGGAATTCCAGCGCATCGTCGAAGACTATATCCAGACCCGCTTTGGCAAGGCCAAAGCCTGACCTGTATCCATGACAGAACAAACCGCAAAACAGCCCAAGGCCCAGAAACTGGTGGGCGTCAAGGGCATGAACGACATCCTGCCGCCCGACTCAGCGCAGTGGGAATGGCTTGAAGCCCAGGTGCGCGGCCTGATGGCCCGCTACGCCTACCGCAATGTGCGCCTGCCCATCGTCGAACCCACGGCCCTGTTCGTGCGCGGCCTGGGCGAGGTGACCGACATCGTCGAAAAGGAGATGTACTCCTTTGAAGACCGCTTGAACGGCGAGCAGCTGACCTTGCGCCCCGAGGGCACGGCCGGCCTTGTGCGTGCCGTGGTCGAGCACAACCTGCTCTACGAAGGCGGAAAACGCCTGTACTACATGGGCCCGATGTTCCGCCACGAGCGCCCGCAGCGCGGCCGTTACCGCCAGTTCCACCAGATTGGTGCCGAGGTGCTGGGCTTTGGCGGCCCCGAGGTCGATGCCGAGCTGATTTTGCTGGCCAATGACCTGTGGAAAGAGCTGGGCCTGAAGGATGTGCGCCTGGAGCTCAACAGCCTGGGCCAGCCCGAAGAGCGCAAGGCGCACCGCGCCGCGCTGATTGCGCACTTTGAGCAGCATGCCGAGCTGCTGGATGAGGATGCCAGACGTCGCCTGCACAGCAACCCGCTGCGCATCCTGGACACCAAGAACCCGGCCATGGCGCCGGTGATCGAGTCGGCCCCCAAGCTGCTGGACTTCCTGGGTGAGGCCTCGCTGGGCCACTTCAACGCGGTCAAGGCGATCCTGGACGCCAATGGCGTGTCCTACCGCATCAACCCGCGCCTGGTGCGGGGGATGGACTACTACAACCTCACGGTGTTCGAGTTCATCACCGAAAGCCTGGGTGCGCAGGGCACCATCTGTGGCGGTGGTCGCTATGACTACCTGATTGAACAAATTGGCGGCAAGCCGGCGCCGGCGGTGGGCTGGGCGCTGGGTGTTGAACGCGTGCTCGAGCTGGTCAAGGAGCAGGGCGAGGCGCAGCCCCCACTGGCGCCCCAGGTTTACGCCGTCATTCCCGATGCCCAGGCCGTGCCGCTGGCCATGCAGACCCTGCAGACCTTGCGTGCGGCTGGTGTGTCGGCCCAGATGCATGCCGGCAGCGGTGAGGGCATGGGCTCCATGAAGAGCCAGTTCAAGAAGGCAGACGCCAGCGGCGCCGCCTTTGCCCTGATTTTTGGTGGCGATGAACTCGCGCGCGGCGAAGTCACGGTCAAGGCCTTGCGCGACGGGCAGGGCGCCCAGCGCAGCGTGCGTCTGGACGCCGTGACCACCTGGGCCGCAAGCCTACAATCTTCCTGATTCACAACGGACACACCATGGCAGCGCATCTCGATCTCGAAGAACAGGAACAGCTCGCGGAGCTCAAGCATTTCTGGAATACCTGGGGCAACCTGATTTCCTGGGTGCTGATCGCCGTGCTGGGCAGCTATGCCGCCTGGAACGGCTGGCAGTACTGGCAGCGCCAGCAGGCTGCCAAGGCTTCGGCTCTGTACGACGAAGTCGAAAAAGCCGTGCTGGCACAGGACCTGCCACGCATTGAGCGCAGTGTTGCCGACATGAAGGACAAATTCGGCCGTACCCAGTTCGCGCACCAGGCTGGCCTGCTGGCGGCACGCAGCCTGGTCGACAAGGACAAGACCGAGCAGGCGCGTGCGCTGCTGGCCTGGGTCGCGGCCGATGCTCCCGAGACCGCCTTGCGTGATCTGGCCCGCCTGCGTCTGGCAGCGCTGCAGTGGGACACCCTGTCGGTCGACGAAGCCCTCAAGACCCTGCAGTCCGATTTTTCGCCCGACATGGCACCGCTGGCTGCGGATCTCAAGGGTGACCTGCTGCTGGCCAAAGGCCAGAAAACCGAAGCCGTGGCAGCATGGCAGCAAGCCTTCAAAGGTCTGATGGCAGGCAGCGAATACCGCCGTGTGGTACAGGCCAAGCTTGGCGCACAGGGTGTGGAGGTGGACCTGTGAGGCACCGCACCTGGGTCGGTCGCAGCGCAGCCGGGCTCGCATTGGGGCTGGCATTGGCCCTGTCGGGCTGTTCAAGCAGCACCAAAAAGCCAGAGCCTGTGGCTTTGCCCGCGGTCTCCGGATCCCTGGCCGTCAGCAAGGTCTGGACAGCCCGTGTGGGGGAAGTCAGCACCCCTCTGCAAGCGAGTGTGATCGGCACCCGTGTGATCCTGGCGTCGACGCAGGGGCTGGTGCTGGAGCTCGATGCCCAAAGCGGTCGTGAGATCTGGCGCCATCAGCTGCCCGCGGCGGTGCTGGCCGGTGTCGGCAGTGACGGCAAGCGCCATGCGGTGGTGACGAGCAGCAACGAGCTGCTGGTGCTGGAGGCCGGGCGTGAGCTGTGGCGTCAGAAACTCCAGGCCCAGACATTCACAGCCCCACTGGTGGCGGGTGAGCGTGTTTTTGTCCAGAGTGCAGACCGCAGCGTTCTGGCGTATGACGGTGCCACCGGCCAACGTCTGTGGGCCCTGCAACGCAATGCAGATCCGCTGGTCTTGCGCCAGGCGGGGGTGCTGACGGCGGTCGCAGACACCCTGCTGGCAGGCAATGGTGGCCGCCTGAGCGCCATCGCACCCCTGAACGGAAAAGTTCGCTGGGATGTCGTGATCGGCAGCTCGCGCGGCACCAACGAGGTCGAGCGTCTGGTCGATCTGGTGGCCGGGGTACACCGGCAAGGCCAGACGGTCTGTGTGCGGTCCTTTCAGACAGCCGTGGGCTGTGTGGATACCACCCGCGGTCTGACGCTCTGGACGCGTCCGTCCCAAGGTCATCAGGGTCTGGACGGTGATGAAAGCCGCGTCTTTGGCGTCGAGTCCGACAGCAAGGTGCGCGTCTGGTTCCGTCAGGATGGGCAGCCCGCATGGTCCGAAGACCAGTACCGCTTCCGCGGTCTGACGGCACCGCGCGTGTGGGGTCCAGCGGTGGTCTTTGGCGACGCCCAGGGCCTGGTGCACCTGCTCGGGCGTGAGCAGGGCCGCAGCCTGCAGCGCCTGTCCACCGACGGCACTCCGGTGGCCATGCAGCCGGTGGTGGCTGGCCGGACCCTGGTGACGGTGAACCGCAGCGGCCTGGTGACCGGCTGGCGCATCGACTGAGATCGGAATATTTTCAAGTGAAACCTGTACTGGCCCTGGTGGGCCGCCCCAATGTGGGCAAATCCACGCTCTTCAACCGGCTCACCAAGAGCCGGGATGCGATCGTGGCCGACTTTGCCGGACTCACGCGTGACCGCCATTACGGTCAGGGCCGTCTGGGCAAGCGTGAATTCATCGTCATCGACACCGGTGGCTTTGAGCCCGATGCCAGCAGCGGCATCTACAAGGAAATGGCCAAGCAGACGCAGCAGGCTGTGGCCGAAGCCGATGTGGTCATTTTTGTGGTCGATGCACGCGGTGGCCTGTCGGCGCAGGACCACGACATTGCCAATTACCTGCGGCGCATCGGCAAGCCCTGCCTGCTGGTGGCCAACAAGGCCGAGGGCATGCGCGAGGGTACCCAGCTGGCAGAGTTCTACGAGCTGGGCCTGGGTGAGGTGCTGCCGGTCTCTGCTGCCCACGGTCAGGGCGTGCGCAGCATGCTCGAAGAGGCGCTCGACACCCTGAACCTGCCCGAAGAGGACCAAGAGAGTGAGGTTGATCCATCGGTCATCAAGTTGGCCGTGGCCGGTCGTCCGAACGCTGGCAAGTCGACCCTGATCAACACCTGGCTGGGCGAAGAACGCCTGGTCGCCTTCGACATGCCGGGCACCACACGCGATGCGATCAGCGTGCCCTTCGAGCGCAACGGCCAGAAGTTTGAGCTGATCGATACCGCTGGTCTGCGCCGCAAGGGCAAGGTGTTCGAAG
>Ga0255274_1000017_pt1 | contig 27382 bp, 27 predicted proteins | sample AtltaT_4_FD_183673 | JGI IMG/M metagenome (GOLD analysis project Ga0255274, IMG submission 183673) | Metatranscriptome of freshwater microbial communities from Altamaha River, Georgia, United States - Atl_Colum_RepB_8h (Metagenome... | ecosystem: Environmental > Aquatic > Freshwater > River... | reverse complement strand
TGTGGATGCGGATGCGCATCGGCACATGGCTGCCGGCTGGCATGCCCTGCGGCGCGATTGATTTGACAAATCTGGCAAATATCTCGGTATGTTGTTTACTGCCAACTTAAATTGTCATAGTTGACAATTTATGAGTTCATTAGATAAACTATCAGTATTGACGATTTAATGGTTGAGGGAGTGAACATGGGCCAATCAGGAATCTTTGGTGTATCCGGTCAGGTGCGTCGCTGGGCATGGCTGGCCTGCGCCCTGGCTGTGGCTGGGTTGACCGGTTGCGCGAGCATGCAGGCCAGCATCCCCTTGTCCGAATTGGAGTCATTCACAGCCAAGCCTGAATCACAGCGGGTGCTCAACCGCGTGCGCGTGCGATGGGAGGTGCGTGATGATGTGGCACAGGCCTGCAGCCAGAAGGTCAGCAGTCTGGCTGCCCAGAAAGTGCAGGCCGCCCCGATCGCCTGCGCCGTGTGGAACGTGCCCGCCCAGGAATGCGTGATCATCACGGCCAGGCAGGTCAACCATGTGACCCTAGGGCACGAGCTGCGCCATTGTTTTGAGGGCAATTTCCACCACTGAAGGCTTGTTACTGCGCGCACTTAAGATGGAGGGCTTTTGCAGTTCGCGCTTTGGCGCCTCAATATGGAAGCTTTTTTGATCTCCACCGGCATCGTGGCCCTGGCCGAAATGGGTGACAAGACCCAGCTGCTGTCGCTGGTGCTGGCTGCCCGTTTTCGCAAGCCCTGGCCGATCGTGCTGGGCATCCTCGTGGCCACGCTGGCCAACCACGCGCTGGCTGGCGCCGTGGGCAGCTGGGTGACGACTCTGCTCGGCCCCGACATGCTGCGCTGGGTGCTGGGCCTGTCCTTCATCGCCATGGCGGTGTGGATGCTGATCCCCGACAAGCTCGACGAAGACGAGGGCAACGATGCCCCCCGCATGGGCGTGTTCATGACCACGGCGGTGGCCTTTTTCCTGGCCGAGATGGGCGACAAGACCCAGATCGCCACCGTCATGCTGGCGGCGCAGTACAACGCTTGGGCCTGGGTGGTGGCTGGCACCACGCTGGGCATGATGCTGGCCAACGCGCCGGTGGTCTGGCTGGGCGAAGCGATCACGAAACGCGTGCCCATCCGGCTGGTGCACGTGGTGTCGGCGGTGATTTTTGCCGTGCTGGGCGCGCTGGCGCTGCTGGGCTGGGCCTGAAATCCGCTTTTCAGGCTTTGGGCTGGCGCAGATAGATCGCCCAATACACCAGCCCCACCAGACCGGCGCCGCCCAGCAGGTTGCCCAGGATCACCGGCACCAGATTGCCCAGCATGCCGCTCCAGCTGACCAGCGGCCCGACAGCGGCCACGCCCGAGCCCTGCAGCAGCATGGCCAGCGGCATCAGGTACATGTTGGCGATGCTGTGCTCGAAGCCGGCGGCCACGAAGGCCATGATCGGGAAGACCACGGCCACCGCCTTGTCCACAACGCTGCGCCCGGCCAGCGCCATCCACACGGCCATGCACACCAGGATGTTGCACAGCACGCCGCGCACCAGCGCGGTCCAGAAGGGCAGGTCCTGCTTGGCCAGTGCGATCTGCACCACCTTTTGCCCTACTGCGCCGCCGTTCAATTGCAGGTGACCGCTCCAGAACACCAGAAGCGCCAGCCCGGCTGCCCCCACAAAGTTGGCGGCGCAGACCACGGTCCAGTTGCGCAGCACCTGCGCGCTGCTGATGCGCCTGTCGGCCCAGGCCATGACCAGCAGGTTGTTGCCGGTGAACAGCTCGGCCCCGGCCACCACCACCATCAAGAGGCCCAGCGCAAACACCAGCCCACCAAAGAAGGTGCTGGCAGCAAAACCGAGGGAGGCATCAGAGCGGACCATGACGAACAACATGGCGCCCAGCCCGATGAAGGCGCCCGCCAGCACGCCCAGCATGGCCAGCGGCAACAGGGCCATGCGGGCTTTGGTTTCGCCCACGGTTTCAACGCGGCGGGCGATCTCGGCGGGGCTGTAGGCATCGAAGCCGAACACTTCGGACATGGCGCATCTCCAGACAGGGAAACTGCCTCGATTTATACTTGGTACCTGCGCCGATTTGCTCCAGCTTGCGGGCGCGAGGGTCTGATGGACCCCAAGAAATGCAGCTAAAGAGGTTGGCCCACCCGGTTTCGCTTCTTTGGCGTCACCGGGTTTTTTTGTTTGCAGACATGAGTTTTGTTGCCACACCCCAGTCGATGAGCTTCGACGCACCGCTGCCCCTGCAAAGCGGGGCGCAGATCCGTGGCTACCAGCTGGCCTACGAAACGTATGGCACGCTCAATGCCGACAAGTCCAACGCGGTGCTGATCTGCCATGCGCTCAACGCCTCGCACCATGTGGCCGGCGTCTACGCCGACCAGCCGTCCAACCTGGGCTGGTGGGACAACATGATCGGCCCCGGCAAGCCGGTCGACACCGACAAGTTCTTCGTCATTGGCGTGAACAACCTCGGCTCCTGCTTTGGTTCCACCGGCCCGATGCACGTCAACCCCGACACCGGCAAGGTGTACGGCGCCGACTTCCCTGTGGTCACGGTGGAAGACTGGGTCAACGCCCAGGCCCGGTTGCTCGACGCGCTGGGCATCGGGCAGCTGGCCGCCGTGATGGGCGGCAGCCTGGGCGGCATGCAGGCCCTGAGCTGGACGTTGCAGCACCCCGAGCGCGTGCGCCACGCGGTGGTGGTGGCCAGTGCGCCCAACCTGAACGCCGAGAACATCGCCTTCAACGAAGTCGCGCGCCGCGCCATTGTGACCGACCCGGATTTCCACGACGGCCACTTCTACCAGCACGGCGTGGTGCCCAAGCGCGGCCTGCGCATCGCCCGCATGATTGGCCACATCACCTACCTGAGCGACGATGTGATGAACGAGAAGTTCGGGCGTGAACTGCGCAGCGCAGTGAACAGCCCCACAGGCTACAAATATTCCACGCAGGACATCGAGTTCCAGATCGAGAGCTACCTGCGCTACCAGGGCGACAAGTTCAGCGAATACTTCGACGCCAACACCTACCTGCTGATCACCCGCGCGCTGGACTACTTTGACCCGGCCCGTGCGCAGGGCGGTGATCTGGCCAAGGCCCTGTCGGTGGCGCAGTGCAGGTTTTTGCTGGTGAGTTTTTCGACCGACTGGCGTTTCTCGCCGGCGCGCAGCCGCGAGATCGTGCAGGGCCTGATCGCCAACGGCCGCGACGTGAGCTACGCCGAGATCGACGCGCCGCACGGCCACGACGCCTTCTTGCTGGACGATCCGCGTTACCTGAATGTGGTGCGCGCTTACTTTGAGAAGACGATTGCTGGAGGTGCGCGATGAGCGACAGCCAGATCCAACACGCGATCGCGCGTCTGGTGCCCGAAGGCTCACGCGTGCTCGACCTCGGCTGCGGCGACGGCGCCCTGCTCGAATACCTGCAGCGCGAGCGCGGCTGCAGCGGGTATGGCGTGGAGCTCGACGATGCCAATGTGCTGGCCTGTGCCCGGCGCGGCGTGAACGTGCTGCAGCTCAACCTCGACCAGGGCCTGAAGGTGTTTGAAGACCAGAGCTTTGATGTGGTGCTGCAGATCGACACCCTGCAGCACCTGCGCAATGCCGAGGTCATGCTTCAGGAAACGGCACGGGTTGGCAAGATCGGCATCGTGGCCTTTCCCAACTTTGCCCACTGGCCCAACCGCCTGAGCGTGCTGCAGGGCCGTATGCCGGTGACCCGGCGCCTGCCCTACCAGTGGTACGACACGCCCAACATCCGCGTGGGGACTTTTGCCGACTTCGCCGAGCTGGCGCGCAAGAACCGGCTGGACATCCTCGACGCGTTTGGTTTGCAGAACGGCGAGGTGGTGCGCTGGCTGCCGAACCTGCGCGCCGGCACCGCCGTTTTCAAGCTTCAGCGGCGCTGAAAATCAAAACCACGCTCAGGCTGCAGAAGCAGGCGGCAGGTTGCCGCGCACCGGGCTGGTCATCTTGCCCTTGAAATCCGTCCAGCACTCGCGTGTGAAGTCGTACAGCTTGCAGGCGCGGGCGGTGTCGAAATACCACTTCCAGGAGAAAGGCTGCACGATGATGCGGCCGGGCAGCATCTCCTCGAGCTTGGCTTGCGCCTGCTTGAGACGGTAGAGCGGGATGCTCATGTCCACATGGTGGGCGGTGTGCTCCATGATGTGGTGCATCAGCGCGCCGATGTTGAACGGGAAGGTCAGGTGTACCGTGGTCGAGACGAATGGTGCGGCCTTGGTCCAGGCGGCCTTGTTGTCGTGCCAGGACACGCGCACATGGGTGTGGTGCACGTACACCACGAAACCGATCATGCTGTTCCAGAAGAAGAAGGGCACGGCCACCCCCAGCAGCAGGCTCAGCCACACCGATTGGCCGGTGACCACGGCGGCGGCGGCAATCGCTGCGATCCACAGGGCTCCAAACACGGCCACCAGCAGGCTGTCCTTGAAGAAGATCGGGCGACGGGTGGGCATGTGGGTCTTGTTCGGGAAGAACTCGCGCTTCCACCAGATCTCGATCATGTAGTACAGACCGGGAGCCCAGCCGCTGCGGTAAGCGCGCTCGAGCAGCTTCTGCGTGGGCGAGAGTGCCGCAAACTCCTCGGCGGTCTTGGGGGTCCAGACAAAGTCGACACCTTTGAGGTTGGTGTAGCCGTGGTGCACCACGTTGTGGCCGGTGTCCCACAGGCTGTAGGGCGTGATGGAGGGCAGGAAAGCGATGCGCCCCAGCACCTTGTTGAGCTCACGGTGAGGCGTCAGGCTCTGGTGGCAGGCGTCGTGGCCGATGATGAACAGGCGGCCAATGACGAAGCCGGCGGCCAGACCGCACAGCAGTTTGGCCCAGACGGCGTCAAACCAGACGGTGCCGGTGATCAGCGCAAAGAACAGGGCGTAGTCGATGGCCAGCAGCACGAAGGCACGCCATGTGGTGCGGTGCGACAGGGGAATCAGCCATTCGCGAATGGTTTTGCGGTGCGGCAGGGGCTGGTTCAGAGGGATGGGTTGCTGGTTCTCAGGGGCGGTGTGGGCAGTCATGGCGCAATCTGGAGTGCGTCAGGGAAAACGCGGATGCCGCGATTTTAAAGGCCCGAGCCATTGCGGGACCTGACATGGGTCAATCTCCGACCTGCCAAAAGGATGATGGCCAAACGCGTTTTCTGCTCTGAAAGTTCCGGGTTGGTAACTGCTTTCGTGCCAGAATTGAAACCAAGTTACAAGGAGACCTATCCCATGCCCCGCCGCGCCACCAAGATTGTTGCCACCCTCGGTCCTGCCTCCAGCACGCTGGACATGCTCGAATCCATGGTCCGCGCCGGCGTGAACGTGGTCCGGCTGAACTTCAGCCACGGCAAGGCGCAGGACCACATCGATCGGGCCAACCTGGTGCGCGAAGCCGCCCAGCGGGCCGGCCGCGAGGTCGCCATCATGGCCGACCTGCAGGGCCCCAAGATCCGCGTTGGCAAATTTGCCGAAGGCAAAGTCATGCTGGAGCCGGGGGCCAAATTCGTGCTGGATGCCTCGCGCACCGAACTGGGCGATGCCGACGGCGTCGGCCTCGATTACAAGGAGCTGCCACGGGACGTGAAACCAGGTGATGTGCTGCTGCTCAATGATGGCCTGATTGTGCTGACAGTGGATGCTGTGCGCGGTGAGCAGGTACACACTTACGTCAAGCTCGGCGGCGAGCTGTCCAACAACAAGGGCATCAACAAGCAGGGCGGCGGTCTGACCGCGCCGGCCCTGACGGCCAAGGACATGGAGGACATCAAAACCGCCATGAGCCTGAAAGCCGACTACGTGGCGGTCAGCTTTCCGAAGAACGCGACCGACATGGAGATGGCCCGTCAGCTGTGCAATGTGGCCGGCGCAGAGTGGGGGCATAAGCCGGGCCTGATCGCCAAGATCGAGCGTGCCGAGGCGATTCCCCGCCTCGAGGAAATCCTGGCCGCCAGCGACGGCATCATGGTCGCGCGTGGTGATCTGGCCGTGGAAGTGGGCAACGCCGCCGTGCCAGCCCTGCAAAAACGCATGATCAAGCTGGCCAAGGCGCACGACAAGCTGGTCATCACGGCCACCCAGATGATGGAGAGCATGATCACCAACCCTGTGCCTACCCGCGCGGAGGTGAGCGATGTGGCCAACGCCGTGCTCGACGGCACGGACGCCGTGATGCTGAGTGCCGAAACCGCGGCCGGCAAGTTCCCGTTGGAGACGGTGGAAGAAATGGCCAAGATCTGCGAGGCCGCCGAAAGCGCCGAGCATGTGGAGCTGGATGCCGATTTCATGGGCCAGACCTTTGACCGCATCGATCAGACCATCGCCATGGGCGCGCTGTTCACCGCGCACCACATGGGTGCCAAGGCCATCGTGGCGCTGACCGAATCGGGCTCCACGGCGCTGTGGATGAGCCGCCACCGCGTGCACATCCCGATCTATGCGCTCACCACCAAGGTGTCTTCGCAACGCAAGATGGCGCTTTACCGCAATGTGCGTCCCTTGCTCATGGACACCAGCGCCGACCGTGACACCGCGCTGGCGCAGGCCGAAGGCCACCTGAAAAAGCGCAACATCGTCAGCACCGGCGATGTCTACGCCATCACTTGCGGCGAGCCCATGGGCGCGCCGGGTGGCACCAACATGCTCAAGATCTGCCGGGTGGGCTGATACCGGTTCGCCATCCGGACGGCGGCAAACGCCGCGCTTTAAAATCCCTGATGGATAACAGCTGGTGACCACGCCGGCTGCAGGGATTCACCATTTTCAGGAAAACACCCCCATGGCACTCGTCTCGATGCGCGAACTGCTGGACCATGCCGCCGAAAACGGCTATGGCATTCCAGCCTTCAACGTCAACAACCTCGAACAGGTTCAGGCTGTCATGCAGGCCGCCGACGAGGTCGGTGCCCCGGTCATCCTGCAGGCCAGCGCCGGTGCGCGCAAGTACGCGGGCGAGCCCTTCATCAAGCACCTGATCCAGGCCGCCGCCGAGCAGTGGCCGCACATTCCGCTGGTCATGCACCAGGACCACGGCACCAGCCCCAAGGTCTGCCAGGGCGCGCTCGACCTGGGCTTTGGCTCGGTCATGATGGACGGCTCGCTGATGGAAGACGGCAAGACGCCGTCGAGCTTCGACTACAACGTGAACGTGACCAAAACCGTGGTCGAGATGGCGCACAAGGTCGGCGCCACCGTCGAGGGTGAGCTCGGCTGCCTGGGCAACCTGGAGACCGGTGACGCCGGCGAGGAAGACGGGATTGGCGCGGTCGGCAAGCTCGACCACAGCCAGATGCTGACCGACCCCGAGGAAGCCGCGGTGTTCGTCAAGGCCACCCAGCTCGACGCGCTGGCGATTGCGATCGGTACCAGCCACGGCGCCTACAAATTCAGCCGCAAGCCCACCGGCGACATCCTGGCGATCAGCCGCGTCAAGGAAATCCACGCCCGCATCCCCAACACCCACCTGGTGATGCACGGCAGCTCCAGCGTGCCGCAGGAACTGCTGGCGCTGATCAACCAGTACGGCGGCCAGATGAAAGAAACCTACGGCGTGCCGGTCGAGGAAATCCAGGAAGCCATCAAGTTCGGTGTGCGTAAGATCAACATCGACACCGACATCCGCCTGGCCATGACCGGCGCGGTGCGCAAGTTCCTCGCCGAGAACCCCGACAAGTTCGACGCCCGCGAGTGGCTCAAGCCCGCGCGCGCCGCGGCCCAGGCCATCTGCAAGCAGCGCTATCTGGAGTTCGGCTGCGAAGGCCAGGGCAGCAAGATCAAGGGCCACACCTTGAGCGTGATGGCCCAGCGCTACGCCCAGGGCGAGCTGGCCCAGGTGGTGAACTGAGCATGAGCTCTGCCCTGCACACCTCGGCCCTGACTTCCCTGCCGCTGCTGGCGCGCGGCAAGGTGCGCGACAACTACGCCGTGGGCGACGACCGCATCCTGATGGTGGCGTCCGACCGCATCAGCGCATTCGACGTCATCATGGGCGAGCCCATCCCCGGCAAGGGCGCGCTGCTCACGAAGATGGCCCTGTTCTGGTTCGACCAGCTCGGCCCCAAGGGGTTGAACATCTGCCCGATCCACCTGACAGGTGAGGCACCCGAGAGCGTGGTGAGCGCCGCCGAGGTGCCGCAGGTGCAAGGCCGCTCCATGCTGGTCAAGCGCCTCAAGCCCATCCCTGTCGAGGCCGTGGTGCGCGGCTACTTGGCTGGCAGCGGCTGGAAGGAATACCAGGAGTCCCGCGCGGTCTGCGGTGTGCCGCTGCCCGAAGGCTTGAAAAACGCGAGCAAGTTGCCCCAACCGATCTACACCCCGGCGGCCAAGGCGGCGGTGGGCGAACACGACGAGAACATCACCTTCGAGCGCACGGTGGAGATGATTGGCGCCGACCTGGCCACCCGCATCCGCGACATCTCCATCCGCCTGTACGTGGCGGCCAGCGAGATCGCCGCCAGGAAGGGCATCATCATCGCCGACACCAAATTCGAGTTTGGGCTCGACAAGGACGGCACATTGGTGCTGATGGATGAGGTGCTGACTCCCGACTCGTCGCGCTACTGGCCTGCAGACCAGTACGCCGAAGGCCGCAACCCGCCGAGTTTCGACAAGCAGTTCCTGCGCGACTGGCTGGAAACCGCCCAGGTGGCCGGCAAGCCCTGGGACAAGACCCCGCCGGCACCGCGTCTGCCCAAAGAGGTGATCGAGAAGACTGCGGCCAAATACCGTGAGGCACTCGAGCGTCTGCTGGGCTGAGCCCCTTGCCTGGTCAAAGCTGTAAAAAAAGCCACCTGAAGCCAGGTGGCTTTTACTTGCAGGAGTGTGTGGGTTCAGGTGGGCAAGGCCAGCAGCATCAGCAGGTCCATCAGCAGTGTGGTGCCACCCACCAGCAAGGCACCCAGGGTGATCGTGCGGCGTGGTGGCTGGCGCAGTGTGCTCCAGAACACCGCCGCGCACAAAACTTCCAGCACACCCCGGCCGCCCAGGTAGCCCAGCGGCAAGGCGTCAATATGGAGTGCCTGCCAGGCCACGTAGAGCACAAGGGCCTTGAGCAAGCAAAGCGCCGCCGCGCTGTTGGCCAGCAGTACCTCATGGCGAGTTGTGTGCGTGGTGGCGCGCACCTGTGCGCTTGCGGGCGGGGCCAGCAGGCATGCAAGTTCTTCGGCGCTGACAATCGGGTGGCTGGACATGGAGACCTCACGGTGCAAACGTGCAGTCCATTCTATGGATTAAAAAGAGTATGTAAATACACATTTGAAAAACAGATGAGCACAATGGTCGGTTAAAAATCATCCAAACCTACAAATTCAAAACCAAACCAGAGGAAATCCATGAATCTGCAACGCGATGCCGGGGAACTGATGGTGCAATACGCCGCCTACCACCGCGATCGTCGCAACATCGCGACCCATCTGGTGGGCATTCCCTTGATTTTCACAGCGATTGCCATCTGGCTGGTGTTTCCGCTGGGCCCGTGGGGCCGCTATGGCATCACGGCAGCCTGGCTGATGTGGGCCGTGACCAGTTTCTGGTACATCACACGCGGTGATGCCCTGCTGGGCGTGTCAACAGCTGTGGTCAATGGCTTGCTGGTGGCGCTGGCACATGCGCTGGCAGGCTCGACAACCGGCTGGGGTCTGTCGGGCTGGTCATTGGGCCTGGTCCTGTTTGGAGTGGGCTGGACATTCCAGTTCGTGGGTCACTGGTTCGAGCGGCGAAAACCGGCCTTTGTGGACGACATGGTGGGCCTGTTGGTGGGCCCGATGTTCGTGGTGGCCGAGGTGCTGATGGCGCTGGGGCTGTTGCGTGTCCTGCGTCAGAGGGTGGAGGCCGAGGCAGGGCCCACCCGCTGATGGGCTTACGAATCAGTTGAGTGCCATGCTCAGCTTGCGGCGGTAACTGGAGACCAGGGCGGCCTGCGGGTCTTCCTGCACAGCGGACTTGCCCATCAGCTCGATGCCGCCGGCCGTCTTGCCGCTGTCGGTGCCGGCTTTGGGCGCCGGTGGGGTCAGCAGCTCCAGGATGGCGATGTAGGTCTTGCGCGGGGCCTCGTCGTCCCATTTCTTGTCGCGCATGATGATTTCCAGCAGCTCGTCCATGGCCGCGGTCCACTGACCGGCGGCCATCAGCAGGCGGGCCTTGGCGAAGCGGGTTTCGAAGTCGCGCTTGTTCTGACCGATCAGCTCGTCGAACTTGTCCAGGGCCCACTGGCCGCGCGGGTCGGTGGTGACGAATTCAAGGGCGTTGAGCCATTGCTGCAGGGCCTCGAAGCGCAGTGGCACCGGGATGCGCGAGAGCGTGGGCGCCAGCAGCGCGGCAGCCTCGCCCAGTTCGCCGTCCTGCATCAGCAGCTTGACCAGGTCAAACCGGGCATCGTCGTTGGCCGGGTTGGTGGCAAGCGCCTGCTCCAGCGCAGCGCGGGCGCTGTGCGGCTCGCCGGCCTCCAGGTGCTGCAGGGCTTCATCGGCGGCGGCCTGGGCCTGCAGCTCGTCCTCGCCGGGCACATGCTTGTCCAGAAACTGGCGCACCTGGCCCTCGGGCAGGGCGCCCATGAAGCCGTCCACCGGCTGTCCGCCCTTGAGCAGGATGCAGGTCGGGATGCTGCGGATGCCGAAGGCGGCAGCGAGCTGCTGCTCCTCGTCGGAGTTGATCTTGACCAGTTTGAAGCGGCCGCCGTAGGCGGTTTCGAGCTTTTCGAGCACCGGGCCGAGCGATTTGCAGGGACCGCACCACGGTGCCCAGAAGTCCACCAGCACGGGGGTGGCCATGGAGGCGGCGATGACTTCGGTTTCGAAATTGGCGATGGTGACGTCGATCATGGGCAAGGGCTCGGGAAATGCGGAAAAGGGTGAAACCTTAAAATCGCGGATTGACCACGGGAACACTTCCAATGACCCAACCGCTCATCGGCGTGGTGATGGGTTCCAGCTCCGACTGGGACACCATGCAGCACGCAGTCCAGATTCTCCAACAGTTTGGCATCCCCCACGAGGCACGCGTCGTTTCGGCCCACCGCATGCCCGACGACATGTTCGACTATGCACAGACGGCGGCCGGCCGTGGCCTGCAGGCCATCATCGCCGGTGCCGGTGGCGCTGCCCACCTGCCGGGCATGATCGCCGCCAAGACAGTGGTGCCGGTGCTGGGCGTGCCGGTGCAGACCAAGGCCCTGTCGGGGGTGGACTCGCTGCACAGCATCGTGCAGATGCCCAAAGGCGTGCCGGTGGCGACTTTTGCCATCGGCCAGGCGGGCGCGGCCAATGCGGCTTTGTTTGCCGTGGCGATGCTCGCCAATCAGGATGCTGCCCTGCGCGGAAAACTCGAAGCCTTCCGCGCCGAGCAGACCGCAATGGCGCGCGCCATGACCTTGCCGCCGCTGGAGTCCAAATGAGCGGTGTGATCCTTCCGGGCAGCGTGGTCAACGGCCAGCCCGCCACGCTGGGCGTGATGGGCGGCGGCCAGCTCGGCCGCATGTTCGTCCACGCGGCGCAAGCCATGGGCTACTACACCGCGGTGCTCGACCCCGATCCGGCCAGCCCGGCGGGCCGGGTGAGCCACCACCACATCCAGACCGACTACCTGGACGAACAGGGCCTGGCCCAGCTGATGCAGCGCTGCGCCGCCATCACCACCGAATTCGAAAACGTGCCCGCACCGGCACTGTTCACGCTGGGCGCGCACCGCTTTGTGGCGCCCGGTTCGGACGCCGTGGCCATTGCGCAGGACCGTGCCGCCGAGAAGGCCCACTTTGTGAAGTGCGGTGTGCCGGTGGCCCCGCATGCGGTGATCGAGACCGAGGCGCAGCTGGCCGCCGTGGCCGACGATCTGCTGCCGGGTATTTTGAAAACCGCCCGTCTGGGCTACGACGGCAAGGGCCAGGTGCGTGTGAAGACGCGTGCCGAGCTGGTGACGGCTTGGGCCGAGCTCAAGCAGGTACCTTGCGTGCTCGAAAAAATGCTGCCGCTCCAGGACGAGTGTTCCGTCATCGTGGCGCGCAGCGGCACGGGCGAGATGGTGCACTTTCCGGTGCAGCGCAACCTGCACCGGGGCGGCATTCTGGCCGTGACCGAGGTGAACCCGGGCGTGATCGATCCGGCACTCGCGCAGCAGGCCATCGACGCCACGAAAGCGATTGCCGAAGGCTTGCAGTATGTGGGCGTGCTGTGTGTGGAATTCTTCGTCCTCGATGGTGGACAGTTGGTCGTCAACGAGATCGCGCCGCGCCCGCACAACAGCGGCCACTACACGCTCGACGCCTGCGACCAGTCGCAGTTCGACCTGCAGGTGCGCACGCTCGCCGGCCTGCCGCTGACGCCGCCGCGCCAGCATTCGCCGGCCATCATGCTCAACCTGCTGGGGGACCTCTGGTTTGACCGCGTGAAATCGGGATCCGACCCCGATTTCGGTACCCCTCCGTGGGACAAGGTGCTCGCTTTGCCCGGCTCGCACCTGCACCTGTACGGCAAGCTGTCGGCGCGCCAGGGCCGCAAGATGGGCCACCTCAACATCACCGGCGCCACGCCCGAGGCGGTGCGCGCCACGGCCCTGCAGGCCTGCGCTGTGCTCGGGATCGAGCCGTTCTGATGATCCTGCCGGGACAAGACCCCGCCGCCATCGCGCAGGCCGTGCAGGCGCTCTCGCGCGCCGAGCTGCTGGGCCTGCCGACCGAGACCGTCTACGGCCTGGCGGCCGACGCGCTGCGCGACGAAGCGGTGGCCAAGATCTTTGCCGCCAAGGGCCGCCCCGCCGACCACCCGCTGATCGTGCATGTGGCCTCGCAGGCGCAGGTGCCGCTGTTTGCCAGTGAGGTGCCGGCGTTTGCGCAGCGCCTGATGGACACCTTCTGGCCCGGGCCACTCACCCTTATCCTGCCGCGCCGGCCCGGCGTGGCCACGGCCTCGGCGGGCGGGCAGGCCTCGATCGGCTTGCGTTGCCCCTCGCACCCGGTGGCGCAGGCGGTGCTGCAGGCCTGCGCCGCGGCTGGCATGCCCGGCCTGTCGGCGCCGAGTGCCAACCAGTTCGGCCGCGTGAGCCCGACCACGGCCCGCCATGTGCAGGGCGAGTTCGGCGATGCGCTGCTGATCCTGGACGGCGGCGAATGCGAAGTCGGCATCGAATCGACCATCGTGGACTGCACCCGCGGTGCACCGGTGCTGCTGCGCCCCGGACAGATCACGCGCACACAGATCGAGCAGGTCTGCGGCCAGGCTTTGCAGGACAAAGCGGCGCTGGCGCAGCCCGCACCCAAGGCTTCGGGCACGCTCGAGTCGCACTACGCGCCCCGTGCCAAGGTGCGCCTGATGGACGCGGCCACCCTGCACCAGCGGCTGCAGGCGCTGGGTGTGCATGCGGGCAATCTGGGCGTCTGGTCGCAGCAGGCACCTGCCGACATCGGCGCCGGCACGCTCTGGCGTCAGCAGTCTGCGCAGCCGGCCACGGCTGCGCACGACCTGTTTGCCGTGCTGCGCGATCTGGACGCCCGTGGCGTGCAGCAGATCTGGGTCGAACTGCCGCCCGACACGCCCGACTGGGAAGGCGTGCGCGACCGCCTGAGCCGGGCTGCGGCCTGAAACCCCTCGAACCGTTTCAGCGGTAACGCAGCTTCATCACCAGAATGGTCAGCGCCAGGCTGGTGGTGATGGCGTTGGCGATGATGATGGGCCAGGCCATCAGCAAGATGCCGTAGACCAGCCACAACACCACGCCCAGCGTGAACAGGCTGTACATGCCCAGCGAGATGCCGCTGACGTCGCGCGTGCGCAGGGTGTGCCAGACCTGTGGCACAAAGCTGGCGGTGGTCAGGCAGGCGGCCAGGGTGCCGATCGAATCAGCGAGTTGCATGGCGGGCTTGGCGGCGGCGCTGCGGGCCGTCGGTTTCAGGGATCATCAGGTCGCGGGCCGTCCAGTCGAGCAACTGGTCAAGCGCCGGGCGGGCTTGCTGGGCGTTGGGGTGGTTGATGATGGCCACCACACTGTAGCGGCGGCCGCTTTCACCCTGCACATAACCGGCCACCGAAACGACGTCGCGCAGCGAGCCGGTCTTGAGCCAGGCCCGGCCGATCACGGGCGATTGGGGCATGCGCTCCCTCATGCGCTGGGTGGTCCCGTCCACGCCAGCGATGGCCAGAGATTGCACAAAGGCCTCGGCCTCCGGCCCCTGATGGGCCTGCTGCAGCAACTGGCCCAGGGCAACAGCGGTGCTGCGTTCCGTGCGCGAGAGTCCCGAGCCGTTGTCGAGCACGGGCACGGCCTGGCCAGCAAAGCGCTCGCGCCACCAGCGCGTCAGGCGCAGGCGCGAGGCTTCGAAGCGGCCGGGCGCCCCCATCTCGGCTGACAGGGTCAGAAACAGCTGCTGTGCCATCACGTTGTTGGACATCTTGTTGATGTCGGCAATGATCTCGCGCAAGGGCAGGGACGCGTGTTCGAGCAGCAGCTGGGCCTTTGGCGGGGTGTGCCCCAGACGCACCTGGCCACCGAGTTGACCGCCGGCCTGCGTCCACAGTGCCTGCAGCACGCGTGGTGCAAATTCATCGGGCGCCTGGAAGGCCACGGGCCAGTGGCGCTCGCCACAGCTGCCGGGGTAGCTGCCGGCGAAAGCCGTGCGCAGCGGCTGGCCAAAATCGGCGCGCAGGCTGCTGCGCCAGTCGTTGCAGGGGCCGCCCTGCAGCGGCACCTCGGCGGGTACCTCCAGTCCAGCCAACGGCGGTTCACTGAGCACTGTGGCCCGACCCCGGGCCGGATCGGGCAAGAAGCGGTAGATCACCGAACGGAAGTTCAGCAACAGCCCGTCCGGGCTCACGTTGTAAGGGCGCAGCGGTTCATCGTCAAAGGGCTCGCTGCGCGGGCTCACGTCGAAGACGCTACGGTCGAGCACGATGTCACCAAGTACCTGGCGTACGCCCCGCGCCTGGATGTCTGCGACCAGGGCCTGCGCGCGTTCGACCACCAGCTTGGGATCGCCGCTGCCGCGCACCACCAGCGAGCCCTGCAGCACGCCGTCACGCACCGGACCGGTGGTGTAGATGCGGGTGCGCCAGACGTAGTCGGGGCCCAGCAGCTGCAGACCGGCATAGGTGGTGTAGAGCTTCATCACAGAGGCCGGGTTCATCGCCTCGTTTTCGCGGTGCGCCAGGCGCACGGAGGCGGCATCTGTGTCGAGTGGCTGCACCAGCAGGCTGATGGCACCAGGAGGCACCTGAGCCTGGCGCAAGGCCTGGCGCACGGCCTGAGGCAGCTCGGCCCAGGTGCTTTGGGCGAGCAGCAGCGTGGCAAGGATCAGCATTTTGGGCAGCATGGGGCCAAGTCTAGCGGGCCATCAGGGGCGGTAACATTGGTGCATGCCTTTTTCCCCCCGCACCCTCGGTCTGGCGGCGGCCGTTGTCACGGTGCTGATCTGGACGTCCTTCATCGTCATTGCCCGGGCCTCGGCATCGCACACCCTGCTGCCGCTGGACATCGCGCTCATGCGCATTCTGGGCGCCAGCAGCGTTCTCTTGCCCTGGGCCTGGTGGCTGATGCGCGATGCGCGTGCGCGCGGAGAGCGGGTCGGCTCGCTGCTGGGTCTGTCGCCACTGCCGCTGCGGGTGACGGTGCTGGCTGGCTTTTTTGGCGGTCTGATGTACGCGGTGCTGGCTTACACCGGTTTCTTTTATGCACCAGCCGGCCATGCTTCGGTGCTGATGCCGGGCAGTCTGCCCTTGTGGACCACGCTGCTGGCCATGTGGCTGTTGCACGAAAAAGTCTCGTCAGCGCGGGCGCTGGGGCTGGCCTGCATCGTGCTGGGCGACCTCCTGGTGGGGGGCATGAGCCTGCTCAAGGCCTTCGAAGGCGGCGAGGTCTGGAAGGGCGATCTGCTGTTCATGGCGGCCGCCAGCTGCTGGGCCACCTACACCGTGATTGCCCGGCGCCACGGACTCGATCCGGTGCGCGCCACCATGGCCATCACCGCCCTGGCGTTTGTGGTGTTCGTGCCGATTTTCCTCCTGGTCACCGTGCTGGGCTGGTGGCCGACCCGCATACCGCAGGCGCCCTGGTATGAAATCCTGTTCCAGCTGGCGATGCAGGGTGGCGGCTCGGTGGTCATCTCGGGCATCACCTTCACCTACATGGTGCGCCACTATGGGCCGGTGCGTTCCACCATGATCACGGCACTGGTGCCCGGTCTGTCGGCCCTGTCGGCAGTGGCTCTGCTGGATGAGCCGATGCACTGGAACCTGCTGGTCGGTCTGGCGCTGGTAACCGGTGGCATTTTGCTGGGGGTCCGCGCTGCCCGACCGGCTGCACAAAAGGGCATCCCGGCATGACTGGCCAGACGCAGCGCTGGCTGGCCTTTGACACCAGCACCGAGTCCCTGTCGATCGGCCTGACCGTAGGCGGTCACAGCGATGTGCGCACGCTGGCTGGGGGGGCCCAGTCCTCAGTCACCCTGATTCCTACCGCCATGGAGATGCTGGCGCAGGCGGGCGTCGGCCTGTCGCAGCTCGATGCCATCGTGTTCGGTCGCGGTCCGGGTTCGTTTACAGGCTTGCGCACTGCCTGTGCCGTGGCTCAGGGCCTGGCCTTCGGCGCAGACATTCCGGTGTTGCCTGTGGATACGCTGCTGGCGGTGGCCGAGCAAGCGCGCGCGCTGGTCGGACTGGATGAACAGCCCCTGACCGTGCTGGCTTTGCTCGATGCCCGCATGGACGAGGTTTATGGCGCCGCTTACGACTGGAATGGCCAGCGCTGGGCGCCGCGCACCCCTGTGCAGGTGGGGGCGCCGCAGCACTTTGCCTTGCCCGATGCGCCCCGCGTTCTGCTGGCCGGCAACGTCTTCGGGGTGTACGGTGAGCGTCTGCCTCTCGGCGAGCGGGTGCAGGCCCTGCCCACGGCGGCCGCCCTCCTGCGTCTGGCACCGGCGTTGTGGGCCACTGGCCAGGCTGTGCCGGCCGAGCAGGCCATGCCGCTGTATGTCCGCGACAAGGTTGCCCAGACCACCGCTGAACGCGCAGCGGCCAAGGGGGCGACTTGAACCCGGCGTCCGAGGTTGAACGCCAGGCCGCCCTGTTGCAGCCCATGCAGGCCGATGACCAGGAGGCGGTGATCGCCATCGAGCAGTCGGCCTACAGCCACCCCTGGACGCGCGGCAACTTCCGCGACGCGCTGGCCAGCGGCTACTGGGCGCAATGCCTGCGTGTGCAGGACGAACTGCTGGGTTATGTGGTGGCCATGGAAGGCGTGCACGAAACCCACCTGCTCAACATCACCGTGGCGCCTGCCCGGCAGGGGCAGGGCTGGGCACGCATGATGCTCGATGCGCTGTGTTTGTGGTCGCGTCGACAAGGGGCCGAATGGCTCTGGCTGGAAGTGCGCGAGAGCAACCAGCGTGCGCTGCTGATGTACGAGCGCTATGGTTTTCGCCGTGTCGGCCTGCGCAAGGATTACTATCCTGCCGATCGTCAGCAGCGCGAACACGCGGTGGTGATGAGTCTGAATCTGAAACTGCAGCCATGACCGACCCCACCCGCGACCCCACCCGTTTCGACCTGGATGCGCGCCAGCGCGCCATGCTGGCCGAGATGGGCATTCGCGTCTGGTGGCCCGAGACCGCCGCGTCGGCGGTGGCCGACCGACCCGTGGCCGAGCAGGTCGACATGGTGGCGCATGCCTCTGCGCAGCCGCAGCCAGCACCGGTGCCTGTGGTTCAACGTTCCTCTGTGCCGGTGCGACCGATGGCACCCGTGGCGGTGTCCGTCCCGCCCGCCGCCTTGCCCGTTGACGCTGTACCTCTGCCGTCCGGCGTGGACCAGATGGATTGGGACACCCTGCAGGCCACGGTGGCGCAGTGCCAGGCCTGCGGCCTGTGCAAGAGCCGCAAAAACACGGTGTTTGGCGTGGGCGACCGCAGCGCGAAGTGGATGGTGATCGGCGAAGCCCCGGGCGAGAACGAAGACCTGCAGGGCGAGCCCTTTGTCGGCCAGGCTGGCAAGCTGCTGGACAACATGCTCAAGGCGATTGGCCTGAACCGTGCCGTCGAAGGCTCAGAAGATGGCCAGGCGGGCGTCTACATCGCCAACACGCTCAAATGCCGCCCGCCAGGCAACCGCAACCCGGAGCCGCTGGAGCTGCAGACCTGTACACCTTATCTGATGCGTCAGCTGGCCCTTGTGCAGCCTCAGATCATCCTGGCCATGGGGCGCTTTGCAGTGCAGTCCTTGCTGCAGACGACCGAGCCGATCGGCAAGCTGCGGGGGCGCGTGCACCAGGTCCAGGGCGTGCCGGTGGTGGTGACCTACCACCCGGCGTATCTGCTGCGCAACCCAGCTGACAAAGCCAAGGCTTGGGCCGATCTGTGCCTGGCCCTGCAGACCGTCATGCAGATGAAGCCTGCGGACTCTGCGTCTTGACAGGCCACAGCACGGCCGCGATCGACACGACCATCAGCACCACGGCAGCCCAGTCCTGCCAGTGCAGTACCTCGCCGAGCACCAGTGCACCGCTGAACACGCCCACCACCGGGATCAGCATCACGCTGAGTGTGGAGGCCACCGGTGGCAGGCTGCGCGCCAGGTAAAACCAAGCGGCATGTGCAAAGCCGAACACCAGCACGGCATTGAAGATGATCGAGCCCCAGTGCGTGGGTGATGGCGCGAGCCAGCGGTCCTGCTCGAACACCACGGCCAGCACGGTCATTACGAGGGTGGTCAGGGCAGTCATCCAGAATGAAATCGCCAATGTCGGCACCGGCATTCTGGTGCGGCGCAACAGCTGCGTGCCCAGCGCCCAGGTGCTGGCCGCCACCAGGGCCAGCAACACCCCCAGCGGGCGCCCGCTGAGGTTGGTGACTTCATGCCAGAGCAGCAGCACCACCCCCAGCGTGGCTGCACCCACACCGGCCCAGGCCCGTCCGGCCAGCCGGTTGCCGAAGAACAGCGCACCCAGCACCGCCGAGAACATCGGCATGGTGTAACCGAGGATGGCCGAACGGCCGCTGGAGAGCGACTGCACCGCGATGATGATCAGCGCGTGCCAGATGAACATGTTGAACACCGCCAGCACCAGCAGCTCGCGCCAGTGCTCGCGTGGAATGCGAAACGGCACCCGCATGGCCAGCAGTGCCAGCCCCAACACCGGGGTGCCCAGCCACAGGCACAGCATGCGGAACGTCAGTGGAGGAAATCCGGTGACCCCGGCTTTCATGATCGGCCAGTTGATGCCCCAGACGATGGTCAGCAGGATCAGCACCGTCCATTGGCGGGAAGAAAGTTTGTGCATGGGGGCATCTTAGGGGCAAACCTTAAAATCCCTTGCCATGACCTTCCTCGACATGCTGCGCGCCGCCGAGCGCCAAAACCGCTCCATGCTGTGCGTGGGCCTGGACCCCGAACCGACCCGGTTTCCTGCCGGCATGAAGGGCGATGCCAACAAGATCTACGATTTTTGCGCGCGCATTGTCGACGCCACCGCCGACCTGGTCAGCAGCTTCAAGCCGCAGATCGCCTACTTTGCCGCGCACCGCGCCGAAGGCCAGCTCGAGCGCCTGATGGAGCACATGCGCCGCGTGGCGCCGCAGGTGCCGATCATTCTGGACGCCAAGCGCGGCGACATCGGCTCGACGGCCGAGCAGTACGCCCGTGAGGCCTTCGAGCGCTATGGCGCCGACGCCGTCACGCTCTCGCCCTTCATGGGCTGGGACTCGGTAGCGCCTTACCTCCAGTACGAAGGCAAGGGGGCTTTTTTGCTGTGTCGCACCTCCAACCCCGGGGGTGACGACCTGCAGAACCAGCGTCTGGCCTCGGTCGAGGGCCAGCCCCTGCTGTACGAACATGTGGCGCGTCTGGCCCAAGGCCCGTGGAACACCAACGGTCAGCTGGGCCTGGTGGTGGGTGCCACCTACCCGACCGAGATCGAGCGCGTGCGCGCGCTGGCCCCCACGGTGCCGCTGCTGATCCCCGGCGTGGGCGCACAGGGTGGCGATGCGGTGGCCACTGTCAAGGCCGGCTGGCGTGCAAATGCCGATGGTTCCAGCCACGGACCGATCATCGTGAACTCCTCGCGCGCCGTGCTCTACGCCAGCAGCGGCGAAGACTTTGCGCAAGCGGCCCGCCAGGTGGCCATGGCCACGCGCGATACGCTCGAAGCAGCCAAGGCCTGAAGTCCCCATGACCGCCGCCGTCAAGCCAATGCCGGACGGTATGCGCTGGACAGCCCTGCTGTCCCTGTTGCTGGCAGTGTTCCTGGGTTCGCTGGACCAGTCGATCGCCAACACCGCCTTGCCAGCCATCGGCGCGGCCCTGCAGCGCACGCCGGCTGAATCGGTCTGGGTCATCCATGCCTACCAGCTGGCGGTGGTGGCGCTGCTCTTGCCGTTGGCCTCGCTGGGTGACCGCTGGGGTGCGCGCAAGGTGTTCCTGCTTGGCGTGGCCTTGTTCAATCTGGCGGCGCTGGCCAGCGCCTGTGCCACGCAGCTGGAGTGGCTGGCTTTTTTCCGTGCGGTTCAGGGAGTGGGCGCCGCGGGGGTGATGAGCGTCAACCTGGCCCTGATCCGCAGGATTTTTCCTGCCGAGCAGCTGGGTCGAGGCGCGGGACTGAACGCCCTGATTGTGGGTCTGGGCTACAGCCTGGGGCCCACGGTGGCGTCACTCTTGCTGGCGGTGCTGCCCTGGCCCTGGCTGTTCGGCTTGCAGGCGCCCCTGGGGGTGGCAGGGTGGTTGCTGGCCCGGCGTCACTTGCCCCAAGCGGAGCTGGTCCGGACCGATGAACCCTATGACCGCTGGATGGCACTGCTGTCGGCGCTGTGTTTCGCATCGCTGATCTTCAGCCTGAGTGCAATAGCGCAGCAAAAGGGTGCGGGCGTGATCGCCGCTTCGTTGGCGCTCATGCTGGGCAGTGGTGTCTGGCTGCTGCGCCGTCAGCGGGGGCATGCGACGCCCGTGCTGCCGGTGGACTTGATGCGCCTGCCCTTGTTCCGTCTGTCGGTTCTCACGTCATGGAGCTCTTTCACCACGCAGGGCCTGGCCTTTGTGGCCTTGCCGTTTTTCTTTCAGCAGCAACTGGGGCGACCACCCGTGGAAACCGGTGTGCTCATGTCGGTCTGGGCGCTGGTGGTGGCTTTGATGGCGCCTGTCGCGGGCACCGTTTCCGACCGGTACCCGCCAGCGATTCTGGGCGGCGTGGGCTTGGGGGTGCTCAGTCTGGCCATGGTCGGACTGGGCAGCATCGGGCCGGATGCGCCGTTTGGCGGCATGGTCCTTTACATGGTCCTGTGCGGCATGGGTTTTGGCCTGTTCCAGTCGCCCAACCTGCGAGCCATCATGACCAGCGCACCGGCCCACCGCACCAGCGGTGCCAGTGGCATGGTGGCCCTGGCGCGCCTGACCGGCCAGGCCAGCGGCGCAGCGCTGGTGGCGCTGTGCTTCAACCTGTTCGGACCGCTCGGTGCTGGCCGTGCGGTCATGCTGGGTGCGGTGACGGCCGGCGTGGGCGCTGTGCTGAGCATCGCACGTCTGCGCGCCCGCTGAGGGGTTTCAGCGTTGGCTGAGTTGCCACAGCGCCATGCCACGCTGGGCTTTGCTGGTGTCAGAAGGCGTGAGGGTGAGTGCGCCGTCGGGCATTGCGCGCAGCGCATCGGCCAATGAGGTCAGGGCAGACTCCGGACCTTCCAGCAACTCCAGCTCGAGTTCCAGCAGTGGCTCGCTCAGGGGGGTGCCTGGCACATGGATGTGGCCCTGATCGAGTGCCGCCTCAATGCGCGCACCCGCCCAGGCGATCACCCAGCGCTGGCGCTCGAAGTCGGTGGCAAACAGCGGCTGTAGGACAGGACGCAGGGCCATCAGGACATCCGCCAGTGGCGCATCGTCCACCAGGGTGTCGAACTGCAATGCGCCCGGCGTGGTGGGCCCTTCCCATTCCTGCCGACGTGACAGACCGCCGGAACTGTTACCAGCCGTTTTCACGGTCAGCAGCCATTGCCCACCCGCAAGCCGCTCGCGCACGGCCATGCGGCGGGCTTTCAGTGCCAGATCGGGGGTGTCGAAATAGCGGTTGAGCAGGCGCTGTGACGCGGCGGGCGCCGCCAGCAGCGGGTGCTTGAGCAGACGCGGCCGGTCCTGCGCCTGCAGGCTGAGCTTGAGTTCGGTTTCCTGGGCCATGTCCGGGATGTTAAGTCCCGGGCAGGGGCGTCAGTTGTCGGAAAACACGCCGCCGTATTTCTGCCGCAGCTCGTTCTTCTGCACCTTGCCCGTGCCACCGACCGGCAGGGATTCCAGGAAGACCACGTCTTCGGGCACCCACCACTTGGCCACGCGGCTGGAGAGGAAGTCGAGGATCTCGGGTTTTTCGACGTTCAGCCCTGGCTTGCGCACGATGAAGAGCAGCGGCCGTTCGTCCCACTTGGGGTGCTTGACGCCGATCACCGCGGCCATGGCCACGGCGGGGTGACCAATGGCGGCGTTTTCCAGATCGATGGAGCTGATCCACTCGCCGCCGCTCTTGATCACGTCCTTGGTGCGGTCGCGGATGGTCATGACGCCGTCGGCATCGATCGTGGCGATGTCGCCGGTCGGAAACCAGCCGTCCACCAGCGCGGACTTGTCGGTCTTGAAGTAGCGCTCCACGATCCACTGGCCGCGCACCATGAGTTCGCCCTGCGAGGTGCCGTCGCGAGGCAGGGTGGCACCGTGTTCGTCGACCACCTTGATCTCGATGCCCGACACCACCTTGCCCTGGCGTGCCACAGTGGCGTGGCGCTCTTCGGCGCTGCGGGCCATGTCTTCGGGGCCCAGCTGGCTCATGGTGGCCACGGCGGTGGTCTCGGTCATGCCCCAGCCGTGGTGCACCGAGACGCCGTACACGTCGTTGAACTTGGCGATCAGCGCCTTGGGCATGGCGGTGCCACCCACGGCGGTGCGTTTCATGCTCGAAAACCGCAAGCCATTGGCCTCGACGTGCTGGATCAGGCCCATCCAGATGGTGGGTACGCCCGCGCTGAGGGTGACTTGTTCGCCTTCCATCAGCTCGTAGAGGCTGGGGCCATCGAGCCTGGGGCCGGGCAGCACCAGTTTGCTGCCCGCGATCATGGCGGCATACGGGATGCACCAGGCGTTGATGTGGAACATGGGCACCACGGGCAGCGCGGTTTCGCGCGCGCTCAGGTTGAGCACGTCGGGCATGCAGCCGGTGGTTGCATTGAGCACGATCGCGCGGTGCGAATACAGCACGCCCTTGGGGTTGCCGGTGGTGCCGCTGGTGTAGCAGAGCACGGCGCCGGTGCGCTCGTCAAATTCGGGCCAGACAAAGTGGTCGCTGTGCGGCCCGATCAGATCTTCGTAGTTCAGTACCTGCACGCCTTCGATCTGCGGCGTGTGGGCCGCGTCGCTCAGGCAGACCCAGGCCTTGACCTGCGGACAATGCGGAGCGATGCCCTGGATCAGGGGGGCAAAGGTGCTGTCGAACAGCACCACGCGGTCTTCGGCGTGGTTGAGGATGTAGATCAGTTGCTGCGGGTGCAGGCGCGGGTTGCAGGTGTGCATGATCAGGCCACTGCCCGAGACGCCGTAATACGCCTCCAGGTGCCGGTGGTTGTTCCAGGCGATCGAGGCCACGGCATGACCGGGTTCCAGTCCCAATGCCTGGAGGGCGTTGGCCAGCTGCCGGGCGCGGCGGGCGACCTCGGCATAGGTGCTGCGGTGCAGCGGACCGTGCGTCTCGCGTGAGACGACTTGCTGGCGGGTATGTTGCGCTGCCGCGTGTTCGAGCACGCCGGAAATCAGCAGCGGGCGGTCCATCATGAGGCCGGGTTGCAGGGGCATGGTCTTGTCTCCTGGTGGTGTTTTTTGGGGGCGTATCAGTCCAGGGCAGCGTACACCAGGTTGCGAAACAGCTGCCGGTAATGGTCGCGCTGGTTGGGTGCTTGTGTGAGCAGCAGGGCGTACAGGTCCTGTGCTGGATCCACAAAGAACGAGGTGCCGCCAATGCCGCTCCAGTGGTAGGTGCTCACCGAGCCGGGCACGGGCGATTCGCCGGCGGCGCGGCGCACCGCAAAGCCCAGGCCAAAGCCATGGCCCGGCGGCAACAGCGTGCCGTCGATCGGGATGTCGCCGAGGTGGTCGGCCGTCATGAAGGCCAGCGTGTGGCGGCTGAGCAGCCGGTGGCCGTTCAGTTCGCCACCGCTCAGCAGGCATTGCAGAAAGCGGGCGTAGTCCATCGCGGTGGACATCAGCCCGCCCCCGCCACTCTCCATGGCGGGCACTTCGCGCGGGTCGAACAGCTTCATGGGCACACCGCCGTCCGGGTCGTGACCGAAGGGTTCAACGATGCGCTGCTGCTGCGCGGGTGGCACGGCAAAGCCGGTGTCCACCATGCCCAGCGGTTCAAAAATTTCCTGCTGCAAAAATTGCCCCAGCGTCTGGCCGCTGACGACTTCCACCAGACGACCCAGCACATCGGTGGCGCGGCTGTAGGCCCAGCAGCTGCGCGGCTGGAACATCAAGGGGATGCCCGCCAGCGTGCGCGAAAAATCCTGGTTGTTGCGGTGGCGCGAGCCGATGCGCTCCTTGTCGTATTCGCGCTGCACCGGTGAATCGCCCAGAAATTCGTAGGTCAGCCCGGCCGTGTGCCGCAGCAAGTCCTGCACGGTGGGCGTTTGCCACGCGGGCACCAGCCCGGCCTTGCCCAGCACTGGCTGGCCGTCGTATTCGGGCAGCCAGCGGCTGACCGGATCGCTGATCAGCAACCGACCGCGCTCGACCAGCATCATCACCGCCACCGACACCAGCGGTTTGGTCATCGAATAGATGCGGAAGATGCTGTCGGTCCGCATGGGCGTGCCGGCGGCCGGGTCCTGCTGACCCACGGCCTCGAACAGGCCGATGCGGCCCTGGCGCGCGACCAGCACCACTGCGCCGGGAATGTGCTCACGGTCCACGCTGTCCTGCAGCACGTGCACCAACTGCTGTGTGCGCTGCGGGTTCAGGGCGATGTCGGTGGGGGCGGCGGTGTCCAGCGGGGTAGCCTGGGGCATGGTGTCTCCTCTTGTTCAGGGAGGGTTTTGTACACCAGGCTCCGGTGCGGTGGTATCACTTAAAGCAACCGCGCAAGGTACTTGCCCGTGTGACTGGCTGGATGCGCCGCGATCTGCTCCGGCGTGCCTTCGGCCACCACCGTGCCACCGCCCGCGCCGCCTTCGGGCCCCATGTCGATGAGCCAGTCGGCGGTCTTGATGACGTCCAGGTTGTGTTCGATGACGACGATGGTGTTGCCCGCGTCGCGCAGCTGATGCAGCACCTTGAGCAGCAAATCGATGTCGGCAAAGTGCAGGCCGGTGGTCGGTTCGTCCAGGATGTAGAGCGTGCGGCCGGTGTCCCGCTTGGAGAGTTCCTGCGCGAGTTTGACGCGCTGCGCCTCGCCACCCGAGAGCGTGGTGGCGCTCTGGCCCAGGCGGATGTAGGAGAGGCCCACGTCCAGCAAGGTCTGCAGCTTGCGGGCGATGCTGGGCACGGCGCTGAAGAAGGCGTAGGCCGCTTCCACCGTCATGTCGAGGATCTGCGCGATGTTCTGACCCTTGTACTGGATCTCCAGCGTCTCGCGGTTGTAGCGCATGCCGTGGCACACGTCGCAGGGCACGTACACATCGGGCAGGAAGTGCATTTCCACCTTGACCATGCCGTCGCCCTGGCAGGCTTCGCAGCGGCCGCCGCCCGACGATGCGCTCACGTTGAAACTGAAGCGTCCCGGACCGTAGCCGCGCTCGCGGGCCGCCGGCACTTCGGCCATGAGTTCGCGGATGTGGGTGAACAGGCCGGTGTAGGTGGCCGGGTTGCTGCGCGGGGTGCGGCCAATCGGGGACTGGTCGACGTTGATGACCTTGTCAAAGTGCTGCAGGCCTTCGATGGCTTCGTGTGGCGCCGGTTCATCGTGGGCGCGGTGGATGAGCTTGGCCGCCGCCGCGTACAGGGTGTCGTTCACCAGCGTGGATTTGCCCGAACCGGACACGCCGGTCACGCAGGTCAGCAGGCCGACGGGGAACTTCACGCTCACGTTTTTCAGGCTGTGGCCACTGGCCCCCACGACCTCGAGCCAGTCCTGGCCCGGCTTGTGGCGTTTCGGGATCGCGATCTGTTTGCGGCCCGACATGTACTGGCCGGTGACCGAGTCGGGCACGGCCATGATCTCGTCGCAAGTGCCTTGGGCCATCACGCGCCCGCCGTGCATGCCCGCGCCCGGGCCCATGTCGATGACATGGTCGGCGGTGCGGATCATGTCTTCGTCGTGTTCGACCACCAGCACGCTGTTGCCAATGTCGCGCAGGTGTTTGAGCGTGCCGATCAGGCGGTCGTTGTCGCGCTGGTGCAGGCCGATGCTGGGCTCATCGAGCACGTACATCACGCCCGTCAGACCCGAGCCGATCTGGCTGGCCAGGCGGATGCGCTGCGCCTCGCCGCCGCTCAGGGTGTCGGCGCTGCGGTCCAGGCTCAAATAATTGAGGCCCACGTCGTTGAGGAACTTCAGGCGCGAAGCGATCTCGCGCACCACCTTGTCGGCGATGTCGGCCTTGGCGCCCGAGAGCTGCAGGCTCTGGAAGTAGCTTTGCGCTTCGCCCAGCGTGACGTGGCTGATCTCGAAAATCGCACGCGCCTGCACGCCTTCGCCGATGCGCACATGGCGGGCGTCCCGCTTGAGGCGGGTGCCGTGGCAGTCGGTGCAAGGCTGGGTGCTGCGGTAGCGCGAGAGGTCTTCGCGCACCAGGGCCGAATCGGTCTCGCGGTAGCGCCGCGTCATGTTGGGGATGATCCCTTCGAACGGATGCTTCTTGCTGACCTTTTTGCCTTGTGAGGCACCCGACTCCATGATGTAACTGAACTTGATTTCCTCTTCGCCGGAGCCGTGCAGGATGACCTGTTGCACCTCGGGTGCAAGGTTCTCGAACGGCGCCTCGATGTCGAACTTGTAGTGCTTCGCCAGACTTTCGAGCATGCTGAAGTAAAAGCCGTTGCGCCGGTCCCAGCCTTTGATGGCGCCGCTGGCCAGGCTCAGGCTCGGAAAGGCCACCACCCGCTCGGGGTCAAAGAACTCCATGGTGCCGATGCCGTCGCAGCTGGGGCAGGCGCCCTGCGGCGAGTTGAAGGAGAACACCCGCGGCTCCAGCTCGGCGATCGAGTGGTTGCACACCGGGCAGGCAAAGCGGGCGTTGAACAGGTACTCCTTGCCGCTGTCCATCTCCACGGCGAGGGCGCGCTGCTCGGCCAGGTTCAAGGCCGCCTCAAAGCTCTCGGCCAGGCGCTGGCGCAGGGCGTCGCGGGCCTTGGTGTCGCCCTCGGACCGGACCTTGAGGCGGTCGATGACGACGTCGATGTTGTGCTTTTCGGTCTTCTTGAGTTCGGGCAGGTTTT
>Ga0255274_1000015_pt1 | contig 27693 bp, 27 predicted proteins | sample AtltaT_4_FD_183673 | JGI IMG/M metagenome (GOLD analysis project Ga0255274, IMG submission 183673) | Metatranscriptome of freshwater microbial communities from Altamaha River, Georgia, United States - Atl_Colum_RepB_8h (Metagenome... | ecosystem: Environmental > Aquatic > Freshwater > River... | reverse complement strand
TTCTGGTCGGGGTGAGAGGATTCGAACCTCCGGCCTCTACGTCCCGAACGTAGCGCTCTACCAGGCTAAGCTACACCCCGAGGTAGAACCCGAGATTGTAGCAAACCTGAAGAGACGTTCTCGCCTCCCTCAGTCCAGAGGTATTTCCCGTGCGATGTTGCTGCGCACCCAGCTGCTCAATCCCGATGCAATGTTGCTGGCAGTCCAGGCCTGAAAGTTGGGGTCTGCTGCGAGGCTGTCCATGCATTCGCCGTATGCCTTGAAGCTGGGAAACATGCATGAAACCACGAAGTTGCCGACTTCGCCTCCTGTCACAGACCAGAACGACGTTTCTGCACCGTGTTTTTTCCAGATAACGACAACGGTTTTGACATGGGCTCTGAACTTCGCCATGTCGACACCAGGATTGGCTTTGAACACATACTGAGCAACACAACGGGCCATGAAGGTCTCCAAGGGGTGGTGAGGAAACCATCGTGACTATTGTGGTTTTTGCTGAGACTGGGGTTTTCCCGCGTCGCGGCTGGATGCTCGGACAGGGTGGAGCACAGGGGTCTCTTCCTGTCTCTCGCGTTACATGCGTGGCGGATTTGAAGTTCTGTAATGCGCAACACCACAATCACGAGGAGACATCCATGCTGCGCAGAATCTTGATGAAGTCATTGGCTGCCCTGACGGCCTCACTTGCTTTGGGTGCGGCTGCCCAGAGCAATTACCCCAACCGGCCGATCACGCTGGTGGTGCCATGGGGGGCTGGTGGTGGAACCGATGCGACTGCCCGCATTGTGGGCACCTTGCTGGAGAAGGAACTCGGACAACCTGTCAACGTGGTCAACCGTACGGGTGGTAACGGTGTGGTTGGGCATTCGGCGATCGCCACCGCTGCGCCAGATGGTTACACGTTGGGCATGATCACGGTCGAAATCAGCATGATGCACTGGGCTGGCCTGACCCAGCTGAGCCCGAAGGACTACACCCCGCTGGCGCTGATGAACATTGATCCGGCAGGTGTGACAGTGCGCGCCGATGCACCGTACAAGAACCTGGACGACCTGATCAAGGCGGTGCGCGCCAATCCGGGCAAATTCAAGGCATCGGGTACTGGGCAGGGCGGCATCTGGCACCTGGCGCTGGCGGGCATGCTCAGCGACCTGAAGATCGACACCAACGCGGTGCCTTGGGTGCCGTCCAACGGTGCGGCGCCGGCCATGAACGATCTGGCCGCCGGCGGTATTGAAATGGTCACATGCTCCTTGCCTGAAGCGCGTGCCCTGATCGATGCGGGCAAGGCACGCCCGCTGGCCATCATGGCCAGCCAGCCTGCAGCGTTGTACCCCAACGTACCCACCCTCAAGGCGGCGACCGGCAGCGACTGGGCCATCGGTGCATGGCGCGGTCTGGCCGGACCCAAGGGCCTGCCTGCCGACGTGCAGGCCAAGCTGGGGGCAGCGTTCAAAAAGATCTACGACAGCAAGGAATACAAGGATTTCATGGCTGGTCGGGGTTTCGGCGTGATCTATGCCGACGCCAAAGGCTTTGAAGAATTCATGGCCAAGGGCGACGCGGACATGGGCCGCGTCATGAAGTCGCTGGGTTTGGCCAAGTAAGCTGCCAACCACTTTTTGTGCATGACCCGAGACCCCTGCAATGGGGTCTCTTTCCTTGCGGCGGGCTTTCATGAAGTTCAATGATGCGATCACCGGCGTGCTGCTGCTCCTTCTGGCGCTGGCGGTGCTGGTCAATGTTTCCAGCTTCCCAGACATTCCCGGACAGAACATCGGTCCGGCGGCTTTCCCGGGTGTGCTGGCGGTGCTGCTGGCCGGGTGCGGGCTGTTGCTGATCTGGCAGGGTTTGCGCAGTGCGCAGCGTCAGTCCTGGATTGAGCTGGGTGCATGGACGCGTTCACGCCTGCATGTGCGCAATTTTTTGATCACCATCGGCTGCCTGGTGTTCTACACCGTGGCCTCCGACGAGCTGGGTTTTCTGATCACCGGCTTTGCCATCTTGTGCGCCATGTTCTGGGCGCTTGACGTGCGTGCCCGCCTGATCGTGCCAGTGGCTCTGGTGGTCACCCTGGTGGTCCACCTGGTGTTTTACAAGGGCCTGCGGGTGCCCTTGCCCTGGGGCATCTTGCTGCCCCTGCAATGGTGAAGGAGCGCCCATGACAGCCGATGTTTTCTTGCAGGCACTGGGACTGGTTCTGGACCCGTATGTGCTGGTGGTGATTTTCTTTTCCGCACTGTTTGGCCTGTTTGTGGGGTGCATCCCCGGGCTGACGGCCACCATGGCCACGGCCTTGCTGGTGCCGTTGACGTTTTTCATGCCGCCGGTGCCAGCCGTGGCCGCCATCGTGACGGCCACGGCCATGGCCATATTTTCGGGTGACATCCCGGGGGCGCTGCTGCGCATCCCCGGCACGCCCGCCTCGGCGGCCTACACCGACGAGTCCTACCGCATGACGCTCAAGGGTCAGGCTGAGATGGCGCTGGGCGCAGGTCTGGTGTTTTCGGCACTGGGAGGATTGTTCGGCACGGTGGTGATGATCTTGTTTGCCCCCCGCCTGGCCGAGGTGGCCCTGAAGTTTTCTTCCTTTGAATATTTCTGGCTGGTGGTGCTGGGCATGGCCGGCGCCGTGTTCATTGGCAACGCCAGCCCGCTCAAGGCGGGCGTTTCCTTGCTGCTGGGCCTGCTGGTGGCCTGTATCGGCCTGGAAAACCCGGCAGCCCAGTTGCGATTCACCATGGGCTTGCCCCAGCTGATGAGCGGGGTGGAACTGATTCCCATGATGGTGGGCATGTTCGCCATTTCCGAGTTGCTGCGTTATGTCACCAGCCTGGACCCTCCTTCGGTGATTGCAGTTGACCGGATCGGCAACATCTTCAAAGGCATGTGGGCGCTGGTCCGGAAATACCCCTGGTCGCTGGCGCGCGGCAGTGCGCTGGGGACCGTGATTGGGGTTCAGCCCGGTGCCGGCGCGGACATGGCCGCCTGGATGAGCTACGCGACCAGCAAGAAGTTCTCCAAGGAGCCCGAGAAATTCGGCACGGGCCATGTGGAAGGTCTCGTGGAGTCCGGTGCTGCCAACAATTCCGCACTGGCAGGCGCCTGGATCCCTGCCATCGTGTTCGGCATCCCAGGCGACTCGATCACCGCCATTGCCATCGGGGTGCTCTACCTCAAGAACATGAACCCCGGGCCGACGATTTTCATCAACAACCCGGAAAACATCTACGCCATATTTCTGGTCTTCATCCTGGCCAACCTGCTGATGATTCCATTGGGCTGGATGACCGTGAAAATCGCCACCCGGATTCTGCGCGTGGCGCGCAACCTGCTGATGCCCGCCATTCTGCTTTTCTGCATTGTTGGGTCGTTTGCCATCAACAACTCGGTCTGGGGCGTGGTCCTGATCCTGTTTTTCGGTCTGGCCGCCTTCTTGCTGGAGGAAAACGGTTTTCCTGTTGCACCCGCGATTCTGGGCGTGGTGCTCGGCAAGATGATGGAGGAGAACTTTGTCACCTCCATGATCAAGTCCGATGGTGATCCGCTGGTGTTCTTCACCCGCCCCATCGCCATGTGGCTGGCCATTGCCACGTTCGTGATTCTGCTCTGGCCGTTGCTGGCTTGGTTGGTGCAGCGGCTGCGCCCTCGCAGGGCCTGAGGTTGGTCACCGCCTTGCTTCAAGGCTTTCTGGACCGATTGGCGAATTGACAGATGGATGATAAATAAATATATTTCTGAGAAATTTGAGAAAAACGCTTCTTTGCTCCGTCTGCCGCCACATCGAGCCTTCTTGATGTAGACCTTGTCCAGCTTGCGGAGGGTTGGGGTGTTGTTGTGGGTGGCCGAACGCCACGGTTCAGAGAAGTGGGGATGATGGATGACCAGAATCTTGCTGGTTGAAGACGAAGATTTGCTGCGCGCAGGCGTTCAGGAAATCCTGCAACACAACGGATACACGGTCGTCGAGGCGTCCAACGGTGAGCAAGCCCTCGAACTCATGGCCGCATCGCCTGTTGCACTGGTGATCACGGATTTGGTCATGCCCAAGATGAGCGGCATCGATTTCATCCAGCGCGCCATGCAGCAATTTCCCGGTCTGCCTGTGATTGTGGCCTCGGGAAGCCCCAATGCCGTGATGAAACGCATGGGGATCGATTCCATACATGTGCCAGGTGCAGCTGCCAGCATCATGAAACCTTTCAGAGCCGTTGATCTTCTGGCGCTGGTGCAGAGCGTATTGTCGGAGACCGGCCGATGACACAGTCCCCATCCTTGATGGCGTCGCTGGATCTTCAGGATGTGACGCATCAGCTGGTGCAGCAGTTCATCGCCGAGCTTCAGGACATGCTCGATGGTCTGATTGCCGGGGATCTTTCTGCCCAGCAGTCCAATGTCCTGAACAAGATCGTGGGGTTTTTTGACACGGAGATGAAGCGGCACCATCTGGAAGAAGAAGCCCACATTTTTCCGGTGTTGCTCTCGAAAAATGATCCGGTCCTGCGTGAGAAAGTCAGCATGCTCAAGGCGGACCACGATGAATTGCGCAGTCGATGGCGGGACCTCAGGGCGGCGATTGAGCAGATGGCGACCTTGCCCGAGGGCGACGGGCACAATTTGCGCCAGTGTTTTGATCGCTACAGCGAGTGCTTTGCCAAGCACCTGTTGCTTGAAGAGTCCGTACAGTTTTCTGCCGAAGCGAAACAGCTGTTCAAGAGCTGGGATGCCTGAGCCGCGGCGTTTCTGACCCGGGCAGCTCGGATGCTGCCGGCGATTGTGGTGCTCAGGCGCGGCGTGCCAGCAGCTGCGAGGCCAGTGTCACCATCGCATCGCGGTGACTGTTGGCGGGCAGCTGCAGCGCTGCATCGATGGCGCGCTGCGCCTCTGCTGCCGCGGCTTTTCTTGTCGCGTCCAGGGCGCCAGTCTGTCGCACGATGCCGACGATATCGGCGAGTTGGTCCACGCTGCCGGTTTCGATCGCCGATCGCACGGTTGCCGCCTGCTGGGGTGTGCCACGCTGCATGGCCAGGATCAGCGGCAGGGTCGCCTTGCCCTCGCGCAGGTCGTCGCCCAGGTTCTTGCCCATTTCGGCGGCATTGCCATCGTAGTCGAGCACGTCATCGATCACCTGAAAAGCTGTGCCCAGCGCCTGCCCGTAGGTGGCGCAGGCCTCTTCGGTGACCGCGCTCTGGCCAGCCAGGATGGCGCCGAGCCGGGCGCTGGCCTCGAAAAGTTTGGCCGTCTTGGAGCGGATCACTCGCAGATAACCCTCTTCATCGAGCGAGGCGTCGTGCATGTTCATCAGCTGCAGCACTTCGCCCTCAGCGATCACATTGGTGGCGTCGGCCAGCACCTGCATGACGCGCATGCTGCCAGCATCCACCATCATCTGGAAAGCGCGCGAATACAGAAAGTCGCCCACCAGCACGCTGGCTGGGTTGCCGAAACTCTCGTTGGCGGTGGGGCGGCCACGGCGCAAGGTGGATTCGTCCACCACATCGTCGTGCAGCAGGGTGGCGGTGTGGATCAACTCCACCACCGCAGCCAAGTTATGGCGTTGGGCACCGGTGTAGCCCAGGGCTCCGCAAGTCAGCAGCAGCAGCACCGGCCGCAGGCGCTTGCCACCGGCGGAGATGATGTAACGGGCCACCTCGCCCACCAGCGGAACGCCCGAGTCCAGGCGCTCGGCAATCACACGGTCCACTTCGGCCATGTCTTGCGCGACCAGGGCCAGTACGGTAGCGGTGGAGTTTTCGGGGGCTGACAAATCAGGAATTCCGGCAAAAAGCCCGTTCAGGCAAGGAAGGTGTGTCGAGGCACGCGCAACGGGCCATTATAGGAGGGGGCCGGCAGCCCGGAGTGCTGTACGGGACCGCGCCAACCCCCGGAATGACAGACCGGGGCTACCGTGCTAGAATTCGCAGTTCCTTGGGATTCGCCCAGGGAAACTTCCATCCAAGAGGTCATATATGTACGCGGTCATAAAAACCGGTGGCAAGCAGTATCGCGTTGCTTCCGGCGAGAAAATCAAAGTAGAACAGATTGCTGCGGACGTTGGCCAGGAAATCGTGATCGACCAGGTTCTGGCTGTCGGCAACGGCGCTGAAATCAAGGTGGGCACGCCCCTGGTGTCCGGCGCAACTGTCAAAGCCACCGTTGTGGCGCACGGCAAGCACGACAAAGTGCGCATTTTCAAAATGCGCCGTCGCAAGCACTACCAGAAGCGTCAGGGTCATCGTCAGCAATACACCGAACTGCAAATCGGTGCGATCGCTGCCTAAGGAGAACAGGTCATGGCACAGAAAAAAGGCGGCGGCTCTACGCGAAACGGGCGTGATTCCAAGCCCAAGATGCTGGGTGTGAAGGCCTTCGGCGGTCAGCTGATCAGCGCCGGCTCCATCATCGTGCGCCAGCGTGGTACCAAGTTCCATGCCGGCACCAACGTGGGCGTGGGCAAGGACCACACCCTGTTTGCCCTGGTTGACGGCCATGTGTCGTTTGCCGTCAAAGGCGAGCTGAGCAAGCACACCGTGAACGTGACCCCGGCCACTTAAAGCCAGGCTCCGTTTTCAGCGAAGCAGCCCCGCCCGTCGGGGCTTTTCGCTTTCTGGTCTTCGGTGAGCCAGGCCTGCCCGGTCCAATCACCCTCAGATAAACTGGATCCCTCATGAAGTTCGTAGACGAAGCCTTTATCGACATCGCCGCAGGTGACGGCGGGAACGGCTGCGTCTCGTTCCGCCATGAAAAGTACAAGGAATTCGGCGGCCCTGACGGTGGCGACGGTGGTCGCGGTGGCCATGTGTTTGCCATCGCCGACCCCAGCCTCAACACCCTGGTGGACTACCGCTATTCGCGCCGCCACGAAGCCAAGCGCGGTCAGCACGGCATGGGCTCGGACATGTTCGGTGCCATGGGCGATGACATCACGCTCAAGATGCCGGTGGGCACCATCATTTCCGATGCGGAAACCGGCGAAGTGCTCTATGAGCTGCTGCAGGCCGGCGAAAAGCTGATGATCGCCAAGGGCGGCGACGGCGGCTATGGCAACCTGCGCTTCAAGAGCGCCATCAACCGCGCTCCGCGCCAGAAGACCCCGGGCCATCCCGGCGAGCGCAAGAGCCTCAAGCTCGAACTCAAGGTGCTGGCCGATGTCGGCCTGCTGGGCATGCCCAACGCCGGCAAGTCCACCTTCATTGCTGCGGTTTCCAATGCACGTCCCAAGATTGCCGACTATCCCTTCACCACATTGCACCCCAATCTGGGCGTGGTACGTGTGGGGCCCGAGCAAAGCTTTGTGATTGCCGATGTGCCGGGTCTGATCGAAGGCGCCTCGGAGGGCGCCGGCCTGGGTCACCAGTTCCTGCGCCACTTGCAGCGCACCCGGTTGTTGCTGCACATCGTGGACATTGCCCCCTTCGACGAGGGTGTCGACCCGGTGGCGCAAGCCAAGGCGATTGTGGCCGAGCTCAAGAAATACGACCCCGGTCTGCATGCCAAGCCACGCTGGCTGGTGCTCAACAAGCTGGACATGGTCCCGGCCGAGGAGCGCGAGGCCCGTGTCAAGGACTTCGTCAAACGCATGCGCTACAAAGGCCCGGTCTATGAAATCTCGGCCTTGACGCGTGAAGGTTGTGAAGCGCTGATCCGCGACATTTACAAGCATGTCCATGAGCGGCATGTCGAGGAGCAGGGGACCGTCGAGGTCGACCCCCGTTTTGCCGAACCCCAATGACACGCGCCATCCTGCAGGCCATGGCGCACGACAAGATGACTGCATCCATTTCTGAAGTGTTGCGCGATGCCCGCCGCATCGTCGTCAAGGTGGGCTCCAGCCTGGTGACCAACGAAGGTAAAGGTCTGGACGAAGGGGCCATTGGCGAGTGGTGTCGACAGATGGCGCAGCTGGCCAATGCCGGCAAGGAGGTCATCATGGTCTCCAGCGGCGCCATTGCAGAAGGCATGAAACGCCTGGGCTGGGTCACCCGCCCCAGCGAGGTGCCGGCCCTGCAGGCCGCTGCGGCCGTGGGTCAGATGGGGCTGGCGCAGATCTACGAGACCCAGCTGCGTGCCAACGGCATGGGCAGCGCGCAGGTGCTGCTCACCCACGCCGATCTGGCCGACCGCGAGCGCTACCTCAATGCCCGCTCCACCTTGCTGACCCTGCTGCAGCACCGCGTGCTGCCGGTCATCAACGAAAACGACACGGTGGTCAACGACGAGATCAAGTTCGGTGACAACGACACGCTCGGTGCGCTGGTGGCCAACCTGGTGGAGGCCGATCTGCTGGTGATCCTGACGGATCAGAAGGGCCTGTACACCGCCGATCCGCGCAAGGACCCGGCGGCGACCTTTGTGCACGAAGCGCGTGCCGGCGACCCGGCGCTCGAAGCCATGGCCGGCGGTGCCGGCTCCAGCATTGGCAAGGGCGGTATGTTGACCAAAATCCTCGCGGCCAAACGCGCTGCAGGTTCCGGGGCTTCCACCATCATTGCCTGGGGCCGTGCCCCCGATGCACTGCTGCGCGTGGCCAGTGGAGAAAACATTGGCACCCTGCTGGTGGCGCAGACCGCCAAACAGCAGGCCCGCAAGCAGTGGATGGCCGACCATCTGCAGCTGCGGGGCTCGGTCACGGTCGATGCCGGCGCCGCGCACAAGCTTTCCAGCGAGGGCAAGAGCCTGCTGCCGATCGGCATGACAGCGGTGGAGGGTGATTTTTCACGCGGCGACGTGATCGCCATCCGCGATGCCCAGGGCGCCGAGATCGCGCGCGGCCTGGCCAACTACGCTGCCGCGGAAGCACGCCTGCTGTGCCGCAAGCCCTCGCACGAGTTCGAGGCCTTGCTGGGCTACACCGCCGAGCCCGAGATGGTGCACCGCGACAACCTGATCCTCAGCCGCTGAAGTCCAGAGACAAGGAAGCCCGCAACACCGTCCGGTGCGCGGGCTTTGTTTTGGCATGGTGTCAACCTTGCGGGTTGGGGTCGAAGCTGGCGCCCGGGGGCAGTTCCAGATGCGCAGGGCGGTTCAGCACCGGGGGCGCCTGCTCGCCCTCGGAGCGGGGGGCGCGGGCACCGCCGCGCAGGTAACGGTTGTGCCGGTCGTTGCGCGGCAAAAAGCGCACCAGCTCGGTCAGCGCCATTTCGTAGACGCCGCGCTTGAACTCGATCACCAGGTCCAGCGGAACCCAGTAATCGTTCCAGCGCCAGGCGTCGAATTCCGGATGGTCGGTGGCGCGCAGGTTCAAATGGTGGTCGCCCACGACCATCTGCAGCAGGTACCAGATCTGTTTCTGGCCTTTGTAGAAGCCGCGTGCGTCGCGGCGGATGTAGCGGTCCGGCACCTCGTAGCGCAACCAGTCGCGGGTGCGGGCCACGATGCGCACATGCTCCGGATGGAGGCCCACTTCTTCGTGCAGCTCGCGGAACATGGCCTGCTCGGGACTTTCGCCCCGGTCAATGCCGCCCTGCGGAAACTGCCAGCTGTGGGTGCGGATGCGCTTGCCCCAGAACACCTGGTTTTTCTGGTTGAGCAGAATGATGCCGACGTTGGGCCTGAAGCCTTCCCGATCCAGCATAATCAACCCCAAATTTTCAAATTGCGTTCATTATGCACGGCCACCGCGCCTGCGGCCAAGCGAACGCGCCTATACCGTACGCCAAACCCCATGAAAGCCTCCCGATTCCTCATCTCCACCCTCAAGGAAGCCCCCGCTGACGCCGAAATTGTGAGCCACAAGCTCATGACCCGTGCCGGCATGATCAAGAAGCTGGGCGCCGGTGTTTACAACTACATGCCCATGGGCCTGCGGGTGATCCGCAAGGTCGAGGCCATCGTGCGCGAAGAGATGGACCGTGCCGGCGCCATCGAGATGACCATGCCCGTCATCCAGCCGGCCGAGCTTTGGCAGGAGACCGGTCGCTTCGACAAGATGGGCCCCGAGCTGCTCAGGATCAAGGACCGTCACGGGCGCGATTTCATTGTGCAGCCCACCAGCGAAGAAGTGGTGACGGACGTGGCGCGTCAGGAGCTGCGCAGCTACAAGCAGCTGCCCAAGAATTTCTACCAGATCCAGACCAAGTTCCGCGACGAGCGCCGTCCACGCTTTGGCCTCATGCGCGGGCGTGAATTCATCATGAAGGACGCCTACAGCTTCGACAAGGACCAGGCCAGCGCCAAAGCCAGCTACCAGGTCATGGCGGACGCCTACCGCAAGATTTTTGACCGCTTTGGCCTGCGTTACCGCGCCGTGGCGGCCGACAGTGGCGCCATCGGGGGTGACCTGTCCGAAGAGTTCCAGGTGATCGCCGCCACCGGCGAAGACGCCATCGTCTACTGCCCGAACAGCGACTACGCCGCCAACATCGAAAAGGCCGAGGCCCTGGCCCCCACCGGTCCGCGTGGCGCTGCCACCCAGGCCCTGAGCAAAACGCCCACCCCCGGCAAGAGCACCTGCGAAGACGTGGCGGCCTTGCTCAATGTGCCGCTGTCCACCACCGTCAAGTCGCTGGTGCTGGCCACCGACGAGCTGAGCGAAGACGGATCGGTGAAGAAATCCACCGTCTGGCTGCTGCTGGTGCGCGGCGACCACGATATGAACGAAGTCAAGGTCGGCAAGCTGCCGGGCATGGAAGGCGGTTTCCGCTTTGCGACGCTGGCCGAGATCGAAGACCACTTTGGCTGCAAGCCCGGTTACCTGGGCCCGGTCAGCCTGAAAAAGCCCCTCAAGGTCGTGGCCGACCGCGATGTGGCCCTGATGGCCGACTGGATCTGCGGCGCCAACGAGGTCGACTTCCACATGACCGGCGTGAACTGGGGCCGCGACCTGCCAGAGCCCGATCTGGTGGCCGACATCCGCAATGTGGTGGCGGGTGACAAGTCGCCCGACGGCAAGGGCGAGCTGGCCATCGAGCGCGGCATCGAAATCGGCCATGTGTTCTACCTGGGCACCAAGTATTCCAAAGCCATGAATGCCACCTTCCTTGGCGAAGACGGCAAACCGCAGTTCATGGAAATGGGCTGCTATGGTATTGGCATCACGCGCCTGCCGGCTGCTGCCATCGAGCAGAACCACGACGAGCGCGGCATCATCTGGCCCGACGCGATCGCGCCCTTCACCGTGGTGGTGTGCCCGATCGGCATGGACCGCAGCGAAGCCGTCAAGACCGAGGCCGAGCGCATCTACCAGGCGCTGCTGGCCGCCGGTGTGGACGTGATCTTGGACGACCGTGGCGAGCGTCCAGGCGCCATGTTCGCCGACTGGGAACTGATCGGCGTGCCGCACCGCGTCACGATCGGCGACAAAGGCCTCAAGGACGGCGTGGTCGAGTACCAGCACCGCCGCGATGCCGAGGCCAGCAAGGTGGCCACTGCCGATGTGGTGGCCCATGTGCGGGGGCGCCTGAGCGTCTGATTCCCATGCCCAGCCGGCGCCAGCTTCTTGGTCTGTTGACCCTGATGCCGGTCTTGGCCCATGCCGGGCGCCAGGTGGAGGAGCCGCTGGGCGATGCGGTCCGCACTGCCTTGAGCGCGGCCGTTGCGGGTGCCGCCCCACCCGAACCCGTACTCTCCAACGCCCAGCACCGCCGTGACTACGAGCGCTGGTTGCAGCACGCCGGCCAGCGTCTTGGGCGCTACAAGTCCAACCCAGTCGAGCGGCAGGAATTCCTGCAAACCCTCTGGTACGAGGCCCGCCGTGCCGGGCTGTCCCTGTCGCTGGTGCTGGGGTTGGTGCAGGTGGAAAGCGCGTTCCGCAAGTTCGCGGTGTCCAGCGCGGGCGCGCGCGGTTACATGCAAGTCATGCCCTTCTGGAGCCGCCTGATTGGCGACGGCAACGAAAGCCTTTTGTTCCAGATGCAGACCAATCTGCGCTTTGGCTGCGTGATACTGCGCCATTACCTGGATACGGAGCGCGGTGACCTGTTCATGGCGCTGGGCCGCTACAACGGCTCACGCGGACAGCTGGCGTATCCGCAGGCGGTGCTGGCCGCGCAGCGCCAGTGGCTGCACGAAGTCGATTGAGCAGAAAGGTTGCCTGGGAGTGGGGCGAATTCACAGCCAGAAACAACAAAGCCACCCGCAGGTGGCTCATCGCAGGGCAGGAGAAGATCAAGGCTTGCCCGCAATCACCTGCTGCAGCTCGCCCGACTCGTACATGTCCATCATGATGTCCGAGCCACCGATGAACTCGCCCTTGATGTAGAGCTGCGGGATCGTCGGCCAGTTGCTGTATTCCTTGATCCCCTGGCGGATTTCGGGGTCGTCGAGCACATTGACGGTCTTCAAGCCTTTGGTGTCCACACCGCAGGCCTTGAGGATCTGCACGGCACGGCCGGAAAATCCGCACATGGGGAAGCTGGCGCTGCCTTTCATGAACAGCACGATGTCGTTGCCTTTGACGAGTTCGTCGATGCGTTGCTGGGTATCGCTCACGGGGCGCTCCTCTTTCAATTCAATGGCTGGATTATCCCTTGTCCTGCAAAACCCCTTGGCTTTGGAGGTGGAGCAGGGGGCAGCCTGTGCGGAGGCTGGTGCATGGGGGCATGCCGGACTCTTCATGATGCGCCAAAGCGACCGGTATGCCCCCATGCACCAGCGAGGGTGTTCAGGCTTTCTGCGCGCCGGTGCAGCGTTCTATGCCGGCCAGATCCTGGCGGGACTGGACGTTCTTCCAGCCAGCCTGCGTGAAAAGAGCGCGCGCGGCTTCGGCCTGGTCCCAGCCATGCTCCAGCAGCAGCCAGCCGCCGGGGTTCAGATGAGGGGGGGCTTGCTCGATGATGGTCCGGATGTCGTCGAGGCCATCGGCACCGCTGGCCAGGGCCTGCCGCGGCTCGTGCGCCAATGCCGCCAGGTGCGGGTCGTCGGCACGGATGTAGGGCGGGTTCGAGACGATCAGGTCGAAGGTGCCCTCAACGTTGCGCAGCCAGTGGCTGTGGATGAAACGCACTGGCAGTTGCAGGCGCTGCGCGTTGGTCTGGGCCACGGTCAGCGCTTCGGGGCTGGCGTCCACGGCGCTCACGCGGGCCTGCGGGCGCTGGTGCTGCAGGGCCAGGGCGATGGCGCCGCTGCCGGTGCCCAGGTCGATGGCTTCGCACGGGGCCTGTTGCGGCATGTGCTCCAGCGCCCATTCCACCAGGGTTTCGGTGTCCGGACGCGGGTCGAGCACACGGGCATCGACCTGCAGTGGCAGGCCGAAGAATTCCTTGGTACCGGTGATGTAGGCCAGGGGTTCACCTGTCGCACGGCGCTGCAGCAGCGGCTCCAGGCGTGCCAGCGTATCGGCGTCGAGTTCGTCCCTGTCGTGCGCCAGCAGCCAGGCCCGGTCGTGCGGTTCGCGGCCCAGGGCCAGCAGGTGCAGCAGCTGGGCGTCGATGCGGTCCAGGCCCAGGGTCTGGGCGCGATGCAGGCTGTCCGCGAGCCTCATTCGGCACCGCCGATTTCCAGTTCGGCCAGCTGCTCTGCCTGCCGTTCGGCCTGCAGGGCAGCGATCACGTCATGCAGCTCGCCTTCCATGATGAAGGGCAGCTTGTAGAGTGTGAGGTTGATACGGTGGTCCGTCAGCCGGCCCTGAGGGTAGTTGTAGGTGCGGATGCGGTCGCTGCGGTCGCCGCTGCCGATCAGGCCCTTGCGCAGAGCAGCGTCCTTGGCGGCGCGTTCGCTGCGTTCCTTTTCTTCGATGCGGGCGGCCAGCACTTGCAAGGCCTTGGCCTTGTTGCGGTGCTGGCTGCGGTCGTCCTGGCATTCGGCCACGATGCCGGTCGGGATGTGCGTGATGCGCACCGCCGAGTCGGTCTTGTTGATGTGCTGGCCACCCGCGCCGCTGGCGCGGAAGGTGTCGATGCGCAGGTCGGCCGGGTTGATCTGCACCGCCTGCGCTTCGTCGGGCTCGGCCAGCACGGCCACGGTGCAGGCACTGGTGTGGATGCGGCCTTGCGTTTCGGTAGCGGGTACGCGCTGCACGCGGTGGCCGCCCGACTCAAACCGCAAGCGGCCGAACACGCCATCGCCCTCGATGCGCACCACCACCTCCTTGTAGCCGCCGAGCTCGCTGGGCGATTCGGACAACAGCTCGACCTTCCAGCCCTGGTTCTGGGCGTAGCGGGTGTACATGCGCAGCAGGTCGCCGGCGAACAGGGCCGACTCGTCGCCACCGGTGCCGGCGCGGATTTCGAGGTAGGCGTTGCGCGCGTCCTGCGGGTCTTTGGTCAGCAGCAGGCGCTGCAGCTCGGTTTCGAGCGTGGTGATTTCGGTTTCGGCTGTGGTGATTTCCTCGCCGGCCAGCGCGTGCATCTCGTCGGTCTCCGGCAGCTCGGCCTGCATTTCGCGGGCGGCCTGCAGGTCGGCCAGGCGCTGTCGGTAACGGGCGTAGCGTTGGGCCACGGCGGCCACCTCGGCATGTTCGCGCGAGAGCTTCATGAACTGCACCATGTCGGCCATGATGTCTTCGCGTGAGAGCAGGAAATCCAGCTCGTTCAGGCGTTCAGCGTAGCGGTCGAGTTGCTGGAGGAGGAAGGGTTTCAAATGGGCGACCTCGGAAAACGGAACAGACGCCTCGGGTGGGCGTGGACAGACTGGGCCGGGCAGCCCATCGAGGATCGCTAACGTTCCTTGCGCAGGAACAGGCGCTGCACCGCCTGCATGGTCTGCTCGCGGTGCTCGGGGTCGGCGCTGCGCAGCTCGGCCAGGGCACCATGCAGCATTTTCTGGGTCAGGCCGCGCGAGAGGAATTCCAGCACGGCCTCGGGTGATTCGCCCTTGGCCAGCAGCTTGTGGGCGCGGGCCAGTTCGGCTTCGCGCCAGGTGTCGGCCTGTTGCTGCAGCTGCTGGATCAGGGGCACGGTGCCACGCTGGCCCAGCCAGTGGTTGAAGCTTTGCACCCCGGCATCGATGATGACTTCGGCCTCGGCCACAGCGGCCTGGCGCTGGGCCTGGCCGGTCTGCACCACCGTGGCCAGGTCGTCCACGGTGTAGAGGTAGACGTCTTCGAGCGACTTGACTTCGGGCTCAATGTCGCGCGGCACGGCCAGGTCCACCATGAACATCGGGCTGTGCTTGCGTTTTTTCAGGGCGCGCTCGACCGCGCCCAGGCCGATCAGGGGCAGCGTGCTGGCGGTGCAGCTGATGACGGCGTCGAATTCGTGCAGGCGGTCGGGCAGGTCGGCCAGGCGAAGGGTTTCGGCACCGAAGCGGCTGGCCAGGCTTTCGCCGCGCTCCAGGGTGCGGTTGGCGATGGCCATGGCCCGGGGCTGGCGGGCGGCAAAGTGGGTGGCCACCAGTTCGATCATTTCGCCGGCGCCGACAAACAGCACGCGGATGGCCTTGAGGTCTTCGAACAGCTGGCTCGCCAGGCGCACCGAGGCGGCCGCCATGCTGATGGAGTGCGCGCCGATTTCGGTGGCGGTGCGCACTTCCTTGGCCACCGCAAAACTGCGCTGGAACAGCTGGTTGAGCGTGGTGCCCAGGGCGCCAGCCTCTTCTGCGGCGCGCACCGCGTCCTTGAGCTGGCCCAGGATCTGCGCTTCGCCCAGCACCATTGAATCGAGCCCGCTGGCCACGCGGAAGGCATGGCGGGCGGCCTCGTCGCCTTCGAGCAGGTAGGTGTGGCTTTGCAATTCCTGCGCGCTGACGCCGCCGGTGCGGGCCAGCCAGTGCAGGGTATCGTGCGGTGTGGCCTGGTTGGCCGCGCAGTAGATTTCGGTGCGGTTGCAGGTTGACAGGATGGCCGCCTCGGGGGGCTCTGCGCTCTTGGTGGCCAGGTCCTGCCGTAAGCGGTGCAAGGTGGGGGCCAGCTGGTCCACGGCGAACGCAAACCGACCGCGCAAATCCAGCGGCGCGGTCGTGTGGTTCAAACCCAGGGTCCAGACTGCCATGCACCGATTATAAAAACCGCCGCGCGCCCTGTGCCCGGTCCTGTGCTGTGTATCCACCCGGACGGGCTTGCCCCGTCCTTCGGGGCACAATCGGCAACCTACGCCATGCACCCATGACTTTCGCGCAAGCCGTCTTTCACCTCTTCAATTTCCTGCTGCCAGCGCTGGCCATGGCGCTGCTCATGCCCCTGGCTGGCCGCTGGGTGATGGGCCGGGGCCCCCTGGGCTGGCCCTGGCGTGTGCTGTGGCATGTCCTGGCGGGCACGGCGGTGCTGGTCACGGGTCTGCTGTGGCAGGGCCAGGATGGCCGCATCAGCACCTACGTCGCGCTGGTGCTGGCGGCCGGTAGCCTCGAATGGGCGCTGCACCGGGGCTGGCGCCGCGGATGAAGCGGCGCATGCACCCTGACCCCACGGCGGGCGCGTGATTGCTGCACTGCGGTAACATTCACCCTCAGCCCGAGCGGGCCCCTTTTCGGGCCATCCCTATGAATGCACCGACCACCCTCCAGCACCTGATGCAGGCCGAGTCCGACTCGCCCCGTCTGCGTGAGATCCCGTACAACTACACCAGCTTTTCGGACCGCGAAATCGTCATCCGCCTCCTGGGCGACAAGGCCTGGGACTTGCTCAACCAGCTGCGCCAGGAGCGCCGCACCGGCCGCTCGGCCCGCATGCTCTACGAAGTGCTGGGCGACATTTGGGTGGTCGAGCGCAACCCTTACCTGCAGGACGACCTGCTCAACAACCCGGCGCGCCGCAAGCTGCTGGTCGAAGCCCTGCAGCACCGCCTGGGCGAGGTGCAAAAGCGCCGCACCCCGGACGTGGATGCTGCCCGCGATGTGCTGGTCGGGCAATTGCTGGACCTGGCGCGCGGCGCGGTGCAGCAGTTCGGTGAGCGTTTTGGACGCATGACCGATCTGCGGCGCAAGGTCCAGCGCGTGCTGGGCCGCCTGACGGCCAAAGACAACATCAAGTTCGACGGCCTCTCGCGCGTGAGCCATGTGACCGACGCCACCGACTGGCGTGTCGAATACCCCTTTGTGGTGCTCACCCCCGACACCGAAACCGAAATGGCCCGCCTGGTCAAGGGCTGCATCGAACTGGGCCTGACCATCGTGCCGCGCGGCGGCGGCACCGGCTACACCGGCGGCGCCGTGCCGCTGACCTGGAAGAGCGTGGTCATCAACACCGAAAAGCTCGAAGCCATGACCGAAGTCGAGCTGGTCGACCTGCCCGGTGTGGACCACCAGGTGCCCACCATCTGGACCGAGGCCGGCGTGGTGACGCAGCGCGTGGCCGATGCGGCCGAGCGTGCCGGATTCGTGTTTGCCGTGGACCCGACCTCGGCCGAAGCCAGCTGCATTGGCGGCAACATCGCCATGAATGCCGGTGGCAAGAAGGCCGTGCTCTGGGGCACGGCGCTGGACAACCTGGCCAGCTGGCGCATGGTCACGCCCGACGCCGAATGGCTGGACGTGGTGCGCATGGACCACAACCTGGGCAAGATCCACGACGCCGAATTCGCCACTTTCGAGCTGCGCTACTTCAAGGCCGATGGCAAGACGCCGCTGCGCACCGAGACGCTGCGCATTCCGGGCACCACCTTCCGCAAGGAAGGCCTGGGCAAGGACGTGACCGACAAGTTCCTGAGCGGCCTGCCCGGCGTGCAGAAAGAGGGCTGTGACGGCCTCATCACCAGCGCGCGCTGGGTGGTGCACCGCATGCCCGAGCACACCCGCACCGTCTGCCTGGAGTTCTTTGGCCATGCCCGCAACGCGGTGCCCAGCATTGTCGAGATCAAGGACTTCATGTTCGCCGAGCAAAAGCGCACTGGCACTGTGCTGGCCGGTCTGGAGCACCTGGACGACCGCTACCTGCGTGCCGTGGGCTACAGCACAAAGAGCAAGCGCGGCGGCTTTCCGAAGATGGTGCTGATCGGCGACATTGCCGGCGACGATGCCGATGCGGTGGCCAAGGCCACCTCGGAGGTGGTGCGCATCGCCAACTCGCGCAGCGGCGAAGGCTTCATTGCCATCAGCGCCGATGCGCGCAAGAAATTCTGGGCCGACCGCAAGCGCACGGCCGCCATCAGCCGCCACACCAACGCCTTCAAGGTCAACGAGGACGTGGTGATTCCGCTGCCGCGCATGGCCGAATACACCGACGGCATCGAGCGCATCAACATCGAGCTGTCGCTGCGCAACAAGCTCAAGCTGTGCGTCGAGATCGAAGCCTTCCTCACGCGCGGCAACCTGCCCCTGGGCAAGGCCGACGATGCCGGCGAGACGGCGCCAGCCGAGCTGCTCGAGGAGCATGTGGCTCGGGCCCTCTCCGTGTTGCGCGATGTGCGAGACCTCTGGCGCAACTGGCTCGAGCGGGTGGACGAGCTGTTCCCCCAGTTGCAGGACCACACCCTGCGCGCCAGCTGGAAGACCCAGATCCGTGCGCCATTCCAGGACATTTTCTGCGGCGAGGCCTTCGAGCCGATCATGGACGAGATCAACGCCATCCACCAGCGCGTGCTCAAGGGCCGAGTCTGGGTGGCGCTGCACATGCACGCGGGCGACGGCAACGTTCACACCAACATTCCGGTCAACAGCGACAATTACGAGATGCTGCAGACCGCGCACGAGGCGGTGGCCCGCATCATGGTGCTGGCGCGCAGCCTGGACGGCGTGATCTCGGGCGAACACGGCATTGGCATCACCAAGCTGGAGTTCCTGACCGACGCCGAGCTGGCCAACTTCACCGCCTACAAGGCTAAGGTGGACCCAGAAGGCCGCTTCAACAAGGGCAAGCTGCTGCGCGGCGAGGCGCTGCGCCAACTGGGTGACGATGTGCACGCGGCCGACCTGACGCACGCCTACACACCCAGCTTCGGCCTGATGGGCCACGAGTCGCTGATCATGCAGCAGTCTGACATTGGCGATATTGCCGCCAGCGTCAAGGACTGCCTGCGCTGTGGCAAGTGCAAGCCGGTGTGCTCCACCCATGTGCCGCGCGCCAACCTGCTGTACAGCCCGCGCAACAAGATCCTGGCGACTTCGCTGCTGGTCGAGGCCTTCCTCTATGAAGAGCAGACGCGTCGGGGCATCAGCATCCAGCACTGGCAGGAGTTTGAAGATGTGGCCGACCACTGCACGGTCTGCCACAAATGCCTGACCCCGTGCCCGGTCAAGATCGACTTTGGCGACGTGACCATGAACATGCGCAACCTGTTGCGCAAGATGGGTCAAAAGAGCTTCCGCCCTGGCAATGCCGCGGCCATGTTCATGCTCAACGCCACCAACCCCGAGACCATCAAGCTGGCCCGCACACTGATGGTGGACGTGGGCATGAGAGCCCAGCGTTTTGCCAACGACCTGTTCAAGGGCCTGGCCCGCAAGCAGACCAGCGCGCCCCCGGCCACGGTGGGTGCCGCCCCGATCAAGGAGCAGGTGATCCACTTCATCAACAAGAAGATGCCTGGCGGCCTGCCCAAGAAAACCGCGCGCGCCTTGCTCGACATCGAGGACAAGGACTACGTGCCGATCATCCGCAACCCGCAGGCCACCACGCCCGAGACCGAGGCGGTGTTCTACTTCCCGGGTTGCGGTTCCGAGCGCCTGTTCAGCCAGGTGGGGCTGGCCACGCAGGCCATGCTCTGGCACGCGGGTGTGCAGACGGTGCTGCCGCCGGGTTATCTGTGTTGCGGCTACCCGCAGCGCGGCTCGGGCCAGTTCGACAAGGCCGAGAAGATGATCACCGACAACCGGGTGCTCTTCCATCGTGTGGCCAACACGCTCAACTACCTCGACATCAGGACTGTGGTGGTGAGCTGCGGCACCTGCTACGACCAGCTGCAGGGCTACAAGTTCGAAGAGATCTTCCCGGGCTGCCGCATCGTCGATATCCACGAATACCTGCTCGAAAAAGGCATCACCCTCACCCCTGAGCAGGCTGGCGCCTACCTGTTCCACGACCCCTGCCACACGCCCATGAAGCAGCAGGACCCGATGAAGACCGTCAAGGCGCTGGTGGGTAACCAGGTGCTCAAGAGCGAGCGCTGCTGCGGCGAATCGGGCACGCTTGGCGTGACGCGTCCGGATGTGTCCACCCAGGTGCGCTTCCGCAAGGAAGAGGAAATCCGCAAGGGCGAAGCCGCCTTGCGCGCCAGCGGCGCCGTGGGCGAGAAGGACAACGTCAAGATCCTGACCAGCTGCCCGAGCTGCCTGCAGGGCCTGACGCGCTACGGCGATGACCTGAACAATGGCCTGCTCGAAGCCGACTACATCGTGGTCGAGATGGCCAGACACATCCTGGGTGAAAACTGGATGCCCGACTATGTGGCCGCGGCCAATGCTGGCGGCATCGAACGCGTACTGGTGTGACCATGGCAGGCCTGAGCAAAGAGACCCCCACGCCCGAATCCCTGACCGTGCACGGCGCTTCGCGCGTGCTCGAAGTCGGTTTTTCGGATGGCAAGACCTTCCGCATCCCCTTCGAGCTGATGCGCGTGTACTCGCCCTCGGCGGAGGTGCAAGGCCACGGCCCCGGCCAGGAGGTGCTGCAGACCGGCAAGCGCGAAGTGACGGTGGTGGAGATCGAGCCGGTGGGCAACTATGCGGTCAAGCCCACCTTTTCCGACGGCCACGACTCTGGCCTGTTTACCTGGGAGTACCTGTACTTTCTGGGCTCGCAGGAGCAGCAGCTCTGGGCCGATTACGCACAGCGTCTGCAGGCCGCCGGCCGCGACCGCGACGAGCCCATGCCTGAAAAAGCCGGTGGCAGCTGCGGCCACCACCACTGAAAACCCGCGGAGAAGGTCGCCATGAGCACCACCCATTTCGGTTTCAAGACCGTCGATGAAAAAGACAAGGCGCGCCATGTGCGCGGCGTGTTCGATTCGGTGGCATCCCGCTACGACGTCATGAACGACCTGATGTCCATGGGTCTGCACCGTGTCTGGAAGGCCTACACGGTGCAGGTGGCCAATCTGAAAGAAGGCGATCAGGTGCTCGACATCGCCGGGGGTACCGGCGACCTGGCCATGGCCTTTGCCAAAAAGGTGGGCGCCAGCGGCCGCGTGGTCCACACCGACATCAACGAGGCCATGCTTTCTACCGGCCGCGACCGCCTGCTCAACCACGGCATCGTGCTGCCCACCTTGGTGTGCGATGCCGAAAAGCTGCCTTTCCCGGATCAGCACTTCGACCTCGTCAGCGTGGCCTTTGGCCTGCGCAACATGACCCACAAGGATGTGGCGCTGGCCGAGATGTGCCGCGTGCTCAAGCCGGGCGGCAAGCTGCTGGTGCTCGAATTCTCCAAAGTGGCCAAACCCCTGGAAAAAGCCTACGACTGGTACAGCTTCAACATCCTGCCGCACATGGGCAAGCTGGTGGCCGGCGATGCCGACAGCTACCGTTATCTGGCGGAATCCATCCGCATGCACCCAGGCCAGGAAGAACTTAAAGCCCTCATGAAAAAGGCCGGATTTGGGCATGTGGATTTTCACAACCTGAGTGCAGGGGTGGTAGCCTTGCATGTCGGTATCAAATGTTGATGGGTTTCTGATACCGGACGGATCTTTCTGGAGACAACGTGAACAAGTTCCTTTCCCTGCTGCTCGCTGGCGTTCTGGCCTTGGGCAGCCTCAATGCAGAAGCCGCACGCCGTCTGGGCGGTGGCAAATCGATCGGCCAGCAATCGGGCAATGTGACCCAGCGCGAAGCCGTGCGTCCGCAGGCCCCCGTTGCGCCTACACAACAGGCCGCGCCGGCGCCTGCGCCCGCCGCCAAGCCTGCCGCAGCGCCTGCCCAGGCCGCCCCCAAGAAGCCTTGGGGTGCCATGCTTGGCGGTTTGGCCGCTGGCCTTGGCCTGGCGTGGCTGGCCCACTCCCTGGGCTTTGGCGAAGCCTTTGGCAATGTACTGCTGGTGATGCTGCTGGCCATGGTGGCGATGGCCGTCATCGGCATGGTCATGCGCAGCCGACGTGGCGCAGGCCCTCAAATGGCCTACCAGGGTGCTGGTGCCAGCGCAGACCAGCCGGTCACTTTCAAACAGTACAACCCTGAGAAGGTGGGCAACGATGCCTCGGCCCGTCCCTGGGAGAGCCAGGCCACCCAATTTGATGGAAGTGCGCCCGCTGCCACAGGTTCCATGATCGGTGCCGGCCTGCGCGGTCCGCAGGGCTGGGGCATTCCCGATGGTTTTGACGCGGCAGGTTTTGTCGAGGCTGCCAAGCGCAACTTCGTGACCCTGCAGGACGCCTGGGACCGCTCTGACATTGCCCTGCTGCGTTCCATGATGACCGATGCCATGGTGGCGGAGATCCGCACCCAGCTCAATGAGCGCGAGGCCCAGTTCCCTGGTCAAGTCAACAAGACAGAGGTGGTCATGCTCGAAGCCCAGCTGCTGGGCATCGAGGACATGCCCGAAGCCTACATGGCCAGCGTGGAGTTCAATGGCATGATCCGCGAAGAGCCCTCTGCCGGACCCAGCCCCTTCCGCGAAGTCTGGAACATGACCAAGCCCAAGAGCGGCGGCAGCGGCTGGCTGGTGGCCGGTGTGCAGGCACTGCAATAAGCCTGGACCTGCGGCGACCTGCCGCGGTCAATTGACGATAATCGGGGACTATGGCAACACAGTCCCCTTTTTCTTGGGCCGCGCAGGCCGTGGTCGGTCTGCAGCCGCCCGAATGGGTCGTCGACGAGACGCTCAACCGCTTGGTGCTGTTCCTCAACCATGTGCTCATGAGTGAGCCCGAAGCCATGCAGCGCCTGGCCCGCCAGAAAGGCCAGCGCATCGAACTGGTCTGGCAAAAAATGCAATTGCAGCTGCAGGTCACGCCGGCCGGCCTGTTCGAGCGTGGACGCTTTGAGGGCTTCGACCTGCGTCTGACCGTGACCGATGACAACCCGCTGGATCTGCTGGCCACATTGGCCCGCGGCGACAAGCCCAAAGTGCGCATCGAGGGCGATGTGCAACTGGCCGCCGAAGTGAACTGGCTGATCGACAACGTGCGCTGGGATGCCGAGGAAGATCTGGCGCGCCTGATCGGCGACGCCCCTGCGCACACTCTGGCGCAGCTGGGTCGCCAGGCCTTGGTTGCGATCCGCAGTTTTGTGGCCGGCAAGGCCCCTTCACCCGCAGGCAGCGCGACATGAGCCGTCTGGCCCGGGGGGCGTTCATTGTCCTGATCGTTCTGCGCTATGGTCTGGACGAGCTGGTGCTCTCCAGCTTCCGCCATCCATGGCTGCGATTGTTTACCCGTGTGCTCACGCTGGGGCGCAATCTGAGCGCGCCACGCGGCGAGCGCCTGCGTGAGGCGCTCGAGCGCCTGGGACCCATCTTCGTCAAGTTTGGTCAGGTGCTCTCGACCCGACGCGACCTGATGCCTGCCGACATTGCCGAAGAGCTCGCCAAGCTGCAGGACCGGGTGCCACCCTTTGCCATCGATGTGGCGGTGGCCACCATTGAGCGCGCCTTTCGCCGGCCGGTGGACGAGGTGTTTGAGCAGTTTGAGCGCGAGCCCGTGGCCAGTGCCTCGATCGCGCAGGTGCATTTCGCCACGCTGCGTGACAAATCCGGTCAGCTGCGTGATGTTGCGGTGAAAGTGCTGCGCCCGGGCATGCTGCCCGTCATCGAGAAAGACCTGGGCCTGATGCGCATGATGGCCGGCTGGGTGGAAAAGCTCAGTGACGACGGCAAGCGGCTCAAGCCCCGCGAGGTGGTGGCCGAGTTCGACAAATACCTGCACGACGAGCTGGATCTGGTGCGCGAGGCGGCCAACGCCGCGCAGCTGCGCCGCAACATGGAAGGGCTGGGCCTGGTGCTGATTCCGGAAATGTTCTGGGACTGGTGTCACCCCGAAGTGATTGTGATGGAGCGCATGAAGGGCGTGCCCATCAGCCAGGTGGCGCAGCTGCGTGCCGCCGGCGTCGATATTCCCAAGCTGGCACGCGATGGGGTGACGATTTTCTTCACCCAGGTGTTTCGCGACGGTTTTTTCCATGCCGACATGCACCCGGGCAACATCCAGGTCAGCCTCGATCCGGCCACCTTCGGACGCTACATCTCGCTGGACTTCGGCATCGTTGGCACGCTCACCGAGTTCGACAAGGAATACCTGGCGCAGAACTTCACCGCCTTCTTCCGACGAGACTACAAGCGCGTGGCCGAGCTGCACATCGAGTCGGGCTGGGTGCCTCCCCAGACGCGGGTGGACGAGCTTGAGGCTGCGATCCGTGCGGTGTGCGAGCCCTATTTCGACCGTCCGCTCAAGGAGATTTCGCTGGGCATGGTGCTGATGCGTCTGTTCCAGACCTCGCGCCGGTTCCAGGTAGAAATCCAGCCGCAGCTGGTGTTGCTGCAAAAGACGCTGCTCAACATCGAGGGCCTGGGCCGACAGCTCGACCCCGAGCTGGACCTCTGGAGCACCGCCAAGCCTTTTCTGGAACAGTGGATGCTCGATCAGGTTGGGCCCAAACGCCTGTGGCGCGAGATCCGGGCACAAGCCCCCCAATACGCCAAGTTGCTGCCGCAACTGCCCCGTCTGTTGCATGACTATCTGGCCCGTCCGGTCCACACCGAGGCTCGGCACATCGAGCGCCTGCTGGCCGAGCAGCGACGTACGAATGCGCTGCTGCAGATCCTGATCTACCTGGCCATGGGCTTTGTCGCCAGCCTGCTGTTGCTGCAGGTCTGGCAACACTTTCACTTGTATCTGTTCTGACCCTGTTTCCAAGGAGCGTGTTGTGCTGGTGACTTTCGTGATCGCATACCTGCTGGTGACTGTGACCATTGGCCTGCTGGCTGCCCGCCGAGTGCATGGCGCCAAGGATTATCTGGTGGCTGGCCGCAGCTTGCCGCTGTACATGAACGTGGCCACGGTGTTTGCCACCTGGTTCGGAGCCGAAACCGTGTTGGCGGTGTCGGCTACCTTTGCCAAGGATGGCCTCAGTGGTATCCCCGGCGACCCCTTCGGTGCTACGGTGTGTCTGGTGCTGGCGGCCTTGCTTTTTTCGCGTCTGTTCTACCGGCTGAACCTGCTCACCATTGGCGACTTCTACAAGGTGCGCTACGGCAAGTCGGTGGAGGTGCTCACCAGCGTGGCCATTGTCATTTCCTACCTGGGCTGGACCTCGGCGCAGCTGACGGCGCTGGGCCTGATCATTCATGTGCTGTCTTCGGGTGCAATCGCCCTGAACACCGCCATCATGCTTGGTGCAGCCGTCGTGCTGGTCTACACCGTGTTTGGCGGCATGTGGTCGGTGGCCTTCACCGACCTGTTCCAGAGCATTGTGATCGTCATCGGTCTGGTGCTGGTGGCGGTGCTGGTCGGCGACAGTGCGGGTGGCATGGACAAAGTGCTGGCGCAGGCCAGTGCCGAGGGCAAGTTCGTCATGTTCCCGGCCGACATGGATGCTGCAGGCTGGTGGGCCATGGCCGGGGCTTTTTTTCGCGTTTGCCTTCGGCTCGATTCCGCAGCAGGATGTGTTCCAGCGCATGACCAGCGCGAAGGACGAAAAAACCGCCAAGCGCGGCACCATCATCGGCGGCCTTCTGTACTTCGTGATTGCTTTCGTGCCGATCTACATTGCCTTTGCCGCCCTGGTGGCACATCCGGAGCTCAAAGGCCTGTTTGACTCGGAAGACGCGCGTGCCATTCAGCGCATCCTGCCCGACCTGGTGCTGGGACAGATGCCGATGTGGGCGCAGATCATGTTCTTTGGCGCCTTGCTCTCGGCCATTTTGTCCACCGCCAGCGGCGCGCTGCTGGCACCCACGGCCACCTTCACCGAGAACGTGTTGCGGCCCTTTGTGCCGCACATGAGTGACCGCCAGTTTTTGTTGCTGTTACGCGTGGTGCTGGTGAGCTTCACCACCTTTGCGCTGCTGTTTGCACTCAACAGCAGCAGCACCATGTATGAGATGGTGCAGAACGCCTACAACGTCACGCTCACTGGCGCCTTTGTGCCCCTGGTGGCGGGTGCCTTCTGGAAGCGCGCCAACACCCAGGGTGCGCTGTTGTCGGTGGTGCTGGGCATCGGCACCTGGCTGACGGCCACGGTGGTGGCGGCCGACGCGTTGGTACCGGCCAACCTGGTGGGGCTGGTGGCCTCGGCGTTCGGCATGGTGCTGGGCTCGGTCACGCCCACCCTGATCGGGCACCGCGGTCACAGCATCGAGGCCGCACTGGCCCACGCCGCCCAGCACGGCGAGGGCGCACAGCGTCATCCTCACAGCCATTGAGTCCGTGCCCGGGCGCGGCCGGGCTCACATGCGGTAGAACCCAAAGGCGCGCCACAGCGCCTTTTCGCCCTCGACCAGGGAGAAGGTCAGAAGGCCCAGACCCAGGATGACCGCCCAGGTCAGGCCATCGATCGCGGCTGTTCGGAAGAACAGCTGCAGGGGGGCTGCGTTGGTGAACAGAAGTTGAAAGCCCACCAGTGCCGCGCTCACCCACAGCGCCACCGGATTGCCCGTCAGTGTTTCCAGCCGCAGCGCCGAGCGCGTGAAATGTCGGGCCTGGAACAGATAGCCCAGTTCACAGAACACCATGGCGTTGACTGCCGCCGTCCGAGCCTGTTCCAGAGACAGTCCGCGCGCCAGCGTCCATTCGAAGATGCCGAAAGTGAAGCCCACCATCAGCAAGCTCACAAATGCGATGCGCGTGAGCAGCGGCTTGGTGAGCAGCGGTTGTGTGGTTGGCCGTGGAGCATGCAGCATCACGCCCCGCTCGCCAGGCTCGAAAGCCAGCGCCAATGCCAGCGTGACGGCGGTGATGAGGTTGACCCACAGGATGTGGCTGGCGGTGATGGGCAGGGCGGTGCCCGCCAGGATGGCCAGCAGGATCACGCCGGCTTCACCGCCATTGGTGGGCAGGATGAACAGCAGCGACTTCTTGATGTTGTCGAACACGACGCGTCCCTCGCGCACAGCGCGGGCGATGGTGGCGAAGTTGTCGTCGGTCAGCACCAGGTCCGAGGCCTCGCGTGCGGCATCGGTACCCTTGCCGCCCATGGCCACGCCGATGTTGGCCGACTTGAGGGCCGGCGCATCGTTGACGCCGTCACCCGTCATGGCCACCAGGTGCCCGCGCGCTTGCAGGGCCGCCACCAGACGCAGTTTGTGCTCAGGGCTGGCGCGGGCGATCACGTCGGTCTGTTGGGCCTCGCGCTGCAGCGTCTCGTCGTCCATCTCCTCGATGCGCTCGCCCGTCAGCGTCCGTTCGGTCGACAGGCCGAGCTGACGTCCGATGGCCGCGGCGGTGATGGCGTGGTCGCCGGTGATCATCTTCACGCAGATGCCGGCGCGCTGGCATTCGGCCACCGCAGCGATCGCCTCTTCGCGGGGCGGGTCCATGATGCCCACCAGGCCCAGCAGCCCAAAGCGGGGCGTGATGTCCTGCACGCCGATGCTGGCCGTGTCCTGGCTCACACGAAGCTCTGCCAGGGCCAGCACCCGCTGGCCCTCCTGCGCCGTTTCATGCACCTGTTGCAGCCACCGGTCGCGTTCGAACGGCTCACCGCCGGCCATGTGGGTACACAGTTCAAGCACCACTTCGGGTGCACCCTTGAGCAGGATGCGGCGCTCGCCCTCGTGGTCGTGCACCAGCACCGCCATGTAGCGCCGCTCCGATTCGAAGGGCACCACATCGAGCCGCAGGTAGCGCAGCGCCAGGGTCAGCGGATCGAGCCCTGCCTTGTGGGCCAGGGTCAGCAATGCTCCCTCGGTCGGATCGCCCACCAGTTGCCACTGCCCATGTTCGTCTTGCCGCAAGCGGGCGTCATTGCACAGCATGGCGCAGCGCGCAAGCGCCTGCACCTGCGGATCGGTGAGCG
>Ga0255274_1000014_pt1 | contig 27814 bp, 24 predicted proteins | sample AtltaT_4_FD_183673 | JGI IMG/M metagenome (GOLD analysis project Ga0255274, IMG submission 183673) | Metatranscriptome of freshwater microbial communities from Altamaha River, Georgia, United States - Atl_Colum_RepB_8h (Metagenome... | ecosystem: Environmental > Aquatic > Freshwater > River... | reverse complement strand
CTAGTGCGTCTACCAATTCCGCCACCTGGGCTTTCAGGATTTTGATTCTTGAGATGTCTGCACAAGGCTTGCTGCATCGAAGCGTCAAGCTTTGGTGCCCAGGAGAGGACTCGAACCTCCACGCCTCGCAGCGCTAGTACCTGAAACTAGTGCGTCTACCAATTCCGCCACCTGGGCATCTCAGGAAGCTAAGGATTCTATATCAAAAAAGTGACTCCAACCAGCGGGATGCTGGAAGAAATCGAAGGGCACGTACAAGGTCACCGTGATGGTCATGGCTTTCTCGTGCGTGACGACGGCGAGCCCGATATTTACCTGCCGGCCAATGAAATGCGTGCGGTGCTGCACAAGGACCGGGTCAAGGTCAGGGTGGTGCGCTTTGACCGCAAGGGCCGGCCCGAAGGGCGCGTGGTGGAGATTCTGGAGCGTCCCGAACAGCCCATCATTGGCCGCCTGTTGCAGGAGAGCGGCATCTGGCTGGTGGCGCCCGAGGACAAGCGTTACGGCCAGGATGTGTTGATTCCCAAGGGGGCCACTGGCTCGGCCAAGCCGGGCCAGGTGGTGGTGGTCGAACTCACCGAGCCGCCGGCCCTGTATGGCCAGCCGGTCGGGCGTGTGACCGAGGTGCTGGGGGAGATCGACGACCCTGGCATGGAAATCGAAATCGCGGTGCGCAAGTACAGCGTGCCGCACGAGTTTTCCGAGGCCTGTCTTCAGCAGGCCCAGGCCTTGCCCGACAAGGTGCGCGCACAGGACCGCAAGGGCCGTGTCGATTTGCGAGATGTGCCGCTGGTCACCATCGACGGTGAAGACGCGCGCGACTTTGACGACGCCGTGTATTGCCTGCCCGCCAAGGTGGGGCGCAGCAAGGGCTGGCGCCTGCTGGTGGCGATTGCCGATGTGAGCCACTACGTGCAGACCGGCAGCGCCATCGACATCGATGCCTACGACCGTGCCACCAGCGTGTACTTTCCGCGCCGCGTGATCCCGATGCTGCCGGAAAAACTCTCCAATGGCCTGTGCTCCCTGAACCCCGATGTGGACCGGCTGTGCATGGTCTGCGACATGCTGGTCACGGCCAAGGGTGAGATCCATGCTTACCAGTTTTACCCGGCCGTGATGCACAGCCATGCACGCTTCACCTACACCGAGGTCGCGGCCATTCTGGCCAACACCCGCGGGCCGGAAGCGGCGCGGCGCAAGGAGCGGGTGCAGGACCTGCTGAATCTGCATGATGTTTACCGCGCTTTGCTCACCTCGCGCCAGGTGCGCGGCGCGGTGGACTTTGAAACCACCGAAACCCAGATCGTCTGCGACGAGAGTGGTCGCATCGAGAAGATCGTGCCGCGCGTGCGCAACGACGCACACAAACTGATCGAAGAGGCCATGCTGGCCGCCAATGTCTGCAGCGCCGACTTCATCCAGCAAGGCCAGCACCCGGGGCTGTTCCGCGTGCACGAGGGCCCCACGCCCGAGAAGCAGGACATCCTGCGCAACTACCTCAAGGCGCTGGGCATTGGCATGGGGCTGAGCGACGATCCGCATACCTCCGAATTCCAGAAGATCGCCGAAGCCACGAAGGACCGGCCGGATGCGCAGCAGATCCACACCATGCTGCTGCGTTCCATGCAGCAGGCGATCTACTCGCCCATCAACAGCGGTCACTTCGGCCTGGCCTACGAGGCCTACACCCACTTCACCAGTCCGATCCGGCGCTACCCCGACCTGCTGGTGCACCGGGTGATCAAGTCCATCCTGGAAGGGCAGAAGTACGAACTGCCCGCCTTGCCGACGCCGGGCGAGGCGCATGCCAAGCTCAGCAAGCGGTTGCAGAAGAACAAGGCTTCGCCGGGCGGGCGTGCTGCCCGTCTGCCCAAGGTGCGCATGTCGGCGGCCGAGCAGCAGGCCTGGGAGGCGGCGGGTCTGCACTGCAGTGCCAATGAGCGTCGTGCCGACGAGGCCAGCCGCGATGTGGAGGCCTGGCTCAAGTGCAAATACATGCGCGAGCACCTGGGTGAAGAGTACTCCGGTGTGGTCACGGCCGTCACCGGCTTTGGCCTGTTCGTCACGCTCGACAGCCTCTATGTGGAAGGGCTGGTGCACATCACCGAGCTGGGGGCAGAGTATTTCCGTTTCGACGAGGCGCGCCAGGAGCTGCGTGGCGAGCGAACCGGCATCCGCTACGCCATTGGCACCCGGGTACATATCCAGGTCAGTCGTGTGGATCTGGATGGGCGCAAGATCGATTTCCGGTTAGTGCATCCTGGGGACGTGCTGGTCTCGCGTGCCATGCGTGACAAAGGTTCTTCGGTCGAGTCTGAAGGTCGATCCACCGATCGCAAGGGCAAGTTCAAGGGCGGTGGTTCTCGAGCCCTGCCGGGCGAGAGTGCACGATCTCCCATCCAGGCCCTCAAGGCCTCTGTGAAGAAGGCAGCCGACAAGAAAAAAGCCAAGTCGGCACGCAAGTCCAGGCGGTGACACGCGACAGCGGGCTGCGCGCGCATCATCCAGTTTCACGGGTCCAATCAATCAAGGAGACAAATTCATGACGGATACATCGCGTATCGCTTTGGTCACAGGTGCTGGTTCTGGCGTGGGCAAGGCTGCCGCTCTGGCCTTGCTGGCGGCAGGCTGGCGGGTGGCGCTGGCAGGACGCCGGCCCGAACCACTGCAGGAGGTCGCCGCGGCCAGCGGGGTAGCCGCAGACCGCTGGCTGGTGGTGCCTGGCGATGTGTCGGATGAACAGGCTGTGCAGGCCATGTTTGCCAGGGTGGTGTCGCACTTCGGGCGCCTGGACCTGCTCTTCAACAACGCAGGTGTCAATGCCCCGGGTGTTCCACTCGAAGAGCTGTCGCTTGCGCAATGGAACAACGTGGTCGACATCAACCTGACCGGCATGTTCCTGTGCATCCGCGAGGCTTTCCGCGTCATGAAGGCGCAGTCGCCGCGCGGTGGCCGCATCATCAACAACGGCTCGATCTCGGCCACCACGCCACGCCCCAACTCGATCGCCTACACGGCCACCAAGCACGCGGTCTCTGGCCTGACCAAGACCGCCTCGCTGGATGGGCGCAAGTACGACATCGCCGTGGGGCAGATCGACATCGGCAATGCTGCCACCGACATGGCCATGCGCATGGCCAAGGGCGTGCTGCAGGCCAATGGCGAAATCGCGGTGGAGCCGCTGATGGATGTGAACATCGTTGGCCAGTCCATCGTCTACATGGCCAGCCTGCCGCTGGAGGCCAATGTGATGTTCCACACCGTGATGGCCACCAAGATGCCCTTTGCCGGGCGCGGCTGAGCCCGGTTTTTCAGTGCAGGGCCTCGGCCAGCCGGCTGGCCGTCAGGGCCATGCCCTCGGGCCAGGCGTCGGCCAGCTGACCATGGGTCCAGACCGCATCGCAGGCGGCCTGCCATGCATCGCCATGGGCAGCCAGCCGTGCGCCGGTCAGGCCGGCCAGTACGTCGCCTGTTCCGCCGATGGCCAGCAGGCCGTTGCCGGTGGTGTTGATGTGCGGGATTTGTCCTGGAGCGGCGATCACCGTGCCGGAGCCTTTGAGCACCACGCAGCAGTTCAGGCGCTGCGCAAGCTGGTGGGCGGCTGACAGCCGGTCGGCCTGCACCTGCGCTGTGCTGCAGCCCAGCAGGCGCGCCGCTTCGAGCGGGTGTGGCGTCAGCACGGTGGCTTGCCGGCGCTGTGCGCGTTGCGCCAGCAGGCCCTGCAACCACGGGTCCTGCGCCATCTGGTTGAGGGCGTCGGCGTCCAGCACCAGCCGGGCGCTGTGCTGCAGCAGGCGGCCCAGCCCATGGGCAATCGTCTGGCCACCGCCGCATCCGGCCACCACCGTCAGCCGTGGCAGCTCCAGCGCCTCCAGACTTTTGCGCATCAGGTCGGGCGGCAGGGCCGGTGTGTCCGGCCCCAGCAGGCACAGCATCACCCTGCCGGCGCCCCCATGCAGGGCGGCCTGGGCGGCCAGCACGGCGGCACCGCTCATGCCCGTGCCTTGTGTGCCCATGGACTCCCCGCCCACGACGGCCACATCCCCGTGGCTGCCTTTGTGGCTGGCGTGCTGCCGCTTTGCGGGGCGTGCCGGGGGATTGAGCTGCGCGTCGGGTGGGCTCCAGTGTGCGGCCTCGGCCGGCAGGCCCAACGGGTCCAGCCAGAGCGTGCCGCAGGCGTCGCGGCCGTGGCCCATGAACAGGCCAGGTTTGGGGCCCAGCAGGGTCAGGGTGTGGTCGGCCTGAACCACCGATTCGGTGCTGCCCAGGGCCTGGCCGCTGTCGGCGTCCAGGCCGGTCGGGAGGTCGATGGCCAGCACAGGGGTGGCACCTGCGTTGAGCCCCCGGATGGCTTGCAGCATGTCGCCCTCGGGTGGGCGGGTGGCACCAATGCCGAGCAGGGCGTCGATGCACAGGTCCTGCCCGGTCAGCTCCGGGGCCGAGCTGGGCAGGCCGCTTTGCACGCTCACGCCTGCCTGCGTGGCGCGTTTCAGGGCCCGCTGGGCGTCGGCCGGCAGACGCGCGGGATCGCCCAGCAGGTTCAGCTGCACGGACAGGCCCCAGCGGTGCAGGTGCGCGGCGGCTTCGAGTCCGTCGCCACCGTTGTTGCCCGGGCCCGCCACGATCCAGATGCGGCGGGCATGGGGTGCCACGGCCAGCGCGAGGTAGGCGGTGGCCAGCCCGGCCAGGTCCATCAATGGCGTGGCGGACTGGGCCTGCAGGCGAGCCTCCAGGTGGCGGAGGCCGGCGCTGCGCCAGACCGGCAGCGCGGTCGTGTTGGGCAGCAGGCGCCGAGTCATGTTCAGGCTTTCACGCCGGCCAGAGCGGCCTCTGCCAGCAGGGCCAGCTGCAACAGGGTGTGGTCGTGCATGGCGCCGTGCCAGAGCATCAGACCCACTGGCAGCTCGTCCGGCGCATGGCAGGGCAGGGAAATCGCGCAGCCGTCCAGAAAATTGATGGCGCTGGGGTTGCGCAGCAGCAGGCCGTTGATTCGGAAAAATTCATCGTCGCGTTCGGCGCCCGGGGCCACACTGGCGCGCAGCGGGGCGGTGATGGGCACGGTGGGCGCGAGCATGGCATCCACGCCGCTCAAGGCCTTTCCCATGCGCCCGATCCAGTCGGCGCGGCCGCGCTGCAGGTCAATGTACTCGCAGGCTTTCATGTGGGCACCGCGCTGGATCCGCGCCAGTACGCGCGGGTCGTAGCGCGGGCCATCGCGTGCGATCAGTTCGCGGTGCCAGGCGTAGCTCTCGGCCGGGCTGAAGCCGCCGGTGGCGTTCAGGCTGGCCAGTTCGTCCATGGCGGGCAGATCGATCTCGGTGATGCGGGCGCCGGCCGCCGACAGGGCGTGCAGGCTGCGCTCGAAGGCGCGGGCCACGACGGCCTCCATGCCGTCCTGAAAATAGCGCTTGCAGACGCCTAACCGGTAGTCCCTCAGGGGGCGGTGGCCGATTGGTACCTGTGTGGCGGACAGGATTTCATGCGCGAGGATGGCGTCGCGCACGCTGCGTGTCATGGCGCAGACGGTGTCCAGTGTGGTTGACAGCGGCAGAACGCCCTGCGTGGGTGTGGTGCGGGCCGTGTTCTTGAAGCCGACGATGCCATTGAGGGCGGCAGGCACCCGGATCGAGCCACCTGTGTCCGAGCCCAGCCCGATGAAGGCGGCGCCCGTGGCGACCGACACGGCGGCGCCAGAGCTGGAACCGCCCGGCACATGGCCGCCTGCTGGCCCATCGGCCTGGCCAACGGCGTGGTCGTGGCGGCCGTCCCAGGCGCCAGGTGTGCCGTGATGCGGGTTGTTGCCCACGCCCGAAAAGGCAAATTCCACCATGTTGGTGCGGCCGATCAGGCCGGCACCCGCCGCCCGCAGGCGGGCCACCGCCGGGCAGTCCCGGCTGGCAGGCGGGGCGTCGGCCAGCACCACCGAGCCGGACGCGGTGACCTGTCCCTGCACGTCAAACAGGTCCTTGACCGACACGCTCAGGCCGGCCAGCGGGCGTTGGGCCACGTCTGCGCCACTGGCGGTTTGAATCAGGCTGTCCGGGGTCAGCTGCATGAACGCGTGCTCACAGGCAGGGCTTGTGGCGATGCCCAGGCAGCGTTCGGCCTGTTCGCTGGGGCTGGTCTGGCCGTTGAGGATGGCCTGGCGTGTGGCGTGGAGATCGGGCTGGGTCATGGTGACGGGGTTGGGTGGTCGGTCAGGGAAATCCCGGGTGCTATAATCCTAAGGCTTTGCGGGCATGTCCCGTGAAGTATTCGCAAACCTGTCCCCACAAGGTGTCGCATCCGCTTCAGCTCAGACCGAGCGGCTGTGATTGTTGGACGGGATTTCAGACCCAACCTTTTGGAGTATCAACATGTCCGTCACCATGCGTGAAATGCTGGAAGCCGGTGTCCACTTCGGTCACCAAACCCGCTTCTGGAACCCCAAGATGGCCCCCTTCATTTTCGGCCATCGCAACAAGATTCACATCATCAACCTGGAAAAATCGCTGCCGATGTTCCAGGAGGCGACCAAGTTCGCCAAACAGCTGGCTGCCAACCGCGGCACCATCCTGATGGTCGGCACCAAGCGCCAATCCCGCGAGCTGCTGGCTGCCGAAGCCCAGCGCGCCGGCATGCCTTACGTTGACCAGCGTTGGCTGGGTGGCATGCTGACCAACTTCAAGACCGTCAAGACTTCCATCAAGCGCCTGAAAGACATGAAGGCCCAGCAGGAAGCCGGTCTGGACAGCCTGAGCAAAAAAGAACAGCTGATGTTCAAGCGCGAGATCGAGAAGCTTGAAAAAGACATCGGCGGCATCCAGGACATGAATACCCTGCCGGACGCGATCTTCGTGATCGACGTGGGCTACCACAAGATCGCCATCGCCGAAGCCAAGAAGCTGGGCATCCCGCTGATCGGCGTTGTGGACTCCAACCACTCGCCCGAAGGCATCGACTATGTGATCCCCGGTAACGACGACTCGGCCAAGGCCGTGGCCCTGTACGCCCGTGGCATCGCTGACGCGATCCTGGAAGGCCGTGCCAACGCCGTGGCCGACGTGGCCAAGGCCGTGGCTGCCGAAGGCGAAGACGAGTTCGTCGAAGTGTCGGCCTGAGCCCCGCAGACTCGGTAAAAGGGGCTTTTGTGGCCCCTTTTTTTCAACCTGTTTTTTGAATTTGTAGACGGAGAATTCCCAATGGCAGCTATTACCGCAAGCATGGTCGCTGAACTGCGCGCCAAGACCGATGCCCCCATGATGGAGTGCAAGAAGGCCCTGACCGAAGCCGACGGCGATCTGGCCAAGGCCGAAGAGATCCTGCGCGTCAAGCTGGGCACCAAGGCAGGCAAGGCCGCTTCGCGCGTGACCGCAGAAGGCGTGGTGGCCAGCTTTGTGGAAGGCACCACCGGCGCCATGATCGAAGTCAACTGCGAAACCGACTTCGTGACCAAGAACGACAGCTTCCTGGCCCTGGCCCAGGCTGCCGCCAAGCTGGTGGCCCAGCACAACCCGGCCGACATCGAGGCCTTGGGCGCGCTGGCCTACAGCCAGGACGGCTTTGGCCCCACGCTGGAAGAAGTTCGCAAGGGCCTGATCGGCAAGATCGGGGAGAACATGAGCTTCCGCCGCTTCAAGCGCGTGACCGGCGGCAAGACCGCTTCTTACCTGCACGGCACCCGCATCGGCGTGCTGGTCGAGTTCGACGGCGAAGAGCAAGCCGCCAAGGACGTCGCCATGCACGTGGCCGCCATGAAGCCCGTGGCCCTGACCAGCGCCGACGTGCCCGCCGAGCTGATCGAGAAAGAGCGTGCTGTGGCCACCGCCAAGGCCGCCGAATCCGGCAAGCCGGCAGACATCGCTGCCAAGATGATCGAAGGCTCGGTGCAGAAGTACCTCAAGGAAGTCTCGCTGTTCAACCAGCCTTTCGTGAAGAACGACAAGCAGACCGTCGAGCAGATGCTCAAGGCCGCCAACACCACTGTCAAAGCGTTTACGCTGTACGTGGTCGGCGAGGGCATCGAGAAGAAGGTCGACGACTTCGCTGCTGAAGTGGCCGCCCAGGTAGCCGCTGCCAAAGGCGCAGCCTGATCTACGTCGCGCAGACGCATTAAACTGACCACCACCCACCCGCATTCAGGAGAGTTGCCCATGACCCCAGCCCAACCGGCCCACAAGCGCATTTTGCTCAAGTTGTCCGGTGAGGCCCTCATGGGCGATGACCAGTTCGGCATCAACCGCGCCACCATCGAACGCATGGTCAGCGAAATCGCCGAAGTGACCCGTCTGGGCGTCGAAGTGGCGGTGGTGATCGGTGGCGGCAACATCTTCCGCGGTGTGGCTGGTGGTGCTGCCGGCATGGACCGGGCCACCGCCGACTACATGGGCATGCTGGCGACGGTGATGAACTCGCTGGCCCTGGCCGATGCCATGAACAAGGTGGGACTGACCGCGCGCGTCATGTCGGCCATCGGCATCGACCAGGTGGTCGAGCCCTATGTGCGTCCCAAGGCCCTGCAGTACCTCGAAGAAGGCAAGGTGGTGGTGTTTGCCGCCGGCACCGGCAACCCGTTCTTCACCACCGACACGGCCGCAGCGCTGCGGGGCGCGGAGATTGGTGCCGAGATGGTGCTCAAGGCCACCAAGGTGGATGGTGTCTACACCGCAGACCCCAAAAAAGACCCCAAGGCCACGCGTTACAGCCAACTCAGCTTTGACGAGGCCATGAGCCAGAATCTGGGCATCATGGACGCCACCGCGTTTGCGCTGTGCCGAGACCAGAAGCTGCCGATCAAGGTGTTTTCCATCTTCAAGAACGGTGCCCTCAAGCGCGTTGTGATGGGCGAAGACGAAGGCACGCTGGTGCACGTTTGACACGGGGTTTACCGGAGATAAGCATGACGATTGCAGACATCAAGAAAAACACCGAAGGCAAGATGGAGCAGTCCATCGCCGCGTTCAAGAACAACCTGTCCAAGATCCGCACCGGCCGTGCCAACCCGGCCCTGCTCGATGCCGTGCAGGTGGAGTACTACGGCTCCATGGTGCCTCTGTCGCAGGTGGCCAATGTGGCCCTGCTCGACTCGCGCACCATCAGTGTGCAGCCCTGGGAAAAGGGCATGGGCGCCAAGATCGAGAAAGCCATCCGCGAGAGTGATCTGGGCCTGAACCCCGCCTCCATGGGCGACCTGATCCGCGTGCCCATGCCTCCCATGAGCGAAGAGCGCCGCAAGGAAATGACCAAGCTGGTCAAGTCCGAGGGCGAGCATGCCAAGGTGGCCGTGCGCAACCTGCGACGCGACGCCAACGAAGCGGTCAAGAAGCTGGTCAAGGACAAGGAAGCGACCGAGGATGATCAAAAGCGCACCGAGGCCGACATCCAGAAGATGACCGACAAGCGCATTGCCGAGATCGACCAGCTGGTGGCGGCCAAGGAACAGGACATCATGGCTGTCTGAGCCCGATGCGCCGATTCAACCAATGCACAAGACAAGGCCGCCCGCAGCGGCCTTTTTTGCTGGAGGCAGCATGCTCAAACAACGCGTGATCACGGCTTTGGCACTGCTGGCCGTGCTTTTGCCAGCCCTTTTTAGTACCAACACGCAGTACTTCATGGGTCTGAGCTTGCTGATGATCAGTGCCGCTGCCTGGGAATGGGGGCGGCTCAATCTCAGCTGTGGCGTCACAGCCATTGGCGGAGCCTTGCTGTGCTTTCTGATTGGTGTGGTGGCGGTGGATGGAGGCTGGGGTCTGCGCGTGCCGCAGGCCGTGTGGCTGATGGCCGGCACCGCATGGGTATTGCTGGGGGTGGGCATGCTGCGCATGGGTGTTCAGGGCTGGGGGCAGCTGCCTGCTGTGCTGCGCTGGCTGGCTGGCCTGGGTTTGCTGGTGGCCGCCTGGCTGGCTTTGGTGCAGGCACACCGGATGGGTGTGAATTTCCTGCTGTCTGTGCTGGTGCTGGTCTGGGCTGCCGATGTGGTGGCCTATTTCGCAGGCCGGGCTTTGGGCGGGCGTCTGTTCCGCAACAAGCTCGCTGCGGCGATCAGCCCGGGCAAGACCTGGGAAGGTGCCCTTGGTGGTTTTGTCGGGGTGTTGCTGATCGCCATGTTCTGGCTCTTCTGGGACCGCAGCCATCCCGATTTGGCCCCCAGCCTGCACACCCGTTTGTGGCAACACGGCTGGTGGCTGGCCTTGCCGGCCTGGGCCTTCCTGACGGCCATGAGCGTGGTGGGGGATCTGGTGGAGTCGCTGGTCAAGCGCAGTGCAGGTGTCAAGGACAGCTCCGGCCTGTTGCCTGGACACGGCGGCGTGCTCGACCGCGTTGACGCCCTGCTGCCTACCTTGCCGCTGGCCATGATGCTGCATGGCTGGCTGGAGATGCAGGCATGAATCGGATACATGACAGGCTGAGCATCACGGTGCTGGGCTCCACCGGCTCGATTGGCACCAGCACACTGGACGTGATCGCGCGCCACCCAGGACGCTTTGAAGTTTTTGCCCTGACGGCGTCCCGTCAGACGGACCTGCTGTTCGAGCAATGTGTCCGCTTCAAGCCCCGCTTCGCGGTAATGGTGCAGCCCGAGCAGGCTCGCGTGCTTGCCGACAAGCTCCGTGCGCATGGCCTGGAAACCCGGGTGCTGGCCGGATTGGCAGCCCTGGATGAGGTCTCCAGCGCACAGGAAGTCGATGTGGTGATGGCCGCGATCGTGGGTGCAGCGGGGCTGTCGCCCTGCCTGGCTGCAGCCCGTGCCGGCAAGCGCTTGTTGCTGGCCAACAAGGAAGCACTGGTGGTGGGCGGAGACGTGTTTCTATCGGCCGTCCGGCAGGGCGGTGCGACGCTGTTGCCCATTGACAGTGAGCATTCGGCCATTTTCCAGTCCTTGCCTGAAGACCCGGCGACCTGGCAGGCGCGCATCGACAAGATCATTCTGACCGCCTCCGGTGGGCCATTCCGGCAGCGCAACCCGGAAAGCCTGATGGACGTGACCCCGGAGCAGGCCTGCGCCCACCCCAACTGGTCTATGGGTCGCAAGATCTCGGTCGACTCGGCCACCATGATGAACAAGGTTCTGGAGGTGATTGAAGCCAGGTACCTCTTTGGCGTGGAGGCGGACCAGCTGGATGTGGTGATCCACCCGCAAAGCATCATCCATTCGATGGTGCAGTACAAGGATGCCTCGGTGGTTGCGCAGCTGGGCACTCCCGACATGCGGGTGCCGATTGCCTATGGCCTGAGCTGGCCCGAGCGCATCGAGTCGGGCGCGGCGAGTCTCGATTTCTCGCGTCTGAGCGCAATGACCTTCGAGTCCATCCACGATGCAGAGCACCGTCGCCGTTATCCTGGTCTGGCCTTGGGCTTTGATGTCCTCAGGGCATCGCCTGGTGTCTGCGCGGTGCTCAATGCCGCCAACGAGATGGCGGTGCAAGCCTTTTTGGATGGGCTGATCCGTTTCGATCAGATCCATGCGGTCAATCAGGGAACCGTGGAGGCTTTTGTTCCTGCCGAGCCGCGTCATCTGAACGATCTGCTTGACATCGACCGTGAGTCGCGCGAGCGTGCACAAGCGGCCGTGCAACGCCTTGCCGGCCATCGGGGGCAGCCGATGGCGAGGGCCTCGTAAGGTATTATTCCAGTTGACCCTTCGGACGGTTCCACGGGCTCTGGAACAGGGCTGGAGCCAGCTGCTGCTGCGGTTTTTTTCATGACACAACGCCCATGACCTCGACTTTTTCTGCTTCCCTCCGATCTTTGACCATGGGCCTGCTCGGTTCACTGGCGCTGGCTCTGCCTGCCTGGGCTGTGGAACCTTTTACCGTACGGGACATCCGTGTCGAGGGCCTGCAAAGGGTAGAGCCCGGCACGGTGTTCGCCTCCATGCCGGTGCGTGTGGGAGAGACCTATACGGATGAGAAAGGTGCTGCCGCCATCCGCGCGCTCTTTGCGCTGGGCCTGTTCAAGGACGTGCGACTTGAAACCCAGGGCGATGTGCTGCTGGTGGTGGTCGAGGAGCGTCCCAGCGTGGCTGCACTCGAGTTCATCGGACTCAAGGAATTCGACAAGGATGTTCTGATCAAGGCACTTCGGGAAATCGGACTGAGCGAGGGACGGCCCTACGACAAGGCGCTGGCGGACAAGGCAGAGCAGGAACTCAAGCGTCAGTACATTGGCCGCAGCCTCTATGCAGCAGAGGTGGTCACCACGGCAACCCCGGTCGAGCGCAACCGTGTCAACCTTTCCTTCACCATCACCGAGGGTTCACCGGCCCGGCTCAAGCAGATCCAGATCATCGGCAACAAGGCATTTTCCGAAAGCACCCTGCGCGACCAGTTCAATCTGGACACCGGTGGCTGGATGAGCTGGTACACCAAGTCCGACCGCTATTCCCGGACCAAACTCAACGGCGATCTGGAAAGTTTGCGTTCTTATTACCTTTCTCGCGGTTTCCTGGAGTTTCGGATCGATTCGACGCAGGTATCGATGTCGCCGGACAAGCAGGAAATGTCCATCACCATCAACATCACCGAAGGTGAGCGCTTTGTGGTGTCGGCGGTGCGGCTGGAGGGCAATTACCTTGAAAAAGACGATGAGTTCAAAGCGCTGGTGAAGATCCAGCCGGGCCAGCCCTACAACGCGGAAACGGTGGCGGAAACCACCAAGGCGTTCACCGACCAGTTTGGCAAATTCGGATTTGCTTTCGCCAGGGTGGAAGCGCGGCCCGAAATCGACCGCAGCAACAACCGGGTGGTGATGGTGCTGCAGGCCGAACCCTCGCGCCGTGCCTATGTGCGCAGGATTCAGGTGGCTGGCAACAACCGCACCCGTGACGAGGTGATTCGGCGTGAGTTGCGTCAGCTCGAGGCGTCCTGGTACGACGGCGACAAGATCAAGCTTTCCCGTGATCGCGTCAATCGCCTGGGTTTCTTCACCGATGTGAACATCGAAACCATGGAGGTTCCCGGAGCCCCGGAGCAGGTCGATTTGCTCATCACGGTCGCTGAAAAGCCCACAGGCAGTGTGACCTTGGGGGCTGGCTTCTCATCCTACGAAAAAGTGGCGCTGACTTTCGGCATCACCCAGGAAAATGCTTTCGGCTCTGGCAACTACCTGGCGGTGCAGGTCAATACCAGCAAGTACAACCGCAACATCATCCTGAGCACGACCAACCCCTATTTCACGGACGGTGGCATTTCCCGCACGATCGATGTCTTCACCAGGACCACCCGTCCTTACTATGGCGACCTGAATTCCTACAGCATCGTCAACTCTGGCGTGGGTATGCGCTTTGGGGTACCTGTCACCGAGTACGACACGGTCTATGTGGGGGCCAATGCGGAGCAGACCGAGGTCAAGGAGGGGACGTACTTGCCAGAGGTGTACCGCCCGTACTTGGGTACTGCAACTGCATTGCCTTTGACTCTTGGCTGGGCGCGGGATCGCCGAGACAGTGCACTGGTTCCCACCATGGGCAGTTACCAGCGTGTCTTTGCGGACTGGAGCATTGCTGGAGACTCTCGCTATGCCCGTGCCAATTACCAATTTCAGCAGTACCTCCCCCTGAGCAAGAAGTGGACAGTTGCCTTTAACTCTGATCTTGGCTACGGTAAGGGTCTCAACGGCAACAGCTATCCAATTTTCAAGAATTACTACGTTGGTGGTCTTGGGAGTGTCCGCGGTTACCAGCAATCTACCCTGGGTGAGTCCAGCACCAACGGTGTCAACACCGTTTACTTGGGGGGGGCAAAAAAGGTGGTGTTCAACCTCGAGCTGGTGGGGCCGTTCCCCGGTGCAGGTAATGACAAAACACTGCGCATGTTCGGTTTTGTAGATGCCGGTTATGCGTTTCCTGATGGGCAGAACGTGGATCTCAATAAACTGCGCTCATCCTATGGCGTAGGTTTGAGCTGGATTTCACCGATGGGACCATTGCGCTTCTCCTATGGCATCCCGGTCAACGCCCGTCCTGAAGATAAAATCCAGAAACTCCAATTTCAGATCGGAACCTCTTTCTAATGAAAACCCGTCTTCCCCAGGTTCTGCTGGCGCTGATTGCTGGCACCATTTCCTGCAGCGCATCCCTGGCGCAGGCCCAGGAGTTCAAGATGGGCTTTGTCAACACCGAGCGCATCTTCAGGGAGGCGGCTTCAGCCAAGCAGGCCCAGGCCAAGCTGGAGCAGGAATTCGCCAAACGTGAGAAGGACCTGGTGGATGCCGGCAATGCGCTGAAAGCCGCTTCTGAAAAGCTCGAGCGCGAGGCTCCCACTTTGTCCGAGAGTCAGCGCGTCGCCCGCCAGAAGCAGTTGGTCGATCAGGACCGCGATTTCCAGCGCAAACGCCGTGAGTTCCAGGAAGACTTGAACGCCCGCAAGAACGAAGAGCAGCAGGTCGTTGTCGAGCGTGCCAACCGTGCGGTCAAACAGGTGGCCGAGTCTGAAAAATACGATGTGATTTTTCAGGAAGCGGTTTACGTCAATCCCAAACACGACATCACCGACAAGGTCATCAAGGCGCTCAACGCGGCCAAGTGATCCCGGGGGAAGCCAACTGTTGTGGCGCTGAGCCTTGGATTCATTGTCGAAACCCTTGGCGGGGAGCTGATCGGCTCACCTGACCGCCAGGTTCAGCGCCTTGCCCCTCTCCAGTCGGCCGGACCGGACGACATCAGCTTTCTGAGCCATGCCCGGTACCGGGCGCAACTGCAAACCAGCCTGGCCGGTACAGTGATTCTTGCACCTGCGATGCGGGAGGCTGCATCAGGTCGCCCGGCCTGCATCCTGACTGCTGATCCCTACCTCTATTTTTCCCGCCTCACGCGCCTCTGGCGCAGGCAGCACCCTCTGCCGACCGGGCCGCGCATCCATCCCTCTGCCGTGGTCGATGCATCGGCATTGGTGGCCGATGATGCGGTCATTGGGCCTTTGTGCGTGGTCGAGGCGGATGCACAGATTGGCGCGGGCACCGTGCTGCACTCGCGGGTGACCGTGGGCCATGGTTGCCGCATCGGCCAGCGTTGCATCTTGCATGCGGGCGTGGTGATCGGTGCCGATGGATTTGGCTTTGCCCCGCATGATGGCCGCTGGGAAAAGATCGAGCAACTGGGAGCGGTGCGTATCGGTGACGATGTGGAGATTGGTGCCAACACCTGCATCGACCGCGGCGCGCTTGAAGACACGGTGATCGAAGACGGCGTCAAGCTCGACAACCTGATCCAGATCGGGCACAACGTGCATGTGGGTGCCCACACGGCGATGGCCGGCTGTGTCGGTGTGGCGGGCAGTGCGAAAATCGGGGCCCATTGCACCATCGGTGGTGGCGCAGTGGTGCTGGGGCACCTGAGTCTGGCCGACGGCGTGCATGTGTCGGCGGCTTCGGTCGTGACCCGCTCCATTCTCCAGCCTGGGCACTACACCGGCATGTTTCCCCTCGATGAGAACAGCCAGTGGGAAAAGAACGCCGCCAGCCTCAAGCAGCTCTCGCGCCTGCGTGAACGTGTACGCGCGCTGGAGCAACAGATACAGACTTTTCAGAAAGAACAAACATGACGATGGACATCCACCAGATCCTCAAACAGCTGCCGCACCGCTACCCGATCCTGCTGGTGGATCGCGTGCTCGAGATCGAAAAGGGCGTCCGCATCCAGGCCATCAAGAACGTCTCGATCAATGAGCCATTTTTCATGGGGCACTTCCCGCACCGCCCGGTGATGCCTGGCGTGCTGATGCTCGAAGCGCTGGCCCAGGCTGCGGCCCTGCTGACCTTCGATGCGCTGGGGGCAGCCCCCGATGACAATACGGTCTATTACTTTGCCGGTATCGATGGCGCCCGCTTCAAGCGCCCTGTGGAGCCGGGTGATCAGCTTATCCTGGACGTGTCCATTGACCGCATGAAGGCAGGCATCTTCAAGTTCAAGGCCCGTGCCCTGGTCGGAGAAGAGGTGGCCGTCGAGGCCGATCTGATGTGCACCATGCGCAAAATTGCCTGAGGTGCACATGAGCAACATCCATCCCACTGCCATCATCGAGCCGGGCGCCCAGCTTGACCCGACCGTCACGGTTGGTCCCTACAGCATCATCGGTTCGCATGTGCGCATCGGTGCTGGTTCGAGCATCGGTTCGCACTGTGTGATCGAGGGCTGCACCACCATCGGCCAGAACAACACCATCCACAACTACGCAGCCCTGGGCGCTGCGCCACAGGACAAGAAGTACGCTGGCGAGCCCACGCAGCTGGTCATCGGGGATGGGAACACCATCCGCGAGTTCTGTACCTTCAATGCGGGCACGGTCTCCGGTGGCGGCATCACCCGCATCGGCAATGACAACCTGTTCATGGCTTATGTGCACCTGGCGCACGACTGCCAGATCGGCAGCCACACGATTTTTGCCAACAACTCTCAGCTCGCTGGTCATGTGCATGTGGGCGACTGGGTGATCCTGGGTGGCTTCACTGTGGTGCGCCAGTTCCTGCGGCTGGGCGCGCACAGTTTCACGGCCATGTGCTCGCTGCTGTTTGCCGACCTTCCGCCGTTTGTGACCTGCGAAGGTCAGCCAGCGGACGCCCGCACCGTGAACGCCGAGGGCTTGCGTCGCCGCGGCTTCTCGCCCGAGCGTATCGCTGCCGTCAAGGCCATGCACAAGGCGCTGTACCGCGATAACCTGACGCTCGATGCTGCCAAGGCGCGCATCCAGCAAATCGCCCAGCAGACGCCCGAAGCCCAAACCGATGTGCAGATGATGCTGGACTTCCTGTCGGGTGTCGGCAAGCCGGGCATCGTGCGCCGCCGTGCACGGTCTGCCGTTTGAGGGGTCCCGCATGAAGCCCCTGCGTTGTGCCGTCATCGGCGTCGGTTATCTGGGCAAGTTCCACGCCCAGAAGTACGCGAAAATTCCTGGCTGCGAACTGGTGGCCGTGGTCGACAGCCGCCAGGACGTGGCCGATGCCGTGGCCGCCCCGCTGGGTTGCCGTGCGGTGACCGACTACCGCGAGCTGCTCGGGCAGGTCGATGCGGTCAGCATCGTGGTGCCCACGCAGGCACACTACGAAGTTTGCATTGAATTCCTGAAGGCAGGCGTGCATGTGCTGGTCGAGAAACCCATGACCACCACGCTGGCCCAGGCCGACGAACTGATCGCTCTGGCCGATGCCAAAGGCCTGGTGTTGGCGGTGGGGCATCTGGAGCGTTTCAATCCGGCGGCGCTGGCGCTGGAGCCCTTGCTGGCCGACCCGCGTTTCATCGATTCCTCGCGTCTTGCCCCCTTCAAGCCGCGCGCCACCGATGTGAGCGTGCTGCTGGACCTGATGATCCATGACGTGGATCTGATCCTGTCGCTGGTGGACAGCGAGCTCGAAAGCGTGGACTGTTCGGGTGCACGCGTGCTGACCAATGACATCGACATCGCCAACGCCCGCATCCGCTTCGTCAATGGCTGCGTGGCCAACATCACCGCCAGCCGCGTGAGCAGCAAGAGTGAGCGCAAGATGCGTGTGTTTCAGAGCCAGGCCTGCCATTCGCTGGACTTTCAGGTGCGCACGCTCACCACTTACCGTGGCGCCGCCGATCCGATGGCCGCGCCCGAAAACGCCATCGAGCGGCACGAGCAGTCTTTTGGCGAAGCCGATCCGCTGTACAGCGAAATCGTCGACTTCGTGGACAGCATCCGCCAGCAGCGACAGCCCAAAGTGACCGGCCGCGCCGGCCGCCGCGCCCTCGAAGCCGTGCAGCGCATCACCGAGGCCACGCGGCTGATTTCCTGAACCCCTTTTAGAAAGACTTGCCATGCGCATTCCCATGGTTGACCTGGCGGGCCAGTACCGCGACCTCAAGGCCCAGCTTGAACCCGCGATGGCGGCTACGCTGGATGCGGCCCAGTACATTCTCGGTCCCAATGTTCAGGCTTTCGAAGCCGAAGCGGCCAAATACCTGGGCGTCAAGCACGCCATCACCTGCGCCAATGGCACCGATGCACTGCATCTGGCCCTGCTGGCAGCCGACATCGGTCCCGGCGACGAGGTGATCACCACCCCCTTCACCTTCATCGCCACGGCCGAGGCCATTGCCTATGTGGGTGCCAAGGCGGTGTTCGTGGACATCGACCCGAAAACCTACAACATCGATGTTGCGCAGGTGGCCAAGGCCATCACGTCGCGCACCAAGGCCCTGCTGCCGGTGCACCTGTTTGGTCAGCCGGCCAGCATGCAGCCGCTTCTGGACCTGGCCCACAAGCACCAGCTGCGCCTGATCGAGGACTGCGCACAGTCTTTTGGTGCCAATGTCGGTGGCCGCCAGACTGGCTCCATGGGGGATGTGGGCGCCTTCAGCTTCTTTCCCAGCAAAAACCTGGGCTGCTACGGTGATGGCGGCATGGTCACCACCCAGTCGGACGCGATGGCAGAGAAGCTGCGCATGCTGCGCAACCACGGCAGCAAGGTGCGTTATTACCACGACATCATTGGCTACAACAGTCGTCTGGACGAGCTGCAGGCCGTGGTGCTGCGCGCCAAACTGCCGCACATCGACCACTACAACCAGCAGCGCCGCCGCGTCGCCCACCGCTACAGCGCCGGGCTGGCCGGTACGGGCATCCAGACCCCGCATGAAGACGGCATCGGCCTGCATGTGTACCACCAGTACACGATGCTGACCGACCGCCGTGAAGCCATCCAGAAGGCGCTGGCCGACCAGCAGATCGCCAGCGCGATCTACTACCCGGTGCCCTTGCACCAGCAAAAAGTGTTTGCCGAGATCACCGCCGGTCAGAGCTTCCCGGTCACCGAATCGGTGGCTGCGCGCTGCCTGTCGCTGCCGATTTACCCCGAACTGTCCGACGCGGCCATTGACGAAATCTGTGCCGTGATCCGCCAGGCCTTGCAGGCCTGAACGGGGGAGGGCGCTTGAGCGGCATGCGTGTGTCCATGGTCGTTGCCGAGCGCTCTGGCGACCAGCTCGCGGCCCTGCTGCTGGGCGGCATGCGGCAGGCCTGGCCCGATTTGCAAGCCAGCGGCATTGGAGGTCCGCAGATGCAGGCACTGGGCTTTGCGTCGCGCTGGTCCTGCGATGAGCTGTCTGTGCGTGGTCTGGTGGAGGCGCTGCTGCGCTACCGCCGCATTACCGGCATCCGCCAGCAACTCATCGATGACTTGATCGCGCAGCCGCCCGACCTGTTTGTGGGCGTTGACGCTTCCGACTTCAACCTGACCGTGGAGCGCGCGCTGAACCAGCGCGGCATCCCTGCCATACAGCTGGTCTGTCCGTCCATCTGGGCCTGGCGGCCGGAGCGCGTGACCAAGATCCGCGAAAGCGTGCGCCACATTCTGTGCCTGTACCCCTTCGAGCCCGCCTTGCTGGCCGAGCATGGCATTGAGGGCACATTTGTTGGCCACCCGGTGGCCGACGTGATTCCCCTCGAGCCCGACCGCGAAGCTGCCCGGCGCACCCTGGGTCTGGACCCGGCGGCGCAAGTGGTGGCTCTGCTGCCCGGCAGTCGGGCGGGAGAAATCCGCTATCTGATTGAACCCTTTTTGCATGCGGCACGCCGCATGCGTGAGGAGCGCCCGAGTCTGCAGTTCGTGCTGCCAACCCATGAGCTGCTGCTGCCGGCCATTCAAAAGGCTCTGCACGCGTCGGACATGACGGCGCATGTCAAGGTGGTGATGGGCCAATCGCATGCCGTGCAGGCAGCCTGCGACGTGGCCCTGGTGGCCAGCGGCACCGCCACGCTGGAGACGGCCCTGTTCAAACGCCCGATGGTGATCGCCTACAAGATGCAGTGGCTGTCCTGGCGCATGGCCAATGGCAAGCGCCTGCTGCCCTGGGTGGGACTGCCCAACATTTTGTGCAACGACAGTCTGGTGCCCGAATTTCTGCAGGAGCAGGTGCAGCCCGAGGCCTTGGCCCGGGCGGTGCTGGGCTGGCTCGACGATCCGGCTGCCGTGCAACGCCTACAGCAGCGCTTCACGGCGCTGCACCATGAACTGCGCCAGGACATGCCCACGCTGTCGACCCATGCGATCCAGAAAATCCTTGAAGCCTGAGCAGTGCGCGCTCGACTGGGACACCATCGGGCTGGTCGCAGGCGTCGACGAGGCGGGCCGGGGCCCGCTGGCCGGTCCGGTGGTGGCGGCGGCCGTCATCCTGGACGACCTCAAGCCGATCAAGGGCCTCAACGACTCCAAGAAGCTGACCGAAAAGCGCCGCGAAAAACTCTACGACGAAATTCTGGCCAAGGCCCTGTGCTGCTCGATTGCCGAAGCCACGGTGCAGGAGATTGACAGCCTCAACATCCTGCAGGCCACGCTGCTGGCCATGCGCCGGGCGGTGGATGGGCTGCGCCTCAAGCCAGTCAAGGTTCTGGTGGACGGCAACCGCCTGCCGGTGCTGGACGTGCGGGCCGAAGCCATCGTACAGGGCGATGCCCTGGTGCCGGCCATTTCGGCTGCGTCCATCCTGGCCAAGGTGCACCGCGACCGACTTTGTGCCCAGCTGCATGCCCAATACCCTGTTTATGGTTTTGACCGCCACAAAGGCTATGGCACTGCCGTGCACCTGCAGGCGCTGGCCGAACATGGCCCCAGCCCCAGCCACCGCATGAGCTTTGCCCCCGTGGCGCGGAGCGCCCGATGAACCTCATCACCTCGCGGGACAACCCGCTGGTCAAAACCTTGCGCCGGCTGGCGCAGGAGTCCAATGCCTACCGCAAGCTTGGCCAGTTCTGGCTGGAGGGTGACCACCTGTGCCGCGCCGCTTTGCAGCGGGGGGTGCGGCCCGCGCGCGTGGTGCTGGCGCAATCGTTGGCCGACAACGCGCAGGCCGACGAGTGGCTGAGGCTCGATGTTCCGGTCACTGTGATGCCTGACGAACTGTTTGCCAGGCTCAGCGGTCTGGAGTCGCCAGCCCGCATGGGCTTTGTCATGGCACACGAAGCGTCGCTGACCATCGAGCCGGACGCGCCCACCGTGGTCCTGGACCGCCTGCAGGATGCCGGTAATGTGGGGGCCATCCTGCGCTGCGCCAGCGCTTTCGGGTTTCGGCAGGTGCTGGCCATGCAGGGCACGGCGGCGCTGTGGTCGCACAAGGTATTGCGGGCCGGTATGGGGGCGCATTTCGGCCTGCACCTGACCGAGGGCCTGCAGGAAAATGATCTGGACGCGCTGGCCCTGCCGCTGGTGACCACCAGCTCGCACACCGGTCCCTTTTTGCACGAGTTGCTGCGTTCAGGCACCTTGCCCACGCATTGCGCCTGGGTGCTGGGCCACGAAGGACAGGGCGTTCGCCAGAGCCTGGTGGCGCGCGCCAGCCTGCAGGTGCGCATCGCCCAGCCGGGCGGCGAGGAGTCGCTGAACGTCGCCACCGCGGCGGCGATCTGCCTGCATGCAAGCGCAACCGGCGCGCTGTAAGCCGCTTTCCCTGCAGGGCCGCTGGTTTTTGGCGTCTCGAAACCCTGCCAACACAGCCTGGCGGGCTATAATGAGAGGCTTTCCCGCATCAACCCTGTACGCACCAGCCCAGCCAGGTCCTTCCCCCTCGAACAAGCAGCCAAACACAACACTTTTGTGTGCTGAGCGCTGAGGCGTACCCGAACCATACCGGAGAACCCAGTGCTTTTGTCTCTTCAGGGAACCTTCCCGCCCGCCATCCTGGCGCTTGCAGACGGCACGGTCTTTATCGGCAATTCCATCGGAGCCACCGGCTCCACCGTTGGTGAGGTGGTGTTCAACACCTCCATCGTCGGTTACCAGGAAATCCTCACCGACCCCAGCTACTGCCAGCAGATCGTCACCCTGACGTACCCGCACATTGGCAACTACGGCGTCAACGTCGAGGACATCGAAGCCGACAAGGTCCATGCCGCAGGCCTCATCATCAAGGACCTGCCGCTGCTGGCTTCCAACTTCCGCTCCAGCCAGTCCCTGTCCGACTACCTCAAGGCCAGCGGCACCGTGGCCATTGCCAATATTGACACCCGCAAGCTGACCCGTCTGCTGCGCACCCAAGGTGCCCAAAACGGCGCCATCGTCGGCCTGGCCGCAGGCGAGAAGGTCACACAGGCCGTGATCGACCAGGCGATTTCGGCTGCCAAGGCCGCTCCGTCCATGTCCGGCCTGGACCTGGCCCAGAAAGTCACTGTGGCCCAGGGCTACGACTGGACCCAGACCGAGTGGAAACTCGGCTCGGGCTACGGCACCCAGACCGCGCCGAAATTCCATGTGGTCGCTTACGACTTTGGCGTCAAGAAAAACATCCTGCGCATGCTGGCCGAGCGCGGCTGCAAGGTCACGGTGGTGCCTGCCCAAACGCCTGCTGCAGAAGTGCTCAAACACAACCCTGACGGCATCTTCCTGTCCAACGGCCCGGGCGACCCAGAGCCTTGCGACTACGCGATCACCGCGGTGCGCCAACTGATCGATACCGGCATCCCGACCTTCGGCATCTGTCTGGGTCACCAGATCATGGCCCTGGCCTCGGGTGCCAAGACCTTCAAAATGAAGTTCGGCCACCACGGCGCCAACCACCCGGTCAAGGACCTGGACAACGGCCGCGTCAGCATCACCAGCCAGAACCACGGTTTTGCCGTGGACGAAAAATCGCTGCCCGCCAACCTGCGCGCCACGCACGTGTCGCTGTTCGATGGCACGCTGCAAGGCCTGGCCCGTACCGACAAGCCCGCGTTCTGCTTCCAGGGCCACCCCGAAGCCTCGCCCGGCCCACACGACATCGCTTACCTGTTTGACCGCTTCACGGCATTGATGGCCACGGCCCAGGAGAAAAAATAATGCCCAAGCGCACCGACCTCAAAAGCATCCTCATCATCGGCGCCGGCCCGATCATCATCGGCCAGGCCTGCGAATTCGACTATTCCGGCGTGCAGGCCTGCAAGGCCCTGCGTGAAGAGGGCTACAAAGTCATCCTGATCAACAGCAACCCCGCCACGATCATGACCGACCCGGCCACGGCCGATGTGACCTACATCGAACCCATCACCTGGCAGACGGTCGAGAAGATCATCGCCAAGGAGCGCCCGGACGCCATCTTGCCGACCATGGGTGGCCAGACCGCGCTCAACTGCGCGCTGGATCTGTGGCACCACGGCGTGCTCGACAAGTACAAGGTCGAGCTGATCGGCGCCACGCCCGAAGCCATCGACAAAGCCGAAGACCGCCAGAAGTTCAAGGACGCCATGACCAAGATCGGTCTGGGCTCGGCCCGCTCGGGCATTGCCCACAGCATGGACGAGGCCTGGGCGGTGCAAAAAACCGTGGGCTTCCCGGTGGTGATCCGCCCCAGCTTCACTTTGGGCGGCACCGGTGGCGGCATCGCCTACAACGCCGAAGAGTTCGAGACCATCTGCAAGCGCGGTCTGGAAGCCTCGCCCACCAACGAGCTGCTGATTGAAGAATCGCTCGTGGGCTGGAAAGAGTACGAGATGGAAGTCGTGCGCGACAAGGCCGACAACTGCATCATCGTCTGCTCGATCGAAAACCTGGACCCCATGGGCGTGCACACCGGCGACTCCATCACCGTGGCCCCGGCCCAGACGCTGACCGACAAGGAATACCAGATCATGCGCAACGCCTCCCTGGCGGTGCTGCGCGAGATCGGTGTGGACACGGGCGGCTCCAACGTGCAGTTTTCGATCAACCCCAAGGACGGTCGCATGATCGTCATCGAGATGAATCCCCGCGTCTCGCGTTCGTCTGCGCTGGCCTCCAAGGCCACGGGTTTCCCGATCGCCAAGGTCGCGGCCAAGCTGGCCGTGGGCTACACGCTCGACGAGCTGCGCAACGACATCACCGGCGGCGCAACGCCCGCGTCCTTCGAGCCCTCGATCGACTACGTGGTCACCAAGATCCCGCGCTTTGCCTTCGAGAAATTCCCCACCGCCGACAACCGCCTGACCACCCAGATGAAGTCGGTGGGCGAGGTGATGGCCATGGGCCGCACCTTCCAGGAGTCCTTCCAGAAAGCCCTGCGCGGCCTGGAAGTGGGTGTTGACGGCATGAACGAGAAGACCCAGGACCGCGAAGTGCTCGAAAAGGAACTGGGCACGCCCGGCCCCGAGCGCATCTGGTACGTGGGCGATGCTTTTGCCCAAGGCATGAGCGTCGATGAAGTGTTCGCCCTGACCAAGATCGACCCATGGTTCCTGATCCAGATCGAAGAGATCGTGAAGATCGAACTTGAACTGGAGCGCCACCGTCTGAACGACCTGAGCGAAGGCGAACTGCGCACCCTCAAGAAGAAAGGCTTCTCGGACCGCCGCCTGGCCAAGTTGCTCAAGAGCACCGAAGGCGATGTGCGCGCCCGCCGCCACAGCCTGGGCATCCGTCCCGTGTACAAGCGCGTGGACACCTGCGCTGCCGAGTTCGCCACCAACACCGCCTACATGTATTCCAGCTACGACGAGGAGTGCGAGGCCGAGCCCACCGACAAGAAGAAGATCATGGTGCTGGGCGGTGGCCCGAACCGCATCGGCCAGGGCATAGAGTTTGACTACTGCTGCGTGCACGCCGCGCTGGCCATGCGCGAAGACGGCTACGAGACCATCATGGTCAACTGCAACCCCGAGACCGTGTCCACCGACTACGACACCTCGGACCGCCTGTATTTCGAGCCGCTCACGCTGGAAGACGTGCTCGAGATCGTCGACAAGGAAAAGCCCACCGGCGTGATCGTGCAGTACGGCGGTCAGACGCCTTTGAAATTGGCTCTGGGACTTGAAGCCGCCGGCGTGCCGATCATCGGCACCAGCCCCGACATGATCGACGCCGCCGAAGACCGCGAGCGTTTCCAGAAGCTGCTGCAAGAGCTGGGTCTGCGCCAGCCGCCCAACGCCACGGCCCGCACCGAAGCCGAAGCACTGGAGCGTGCGGCCGAGCTGGGCTACCCGCTGGTGGTGCGCCCCAGCTATGTGCTGGGTGGCCGCGCCATGGAAATCGTGCACGAGCAGCGCGACCTGGAGCGCTACATGCGCGAGGCCGTCAAGGTGTCGAATGACTCGCCGGTGCTGCTGGACCGCTTCCTCAACGACGCCATCGAGTGCGACGTGGACTGCCTGCGTGACCCCGAAGGCAAGACCTTCATCGGTGGCGTGATGGAACACATCGAGCAGGCCGGCGTGCACAGCGGTGACTCTGCCTGTTCGCTGCCGCCGTACTCGCTCTCGAGCGAGACCGTCGCCGAGCTCAAGCGCCAGTCGGCCGCCATGGCCGGTGCGCTGAACGTGGTGGGCCTGATGAACGTGCAGTTCGCCATTCAGAACGTGGGTGGCAAAGACGTCATCTACGTGCTCGAAGTCAACCCGCGTGCCTCGCGCACCGTGCCCTACGTCTCCAAGGCCACCGGCATCCAGCTGGCCAAGGTCGCGGCACGCTGCATGGCCGGCCAGACCTTGACCCAGCAAGGCATCACCAAAGAGGTGACGCCGCCGTATTTCAGCGTCAAGGAAGCCGTGTTCCCCTTCGTCAAGTTCCCGGGCGTGGACACCATCCTTGGCCCTGAGATGAAGTCTACCGGCGAAGTGATGGGCGTGGGCAAGACCTTTGGCGAGGCTTTCGTCAAGAGCCAGCTGGGTGCGGGCACCAAGCTGCCCCGCTCGGGCAAGGTCTTCCTGACCGTGAAGAACGGTGACAAGCCGCGCGCCGTGCAGGTGGCCAAAGAGCTGGTGGCCCTGGGCTTCGAGCTGCTGGCCACCAAGGGCACCGCTGCGGCAATTGCCGAGGCCGGTGTGCCGGTCGAGCAGGTCAACAAGGTGACCGAAGGGCGCCCCAACATCGTGGACATGATCAAGAACAACGAAGTGGTCATGGTCATCAACACGGTGGAAGAGCGCCGCAACGCGATCGCCGACTCTCGTCATATCCGTACCTCGGCCCTGCTGGCGCGTGTGACGACCTTCACCACCATTGCCGGTGCCGAGGCCGCTGTGCAGGGCATGAAAAGCATGGACAACCTGGACGTGATTTCCGTGCAGGAAATGCACGCTCAGCTGGCCGCGGCCTGATCGCCACAACCACGCCGGGCCGCGGTATCATGCGGCCCATCCACCGCCGAGGCTGCCTCGGCGGTTTGTTTTTGGAGAGAGACCGATGTCCACCATCCCGATCACCAAACGCGGTGCCGAAAAGCTCAAGGAGGAGCTGCATCGCCTCAAAACCGTCGATCGCCCCGCCGTGATCCAGGCCATTGCCGAAGCACGCGCCCAGGGTGACCTGAGCGAAAATGCCGAGTACGACGCCGCCAAGGACCGTCAAGGCTTCATCGAAGGCCGCATTCAGGAAATCGAAGGCAAACTGTCGGCTGCGCAGATCATCGACCCGGCGTCACTGGATGCCGGCGGCCGCGTGGTGTTCGGCGCCACCGTTGAGCTGGAAGACGAGGACAGCGGCGACCAGGTCAAATACCAGATCGTGGGTGAAGACGAGGCCGACCTCAAGCTGGGTCTGATCAACATCAGCAGCCCGATCGCCCGCGCGCTCATCGGCAAGGAAGAGGGCGATGTGGCTGAGGTGCAGGCGCCAGGTGGCGTGCGCCGCTACGAGATTGTGGCGGTCTCCTACCTCTGAGCCGCGGCGAGTCCCCGCCCGTGACCTGCCGGTCAGGGCGATGTGTCATTCGCGCCAGTGTTCGGCCACCCACCTGGCCGGCTTGATGAAGCGAAAACGCCGGTTGCGTCGGCCTGCCAGCGCATCAGGCGGATTGCATTCCCCGTGGAAAATGACGATGCGGGCGTCGGCCGGAATGGCTGGTTCAGTCCAGAAGTTGCTCGGCCAGGCCGGGATGCAGTTGTATTTGAAGCTGGGGCACCAGGCTCTGGGCCAGTAGGCCAGCAGGCCCTGCTGGTGCATGTAGTCCGACAGGTAGGACTGTTCGTTGCGGTAGCGCTGCCGGATGGTCTCGAAGTTCTTGCGGAAGTTCTCCAGCACGTCCGGATGCGCCCCCAGCTCGAAGCGGTAGACCGACGAATTGCCTGTGATTCGGCCAGGATTCCAAAAGCGGTCGTAGTCCTTGATGATCAGGAAGCGGCCGGGGTGCTCGAAAAATCCATCCAGGCTGCCAACGATGACCACGTCCACGTCCAGAAACAGGGCGGTGCCTTGCAGGCCGTGCAGGTCCTTGGCGAAGGTCACCAGCTTGGTCCAGCCCCGCTCCGGGATACCAGGGGGCAGATCGAGTGCAGGAATGGGCAGGCAGCGCACTTCGGGCGTGATGCCCTGGCTGTCATCGGTCAGGCACACCATCTGGAAATCCAGCGTGAGGTGCCGTTTGACCATGGCATGCAGCCGGTTGACGTACTCGGGGCCGTATTTGGTGCCCCATTTCATGCAGATGACGTATCGCTGCGGGCTGGGTGCGCTGCTGTCCATGTTCAGCCCTGCTGACGCTTCTTGATCGACTTCTGCTTGGGTTTGGCTCGCTTGATCTGGCCGCCAGAGGTCAGGCGCTGGTTGCCCAGCACCCGGACATGCTTGACTTCCGGTTTCTGACCGCCGCGCTTGCTGAATTTGAGCACCTTGAATTCGCGCGGACCGGGCATCCGGTCCTCGTCAACGGTTTTTTCCTTCTTGGGTTGAGGGCGCCAGAGCACCAGCAATTTGCCAATGTGCTGGATCGGAGCCGCGCCGAGCTGGTCGGCCAGCTGCATGTACATCGCCTCGCGGGCGACCCGGTCATCGCCCAGGACCCGGATCTTGATCAAGCCATGGGCGTTGAGGGCGGCATCGGCTTCCTTGATGACGGCGGCTGTCAGGCCATCGTTGCCGATCATGACCACCGGGTCGAGGTGGTGGGCTTCGGCGCGATGGACCTTGCGCTGAGCGGGAGTCAGTTGAATTTGGG
>Ga0255274_1000012_pt1 | contig 28302 bp, 31 predicted proteins | sample AtltaT_4_FD_183673 | JGI IMG/M metagenome (GOLD analysis project Ga0255274, IMG submission 183673) | Metatranscriptome of freshwater microbial communities from Altamaha River, Georgia, United States - Atl_Colum_RepB_8h (Metagenome... | ecosystem: Environmental > Aquatic > Freshwater > River... | reverse complement strand
TTGCTGTCATTGCGTGCAGGCGATGATGTTCTATGCTGACTGTGGCAGACTTCTCAAGATTCAATTTCCCGTTGTAAGTCAATCCAGGCCGGATCAAAACTCAGCTTTTTTGCCATGGGTGAATTGGACTCTAAAACCCGCCAAAAAGGGGCCACGTCCCTGGTGCTACCGGTCTGGCAGTACTCTTCCCATGAGTGCTCCGCCACGATCCTAAGAAACAGAGATGTTGAGACTGGGCAGGTCGCATCGCAGTGATTTTTCTCTGCCAATCTGCGCCTGAATGCCTGGATCGACATGGTGGAGCCAGGCGTGATCGTCTTCAGCTCAGCCGCCACCTCGATTGGGCATGAGATATGCAGTTTGGACCCCTTGGGGATTCCCGCGAAATCTTTATCGAGGATCACGTGATGGGGCGGTTTCGCCTTCATTTTTTCACCCCATGTTTTCTTTGGTCTTGGCATGGCTGACTCCTGTTGTTTGGTGGGGACAAGTATCCAGAATCCGGTTTGTTGTGCAGATAATCCCCGGGAAAATACCCAGTCTGCGCTGCACAATCAATCAGGACCCAATTCGAATCCCTGACTCCACCAAAATCAGGGGGGCAGAAAACAGAGCAAGTCAGTTGAACAATCGCTTCTGGGCCGCCAGAACAAAGCCCGTGAGATTCGTCTTACGGGCTTTTTTCTTTCTTGTCCCCCGGGGAGGGGCGATTCAAGCCGATTCGCCCAGCCGCCCGTCGCGAAAGTCAGCCAATGCCTGGTAGATCTCCTCCTTGGTGTTCATGACAAAGGGACCGTACTGAACAATGGGTTGCTTGAGCGGCCTGCCCGCCACCAAAATCAATTTGGCGTCTGCACTGGCTTCGATCGCCACGCCATCTGCGATTGGCGCATTGTCCAGAATGGCCATGCGCTGGACAGGCACCCGCTGGCCTGCAATGCTGACCTCACCCCGGTACACATAAACAAAAGCGTTGTGCCCTTTTGGCAGCGTTTGCTCGAAGCGTGCGCCCTGGGCCATGTGCACATCGAGGTACAGGGGCTGCGTGATCTCGCGGGTGACGGCACCTTGCACGCCATGGCTCGCGCCAGCGATCACCGTGACATCCACACCTGCTGGCGTCTGAAAACGGGGCAACTGGTGCTTCTGGAAGTCGCTGTACCAGGGGGCGTTCATCTTCTCGCTGCTGTGCAGGTTCAGCCAGAGCTGAAAGCCCTCCATCACCCCTTCTTCCTGTTGAGGAATTTCAGAGTGGATCACGCCCCGTCCTGCGGTCATCCACTGAACGCCACCGTTTTGCAGCAGCCCTTCGTGACCAGCGCTGTCGCGGTGCAGCATGCGTCCGGCGATCATGTAGGTCACGGTTTCAAAGCCACGATGCGGGTGGTCGGGGAAGCCGGCGATGTAGTCATCGGGATGGTCGCTGCCGAAAGCGTCGAGCATCAGAAACGGGTCGAGCCGGTGCTGCAGGTCGTGCGTCAGCACGCGCAGCAGTTTGACACCTGCGCCATCCGATGTGGCCTGGCCCGAGACGAGTCGTTCGACTTGGCGAGTGGTATTGACCACTGCTTGAGCGGTGCTGGACATGGTGTTTCCTTTCGAAGGCCTGAAACTGCAAATGCGATGATGCATCCAGTCTAAGCGTCAATGGTCGGCTCCGTCTTGGGTCATGGATTTCCATTGCATGCTGCTGGACGCGGGCCGCGGCGGGACCTGACTCTCAGCGAAGGTGTGGCATGGACCTGACCTTGGGGCCGATGAAGTCGAGAAAGCTTTGCGCAGCCGGTGAAAGCGACCGACCCCTGCGGGTAAAAACCTCGAAGCTGCGCAGCACCACCGGTTGGGACAGCGGACTCATTTTCAGACCGTAGAGCTCGACCAGCGCTGCGGCATACGGGATGCAAAGGGCTACGCCCAATCCAGCCTTTACCATGGACAGGGCGGTGGCCATGAAGCCGACCTCTGTGGCTGGCGCGAAGGCCAGTGCAGGATCGGCTTTGCGCAAGTCCAGCTTCAGACGCTCGGTGAATTGTCCTTGCAGTGTGATCACCGGCCAGGCGGACAGCTGCGACCAGCGCAATCGCTTGTATCTGGCCAGCGTGTGGTCGTGTGGAAATACCGCCATGAACGGGCCATCAAAGAGGCGTGTCGAGGTGATGTCCGAATTGGGTTCGCGTTCCGGGCCGATGCCCAGTTCGACTTCGCCGGAAAAGACCCGGGCCATCACATCCTCCACTGGTGCATCGACCAGTTTGACGCGACTGGCGGGGTGTTGTGCCTGGTACCCGGCAATCAGTTCGGGCAGCAGCGTGGACGCCAGCAGTTGCGAGGCGGCCACCCGGACCACCCCGGATTGCATGGCCTGCGGGTCGATGGCGCGTTGCAGAACATCATCGAGGTCGTGCACTGCAGCTTCCAGCAAGGGGTAGAGCCGTTCACCGGTGTCGGTCAGGGACACGCGCCGGGTGCTGCGGTCCACCAGCTTTGTGGCCAGCGTCTGTTCCAGTTCCTTGATCAGACCGCTCAGGGCAGACTGTGTGATGTACAGGCTTTCAGCGGCCAGCGTGAAACTGCCGGTGCGCGCCAGCGCCAGAAAAGCACGAAGTTGCCGCAATGTGAAATTCATCAGTTGATCCGATAAATATATAAGAAAAAACTGTTTGAATAATATATCGAAGCAGGCTCCAATCAGGTTATTCCATTTCATACAGCAGGAGATGCACCATGCTCGTTCAAAAAGTCCACCACGTCGCCTACCGCTGCAAGGACGCCAAGGAAACCGTCCTTTGGTATGAAAAACACCTCGGCATGAAGTTCGTGCTGGCGATTGCAGAAAACGAAGTGCCGTCCACCAAGGCGCCGGACCCCTACATGCACATCTTCATGGACGCTGGTGACGGCAACATTCTGGCCTTCTTTGAGTTGCCCAATCAAAAACCAATGGGACGAGACGAGAACACCCCCAGCTGGGTGCAGCACCTGGCGCTGAAGGTGGCTTCATATGACGACCTGATCAACACCAAGGCCAAGCTCGAAGCGGCGGGCATCGAGGTGGTGGGACCGACCGACCACACCATCTTCAAGTCCATTTATTTCTTTGACCCCAACGGCCACCGTCTGGAGCTGGCCTGGGACTGCGGCACGCCCCAGATGATGCAGAAGCTCGACGAGGTGAAATGGGACATGCTCGAAGAGTGGAGCCAGACCAAACGCGCACCGCGTCATGCCGCCTGGATGCACGACGGCAGCGTGTCGGCATGAACGCCATGCTCAACCATACCCATGACGCCGCTGCCCGCAGCTGGGTGGCCTCTGCCAACCAGAGCGCTGGTGATTTCCCGATCCAGAACCTGCCGTTCTGCGTGTTCCGTGTGCGTGGCTCCGGCCAGCCCTTCCGCGGTGGCGTGGCCATTGGCGACCAGATCGTTGATCTGGCGCTCCTGAGCCAGGCGGCCTGCCTGCAAGGGCCTGCGGCGCAAGCTGCGCAGGCCGGTGCCCAGCCTTCACTCAATGCCCTGATGGCCATGGGGCCTGCCGCCTGGTCGGCCCTGCGCCATGGCCTGTTTGCCCTTCTCAATGCGGACGCGAGTGCTTCGCTACAGACCACTGTGCAGGCCTGCCTGGTCCCGCAGTCGAGCGTGGAGTACACCGTGCCGGCGCAGATCGGGGACTACACCGACTTCTACACCTCGGTGCACCATGCCACCAACATCGGCAAGCAGTTCCGGCCTGACAACCCGCTGCTGCCCAACTACAAGTGGGTGCCGATCGGCTACCACGGCCGTGCGTCGAGCATTGTTGTTTCAGGTCATGCGTTTGCGCGCCCGAAAGGCCAGCTCAAGGCCCCAGATGCCGAGGTGCCTGTGCTTGCCCCCAGCAAGCGTCTGGACATTGAACTGGAGCTGGGTATTTTCATTGGACAGGGCAACGCGCAGGGTGAGCCCATCGACATTGGCGATGCGGAAAACCACGTGTTCGGCATCTGCCTGCTCAACGACTGGTCGGCGCGCGATATCCAGGCCTGGGAATACCAGCCGCTGGGTCCGTTCCTGTCCAAGAGCTTCGCATCCACCATTTCGCCGTGGATCGTGACGCTGGAGGCGCTGGCGCCATACCGTGTACCGTTTAACCGGCCCCAGGGTGATCCCCAGCCCCTGCCTTATCTGGACAGCGAGTTGAACCGCTCGGGCGGCTCGCTCGACATCCAGCTGCAGGTGGGTTTGCTCACGGACAAGATGCGCGTCGCCGGTCAGGCCGACGCCCAGATCTGCCGCACCAGCTACCGCCACGCCTACTGGACGGTGGCGCAGATGGTGACGCACCACACCATCAACGGCTGCAACCTGCAAGCCGGGGACCTGTTCGGCAGTGGCACCCTCTCCGGCCCCACGCTGGACCAGGCGGGTGCATTGATCGAACTCACGCAGGGGGGCAGGCAGCCGGTGGCCTTGCCCAACGGCGAGCAGCGCACCTACCTCGAAGATGGGGACTCTGTGGTGATCCGAGGCTGGTGCGAAAAGCCCGGGGCTGTCCGCATCGGCTTCGGCGAATGCTGGGGTACGGTGTTGCCGGCACGGGCCTGAGCGTTGTGGCAGCGATCACGCCACTGCGCTGAGTGTCAGCAGCGGAATGTCCCTGGCTTCGGCCAGGGCGTCCAGCTCTTTGCGGGTTTTGCCAGCGACAAAAGCCGCAATGGCCTGGTGCACTGAGGGCTTGAACAGGTCCTTGACCGGGTGAGCGATCTTCACGCCTGCTGCGTCGCAAAGGCGCTGGGCAAAGTGGGCCTCCAGTGCGGCCAGGACCACGCGCCCGTTCTTGCAGGGATAGATGCGGTAGCCAGCGTGCGCGCCGCCCACTGCACCTTTGGGCGTGGTCATCTTCCACAGGCGCGGCAGGGCCAGCCAGGCGGCGGCCGTGCTCAGCGCCACTTCGTGCAGGGAACCTTTGCCGGTAGTCTTTTGGACCAGTGTGGCCTGCAGCGCGGCTTCGCTGGCCATGAGGGCGCCCCCCATGTCCGCGAACAGGCTGGCCGGCAGTCCCATGCCGGGCACCAGGTCCACTTCGGCCTGGTAGGTCAGGTCATGGCCCGGGATCTCGGCCAGCGGGCCCGGTGCGCCGACCACCTGGATCAGGCTGAGCGCGGGGTACTGTTTGTGCAGTGCTTTCCAGCCCAGCCCCAGCTTGGTCAGCGCAGAGGGCCGGAAAGACGTGAGCAAGATGTCGGTGCCGTCCAGCAGCCTGTGCAGCGCGGCCTGGCCTTTGGCGTCCTTGAGGTCCAGCGTGATTTCCTTCACGCCCGAATGCAGCCGCGCATACCCATCAGGCGTGTAATGCTGCATCGGATCGCCAGCGGGCGGGTTGACCTTGGTGCAGCGTGCGCCCATGTCGGCCAGACGCCGCAGGGCGGCGGGGCCGGGCAGGTTCAGGGCAAGGCTGAGAATCCGGGTGCCGCGCAGGGGTTTGATCGTGCTCATGGCACATGATCATAGTGCTTGCTCAGAGGGTGTGACGACGCCACTTCGCGTTCATGACCACGCTGCGCGCCGATGACAAAAGACCGGATCGGTCATCCCGTCATGGTGAGCGCAGCGCTGGACATGAGTCATCCACGCATCAGCGGTCACCAAAGTCCAAAGGCAGGCCCACGTAGTTTTCTGCGATGGTTTTTGCGCCCGACTCGCTGTGGATCAGGTAGTCGAGTTCGGCTTCCTGGAACTTCTGTCCGATCTCGCCGTTTTCAGGGAAATGGTGCATCAGGCTGGTGAACCACCACGAGAAGCGCTCGGCCCGCCAGATGCGGCGCAGGCAGCGTTCGGAGTAGCTGTCGATGCCGGCTTCGGAGTTTTCCTTGTAGTACTCGATGATCGCGGCCGACAGGTATTTCACGTCAGTGGCGGCAAGGTTCAGGCCCTTGGCGCCGGTCGGCGGCACGATGTGGCCAGCGTCGCCGGCCAGGAACATGCGGCCAAAGCGCATCGGCTCGGTCACGAAGCTGCGCAGCGGGGCAATGCTTTTCTCGATGCTGGGGCCGGTGACGAGGTGGGCACGCGCTTGAGGATCCAGGCGGTTGCGCAGTTCGTCCCAAAAGGCCTCGTCGCTCCATTGTTCAACCTTGTCGCTCAGTGGCACCTGCAGGTAGTAGCGGCTGCGGGTGGCGCTGCGCTGCGAGCACAACGCGAAGCCGCGCGGACTGTTCACATAAATCAGCTCATGATGGACTGGTGGTGTGTCCGACAGCAGGCCCAGCCAGCCAAAGGGGTAAATCTTTTCGTATTCGCGAATCTTGTCCTTGGGGGCGCTGGCGCGGCAGACCCCGTGGAAACCGTCGCATCCGGCGATGAAGTCGCATTCGATGGTGTGGGTGACGCCATCTTTTTCGTAAGTGACACGGGGCTTGGCGGTTTCGAAGTCGTGCACCTGTACGTTCTGCGCCTCATACACCGTGGGCAGACCCAGCGACTGGCGTGCATCCATCAGGTCGCGCGTGACTTCGGTCTGGCCGTAGACCATCACGTTTTTGCCGCCGGTCAGCTTGTTCATGTCGATGCGGTGGCGCTCGCCCTTGAACAGCAGGTCAAAGCCGCCGTGGATCAGGCCTTCCTTGTGCATGCGCTGGCCCACGCCAGCTTCGTCCAGCAGGTCGATGCAGACCTGCTCGAGCACGCCGGCGCGGATGCGCGAGAGGACGTAGTCACCGGTCTGGCGCTCAAGGATGATGGCGTCGATGCCGGCCTTGTAGAGCAGCTGGCCGAGCAGCAGGCCGGAAGGACCACCGCCAACGATGGCCACCTGGGTACGGGTTGCTTTGGTCATGGAATGTCTCCTGCAAATGAAAACAATGACCGCGAGCTTAGGCAAAACCCACCGCCAGCACATCGTTCCGCTGTGCCTAATGCGCGTTCATTCGACTGAATGTGCGATGATCGCGCAAATTGATGGAGGTCAACCGTTTCATGACGATTGCCAAAGCGGACTACATCGAGGGCCTGGCCAAGGGATTGGCCGTGCTCGAAGCCTTTGACACCGAGCGCCAGCGCCTGAATGCAACGCTCGCCGCGCAGCGCACCGGCATCACGCGCGCAGCCGCGCGGCGGCATCTGCTGACCTTGGCCGAACTGGGCTACCTGGAGACCGACGGCAGCCATTACTGGCTATCGGCACGGGTGCTGCGCTTTGCTGGCAGCTACATGGCCACCTCGCGCCTGCCGCGCACGCTGCAGCCCACGCTCAACCGGCTTGCGGCGCAGACGCAGGCCTCGTTCTCGGCGGTGGTGCTCGACGGTGGTGAGGGCGTGATCGTGGCGCGCAGTGCGGGCACGGCCGAGCCTGTGCGGCATCTGGCCTATGGTTTGCATCTGGGTGCGCGTTTGCCAGCCCATGCGACGTCCACTGGCCGGGTGCTGCTGGCCAGTCTGTCCAAGGCCGATTTCAAGGCCTGGCTCGCCGGCCGGGAGCTGGCCCGCATCACGCCCCAAACCGAGGTGAATCCAAAGACGTTCAAGGCACTGATCGAGCAGGTGCGTCAGGACGACTGGTGCCTGGCGCGAGATGCGCATGAACTGGGCATCCATGCTTTGGCCGTGCCGCTGCGCGACATGCAAGGGCGCACGCTGGCGGCATTGAATGTGGTGGGTACGGCCGGGCAGTTCAATGATTCGGCAGTGCAGCGCCAATGGCTGCCGCTGTTGCTGGAGGCCGCGCGGGAGTTGAGACCCTTGCTTTAAACGCCCAAGTGCTGCGTCAGCACGCTCGGGTCAGCGTGCAGGGCCTCCGAGCTGCCCTCGAACACCACCTCCCCCTTGACCAGGATGACGTTGCGGTCGGTGATCTGGGTGACGTGCTTCCAGTTCTTGTCCACGATGATCGAACTGATGCCGCTGTCCTTGATGACGCTGCAGATGCGCCAGATCTCTCGCGCGATCAGCGGCGCCAAGCCCTCAGTGGCTTCGTCCAGGATCAGCACATCGGGATTGGTCATGAGCGCGCGACCGATGGTCAGCATCTGCTGCTCGCCACCCGAGAGCTGTTGGCCGCCATGACCCAGACGCTCTTTCAGGCGGGGGAAGGTCTCCAGCACGCGCTCGTAGGTCCAGTCACGCTGGCCGCGGGTGCCGGCTCGGGCGGCCATTTTGAGGTTTTCGACCACGCTGAGGTTGCCGAAGATGCCCCGGCCCTCGGGCACGTAGGCAATGCCCATCTGCGCCACTTCGAAGGTGGGGCGGCCGTTCATGCGCTGGCCTTTGATCTCGACGGTGCCCTTGCGCGGCGGCACGATGCCCATGATGGACTTGAGCAGGGTGCTCTTGCCCATGCCGTTGCGGCCCATCAGGCCGATGGTTTCGCCACGGCCCACGCTGAAGTCGATGCCGCGCAGGATGTGGCTGGCGCCGTAGTAGGTGTGGATGCCGTGGGCGTGGATCAGGGTGTCGCTCACTTCAATGCTCTCCCAGATAAGCGGCCTGCACATTGCGGTCGGCGCGCACAGTGGCGGGCGTGTCGCTGGCGATCACCTGGCCGTTGACCATCACCGTCAGGTGGTCGGCCAGGGCAAAGATGGCGTCGATGTCGTGTTCGACCAGCATCATCGCGTGGTCCTGTTTCAGGCGCAGCAGCAGCTCGACCATCCGTTCGGCCTCGGCCACGCCCATGCCGGCCAGCGGTTCATCCAGCAGCAGCACCACCGGTTCGGTGGCCAGCGTCATGGCGATTTCGAGCTGACGCTGTTCGCCGTGGCTGGCGGCACCCGCGATGGTGTGACGCCGGCTTTGCAGGCCGGCCAGTTCGATGGCGCGCTCGGCCCGTGCGTTGACCGCCACCATGTTGTTGGCCTGGCCCAGCCAGCCCAGCGGGTTGAACGGGTTGGGCTGCACACGCGATTGCGCCGCCAGACGAACGTTGTCCCACACCGTGAAGGTCCGGAAAATATTGGTCTTCTGGTAGCTGCGGCCCAGGCGGTGGCGAGAGATTTTCTCGGGGGTCCAGCCGGTGATGTCGGTGCCGCCCAGCGTGATGCTGCCACTGGTGGGCGGCAGATCGCCCGAGAGCAGGTTGGTCAGCGTGGACTTGCCGGCGCCGTTGGGGCCGATGACCGCATGCAGCTGGCCATGCCAGAGCTCCAGCGAGACATCGTTGACGGCGGCCAGACCGCCAAAGCGCTTGGTCAGGCCGCGCGCGGACATCAGGACTTTGGGCTCAGGCATTACCTGCCTCCTTTTTCAAGAAGACGCGGGTCAGCAAACCCAGGATACCTTTGGGCGCGAAGATGACCAGGCCCACGATGAACAGGCCCATCCACATCTGCCAGTGCTTGCCAGTGTTGAAGTTGCCGATCTGCGGCAGGTCCTTGAACAGGTGCAGCAAGTACTCGAAAGAGAAAGCACCGATGATGGCGCCGGCAAAGTTGCCCATGCCTCCGAGAATCACCATCATGATGGCGTGCGCGCTCAAGTGAAAGCCCATGAGCTCGGGATTGACAAATCCGGTCTGCGCCGCCCACAGAAAGCCCGCCAGACCCGCCAGCGCCCCGGCCAGCGTGAAAGCCGCCAGCTTGTGGCTGAAGGTGGAAAAGCCCAGGGCGCGCATGCGGTGTTCGTTGACACGTATGCCGGCCAGCGAGCGGCCAAACGGGCTCCACAGCACTCGGCGCAGGAACAGGTACACCGCCACCAGACAGGCGAGCGTGAAGAAATAGAACACGCGCTTGTTTTCCAGATCAATCAGCACCGCGTCGGGACGGAAGTTCAGGAAGAGGCCATCCGAGCCGCCCAATGCCTTGTTGTCAAAGAACAGGTAGAACACCATCTGCGCAAAGGCCATGGTCACCATGATGAAGTAGATGCCGTGGGTGCGCACCACCAGGAAGCCGATGGCAAGTGCGGCCAGCGCCGAGGCACCTACCGCAATGGGCAGGCTGGCGTACAGGCTGACGGGTTCGTTGGCGGGGGTAATGAAGGCCAGCGCATAGCCGGCGATCCCGAAGTAGGCCGCATGGCCCAGCGAGACCAGGCCGGTCACACCCTGTAGCAGGTCCAGGCTCATGGCAAAGATGGCCAGGATCATCATGCGGTTGACCATCGACGTGTAGAAGTCCGAGCCGACAAAGGGAAAAGCGGCCAGCGCCAGCAACCCCAGCACCAGCAACAACTGGACGCTGCGGGGGAGGGTTTCAATGTGAATCTGTGGAGCGCTCATCTTGTCCTCACTGCTTGAAGAGACCTTCAGGCTTGTACAGCAGCACCGCGGCCATGAGCATGTAAACCAGCATGCCCGAGACTTGGGGCAGCAGCACCTTGCCGAAGGTGTCCACCAGGCCCACCAGCAGGGCGGAGATGAGCGCGCCGCGCACCGAACCGATGCCGCCGATCACCACCACCACAAAACACATGATCAGCACCTGCGAGCCCATGTTCGGATAGACGCTGGAAACCGGTGCGGCGATCATGCCGGCGATCGAGGCCAGGCCCACGCCCAACGCAAACACCACGGCGTGGATCAGCTTGATGTTCACGCCCAGGGCTTCGGTCATCTCGTGGTTGAAAGCACCAGCACGGATTTTCATGCCCAGCCGGGTTTTGGAGATCAGCAGGTACAGACCCACGGCCAGCATGATGCACAAGCCAGACATGAACAAACGGTAGACCGGGTAGGACAGCGTGTCGGTCAGGGCGATCGAGGCCGACAGGGCCTGCGGCACCTGTAGCCCGTGCACATCGTCACCCCAAAGCATGGAGCGCAGTTCCTCGAACACATAGATCAGGCCAAAGGTCAGCAGCACCTGATCCAGGTGGTCACGGTGGTAAAAGTGCCGGAAAAGCAGTTTCTCCAGCAGCAGGCCGAAAGTGACCGACAGCAAAGTGCCCACCACGATGGCCAGCGTGAAGCTGCCCAGCATGCCGGACAGCGACCAGGCCAGGTAGGCACCCAGCATGTAGAAGCTGCCATGGGCCAGGTTGACCACACCCATGATGCCGAAGATCAGTGTGAGGCCTGCGGCCAGCATGAACAGCAGCAACCCGTACTGGACGCTGTTGAGCAGCTGGATGAGGAAGTTGATGAAGTCCATCGAATACGGTGGCAGTGGAGGGGAGAACGGTCATGCAAACGGCGGAACTGGTCCGCCGTTTTCAAGGGGAGCGGTACCCGCACTTGCAGGCGCGGGATGTGTGATTACAGGCGGCAGCCCGCGCCAGAATCGGCCAGGGCCTTGGCGGCCACGCCAATCACCTTGTTTTCCTTGCCGACCACCTGGCGCAGGTAGATGTCCTGTACCGGGTTGTGCGCCTTGCTCATGGTCCATTTGCCGCGAGGGCTGTCGATGGTGGCGCTTTCCATGGCCTTGTACAGCGCCGCCTTGTTGGAGAGATCTCCCTTGACCGCGTTGGCGCCCTGTACCAGCAGCAGTCCGGTGTCATAGCCTTGCACGGCATACACATCTGGCTGCATCTTGAACGTCTTGGCGTAGTTCAGGCGGAACTCGTTGTTGCGCTTGGTCTCGATGCCATCACCGTAGTGCAGTGTCGTGAGCACGCCCTCGGCCGCCGGGCCGGCGGCCTCGATCACACCTTCGGTCAGGAAGCCCGAGCCGTACAGTGGGATCTTGTCCTTGAGTCCGGCTGCGGCATAGTCCTTGATGAACTTCGCTGCACCACCGCCAGCGAAGAAACAGGCCACGGCATCGGGCTTGAGTGCTGCAATTTCGGTCAGCAGCGCCTGGAACTCGACGTTGGGGAAGGGCAGACCCAGTTCCTTGACGATGGTACCGCCAGCCTTGGTGTAGCTTTCCTTGAAGCCCTCGAAGGCCTCATCGCCAGCAGCGTACTTCCAGCTGATCCACACGGCCTTCTTGTGGCCGCGCTTGACCATGGCCTCGCCCAGCGCCATGGTGGGCTGGCTGTTGGTGAAGCTGGTGCGGAAGACGTTGGGGGCGCACTGCGCGCGGGTGGCAATGTGCACGCCGGCGTTGGGGATCAGGTTGAGCACACCACTTTCGCGGGCCACGCGGTGGATACCCATCTGTACGCCCGAGTGCACGGTACCGATCAGTACATCGACTTTGTCACGCTGCACCAGCTTGTTGGCGTTTTCAATCGCCTTGGCCGGCTCGGATTCATCGTCTACCTTGAACCATTCGATCTCGCGGCCACCGAGCTTGCCACCTTGTTCATTGATGGCCATGCGCATACCGTTCTCGATGGCCACGCCCAACTGGGCAAAGGTGCCGGTGTAAGGCAGCATGAAACCCACGCGGATCTTGCCGCTCTGGGCCAGCACATGCTGGGGCAGCAACAGACCGGAGGCGGCGGTGCCCATCAGGGCGGCGCTCTGGGCCAGGATCTGGCGGCGGTTGAGTGGGGTGTGCATTCGAGTCTCCTTCGGTTGTCTGTGTATCCGCACTTCGGACGGTTCAGCATACCGAAGCAAAGTGCACGATTGATGCATTATGTTGCACATCTCAACCCCAGAGAACTCAGGTGATTACTGATATTTGGACATTTCATGCAAAAAAAAGCATGTTCGGTGGGCTGTGACACGCCCGCATGCGCCTTCAGTCCGTTGGGCATATGGCCCTGCCGCCGGGCTGCTTCCAAAATGCCTCCCGAACGCATGGGCGAAGGAACACCCGGTCCGTGTGGATACCCCGCCCCATTTCCATCAAGACAGGAGCTCCCATGTTGACCACCGAACAGTTCAATGCATCACAGAAAGCCCAGATGAGCCAATGGTTTGATCTGGTGGGTAAAACCCTGGACGAGGCTGAAAAGATTTTTCAACTCAATCTCACGACCTGTCGCGACTGCCTGGAACAGATGGCCAGCTCCTGCCAGAACGCCTGTGACATCAGGGACATGTCCAGTGCGTTGAGCTGGCAAACAGCCGTTTTGAAGCCCCTGGCGGAAAACTCCGCACAGTACGGCGCACGCCTGATGGGGCTGGCTGCGGTGACCGGTCGAGAGTTTGGCCATACGTTTGAGCACCAATGGCAGGACCTGTCTCGCCAGATGAGCAGCTGGACAGGTGATGTTCCCCTGGCTGGTCGCCAGGATGCCGAGAGCGCATTTGGTTTGCTGGGCAATACCATGAAAGCACTCGACAGCTTCTGGGTTTCGGCCCGGCAGAACCTGGCGCAATCCCAGCAGGCTTTTGTGCAATCTGAAAGTCCAGCAGCGCCGGTAGCCAAGCGTGTGCGCAAGGCCATGTGACTCTGGTGCACGGTAGTTTGTGCAAGGGTGGCCTGCCCGGAGGGAATCGAACCCCCGACCCACGGCTTAGAAGGCCGTTGCTCTATCCAACTGAGCTACGGGCAGATCGTCAATGCTCGTTGCAGACAAGAAAGGCCCTGAACGGGCCTTTTTGCGGTGAGGATGGTCGGAGCGGCGGGATTCGAACTCGCGACCCTCTGCTCCCAAAGCAGATGCGCTACCAGGCTGCGCTACGCTCCGACTGACTGCGATTCTACCCGCGAAAGCAGCGCGCCCCGGCGCGGCTCAGCGTTTTTCGTACTGGCGGGTGCCAAACAGGTTCTGGCGGGCCTTTTCGTCCACCAGGGGTTTGCGGGCATCGGCCAGCACCTGCACTGCTTTTTGCACCGCCGGGCGCGCGGCGATCCTGTCGAACCAGGCTTTGAGGTAGGTGTAGTCGGCCCAGTCGATGCCCTGGTTTTGCCAGCTGCGCAGCCATGGGAAGATGGCCATGTCGGCGATCGAATAGCTCTTGCCGCCGATCCAGGGGCTGGTTTGCAGCCGTTTGTCCATCACGCCGTACAAGCGTTTGGCTTCGTTGGTGTAGCGGTTGATGCCGTATTCGATCTTTTCAGGGGCGTAGATGCGAAAGTGGTGCGCCTGACCGAGCATGGGGCCGACACCACCCATCTGGAACATCAGCCACTGCAACACCTCGTATTTGGCGCGGTCGGATTTGGGCATGAACTTGCCCGTTTTGGCTGCGAGGTAAACCAGGATGGCGCCAGACTCAAAAATGGAAATTGGCTTGCCATCTGGCCCTTCGCTGTCCACCAGTGCGGGGATTTTGTTGTTGGGGCTGATTTTCAGGAACTCGGGCTGGAACTGGTCTCCGGTGCCGATGTTGACGGCATGCACGCGGTAGGGCAGCTTGCACTCCTCGAGCATGATGTGGATCTTGTGCCCGTTCGGGGTGGGCCAGGTGTAGAGGTCGATCATTTGCAGCTCCTGTGTTGCTGAGGCGATCATCGCAAAAACGGCCTGCCCACAGGGTTTGCGTGGGCAGGCCGTCTGGCTGATCGGTTGAGGTTCAGCTGCCGCGCGTGATGGGCATGTCCACCTCGCCTGGCAATGTCATGTGACGGGCGTATTCAAGCTTGGCCAGCGAGTTGCGGTGCACCTCGTCCGGACCATCGGCCAGGCGCAGGGTGCGCTGGTGTGCATAGGCATAAGCCAGCGGGAAATCCTGCGAGACACCGCCGCCGCCGTGCGCCTGGATGGCCCAGTCGATGATCTGGCAGGCCATGTTGGGGGCCACGATCTTGATCATGGCGATTTCGGCTTTGGCGACCTTGTTGCCTACGGTATCCATCATGTAGGCGGCCTTGAGCGTGAGCAGACGGGCCTGCTCGATCATGCAGCGGGCCTCGGCCACGCGCTCTTGCCAGACGCTCTGGCGCGCCACCTCGCGGCCAAAGGCCACGCGGCTGTTGAGGCGCTTGCACATGAGCTCCAGCGCACGCTCGGCGGCGCCGATCGAGCGCATGCAGTGGTGGATGCGGCCCGGGCCCAGGCGACCCTGGGCGATCTCGAAGCCCCGGCCTTCGCCCAGCAGCATGTTGCCCGCCGGCACACGTACGTTCTCGAGCAGCACTTCCATGTGGCCGTGCGGGGCGTCGTCATAACCGAACACGCTGAGCGCACGCAGCACCTTGATGCCGGGGGTGTTGGCCGGCACCACGATCATCGATTGCTGTGAGTGGCGAGGGGCGTCGGGGTTGGTCTTGCCCATGACGATGTACACGGCGCAGCGCGGATCGCCAGCGCCAGACGACCACCACTTGCGGCCGTTGAGCACGTATTCGTCGCCTTCGCGGCGGATCTCGCACTCGATGTTGGTGGCATCCGAGGAGGCCACGGCCGGCTCGGTCATGAGGAATGCCGAGCGGATCTCGCCCTTGAGCAGGGGCTCGAGCCACTGGTCCTTGAGGCTTTCGCTGGCATAACGCTCCAGCGTTTCCATGTTGCCGGTGTCCGGTGCCGAGCAGTTGAACACCTCGGCAGCAAAGGGCACGCGCCCCATGATCTCGCACAGCGGCGCGTATTCGAGGTTGGACAGGCCCTCAGGAGCGCGGTGTGACTTGGGCAGGAACAAGTTCCACAGGCCGACCTTGCGGGCCAGGGGCTTGAGCTCCTCGACGATTTTGGTGGGGACCCAGGCATTGCCCTTGGCGCGGTTTTCAGCGATTTCGTCAAAAAAACGCTGCTCGTTGGGGTAAATGTGTTTGTCCATGAAGGCCAGCAGGCGTGCCTGCATGTCCTTGACCTTGGGGCTGTATTCAAAATCCATGGTCTTCTCTCCTAGAGTGGGTAATCGTGGTGGACGGGTGCTCAGTGCTTTTGCGCGAAGGCCCAGGCCAGTTCGGCCATCGGTCTGGCGCCTGCACCGGAGGTGCGCGCCTGTTCGCTGGACGCGGTGCCATCCTCGACCCGCTTGGCAATGCCTTGCAGGATGGCGGCGATGCGGAACATGTTGTAGGCCAGGTAGAAGTTCCAGTCCTTGGCCAGCGCCTCGGGCGTGGTGAAGCCGGTGCGCTCGCAGTAGCGGCGGATGTAGGCCTGTTCGGACGGGATGCCCAGCCCGGCCAGGTCCAGCCCCCCTATGCCGCGGAAGGTGCCGGGCTTGATGTGCCAGGCCATGCAGTGGTAGCTGAAGTCGGCCAGGGGGTGACCCAGGGTGGAGAGTTCCCAGTCCAGCACGGCCAGCACGCGTGGCTCGGTGGGGTGGAACATGAGGTTATCAAGCCGGTAGTCGCCATGGACGATGCTCACCAGGGACTCGTCCCGCGCGCTGTCCGGAATGTTTTTCGGCAACCAGTCCATCAGCAGGTCCATCTCGGGGATGGGCTGGGTGATGGAGGCGACGTACTGCTTGCTCCAGCGGCTGACCTGCCGCTCGATGTAGTTGCCAGGCTTACCGTAGCTGGCGAGACCCCGCTCGGCAAACGTGACCTTGTGCAGCGCCGCCATCACGCGGTTCATCTCGTCGTAGATTTCACCGCGCTGGGCAGGTGTCATGCCCGGCAGAGACTGGTCCCACAGCACACGCCCCTGCACGAACTCCATGACATAGAAGGCTCGGCCAATCACCGATTCGTCGTCGCACAGCACATGCATTTGGGCCACCGGCACATCGGTGCCGGCCAGGCCGCTCATGACGGCGAACTCGCGCTCAATGGCATGGGCCGAGGGCAGCAGCTTGGCCACCGGGCCGGGCTTGGCCCGCATCACGTATTGCTGCGTGGGGGTGATGAGCTTGTAAGTGGGGTTGGACTGGCCGCCCTTGAACATCTCCACGCGCAAAGGGCCAGCAAAGCCGCTCAGATGGCGGCTCAGCCAGGCTTCGAGGGCTGGCACATCGAAACTGTGGGCGCCCGAAACCGGACGGGTCCCCACGAAATGATCAAATCCACTCATGGGAACCTCGGGTGGCGGGGGCGTGCCCGCCTGAAAAAAGGATCAATGATCCGAGTTGACGATGGCCAGCAGCCCCTCTCGGTCGAGCACCACCAGACCGCCCGGTTCGATGCGTATGAGCTGCTCGCGCTCCATCTGCTTGAGCTCCTGATTGACCCGCTGGCGTGATGCGCCCAGCAGCTGGGCCAGTTCTTCCTGCGCCAGTTGGAGGCTGATGCGGATTGCCTTGGCGTCCGACAGGCTGGGCGTGCCGTAGCTGCGCACCAGATGGTTGAGCTGCTTGGCCAGACGAGCGCGCAAGGGCAGGGTGTTGAGGTCTTCCACCAGACCGTAGAGCTGGCGGATGCGGCGCGATTGCAGGCGCAGCAAAGCTTCGTAGAACTCCGCGTGCTGCGACAGGATCTTGCGGAAGTCGGCTCGGGCCACGTTCAGGATGGTCGCATCGCCGTGCGCATAGCAGTCGTGTGTGCGGCGTTCCCCGTCGAAGATCGAGACGTCGCCAAACCAGATGCCCGGTTCCACATACGTCAGCGTGATTTGCTTGCCCGATACCGATGTCGAGCTCACGCGTACCGCGCCCTTGGCGCAAGCGATCCACACTTCGGGTGGATCGCCGCGGGCTGCGATCATGTCGCCGTCCTTGTAGCGTTTGACGTAGGCGCATCGAAGAATGTCGTGCCGAAGCGAGGGTGAAAGTGAAGAAAACCAGCGACCGTTGTTGATCGCCTCTCGTTCTTCCATTGTCAGAATGGGTTCATCCATGGTCTGTCTTGTCAGTGACTGGTTTTTCGGAATTTGTCGCGGGCGGGACCGCAGCCGCCTGTTGTCAGTTCTGTGTCGGTCTGGGTGCCCGCGATTCAGATGTATTTTGGCGTTTCCTTGTTCAGGAAGGCCCCGATGCCGATGCCGGCATTGGCGTGGTGCAGGTTCTTCACGAAATGGTCCCGCTCTCGGGCCAGCTGGGCGCTGAGCGAGCTGCCATCGGCCTCGTTCAGCAATTCCTTGACGCTGGCCAGCGCATTGGGGGCGCGGGCATTGAGCCCGGCGGCCCAGGCCAGCGCCTCGGCCAGGGCATGGCCGGGTTCTGTGGTGCGGTTGACGATCCCCATCTGGTGCAGGCGCTCGGCGCCGATGCGCTCGCCGCACATCAGAAGCTCGGTGGCGAGCTGGCGCGGCATCAGACGAGACAGACTCCAGCTGCCGCCGCCATCAGGCGATAGGGCAATTGAGCTGTAGGCCATGACGAACACGCTGTTGACCGCCGATACGATCAGGTCACACGCCAGGGCCAGAGAAAAACCAGCTCCGGCCGCTGGGCCTTCGACGGCAGCAATGACCGGCTTGGGGAAGGTGCGGATGGCCTCGATCCAGCTGTGCAGGCCTTCGATGCTCTGGGCCTGCACCTCGGGTGGCTGCTGGCGGTTGTTCTGCAGGCGCTGCAGGTTGCCACCGGCACTGAAGATGCCGCCTTCGCCGGTGATGACCACTGCACGGATCTCCGGGTTGGTCTCGGCAGCACCCAGGGCTTCCACCCCGGCAGCGTACATCTCGGGCCCCAGGGCGTTGCGGTGCTCCGGGTTGGACAGGGTCAGGACCATGGTCTGACCTTCGGTGGTGCTGATCAGTTGTGCGGCCATGACCATTCTCCTCAGTCTTCGGTGTGCAGCAGGGACAGTCCGATGGCGCCGCGGCGGCGAAGCCAGGGGCTGGGGCGATACCGTGGGTCGCCATAGACGGTCTGCATGTTGAACAGCACCTCCAGGATGCTGTCCGGACCGAAACGGTTGCCCATGGCCAGCGGGCCCATGGGGTAGGCCAGACCCAGCGTGACGGCAGTCTCCAGGTCCTGCGGCGTGCACACGCGCTGCTGGCACATGTCCGAAGCAATGTTGACGATGGTGGCGACCACGCGCTGGGTGACGAAGCCGCCGCTGTCGCGGATCACCGAGACAGGCTTGCCGTCACGGGCGAACAGGGCGTGCGCCGCGTCGCGCATGTCGGCTCGCGTGGCGGGGTTGGTGGCGATCACGCGGCGCTTGGTGGCGCTGTCGGGCACCAGCAGGTCGATGCCGACGGTGCGGGCCGGGTCGTGCCGGTCGACCACGGCCACGGTGGTCACGTCAAAACCCAGCGGGGCCACGAGGGTCAGGGCCTCGGGCGAAGGGGACTGGCCGGTCTCGATCTTGGCGCCCAGGTCCTTGAGCAGCTGCAGCAGTTCGGCGCGGCGGGCGGCGCGTGGCGAGACCCACACGGGCGGGATGTTCTCGACCACCGGCACGGGCGGCTCGGCGGGCACCTGCTGCACACCATCGACGTATTTGTAAAAGCCTTCGCCGACCTTCTTGCCGACCACGCCGCCGGCCAGCCGCTGGGCGGTGATCACGTTGGGGCGGTAGCGTGGCTCGTCGTAGTACTGGCGGTAGATGGACTCGATGACATGGTGCGACACGTCCAGCGCCGTCAGGTCAAAGAGTTCGAAGGGGCCGAGCCGGAAGCCGACCTGGTCGCGCAGGATGCGGTCGATGGTGGCGAAATCGGCCACGCCCTCGCTGACGATGCGCAGTGCCTCTGTGCTGTAGCCCCGGCCGGCATGGTTGACAATGAAGCCCGGGGTGTCGCCGGCCTGCACCGGGGTGTGGCCCATCTGGCGGGCAAAGTCCGAGAGGCGCTGGCACACCGTCGCCTCGGTCTTGAGGCCGGCGATCACCTCGACGACCTTCATCAGCGGCACGGGGTTGAAGAAGTGGTAGCCGGCAAAACGGCCCGGGTGCTCCATGCCCGCGGCAATCGCCGTGACCGACAGGGAAGAGGTGTTGGTCACCAGTACCGCGTCGGGGGCGACGACCTTTTCGAGGTCGGCGAACACGGCTTTCTTGATGTCGATCTTCTCCACAATCGCTTCGACCACCAGTTCGCAAGCAGCCAGATCCTGCAGGCTGGCTGCTTCGTGCAGCCGGGCCTTGTGGCCAGCGACGGCATCGGCGGTGAGCTTGCCCTTGTCGAGCAACTTGTCCCATTGCTGGGACAGGGCTTCGCGCGCTTTGGTCGTGGCACCCGGCTGGGCGTCAAACAACCAGACCTGGCTGCCGGCCTGGGCAGCGATCTGGGCGATGCCGCGGCCCATGGCCCCGGCGCCGATGATGGCGACTTTGGAAAAAGCGAGTGTCATGTATGGTGTCCCGGATGTTCTGGCAGGCATGCGGCTGTCCCGCAGGCGCAGTCGCAAACCGGTAATTATGGAGCCTGTTTCAGGGGTGGAAGTCGACGGGGCGCTTGCGGGCCTGTCGAGTTGCCCACAGGCTCAGCCCCACTGCGCCAACGAGCCCGATGCAGCCGGCAGTGGGCAGGCTCTCCAGGCCAAGGTGCAGGATCAGCCACCCACCGCTGCCAGCACCGATGGCCTGACCCGCATACATCGCAGAGGTGTTGAGGGCGATCGAGGCGGGTGCCAGCATTGGGGCCAGCCCGACCAGTCGCGCCTGTTGCGAGGAATTGGAAGCAAAAACACCCAGTCCCCAGGGCACGATGGCAAACACCATGGCTGCAAAAGTCGTGGCCATGCTGACCAAGCCCATGCCCAGGGCAATGCTGGCCAGGGCCCAGGCCATGGCACGGGATGCGCCGATGCGGTCGATCCAGCGCGACACCAGGGCATTGCCGGCGAAACCGCACAGGCCGTAGACCAGCAGCAGAGCGCTCAGTGCGGTGGCGCCCAGGGCAAAGCGGTGCCCCACATACGGGGCCATGTAGCTGAAGAACACGAACTGGCCTGCCGCCGAGACCACGGTGATGCTCAGCGTCAGCATCAATGTGGGTGACAGCAGTGTCTGCCGCCAGGCGTTTGCCGACAGGGGCGTCGGGATGATCCCTCGGGGCATGCGGCCCTGAAGCCACCACGCGGCCAGCAGGGAGAGTACCGCCATCAGGCCCATGGTCCAGCGCCAGCCGAACGTGCCGCCTATCCAAGCACCCAACGGAGTGCCCAGCACCGAAGCCACTGACCAGCCCAGAAAAACAAAGGTGATGGCCCGCCCGCGTTGTTGCGTCGGGACCAGCAGCCCAATGCAGGCGGCGGCCTGTGGGGTGAACACGGCGGCGGAAACCATGGCCAGCACACGCGATGCAAGCAAGCTGTCAAAGCCCGGGGCCACAGCGGCCAGCGCATGCAGCAGGGCGTACCACAGCAAGCTGCCGACCAGCAGGTGCCGTCGATCCCAACGTCCCACCAGCATGGCCAGCAGTGGCGCCCCCAGGCTGACCAGCAGTGCCGACACGGATATGAGTTGTCCTGCCGTGCTGATCGACACGCCAAAGCCATGGCGGATTTCATCGATCAGGCCGGTGACCACCATCACGCCCATGCCGATCACCACGTTGCCGAACATCAGCGGCCATAAAACAGCAGGCAACGGCTGAGTGGGTGGGGTCTGGGTCATCAACGCCTGACCTGCAAGGCGCCAGGATTGACGATGTTGGTGGGAGTGCCGCGAATGAAGTTGACAACATTGTCAAAAGCGGCACTGAAGTACAGCTCGTAACTTTCCTTTTCGACGTAGCCGATGTGCGGCGTGCAGATGCAGTTTTCCAGTCGCAGCAGTGCGGTGCCCTGCAAGATGGGCTCGGACTCGAACACATCGACGGCCGCCAGGCCTGGGCGCCCCTTGTTGAGTCCATGGATCAGTGTATTGGTGTCGATCAGCTCGGCCCGTGAGGTGTTGACGAACAGGGCCGTGGGCTTCATGCGTGCCAGGTCTTCGGCTTTGACAATGTGTTCGGTGGCTTCGCTCAGGCGCAGGTGCAGGGTGAGCACATCGGATTGGCTGAAAAAAGCCTCGCGCGACTCGGCCGCCACATGGCCGTCCTGTGCGGCTCGGGCGCGGGATTCTGCGCTCCCCCAGACCATGACCTGCATGCCGAAAGCACGGCCATAGCCGGCCACGAGCTGGCCGATGCGGCCATAACCCCATATGCCGAGCGTTTTGCCGCGCAGCACGGTGCCCAGGCCGAAGTTGGCCGGCATTGAGGCAGATTTGAGTCCTGACTGCTGCCAGGCACCATGCTTGAGGTTACCGATGTACTGGGGCAGGCGACGTGCGGCTGCCATGATGAGGGCCCAAGTCAGTTCGGCGGGTGCTACAGGGGAACTCACGCCTTCGGCCACGGCGATACCGCGTTCGGTGCAGGCGGCCAGATCAATGTGCTTGCCGACCCGCCCTGTCTGGGCAATCAGCTTGAGTCTGGGCAGCTTTTCAAGCAGGGCGCGGTTGAGGACCGTGCGCTCACGGATCAACACAATGATGTCGGCATCCTTGAGACGAACGGACAACTGTCCCAAGCCCTTGATGGTGTTGGTATAGACCTTGGCCGGGTAGGCTTCGAGCTTGGCTGCGCAGTCGAGCTTGCGCACCGCGTCCTGATAGTCGTCAAGGATCACAATGTTCATCCCTCCATTGTGCCTTGCCGTGAAAGGCCGACCCCTTGCCCTGCAGTGGCGCAGGGGTGGCAGACAGCTCAGTGGCGTGTGGCGTTGGCCTGCTGCGCGGCTTCGCGGGCCACCAGCCGGTCCAGCTCGGCACAAACGTCGGCCATGCGGCCAGAAATGACCAAGCGCCCCATTTCGCCAGACGGACTGCGGCTGTCACACACACGCACCACGCGCAGGGGCGCGGGGCGAGGCGTGCAGATCGAATTGACCGGTCGTGGGGTGACGGCGCGGCGGTCTGCTGCCGGACGGACCATGCGCAGGGCACGGATCTGCTGCTGGCTGGATTCCTGGCGCGCAGCCGGCTGGCGGGTCAGGCCTGAGAAACCCTGAAACAGGCTGGAGAGGGTGAGCAGTGCGATTCCCATGTGAAACCTTTCGGAGATGCTTGGAGGTTGGACACAGGCAGGATTGCAAAGAAGGCCGTCTTGCCTCAGGGTTTGCCGACAGTTGCCCGGCAAACGCCCGCCACCTGGGGCAGACGGCATGGATTACATGAGCAGGGTGTTGCGGATCAGGCCCACCGCCAGGCCTTCGATGTCAAACGGGTCTTCGGGCTGGACCACGATGGTCTGGTAGTCGGGGTTTTCGGGCAGCAGCTCGATGTGGTCAGGCAGTTGGCGCAAGCGTTTGACGGTGACCTCGTCACCCAGACGGGCCACCACGATCTGGCCGTTGCGCACGTTCTTGGTGGCTTTGACGGCCAGCAGGTCGCCGTCCATGATGCCGGCGTCGCGCATGGACATGCCGCGCACGCGCAGCAGGTAGTCCGGCACTTCGCTGAACAAGCTGCTTTCGACGTGGTAGGTCCGGTCCACATGTTCCTGCGCGAGAATGGGTGAGCCGGCAGCGACGCGACCTACCAGTGGCAGGCTCAGCTGGCCCAGGCCTGGCAGGGGTAGGCTGAAGGGGTCGGTGTCGCTGCGCGCCGCACTGCGGCTGCCGCCCTTGAGGCGGATGCCGCGGGAGGTGCCGCTGACGAGCTCGATGACGCCTTTGCGGGCGAGCGCACGCAGGTGTTCTTCGGCAGCGTTGGCCGACTTGAAGCCCAGCATGGCGGAGATCTCGGCCCGGGTGGGCGGCGCACCGGTATTGGCAATGGTGGTGCGGATCAGGTCCAGAATCTCTTGTTGGCGGGCAGTGAGCTTGGGGCTGTCAGACATGTCGGGCTCCTTGAAGAGGTGGATGAGCATGTTTTTTCATCCAGTAACTGTATTTTTGACCAGTTTTTGGGATTGCGCAAGTGGTGAACAAAAAAAAATCCTGTCAATGGGTGGTGCTGGGCACCGGCGGCACCATCGCTGGCACGGCGGCCACTGCCGCTGACCACACCGGGTACAACGCCGGCCAGCTGGGCGTGGCTCAGCTGCTCGAGGGCGTGCCGGGCCTGCATCAGGCGCTGCGAGGCGATGGCCTGGTGTGCGAACAGGTGGCCCAGCTCGACAGCAAGGACATGGAGCACGCCACTTGGCAGGCTTTGGCGTTGCGTTGCCGCCACTTTCTGGCGCAGCAGGACGTTGGCGGCATCGTCATCACCCACGGCACCGACACGCTCGAAGAAACCGCCTGGTTTTTGCAACTGGTGCTGGACACGACCAAACCGGTGGTGCTGACCTGCGCCATGCGACCGGCCACGGCCCTCATGGCCGACGGCCCGCAGAATCTGCTGGATGCGCTGGCGGTGGTGCGCGACCCGATGGCGCGTGGTGTGCTGGTGGTTTGCGCCGGCCGCATCCACAGGGCCCGTGATGTGCAAAAAGTCCACCCCTACCGGCTCGATGCCTTCAGTTCGGGTGACGCCGGCCCGCGAGGCTGGGTGGAGCAGGGGCGGGTGCGCTGGACAGACAGCAGTCTTCCCTTGCTGATGTCCCCTCATGCCTTTGCCCGTCAGGCACTGGAGCAGCCCACCAGTGACTGGCCCTGGGTGGCAGTGCTGGACAGCCATGCAGGCGCCGACGCCCGTCATGTTCGCGCCCTGGTGGCGGCTGGGGTGAAAGGTCTGGTGGTGGCGGGCACCGGCAACGGCACGGTGCATCAAAGTCTGCTGGCAGCCCTGGCCGAGGCGCAGGCCAGTGGCGTGACTGTGCGCCTGACCACGCGTTGCCAGGAGGGGCAGATCGTGGGGGATTCCGCGTTGCTGCCAACCGCTCCCGGAGGGCTGAACGCGCACAAGGCGCGGGTCAGCCTGATGCTGGACCTGATGATGGCTTGAAACAAAAACAACAAAGCCCCGCGATGCGGGGCTTTGTTGCTGGGGTGTCTGAGATGTCAGCCAGCCAGTGCGCCGAGAGCGCGAGCGGTGATTTCTTCGACACTGCCGGTGCCGCTGATGGCGCGGTACTTGGGGGCCGCTGCCGGATCCTGTTTGGCCCAGCCCGAGTAGTAGTCCACCAGCGGACGGGTCTGGCTGCTGTAGACATCCAGACGCTTCTTGACGGTTTCTTCCTTGTCGTCGTCACGTTGTACCAGCGGCTCGCCGGTCACGTCGTCCTTGCCTTCCACCTTGGGCGGGTTGAACTTGACGTGGTAGGTGCGGCCCGAGGCGGGGTGCGAGCGGCGGCCGCTCATGCGCTCGATGATGGCGTCAAAGGGCACGTCGATCTCAAGCACATAGTCCAGTTTGACACCGGCCGCTTTCATGGCCTCGGCCTGGGGAATGGTACGGGGGAAGCCATCGAACAGGAAGCCCTTGGCGCAGTCTGGCTGGGCGATGCGATCCTTGACCAGGTTGATGATCAGGTCGTCGCTGACCAGGCCACCGGCGTCCATGACTTTCTTGGCTTCCAGGCCCAGCGGCGTGCCTGCCTTCACGGCGGCGCGCAGCATGTCACCCGTGGAGATTTGCGGGATGCCGTACTTCTGGCAGATGAAGTTGGCCTGGGTGCCTTTGCCGGCGCCGGGTGCGCCCAACAGAATGAGTCTCATGTGTTTTCCTGATAGCTTGGGGATTCTGTCCAGTCAGGGCCAGCCTGACGCTCGTTCGAGAATAGCATGCGTGTCCCCACGGCTGGCTTACGCAGCCGCCGGACCCGCAAAAATGCCGCGCACGCGCTCCAGGTCGGCAGGGGTGTCCACACCTGGGCCGGGCGCCGCATCGGTGACATGCACCGCGATGCGGTGGCCGTGCCACAAAGCGCGCAGCTGCTCCAGCGATTCCAGTGTCTCGATCGGAGCCGGTGGCAGCTGTGGGAACTGCCGCAGAAAGCCGGCGCGGTAGCTGTAGATGCCGATGTGGCGCAGCGGGGCGGGCGAGGGCAGGGCCCTGAAACTGCCGTCCTGCTGGCCGTCGCGCCACCAAGGGATGGCCGCGCGGCTGAAATACAGCGCGAGCTGGCGGCTGTCCATGACCACCTTGACCACATTGGGGTTGGTGAACTCGGCCAGGTCGTGGATTGCATGCGCGGCGGTGCCCATGCTGGCTTCGGGACGCTCGTCCAGCACGCGGGCCACTTCATCGATCAGGACGGGGGGAATCAAAGGCTCGTCGCCCTGCACATTGACCACCAGCGCATCGTCAGCCAGACCGAGCAGTTCGCAGGCCTCGGCCAGCCGATCGCTGCCGCTCACATGGTCCTGACGGGTGAGCAGGGCGTCGATACGGTGAGCCTGGCAGGCCTGCACCACACGCGGGTCGTCAGCTGCGACCACCACGCGGCGGGCCTGCGATTGCGCGGCACGTTGCGCCACGCGCACCACCATGGGCAAGCCGGCGATGTCCGCCAGTGGCTTGTCGGGCAGGCGGCTGGACGCCATCCGCGCCGGAATGATGACGGTGTACTCCATGAACATCAGACCACAGGCGGACGGCTGGCGGCGAGCTGGTCGATTTCTGCGTCGCTCAGGGGGCGAGCCTCGTTCTCGAGCAGGATGGGGATGCCGTTGCGGATCGGGTAGGCCAGACGTGCACTGCGCGAGCGCAGTTCCTGGCGTTCGCGGTCGAAATCCAGTGGGCCTTTGGTAACCGGGCAGACCAGCAGTTCAAGCAGTTTCTTGTCCATCACTGAATGATACCGGGGCACTGGGTAACGGTGCGCCGGTGGCAACCGGTAATCCCAGCTGAATCAGCCGCTGGTCCAGCGCTCTCCAGAATGCCGGCTCGGGTGTCATGGTCAGCGGCACAGCCCAGGCTTCAGGTTGCTGATGCCAGAGTTTGACGGCATCTTTCTCTGTGCACAGCAGAGGCCTGCCGGATGAGGTGCCCTGCCAGCTCAGAAAGTCATGGTGATCTGGCATGGCATGTGTGTCTGCGAGTTGCAGGCCCATGCCTCGCAGCATTCCGAAGAACGCTTCAGGCCGGGCCAGGCCTGCCACGGCATCGACCGGCTGATCCATGAATGTCTCCAGGTGCCGGGTTTCGCCCAGCCCATTGATGGCCGTTTCGGCCAGCTGACGGACAGCGGTGAAGCCAGGACCTTCGTGATGGCCGTGCGTGTGCAGCAACAGGTCCACAGCGCGCGGCCACGGTTCGCGCAGCGGGCCTGCAGGCAGCAACCAGCCATTGCCGTGACCCCGGTCGTCCATCAGGCAGATTTCAATGTCGCGCTGCAAGGCCAGATGCTGAAGGCCGTCGTCGCAGACAATGACCTGTGTTCGAGGGTGTTGCAGCAGCAGCGCGCGGGCTGTCTGCAGTCGTTCCTTGCCCACCCAGACCGGGGCATCGGTGTGGCGCTGGATCAGCAGGGGCTCATCGCCCACATCCATGGCAAGGCTGTCAGCCTGCACGGCCAGCATGCGGCCATCCCGGCGACCATACCCCCTGGACACCACACCTGCTTGCAGGCCCAGTTGCCGCAGGTGCCGCACGAGGGCAATTGTGGTCGGTGTTTTTCCGGCGCCGCCTGCCACCACATTGCCCACAACAATCACACAGACTCCGGGATGTCCCGAGGCCAGCCAGCCGTATCGGTAGGCCATCTTGCGCAATTGCCAGAGCGCTCCATAGGCCCTGGACAGGGGCCACAGCAGCCGGGCAACCACTCCGCGATTCGACCAGATCCGGGGCAGCAGGATGTGCAGACTGATCATGGCTTAGCGGCTGCCTTGTGTGGCGAAAGTGATCTGCGTCAGGCCCGCCATCCGGGCGGCTTCCATGGCATGGATCACCGACTGGTGGGTTGCGGCCGCGTCCGCGCTGATGATCAGTCGGGATTCGCGCGTGGCCACGGCACCCAGTGCCGCCGCGAGCCCTGCGGAGGATGTGGTCGGCACCAAAATCCGGTTGAGGGTGTAGGCACCTTGCGCCGAGACACTCAGGACCACCTGCTGCGGGCGGTCTTTTTGTTTCTGTGCATCTGCCATGGGCAGGTTGACGTTGATTTCGGTCAGCCGTGACCATGTGGTGGTCAGCATCACAAAAATCATGATGACCAGCAGCACATCGATGAACGGGATCAGGTTGATCTCCGGCTCGGCGCTGGCACGGCGTCCCCGAAAGTCCATGGTCTGTCCTGTCTTCAGTTGCGCAGCATCGCCAGATGGCGTGCAAAACGATCGCCCGCCACCTCAAGGGCCAGCAACAGCCGGTCGACGCGGGCCCTGAAATAACGCCAGAAAAGCAGGGCGGGTATGGCGACCATGAGACCGAAAGCGGTGTTGTACAGGGCCACCGAAATGCCGTGTGCCAGTTGTGCCGGTTGTTGGGTGCTGCCCTGGTGTGCACCAAAAATCTCGATCATGCCCACCACTGTGCCCAGCAGGCCCAGCAAGGGCGCCACCGAGGCCAGCGTGCCCAGTGTGCTCAGGTAACGTTCGAGCCGCTGAGCCGCCACTCGACCCGTGATTTCCATGCCGTGGCGAACCTCCTCATCGCTGCAGGACGGATCTTCTTGCAGCACCCTCAGCCCGCTGGCCAGAATGGGCCCCAGAGCACCACTTTGTTCGATTTGCACCAGCAGCGCGGCATCGGCGGGCGCCTGCCGTGTGGCGGCCATGGCTTTTTCCAGCAATCCGGGCGGAATGACTTTGTCTTCCTGCAGCTGGATCAGGCGTTCGATGATCAGCGCCAGCACCAGGACCGAACACAGCAACAGTGGCCAGATCGGCCAGCCAGCAGCTTGCAGGATAGAGAGCACAAAAGTTTCCTTCTTGAAGGGGTCGTGAGCCAGCGCGATTATGGCCGAAGGCTGCGGCATGCCCTGCACCTCGCCAGCTGTGGATAACTTTGTG
>Ga0255274_1000011_pt1 | contig 28347 bp, 26 predicted proteins | sample AtltaT_4_FD_183673 | JGI IMG/M metagenome (GOLD analysis project Ga0255274, IMG submission 183673) | Metatranscriptome of freshwater microbial communities from Altamaha River, Georgia, United States - Atl_Colum_RepB_8h (Metagenome... | ecosystem: Environmental > Aquatic > Freshwater > River... | reverse complement strand
GAGTGGGAATGATCTCCTGAACCCATGACCGGAGGTTTTCCATGAAAGTTCAACTTTTTCGATCCCTCCGGCTTCAGCGTCTGCTCCTGCTGCTGTTCATCACGTCCTGGGCCTGCGCCCTGGCGCAGGACCGGTCTTCGGTCATCACTTCCGAGCAACATGCTTTCCGCGTGGTGACCCTGCTGCCCGGGCTGGAGAACCCCTGGTCTGTGGCTTTTTTGCCGGACGGGCGCATGCTGGTCACCGAGCGGGCGGGGCGTTTGCGTCTGGTCGGGCCAGATTTCCGCTTGATGCCCCAAGCCATTGAAGGCCTGCCCGAGATCGTCGAGCGTGGGCAGGGTGGGTTGCTGGATGTGGTCTTGCACCCGCAATATGCGCAAAACGGCTGGATTTACTGGGCTTACAACGCGCCGGGGCCAGGCGGCTGGGGCACAGCCTTGGCCCGAGGCAAATTGCAAGGCCAGCGCATGACGGAAGTTCAGGTGCTGTTCAGCATGCAGCCCAAAACCCGCTCAAGCCAGCACTTTGGCGGGCGCATCGTGTTCGACCAGGCGGGCATGCTCTACCTGACCTTGGGGGACCGGGGCGACATGGCGCGGGCCCAGAAATTGGACGACCATGCCGGCTCGGTCATCCGTTTGCACGACGATGGCCGCGTGCCTGCCGACAATCCCTTTGCCAAGCGGGCCGGCGCTTTGCCCGAAAAGTGGACCTTGGGCAACCGCAACATGCAAGGCGCAGCCCTGCACCCCCAAACAGGGGAACTGTGGACGCACGAGCACGGGCCGCAAGGCGGTGATGAGGTCAACGTGATGCGCTCGGGTCTCAATTACGGCTGGCCCGTGATCACCTACGGGGTCAATTACGGCCTGGGCACGCGCATTGGAGAGGGCCACACCAAACCCGGCATGGTGCAGCCCTTGCATGTGTGGGTGCCGTCGATTGCCCCCTCGGGCATGGCCTTTGTGAGCGGATCTCGGTTTCCCCAATGGCAGGGCAATTTGCTGGTGGGGGCCTTGCGCGGACAGATGCTGGTGCGTCTGGTGCTCGATGGCGAGAAAGTACTGCACGAGGAGCGTTTGCTGCAAAGCCGCGTGGGCCGCATCCGCGATGTGCGCATGGGGCCGGACGGTTTGGTTTACCTGCTCAGCGATGGCCCCGACGGCGCCTTGATGCGGCTGGAACCCGCCCAGCCCTGACCTGCACTGGCATTCAAATTTGTCCGGGTCGTTTGCTACAGTCCCCGCCATGTACCTGCCCCCACAGTTCAATCACCCCGAGCATGCCGCCGCCATCATGCGCGGTCACCCTTTTGCGAGTCTGGTCACGACGGATGACACGGGTTTTCCGTTCGTGACGCACCTGCCGCTCAGGCTGCTGGAGGAGGGCGGTCAGCCGGCTGTGCTGCTGGGGCATTGCGCCCGCGGTAATCCGCTGGGCGGCTACCTGCAGCAGCGCCCGCTGGCGCTGGCGAGCTTCATGGGGCCGCAGGCCTACATGTCGCCCAAGGTCTATGCCGATCTGCAGCGGGTGCCGACCTGGCTGTATCTGGCCGTGCAGGCCCGGGTGCAAGCGCGACTGCTCGAAGGAGAAGAGGCCAAGGACGCGCTGCTCAAGCAGCTGATCGCGGACCACGAGCCGCCGTATGCTGCGCAGTGGCGGGCCTTGCCCGAAGACTACGCGGGCAGGATGCTCCAGGGCATCACGGCTTTCGAGTTGCGCATTGTGGACCTGCAATGCGCCGTCAAGCTCAACCAGCACCGCCCTGAGGCCCATGCGGCCATGCACGCGGCGTATGCCACCGGCAACCCGCAGGAGCAGGCCCTGGCCGGCTGGATGAAAACACTGGGTCTGGTGTGAGCGCCCCGGACGAACATCGCGACGAACACTGGATGGGCCTGGCGCTGGCCCAGGCGCGGCTGGCCGCTGCAGCCGGAGAAGTCCCGGTGGGGGCGGTCGTGGTGAAGGGCGGGCAACTGATCGCCACCGGCCACAATGCCCCGATCGCCGGGCACGACCCCACGGCCCATGCCGAAGTCATGGCCCTGCGCGAAGCGGCTCGGGTGCTGGGCAACTACCGGCTCGACGGTTGTACGCTCTACGTCACGCTGGAGCCTTGCGCCATGTGCAGCGGCGCCATGCTGCATGCCCGGCTGGACCGGGTGGTGTTTGGCGCGGCCGACCCGCGCACCGGCGTGGCCGGCTCGGTGCTCAACTTGTTTGCCAACAGCCAGCTCAACCACCAGACGCAGGTGACGGGTGGGGTGTGCGCCGAAGCCTGCGGCCAGTTGCTCAAGGACTTTTTCAAACCCCGTCGGGTCAATCCAGCCCCCCTGCGTGAAGACGCACTGCGCACGCCAGAAGCGGCTTTTGCCAACTGGCCCGCCATTCCAGGCAGCCAGCACACGGCCACGGACTGGCCCGAGCTGTCCGGCTTGCGGCTGTACTGGTATGACGCCGGTCCCGTCAGGCAATCTACAGCCACACTCTTCGTCCACGGCCCCGCGGGTGCTGGGCTGGTCTGGGCCGGTGCCCTGGCGCAGGCCGCAAAGGCAGGTCAGCGCGCACTGGCTGTTGACCTGCCCGGCTTTGGCCGCAGCGACAAACCCAAAAAGGAAACATTTCACCAGGTGGCCACACACGCCCGCATCCTGCACGCCCTTTGCACGCACGCGGGTCTCACACAGGCGGTGCTGGTAGCGCCCCAGGCCATGCAGCCTTTGCTGACCGCGCTGCAGGGTCTTGCGCCCGGGCTTTACAGCATCGCCCCGGCGCAGTGCGGTGATGGATCGATGCGCAAGCATGTCGAGGCTGCGTGGCCCGACAAAGGTTACCGCGCCGGCCCGCGCGCCCTTGAGCGTTGGCTGTAGGGGGCCTCTGCTGTGGTCGAGGGCATTGGCACGCAAGGGTGAGTTTCCCAAAAGAGCGGCATGCGACACTTGCGGCCTCACAAGGATTTTTTTCATGGCCCACATCTACGTTTTCTCCCCCTCCAGCGCGGTGCGCGACAAGGCTGCATTCCGGAGAGGCCTCAAGCGCCTGCAGGCCCAGGGTCATGAGGTGGAGGTGGATGAAGCCGCGTTGGCCAGCCACATGCGTTTTGCCGGCGATGACGCCACCCGGATTGCCGCCATCGGCCGCGCAGCTGCCAGCGGCGCCGACATCGCGCTGATCTCGCGCGGCGGATACGGCCTCACGCGCATCCTGCCAGGCCTGCCCTACAAGGCGATCGCCAAGGCCATCGACAAAGGCACCCAGTTCGTCGGCTTGAGCGACTTCAGCGCATTCAACCAGGCCGTACTGGCCAAAACCGGCCGCATCACCTGGCAGGGCCCCGCGCTGGGGGAGGATTTCGGTCCTGTGGGCGAGCCCGATGACATCATGCTGGCCTGCTTTGAGGACCTGGTGGCCGAGCAGGGGGAGGGCGCCGGCTGGCAGCGCCCCCAAAACGAGGCCACCCTCCAAACCCGAGTGAGTGACGCTGTGTTGTGGGGCGGCAACCTGTCGGTGCTGACCGCGCTGCTGGGCACACCGTACTTTCCGCACATCGACAAGGGGGTCTTGTTCCTGGAGGACGTGGGAGAGCATCCTTATCGCATCGAGCGCATGCTCACCCAACTGCTGCATGCGGGTGTGCTGGCGCGGCAGAAAGCCATCGTGCTCGGCCAATTCACCAACTTCAAACTGGTGCCGGGCCACGACAAGGGCTTCAAGCTCGCGACCGTGGTCGATGGGTTGCGCACCCAGTTCAAGACGCCTGTGCTTACCGGTCTGCCTTTCGGCCATGTGCCGACCAAGGTGCTGCTGCCCGTGGGCGCACGCGTCGACCTGGTTACCGAAGGGCGCGACGCTTTGATCGTCTGGGGACACGTTTGATACAGCGCCATGCACCTTGCCAATTTTGTGGCATGTCTGTTCACTGACGTGCCTGAGCCATTCCAATACTTAACATAATATACATCGTAGAAATGATATGATCTGAATGATCAGCCCAGCCTTGGACCTGAATCAGCGTTGGAGCACTTGCCGGATCAGCCTGAGCGATGCTTCACGGCCTGCACGGCTGGCGAAATCCTCGGCGCTCAGGCCTTGGTCGTTGCGCGGATAAGCCTCTGCACCTGATTCGAGCAGCAATTTGACGGTACGGTCGTCGCCGTACATGGCGGCCATCATCAATGGCGTTGTGCCGTTGGGCGACTCTGCATTGACATCGGCGCCGGCGCCGATCAAAAAGGCACACACCCGCGTATGGCCACCTGTGGCGGCGTAATGCAACGGGGTCCAGCCGGATTTGTTGACCGCTGCACCACGGGCCGTGAGCTGGACCACCAGCGCCTCCTGGCCGCGCAAGGCGGCCAGCATCAACGGGCTTTCGTCGCGTGCATTGCGCAGGTCCACCCGTGTTTGCGGGTGAGCTGCCAACACCTGGGCGCTTTTGTAAGACTGCTCTTGCAAAGCCTTGATCAATGCCGGCGAACCATCGGGATGGGCGGTGTTGGGGTCAAAGCCACGTTGCAGCAGGCCCTGAACGCTGCTTGGATGGTCCAGTTGGATGGCCTTGAAAAAGTCATCGTATGAACCTGCGTGCGTTAGCCCCCAAAAAAGAAAAAAACCAATGCTGACAATGGGATATCTTATATTTTTCAAGCAGTTGATGTGATTTATGAAGAAATGAGAAAAATTCATAAATATCAATGTCTTGGAATTGTTAATTCAAGCAATGTCTGAGGTCGCCTGGCCTGTCGTCCGGACAAACAGCCGGTGGAAGTTGGCAGTCGTCAGCTCACCAATGCGATTGGCCGAGCAGCCACGCAGCTCGGCCAGCTGTTTGGCCACAAAGGGCACATAAGACGGGTTGTTGGTCTTGCCCCGGTAAGGCACGGGCGCCAGATACGGGCTGTCGGTCTCAATGAGGAAGCGGTCATCGGGCACAAACTTGGCCACCTCGCGCAGGTCGGCTGCGCTCTTGAAGGTCAGGATGCCCGAAAACGAGATGTAGAAGCCCAGGTCCAGCGCGGCGCGGGCCACATCCATGCTTTCGGTGAAGCAGTGGAACACGCCACCCGCCGAGCCCGGTCCACCCTGCTCACCCTCTTCTTTCAGAATGGCAATGGTGTCGTCGGACGCAGAGCGGGTGTGGATCACCAGCGGCAGCTGCACCTGCCTTGCGGCGCGAATGTGGGTGCGAAAACGCTCGCGTTGCCATTCCAGATCGGCCACGCTGCGGCCGCCCTTTCGCTCGTCCATCTGGTAGTAATCCAGTCCGGTCTCGCCAATGGCGATCACTTTGGGGTCGGATGCGCCATTGACCAGTTCCTGCAGGCTGGGCTCGTGCACGCCTTCGTTGTCAGGGTGTACGCCCACCGTGGCCCAGAGGTGCGGGTATTGCGCGGCCAGCCCCTTGACGGCGCCAAACTCTTCCATGGTGGTGCAGATGACCACGGCCTGGTGCACCTGGGCGGCCTGCATGGCGTTCAGGATCTCGGGCAGCTGGCTGGCCAGTTCGGGAAAGTTCAGGTGGCAGTGGGAATCGATGTACATGGAGGATCAAGCCCGTGCGGTCAGGGCCTGCTGGGCGTCGTTGGCCAGGGCTTCCAGCATGAGCCCGGCGTTGAAAGGGTGTTCGGCCGTGCGCGCCGACTGCATCAGGCGCTTGAACCAGTCGGTCAGCGTCATCACCGATGCATGGCAGGCCGGCAGCTGGCTGGCCATGAAAAACCTCGGCTCGGCGCCGCTACCGCGCAGCACCAGGTCGTGGCAGAGCTTTTGCAGCGCGTCGATCGCCTGCGCGGGCGTCAAATCCGACAGGTGCGAGGCATCGCCCTGCTGCATGGCCTTGGGCAGAGCGGCCCACCAGGCAGGCGACAGGCCGGCACCGTTCTGGCGCAGCGCGTCGCTGGGCCGGCCACCAGCGCTGCGCAGTAAGGCCTCGGCCACGGGCGCTTGAACGCCCTGCCCAGCCAGCCAGGCCAGCGCCTCGGCGCCTTCGGGCCAGGCCAGCGTGTGGGTCTGGCAGCGGCTGCGGATGGTGGGCAGCAGCTGGTGGGCGGCCTCGGTGGCGAGCACAAAACGCACATCGCCGGGCGGCTCTTCGAGCGTCTTGAGCAGGGCATTGGCCGTGACGGCATTCATGCGCTCGGCCGGGAACACCAGCACCGCCTTGCCGCGTCCGCGGGCGTCGGTGCGCTGGGCAAACTCCACCAGGTCGCGCATGGCTTCTACCCGGATTTCCTTGCTCGGCTTGCGTTTCTTGTCGTCGATGTCGGCTTGGGCCTTTTCGGACAGGGGCCAGGCCAGTTCCAGCATCTGCGTCTCGGGCATCAGCACCGCCAGGTCGGCATGGGTGCGCACCTCGATGGCATGGCAGCTGGGGCAATGGCCGCAGGCCCCCTGCGCCGTGGGCTGCTCGCACAGCCAGGCCGACACGAGCGCCAGCGCCAGTTCGTACTGGCCAAGCCCGGACGGGCCCTGCAGCAGCCAGGCGTGGCCGCGCTGGGCCAGCAGACTTTCTGTTTGGCGGGCAATCCAGGGGGCGGTCATGACCGGGCCTTTTGGAACCAGGGCGTCAGGACACGCTCGACATCCTCCCACACCACCTCGCGCGCCTGAGCAGCGTTGATGCGGGCAAAACGTTGCGGCATCTCGGCCTCGCGCCTGGCATAGCCGGCGCGCACAGCGGCAAAAAAGTCGGTGGGTTGCGATTCAAACTTGTCCGGTACCCGGGCCGAAGCCAGCCGTTCGGCCGCAATGGCCGGGTCCAGATCGAACCAGACGGTCAAATCCGGTTGACGCAAACCGCCGTCAGGCAATTGCTGCACCATGGCTTCAAGCTTCCCCAGCACGGCCCACTCAAAGCCCCGGCCGCCGCCCTGGTAGGCAAAAGTGGCGTCTGTGAAGCGGTCGCAAAGCACCACCCCACCCCGTGCCAGTGCCGGCTCGATGACCTGCACCAGGTGCTCGCGACGCGCCGCAAACATCAGCAGCGCTTCGGTCAGCGCGTCCATCGGCTCGTGCAGCACCAGTTCGCGCAGCTTTTCGGACAGGGGCGTACCACCGGGCTCGCGGGTGAGCACCACCGCCCTGCCCGCATCTCGAAAACGCGCAGCCACCCCCTGGATGTGGGTGGACTTGCCGGCACCGTCGATGCCCTCGAAGCTGATGAAAAGGCCGCGTGTCATGAAAGATGAGCGAAAAAGCAATTGTCGCAGGAGTGGACCCTCGGCTCAGGCCAGAGGATGACAGCAGTGCGTGTCATTCCCCGAGAAATCCATGCCTATGGCTGCCCCCGCTGGTAGCGGTTCACGGCCCGGTTGTGCTCGTCGAGCGAGGCGCTGAAGTGGCTGCTGCCATCACCCCGCGCCACAAAATACAGGGCCTGGCTGCTGGCCGGCTGCACGGCAGCCATGAGGGCGGCCTTGCCGGGCATGGCGATGGGCGTGGGTGGCAGGCCGGCCCGGGTGTAGGTATTCCAGGGGTTATCGGTCTGCAAGTGCACCTTGCGCAGGTTACCGTCAAACGCTTCGCCCAGACCGTAGATCACCGTCGGGTCGGTCTGCAGACGCATGCCGATGCGCAGGCGGTTGTGAAAAACGCTGGAAATGGGGCGGTCTGTGCCCTTGCCCGTTTCTTTCTCAACGATGCTGGCCAATGTCAATGCTTCGTCGGGGGACTTGAGCGCGACACTGGGCGAACGAGCCGTCCAGGCCTTGTCCAGCTGTCTGTCCATGGCCTTGAGGGCACGCTCGAGTACCTTGAGGTCGCTGCTGTTTTTGGCGTAACTGTAGGTGTCGGGGTAAAAACGGCCCTCGGGTGCCACGCCGGGTCGGCCCAGGCGGGCCATCAGGGCTTCGTCACTGAGCGACTGGCTCTCGGGCTTGAGCAGCTCGGCCTTGGCCAATGCCTGGCGCACCTGACGCCAGTTCCAGCCCTCCACCAGCGTGACCGTGCGCAGGCTTTCCTCGCCGCGCACCAGCATGGCCAGCAGGCGACGTGGTGTGGTGCCGGGGGCAATCTCATAGCTGCCGGCACGCATCTGGCGGTCCTGACCGGACAGGCGGAACCATGCGTACAGCGCAAGCGGCGAGGTTTGCGCACCCGCATCCACCACGGCCTGCGCCACCGCGCGCGGCGTGGTGCCGGGCTCGATCGACAGGTCCAGTGTGGGCTGGCCGGCGCCGGTGTCCAGCGGCAGGTGCAGCCACCACAGGCCACCCAGACCAGCCAGCAGGGCCAGCGTCAGCAGGCCGGCCAGCCATTTCATCCCGATTTTGAGCAAGGCCAAACCCTCAAAAATGTCATGTTCACGAGCCGAGGATGATAATTCAGCCCCATCGCCAGACGCCTTGACAGCACACCATGTCCCCTGCCCTTCCCACAGAACTTGCCCGCCACCTGAATGGCACCTGCGCCCTGCCCCAACTGGGGGTGATCCAGGCCCAGGGCGAAGACGCGGCCAACTTTTTGCACAACCAGCTGACCAACGACGTGCTGCTCCTGCCCGTGGGCCAGGCCCGGCTGGCGGCCTTCTGCAACGCCAAGGGGCGCATGCAGGCCAGCTTTGTCGTGGTCAAGACCGCGCCCGACACGGTGCTGCTGGTCATGCCGCAGGACCTGCTGGCCCAGACGCTCAAGCGCCTGTCCATGTTCGTGCTGCGCGCCAAGGTCAAGCTGACGGACGCCAGCGCCCAGTGGCAGCTGCGCGGCCTGCTCGGCGACAGCGCCCGCGCCGCTGTGGGCAATGCCGCCCCGTGGCAAACCGTGGCCTGGACGGGTGGCCATGCGGTGGCGCTGTACCCGGCCGTGGCCGCTGAGGCACGGCAAGAGCGTGCTTTCTGGATCGGCGCCCAGGATCAAGCCGCCCCCGAAGGTTCGGCCGTGAGCGCCGAGGTCTGGGCCTGGGGCTCGGTGCTCAGCGGCGTCCCGTTTGTCACGCAACCCGTGTTCGAGGCCTTTGTGCCGCAGATGCTCAACTACGAATCGGTGGGTGGCGTGAACTTCAAAAAGGGTTGTTACCCCGGCCAGGAGGTAGTCGCCCGCAGCCAGTTCCGCGGCACCCTCAAGCGCCGCATGGCGCGGGTATTCAGCCCGGTGATGTTGCAGGCAGGGCAGGACGTCTTCACGCCGACCGACCCAGAGCAGCCTTGCGGCACCGTGGTGCAGTGCGAGGCCCGGCCTAATGGACAGGGTTTTGACGCCCTGGTCAGTGGCACGCTCGAGAGCATGCAAACGGGCTGGCATGCCGGCAGCGCAACGGGCGAAACGCTCGAGCTGCTGCCTCTGCCCTACGCGTTGCTCGAAGACATTTGAGGTTCACAGATCGCGCACCATCTCGATGTGCGCGATGCCGGCCTCCTCGAACACCGCGCCGTGCGGCGCAAACCCTGCGCGCTGGTAAAAGCCCTCGGCGCTGCACTGGGCATGCAGCAGCACCTGCCTGTCGCCGCGCGCGCGGGCGGCGTCCATCAGGGCGTACAGCACACGGTGCCCCAGGTCGCTGCCGCGCATCTGCTTTTTGACGGCCATGCGCCCGATGCGGGCCACGCCCGGCCCGTGCTGCAGCAGGCGGCCGGTGGCCAGCGGCATGCCCATGCGGTTCACAGCCACGCAGTGCAGCGCGGTTTTGTCGTCTTCGTCCCATTCCATCTCGGCGGGGACCTTCTGCTCGTCCACAAACACCTCGGTGCGCAGCGGGCTGGCCAGTTTTTGCAGGTCGTGCCAGTTACCAAGGTGCAGCTGCACCATGTCCTCGCCGCGCTCAAAGGCTTCGAGCATGTCGCGCAGGGCCGCAGGCACCGGCTGCGACTTTTTGGCCACCGGGTCAGCGTACACATAAACCAGCTCGCTGGTGATCAGCAGTTCCTCGCCGCGGAAGATCGCACCCACAAAGGTCATGGACGAGTTGCCCACGCGGTCGCAGCGCATGCAGACCTGCAGAAAGTCGTCCATTTCGGCACTGGCGTGGTACTCGACGCTGGCCTTCTTGACGTAGAGGTCTCCGCCCAGCTGGTGCATGGTGGCCGCGTAGGGCATGGCCAGGCTGCGCCAGTAGTCGGTGACTGCCGTGTCGAAGTACATCAGGTAGTGGCCGTTGAAGACGATCTGCTGCATGTCGACCTCGACCCAGCGCACGCGCAGGCGGTGGGCAAAGCGAAAGTCCTGTCGTTTCATGGTGTCAGTTCCCAAAAGCGTGTTTCAAGGCCCTGCCCGCATCGGCATGCGCCGTCAGAGCGTCGGGCAAGGCGCGGGCCATGGTGACAAATCCATGCACCATGCCGCGGTAAATCTCCAGATCGACCGGCACACCAGCCATGCGCAGGGCGTCGGCATAGCGCATGCCGCCGTCCACCAGCGGGTCGCATTCGGCCAGGCCGATCCAGGCCGGGGCCACGCCGCTGTGGTCAGGAGCATTGAGAGGGGCAAAGCGCCAGTCGTCGCGGTCGGCCTCGTCGATGTAATGGTCGAAGAACCACTCGATGGTGCTCACGTCCAGCAAAAAGCCTTTGCCGTAAGCGTGGTGCGAAGGCAGGTCGCAGCGGCCGGTGCAGCCGGGGTAGAACAGCAGCTGCAGCGCCAGGGGCAGGCCGGCATCGCGCGCCATCAGGGCGCAGACCGCCGACAGGGTGCCCCCCGCGCTGTCGCCGCCAATGGCCAGCCGGGTGGTGTCCAGACCCAGCGAAGCGCCCTGTGCTCGCAGCCAGTTCAGTGCGTCCCAGGCGTCATGCAGCGCGGTCGGAAAGCGGTGTTCGGGCGCCTGCCGGTAGTCCAGCGAGACCACGGCGCAATGGCCCTGGCGGCTGAGCTGGCGGCAGAGCACGTCGTGCGTGGTCAGGCTGCCGACGGTGAAGCCGCCGCCGTGCAGGTACAGCAGCACAGGCAGCGGCCTCTCGCTGCTCGGGGCGTACAGGCGCGCCGGGCAGGCATGGCCATCGCGCACCGGCACCTGCAATGGCGCCACCCGCTCCACCCTGGGTGGCGGCTGCAGATCCAGAATGGGCCCGCCGATGTTGTAGAACTCGCGGGCCTGGGCGGGCGTCATCGCTTCCATGGGCGGACGGCCGGCGCGGTGGATGCGTTCGATCAGCAGCCGGGCAGCCGGACTCAGGCGCGAATGGGGGTTGGTGTGGTGTGAGCTCATGGGCTGGCGGCATTATCCGTGCCCACCAGCGCCAGCCGGGTAAACACCCCCGGGAAGTCTTCAAACGAGTCCAGCACTGTGATGCCCGCATCCGATGGCAGCAGCCCGGGCGCGGGCGCAATGGCAAAGGCCTGATCGGCCAGCTGCATCAGCGGCAGGTCGTTGATGTCGTTGCCCACCACCCACACCAGGTCGATCTGGGGGGGCTGGGGGTCGTCCAGAAACCGTCGCAGCACATGGCTCTTGCAGATGCCGGCCTCTTCACCCGATTCAGTCGGTGCCTGAAAAGCCGGATTGATCCGCACCTGCCCGGTGCAGACCTCGTGGTCGAACAGCATGGTGTGCGCCACCGCAAAATCGGCAAAGATCCTGCGCCGCAGGATGTTGGCCGCAATGAAATAACTGTCACTGACCACGCCCACCATGAAGCCCTGGCGTTTCATGTGCCGCACGAATTCGATCACGCCGGGACGAATCACCATGTTCCGCGCCACCTGCTCGAACCGGGTTTTGTGGGTGTAGCGAAACACTTCGGCGATGGGCGCGCTGCGCATGTCCTGGTCGCTGGCGCCCTCCAGCAGGGGCTGCAGGGCCTGCGACTGGCCCGTGACCTGGGCCAGTTCCTGCACAAACCGCGCGGGGGTGATGGTGCCGTCCATGTCCAGCAGCAGCAGGCGCTGGCGCTGCTTGCGCCGCGTGAGGATGTAGTCGATGCCTGAGGCCGCCTGCCGCTGCAGCTCGAACATCGCCGAGACCTGCTCGACGTTCAGCCGGCCGGCTGCCCGGGCGCGGTTGAAGATGACGCGCCCGACCTCGTTGGCCATCAGGGTCAGGTCCTGCAGGGGCTGGCTGTCGTGCTCCAGCGCGCCGATGTCCACCTCGCTCAGTGCCGCTCCAGCCAGGTGCGCATCGACCAGCAAGCCGATGTCCACCCCGTAGTCGTCCTCGAAGGTGAGTGTCATCAGCAGTTTCTTGCGCGCCGCCACGATACCGCCCAGCGGCTGGGCAAACGCCGCCAGCTCTGGAAAGAAGATTTTCAGCATCGGCTTGGCGGTGAGCTCGGTGACGCGACCGCCGCCGCGCCCGAAACGGGCCTTGACGAAGTCGGCACTGTCGCCCAGCAGGGGTCGGCACAGCGCACTGATGATGGCCGGCCGCAACCCGGCCAGATCGCCATCCAGGTAGACCACGATGTCCGATTGCGCCTGCTCCAGCCCGTCGCGCATCGAGGCGCCCTTGCCCAGCATGCTGCTGGTCAGCACCCGGGCGCCGGCCTGGGCGGCCAGTTCGGCGGTCCGGTCGGTCGAGCTGTCGTCGATCACGATGACCTCGGCCGTGGCTGGGTCTGACAGCGCGTAGGCCACCACCTGGGCAATGCGTTTTTCCTCGTTGAGCGCAGGAATCAGCACCGACGCATAGGCTCTGGCGCTGTAGTCCAGCAGCAGGGTGGGCGGCGTCTGTGCCAGCTGGACTGGACGCAGGCTGTCACCGCGGCCTTGCAGCCGCTGCGCCTGCTTGCGCCACCAACGCCTGAGCCGGGCAAGCCAATCTGGAAAATGCATGCGATGCCCTTTCTATCGGTCCATGCCCGCCTCAAGGGTGGCAGGCAAGGCGTATCGCCAACGTGACGGGGACACCAAGGCTAAACGATGAATCTCGCATCAAAATGAGGTTTACCGTTTGTAACCATTGAAAGCGTTCGCATGGCCACCATCCACTACATCACCCAGATCCAGATCGATTTTGGCGCCCTGTCCCTGCTCAAGGCCGAGTGCGAACGGGTCGGCATCAGCCGCCCGCTGATCGTGACCGATGCCGGTGTCAAGGCCGTGGGCATCCTGGACAAGGCGCTGGCCGCCCTGCCCGGCTTGAAAGTCAGCGTCTTCGACCAGACCCCATCCAATCCGACCGAGGCGGCCGTGCGCGCGGCTGCTGCCATCTACAAACAGGACGGCTGCGACGGCCTGATTGCGCTGGGCGGCGGCTCGTCGATTGACTGCGCCAAGGGCGTGGCGATTGCCGCCACCCACGAGGGGCCCCTCAAGACCTACGCAACGATAGAAGGCGGCTCGCACGAGATCACCGACCGCGTGGCGCCGCTGATCGCGGTGCCGACCACCGCCGGCACCGGCAGCGAAGTGGCGCGCGGCGCCATTCTCATCGTCGACGACGGCCGCAAGCTGGGTTTTCACAGCTGGTCCATTGTGCCCAAAACCGCCATCTGCGACCCCGAACTCACGCTGGGCCTGCCGCCCGTGCTGACAGCCGCCACCGGCATGGACGCCATTGCGCACTGCATGGAAACCTTCATGGCCGCGCCGTTTAACCCGCCGGCCGACGGCATTGCGCTGGACGGTCTGGCACGGGGTTGGGCGCACATCGAACGCGCCACGACAAATGGCCAAGACCGTGACGCCCGTCTGAACATGATGAGCGCCAGCATGCAGGGCGCCATGGCCTTCCAGAAGGGCCTGGGATGCGTGCACAGCCTCAGCCACAGCCTGGGCGGCGTCAACCCGCGCCTGCACCACGGCACCCTCAATGCCATGTTCCTGCCCGCCGTGGTCAACTTCAACGCCGCCGCTGAATCGGTGCAAAAGGAGAACCGCCTCAACCGCATGGCGCAGGCCATGGGCCTGAAGAGTGGCAGCGACATTCCCGAGGCCATCAAGGACATGAATGCCCGCCTGGGCCTGCCCACTGGTCTGTCCGCCATGGGCGTGACCGAGGGCCTGTTCGATCAGATCGTTGCGGGCGCGCTGGCCGACCACTGCCACAAGACCAACCCGCGCATCGCTTCGGCAGACGAATACCGCGAGATGCTGCGCGTCAGCCTCTGACCAGGCCGCCTTTCAAAGCGGCCTCACCTGCCCGGGGTCAGGCCGCTGCAGCCAGTCTGCAAACTCATCGGCCAGTTGTCTGGATGCGCCCGCAGCGGCATTCCAGACCTTGACCCGTGCCTGCAAATCCTGGCCGTAGGTCATGAAATCCTTGCGGTCTGGCAGCTTGCCGTTGGGCAAGGTTTTGACCCACTCCGGGTTGGGCGCCAACACCACCGTGTGTTCCAGAAAGCGGCTCGGGCCGTGGCGCCACTTGAGCGCCTTGTCCAGCCAGCCGGGCACCACCTGGCGCTGAAAATGTGGGTACAGCACGATGCGGCCCTCGGGCTGGTCGGCGGGCGTTCGCCAGTCCAGGTGCAGGTGGTAGTCGGTGATACCGCCGTCCCAGTAAGCACCTGGAGCCGCGCCCGGAATGTCGTGCACCGCCTGCAGCACAAACGGTATGGAGCAACTGGCCTGCACGGCCGGCATGAAATTGGCCTCGGTCAGCGGGTGCTGGCGGGTGCGAAAGTCGGCGGTTCCAAAGGGCAACGCACCATGGCTGGAAAACACCACCCGCTCCAGCCATGCCCCCAGCGCTGGCCGCGCCAAGGCATTGCTCAGGTAAGCGCCCGCATAGCCCAGTGGTGTGCCCAGCGGATGCTCGCGCCGCAGCACATGGCGCCCGCGCGAGGTCACCACATGCAAGTGGTAGCGCGGATGCTGCAGCACCTCGGCCATGCGCCCGCCGTAAAACGCCTGCAGGCTGTTGCCAAACTCGCGGCTGACCTGCTCGGCCGTCACGCGCTTCTGGCCGGAGGGCAGTTCGTAGTGCTGGTGAATGTAGTCGCGTTCCAGCCGCTCAAAAGCCTTGACCGCATGGTGCAGGCAGGCCGTGGCCATGCGCCAGGCACCAATGGACGCCCCGACCAGGTGCACCGGCTGATTCGACTGCGGCAACCATTCACCGAAAATGAAACGGTCCAGTGGCCCCAGGATCAGGCCCTTGGGGCCACCCGCGGCGCCAGGAACGACGCCAATGTGTTCGGGCCTCAGACCGTGTTCACGGATGTGCGCCTGCGCCTTGGGGCCGGCGTGGATGTGGAGCGCTCGCATGCCCTCAGCGTTTCATGCCCTGCAGTTTGGCAAAGGCCGAGGCCATGGCGCCTTGCGGGGCCGGGTCGTGCTGGCGCTGGGGCATGCGTTGTCCGCGCCCCGCCCCTTCGAACTTGTTGTCACGCGGGCCATCGCGCCTGGCGGGCGCAGCATCGGTGCGCATGCTCAGGCTGATGCGCTTGCGGGCAATGTCCACCTCCAGCACCTTGACCTTGACGATGTCGCCGGTCTTGACCACTTCGCGGGCGTCGTTGACGAACTTGTTGGCCAGTTGGCTCACATGCACCAGGCCATCCTGGTGCACGCCCAGGTCCACAAAGGCGCCGAACTGGGCCACGTTGGACACCGTGCCTTCCAGCACCATGCCTTCTTTCAGGTCCGAAATGTCTTCCACGCCTTCGTTGAAACGCGCCACCTGGAAGTCCGGACGCGGGTCGCGGCCGGGTTTTTCCAGCTCGCCCAGGATGTCCTTGATGGTGATGGCGCCGAACTGTTCGTTGGCAAACTGCTCGGGCTTGAGGGCCTTGAGCACCTCGGCGCGGCCCATCACCTCTTCAATCGGCTTGGCCGTCTTGACCAGGATCTGCTCGACCACCGGATAGGTCTCGGGGTGCACCCCGGTCATGTCCAGCGGGTTGTCGCCGCCGCGGATGCGCAAGAAACCGGCACTTTGTTCAAACGTCTTGGCACCCAGGCCCGTGACCTTGAAGAGTTCCTGCCGGTTCTTGAAGGCGCCGTTGGCCTCGCGCCAGCGCACCACCGCCTTGGCCACCGAGCCACTGAGGCCCGACACGCGGCTGAGCAAGGGCACGCTGGCGGTGTTCAGGTCCACGCCCACCGAGTTCACGCAGTCCTCGACCACGGCGTCGAGCGTGCGGGCCAGTTCGCTCTGGTTCACGTCGTGCTGGTACTGGCCCACGCCAATGCTCTTGGGGTCGATCTTGACCAGCTCGGCCAGCGGGTCCTGCAGGCGGCGGGCAATGCTGGCGGCGCCGCGCAGGCTCACGTCCACGTCGGGCATTTCCTGGCTGGCGTATTCGCTGGCGCTGTAGACCGAAGCGCCCGCCTCGCTCACCACCACCTTGGTGATGGTGTGTTCGGGGTGCAGCTTGGCGAGTTGTTTGATGAGGTCACCGGCCAGCTTGTCGGTTTCGCGGCTGGCGGTGCCGTTGCCAATGGCAATCAAGTCCACGCCGTGCTTTTCGCAGAGCTTGGCCAGGGTGAACAGCGCGCCGTCCCAGTCGCGGCGCGGCTCGTGGGGGAACACGGTGGCGGTGTCCACCAGCTTGCCGGTCTTGTCCACCACGGCCACCTTCACGCCGGTGCGGATGCCGGGGTCCAGGCCCATGACGGCCTTGGGGCCGGCGGGCGCGGCCAGCAGCAGGTCGCGCAGGTTGTCGCCAAACACCTTGATCGCCACTTTTTCGGCCTCTTCGCGCAGGCGGGCGAACAGGTCGCGCTCGGTGGACAGGCTGAGCTTGACGCGCCAGGTCCAGGCCACGCATTTGCGGATCAGGTCGTCGGCCGCTCTAGCGCTGTGGCTCCAGCCCAGGTGCAGCGCGATCTTGCCTTCGGCGATGCTGGGTTTGCCCGGCTCAGGCTCGACCGGGAGCACCAGCTTGGCGTCGAGGATTTCCAGCGCCCGGCCCCGGAACACGGCGAGTGCCCGGTGGCTGGGCACGCGGCCAATGGGTTCGTCGTAATCAAAGTAATCGCGGAACTTGGCGACGTCAGGGTGGTTTTCGTCCTTGCCGTCGGCCAATTTGGATCGCAGCAGACCTTCGTTCCACAACCACTCGCGCAGAGACTGCACCAGCGCCGCGTCTTCGGCCCAGCGCTCGCTGAGCAGATCGCGCACGCCGTCGAGCACGGCGGGCACGGTCGAGAAGTCGGCCCCTTCGATCTGGCCGGCGGGCAGCAGATACACCTCGGCTTCCACCGCGGGGTTGAGCGTCGGGTCGGCAAACAGCTTGTCGGCCAGCGGCTCCAGCCCGGCCTCGCGGGCAATCATGCCCTTGGTGCGGCGCTTGGGCTTGTAGGGCAGGTACAGGTCTTCGAGCTCCTGCTTGGTGGGCGCAGCCTGCAAGGCTGCCAGCAGCTCGGGCGTGAGCTTGCCCTGCTCCTGGATGCTCTTGATCACGGCCTCGCGGCGGTCTTCGAGTTCGCGCAGGTAACCGAGGCGGTATTCCAGTTCACGCAGCTGGATGTCGTCCAGCCCGCCGGTGACTTCCTTGCGGTAACGGGCGATGAAGGGGACGGTGGCACCGCCGTCCAGCAGTTCGACGGCGGACTTGACCTGCTCGGGTCGGATCTGGATTTCTGCGGCCAGCTGGGCCAGGATTTTTTGCATGGGTACTACGGGGGCTTCGCAAGGCAGTGAGATTTCAGTAACACGACGAGTTTGCCACAGGGGGCTTTGATCTGAAGACCTGCATGTATGTCTTCCATGGCCGTGCCCTGACAGGCCATCGCAACAACAAATGGTTAATACTTAAATATGTTTTAATATTACTCAGATAGCAAATTCGTATCCGAAAATATTCAATCGCAGGGTGTTAACAAAGGAGACCACCAGTGGCTTATTTGATCATCTCCCCAAAGGTTCTTGAGTGCGCATGTCCCAAAGGTGGACTGGTAGAGTGCGCCATCACCTATGACATGCAGGAGTACGGCATCCACACACGACTGGCAAGCTGCGCGTTCAGTTTGTCCAGGCCTGTCGGCCTGGAGGGAACGCCATGCATACGCGTCAAGGATGCCACCTTGTCCACACCCCTTTATGACGCCTTCTGGCGTGGCTTCTGCTGGTATGTAGAGAAGAGACTGTGTATTGATTTTTTTTCAGAGGGTCCGTTGGGCTCTGGGGCCCGCAAGTTCTACTTTTCGGATGTCCATTTCGATCCGATGAAGCGTGAGTTCACCACAGCGGGAGTCAAGGTATCACGCCATTGAAATGACACGGGCAAAACCGTGCCCCTGGTCTGACAGTCCAAGCCCAAGTCATGCCACAGGCGCAAGGGGCTCGGAGACCTGAACTGCAGCACAAGACTCATCCCTCTCGCAAGGCGGTGCGCAGTTGCTGCCCGACTTCCGGCCGGGCGGCAAAGGGGTCTGGCGGGTTGGCTCCCATGACGATGGCCTCCATGCGCTGCTGCACATTGCCCAACGCCTGCGGGTGGCTGTAGATGTAGAACTGGCCGGCCTGCACCGCATCGAACACTTTTTGCGCCACATCGGCGGCCGAGACCTTGCCGCTGCCCACTGCCTTTTCGCTCATGGCCTGGCCAATGAGCTGGCTTGGCGTGGGCTTGGCGGCGGCCAGGTGCCCGGGACGGTTGCGTTCGCTGTGGCTGATGCCGGTGGGCACAAAATACGGGCACAGCACGCTGGCGCCAATCTGTTCAGTCACCAAAGACAAGTCCTGGTACAGGGTTTCGGTCAGCGAGACCACCGCATGCTTGCTGGTGTTGTAGATGCCCATGTTGGGCGGGGTCAGCAAGCCGGCCATGCTGGCCGTGTTGACGATGTGCCCCTGGTAAGACGGATCGGCCCTGGCTGCTTCGAGCATCATGGGGGTGAACAGGCGCACGCCGTGGATCACGCCCCACAGGTTCACGCCCAGCACCCAGTTCCAGTCGGCCACGGTGTTTTCCCACACCAGCCCGCCAGCAGCCACGCCCGCGTTGTTGAAGACGAAATGCGGTGCGCCAAAGCGGGCCTTGACCTGGCTGGCCAGCACCTCCATGGCGGCGGCATTGCCCACATCGACCTTGTGCGCCATGACCCGCACACCCAGCGCCTGCAGCTCGGCCGCGGCCTTGTCGAGTGCATCCTGCTGCACATCCACCAGCACCAGGTTCATGCCCAGGCGGGCACCGATGCGGGCGCATTCGAGTCCGAAGCCGGAACCAGCCCCGGTGAGGACGGCGGTTTTGCCCTGAAAGTTGCTGATCATGGGGCGGCCTTTTTCAGTGTGAACCCGACACGCGGGAAGTGGACATGCACGGTGCCGGCACGCGGGTCGATCCGGCGCAGGGTGTAGCGGGTGCGGGTGGCGGCCATCAACTCGCCCTCGGTGGGCTCGGTGCCGAAATGGTCGGCCGCAACCGTGACGGTGGAGCCCAAGGGGATGCCGTGCTCGTCCTGGAACAGCTCGTCCGTGAGTGCTGCCGGTGTGGCGCTGTGGGCCGCCTGCAAGGCCTCCTGGGCGCTGCATTTGCCCGGTGTACCGTGGCCGATGGCCTGCATGCGGGCCATCCAGGCCTTCACGTCGGGCGTGGCTTCCAGAATGCCCGCCACCGCCGGTGTGCGCTCCAGCGTGAACCACAGCGGGTGGTAGGCCGCGAAGTCGGCCAGGCAGGGCTGCGCGCCCAACAGGTAGCTTTGCCCGTGCAGCATGCTGGCCAGGCGGCGCAGGTAGCTTTTGTAGGTGGCGGCGGCATCACTGGAGGCCATGCGCGCCGCGCCACCACGCATGGCAGCGCGGTCGGCCACAAAGGCCTGCACCGCCTCGGCCGAGGCGCCTTCAAACACCTGTGCCACGCCCGCAGGCTGGAAGTTCCAGGCCATGGCAGCGGTGAACAGTGCACTGTCGGCCCATTGGGCGACGATGCGGGCCGCCCCTTGGGCGCCCTCGGGGTAGAGCGTGGGCGTGGGGGCCAGGTGCTCGAGCACATCGGCGATCAGGGCCGTGTCGCAGTAAATGTCGGCGCCGATCTGCAGCACAGGCGTGCGGCGGTAGCCGCCGGTGAGCGCCGTCAGGTCGGGTTTGGGCATGATCATCGGGATGAACACGCTTTTCCAGGCCAGCTGTTTGTGGCCCAGCATCAACCGCACCTTTTCTGCAAAGGGCGAGTTCGGGTAGTGGTGCAGGATCAAGTCGGCCATGTCACAACTCAGATCAGCTTGACCAGCTGTTTGCCGAAGTTCCTGCCCTTGAGCAGGCCCAGAAAGGCCTCGGGCGCCGCCGCCAGGCCTTGCGCCACCGTCTCGCGGGGGCGCAGCTTGCCGGTGGCCACGAGCGTGCCCAGCTCCTGCAGGGCTTCGGGCCAGACCTCCATGTGTTCACTCACGATGAAGCCTTCGACCTTCATGCGGTTGATCAGAATCAGCGAGGGGTTGGTCATGGGCAGGGGCTTGCCGTCGTAGCCGGCGATCATGCCGCAGACGGCGATGCGGGCAAAGGCGTTGGTGCGCAGCATGACGGCGTCAAGCACCATGCCGCCCACGTTTTCAAAGTGGCCGTCGATGCCGTTCGGACAGGCCTCGCGCAGGGCCTTGGACAGGCTGATGTAGTCGCTGTGCTGCTTGTAGTCGATGCAGGCGTCAAAGCCGAGCTCGTTGACCACGTAGTCGCATTTGTCCTTGCCGCCGGCAATGCCGACCACGCGGCAGCCACGGGCCTTGGCCAGGGCGCCATAGGCACTGCCCACGGCGCCGCTGGCGGCGCTCACCGTCACGGTCTCGCCCGCCTTGGGTGCGATGATCTTGACCAGGCCGTACCAGGCCGTCACGCCAGGCATGCCGACGGCGCCCAGGTAGTGCGACAACGGCACATGGGTGGTGTCAACCTTGCGCAAGGCGCCCACGGCGTTGCCGTCGACCACGCTGTATTCCTGCCAGCCGCCCATGCCGACCACCTTGTCGCCCACGGCGAATTTGGCGTGGCGGCTTTCCACCACCTCGCCCACAGTGCCGCCGATCATGACCTCGCCCAGCGGCTGGGGCTGGGCGTAGCTCTTGCTCTCGTTCATGCGCCCGCGCATGTAGGGGTCCAGGCTCAGGTAGTGGTGGCGCACCAGCACCTGGCCGTCCTGCAGCGCGGGCGTGGGGGTTTCGACCCGTTTGAAGTTGCCGACGGTGGCTTCGCCGGTGGGACGGTTGTCGAGCAGGATCTGGTGGTTCAGTGGCATGGTGTGTCTCCTGTGGGTTTGGATCAGTCGGTGGATGGGCCAGACTCGCGGCGGGCCACGTATTTGAAGGTGCCGGTGGACACGGCACACAGCTGGCCGTCGGCGTCGTACACACGGCCTTCGGTGAAGGCCATGCTGCGGGTGCGGTGCTGCAGCTCACCACGCGCGATCAGCTTCTGGCCGGGCACCACCTTGGCCGGACGCATGAAGCTGGTTTTCATCTCGATGGTGACCACCCCCTGCTCGGGCGCGACACTGCGTGCGGCGGTGGCCATGACCACATCGAGCAGGGTCATGACGGCGCCGCCGTGGGTCACGTCAAACGAGTTCAGGTGCTCGGGCAAGGGGGCGTAATGCAGCTCGGACTGCCCGCCCTCGAATTTCTCGAGGGTGAAGCCGAGGTGGTCGACAAAGGGGATGGCAACGCCAAACGGGATGCTCATGCGCTGTCCTTCAGCCGCCGATGATGGCGCTGACGCCACCGTCCACCGCCAGCCACTGGCCGGTGATGTGCTTGCCGGCGTCGGACGCGTACAGCAGCGTCAGGCCCTTGAGGTCCTCGTCGTCGCCCAACCTGCGCAGCGGCGCGTGCGCGGCCATGTTGTCGGCACCCAGCTGCTCCAGCAGGCCATGCGTCATCTTGCTCGGGAAAAAGCCCGGGCAGATCGCGTTGACGGTGATGCCGTGCTGGCCCCACTCGCCGGCCAGCGCCCGCGTGAAGTTGACCACCGCCCCCTTGGAGGTGTTGTAGGCGATGGTGCGCATCTCGGGCGGGTTGCCGGCCAGCCCGGCAATGGAAGCGATGTTGATGATGCGGCCACGGCCCTTGGGAATCATGCTGTTGTTGGCCACCGCTTGCGACAGCAGAAAGTAGCCACGCACGTTCAGGTTCATGACCTTGTCCCAGGCTTCGAGCGGGTGTTCTTCGGCAGGTGCGCCCCAGGTGGCGCCTGCGTTGTTGACCAGGATGTCGATCGGGCCCATGCGCTCGACCGTCTCGGCCGCCAGGCGGGCGATGTCTTCGGGCTTGCCGCAGTCGGCGGCGATCCAGCGGGCGTCGATGCCGGCGTCCTGCAGCTCCGCGGCGGCCTGCTCCAGGTCGGCCGCCTTGCGCGAGCTGAGCATGATCTTCGCGCCGGCTTCGCCCAGGGCATGGGCCATCTGCAGGCCCAGGCCGCGCGAGCCGCCGGTCACCAGGGCCACCTGGCCGGTGAGGTCAAAAAGTTGCTGGATGGTGCGGGCCATGGGGAGTACTCCTTGTGCGGTCAGAAAGCGTCTTCGGGGACATCGGCGCAGGTGCTGTCGCGCTGGCTGACGACGTGCAGCCAGGCGCCGATCTTGGGCAGTTCGTAGCGGAAGAAATAGCGGGCGGCGGCACGGCGGCCCACATGGGCGGGCGCATCGCCTTGCGCGCTTTGCGCCACATCCAGCCAGATCCAGGCGATGACCGTGTGGCCAAAGGCCTGCAGGTAGGGCACGGCATTGGCCAGCGCCTGGGCGGGCTGCGCGCCCTGCCAGGCCGCCTGCGTGGCGGCGCCGACCTGCTGCAGCGCGTCGCCCAGGCGGCGGGCTTCGTTTTGCCATTCGGGCGACACGCGGGCCATGGTGGCCTGCATGCGCGCGGCCAGCAGCTTCAGGCCCTTGCCGTTTTCCATCAGCACCTTGCGGCCCAGCAGGTCCATGGCCTGGATGCCGTGGGTGCCTTCGTGGATCATGTTCAGGCGGTTGTCGCGCCAGTACTGTTCGACCGGAAAGTCGCGCGTGTAGCCATAGCCGCCGTGGATCTGGATGGCCAGGCTGTTGGCCTCCAGACACCATTCGCTGGGAAAGCTCTTGGCAATCGGCGTCAGCACTTCGAGCAGCAGGCGGGCTTCGTCGGCCGCCTCGGGGCTGCCGGTGTGCTGCTCGTCGACCAGGCGGGCGCAGTACAGGGCCAAGGCCAGCGCGCCTTCGCTGTAGCTCTTCTGGGCCAGCAGCATGCGCTTGATGTCGGCGTGTTCGATGATGCGCACCTGCGGCGAAGCGGCGTTTTTGCCGGCTGCCGTCATCGCCCTGCCCTGCGGCCGGTTTTTGGCGTAGTCCAGGCTGGCGTAGTAACCGGCCATGCCCAGCATGGTGGCGGCCATGCCGACACCGATGCGGGCCTCGTTCATCATGTGGAACATGCACTTGAGGCCCTCGCCGGGCTGGCCAACGAGATAACCGATCGCTCCACCGTCGCCCCGCACCGGGTACTTGCCCTCGCCAAAGTTCAGCAGCGTGTTGGTGGTGCCGCGCCAGCCGCATTTGTGGTTCAGGCCGGCCAGGGCCACGTCGTTGCGCTCGCCCGTCAGCTGGCCCTGGGTGTCCACCAGTTTCTTGGGCACGATGAACAGCGAAATGCCCTTGACACCCGGCACCAGCTGGCCGTTCGCGTCCGGAATTTTGGCCAGCACCAGGTGGACGATGTTTTCGGTCAGCTCGTGCTCGCCGGCCGAAATCCACATCTTGTTGCCGCGCAGGCGGTAGCGGGGCCCGAGCGGATCGTTTTCAAAGCCTTCGCCATCGGGCACGGCACGGGTGGCCACGTCGCTCAAGGACGAGCCGGCCTGCGGCTCGGACAGGCACATGGTGCCCGAGAAGCGGCCGTTGAATTCGTTGAGCGCAAAGACCTGCTTTTGCAACTCGGTGCCATGCGCCATGAGCAGGTTGGCGTTGCCGGTGGTCAGCATGCCCGAGCCGATGCTGACCGAGGCCATGGCAAAGAAGGCATTGGCCGCAGCCTCGACCGTGTAGGGCAGCTGCATGCCGCCGATTTCGTAGTCCTGCGCGGCACTCAGCATGCCCGATTCCGCATAGGCCTTGCAGGCTTCGTGCGTGGCCTGCGGCAGGATGACCTTCTCGCCGTCGAACTTCGGCTCTTCGATGTCCACCGTGCGGTTGAACGGTGCGTATTTCTCGCGGGCGATGCGCTCGCAGGTGTCGAGCACGGCATCGAAGGTCTCGCGGCTGTGGTCGGCAAAGCGCTCGCGCTGCTGCAGCTCGGGCACCTTGAGCCAGTCGTACAGCAGGAAATCGACGGTAGGACGCAAACTCATGTCGGGCAATCTCTTGCAAATGAAAAAGGGCAGAGAGCATCATGCCCCCTGCCCTGTTGCGGCTCAGCCATCCATGTGACAGCCGATGCCGGTCAGGCTCACAGCACCTCGAAGATGCCGCAGGCGCCCATGCCGCCGCCAATGCACATGGTCACCGCCACGCGCTTGGCACCACGGCGTTTGCCTTCAATCAGGGCGTGGCCCGTCAGACGCTGGCCGCTCACACCGTAGGGGTGACCCACGGCGATGGCGCCGCCGTTGACGTTCAGGCGGTCGGCCGGAATGCCCAGCTTGTCGCGGCAGTACAGCACCTGCACCGCAAAGGCTTCGTTGAGTTCCCACAGGTCGATGTCGTTCACCGTCAGGCCCAGACGCGCCAGCGCCTTGGGTACGGCGTAGACCGGGCCGATGCCCATTTCGTCGGGTTCGCAGCCGGCCACGGCAAAGCCCAGGAAACGGCCGAGCGGCTGGAGGCCACGCTTTTCGGCCAGGGCCTCGTCCATCAGCACGCAGGCACCTGCGCCGTCGGAGAACTGGCTGGCGTTGCCGGCCGAGACCACGCCACCGGGAATGGCGGGCTTGATGCCACTGATGCCTTCGACCGTGGTGCCTTCGCGCAGGCCTTCGTCGCGGCTCACGGTGACCTGCTTGGTGATCAGGCCCAGGGTCTTGTCGTACACACCGGCTGTGACCGTGATGGGCGCGATCTCGTCGTCGAACTTGCCGGCGGCAGCGGCGGCGCAAGCCTTTTGCTGGCTGGCAGCGCCGTATTCGTCCATGCGATCGCGACCGATCTTGTAGCGCTTGGCCACCTGTTCGGCGGTCTGCAGCATGTTCCAGTAGATCTCGGGCTTGATTTTTTCCAGGCTCGGGTCCTTGAGCATGTGCGTGTTCATTTCCTGCTGCACGCAGGAGATGCTCTCCACCCCACCGGCCACATAGACCTGGCCTTCGCCGGCGATGATGCGCTGGGCGGCCAGAGCGATGGTCTGCAGGCCGGAAGAACAGAAACGGTTGACGGTGAGGCCCGAGACGGAAATCGGCAGGCCGGCCTTGAGGGCGATCTGGCGGGCGATGTTGGCGCCGGTGGCCCCTTCGGGGTTGGCACAGCCCATGATCACGTCCTCGACTTCGGCGGCGTCGATGCCGGCACGCGCCACGGCGTGCTGCACCGCATGGCCGCCGAGCGTGGCGCCATGGGTCATGTTGAAGGCACCCTTCCAGCTCTTGGCCAGGGGGGTGCGGGCGGTGGAAACGATGACTGCGTTCGTCATGATGAAAACCCTTTCATGTTGGGGACAGAGCTGAACATCTGCCCCCAAGAAAATTATTTAGTTGAACGTCTTGCCTTCAGCCACCAGGCGCTTGAGCAGGGGCGCGGGTTGCCAGAATGCGGCGTCGTCATGCGGGTTGCGGGCAAAGCGCTTCATGGCCTCGGCCACGTTGAACAGGCCCACCGTGTCGGCATACAGCATGGGGCCACCGCGCCAGAAGGGGAAGCCGTAGCCGGTGATGTAGACCATGTCGATGTCGCTGGCCTTGCTGGCGATGCCTTCTTCCAGGATGTGGCAGGCCTCGTTGACCAGCGAGTACACCAGGCGCTGCACGATTTCTTCGTCGGAAATCTTGCGTGGCGTGATGCCCATGGCGGCGCGGTGCTTCTCGATCATCTCGACCACCACCGGGCTGGGGATGGCGTCGCGCTTGCCGGCCTGGTAGTCGTACCAGCCAGCGCCGGTTTTCTGGCCGAAGCGGCCCATCTCGCACAGCAAGTCGGCGGTCTTGCTGTACTTGAGGTTCGGCTTCTCGACATAACGGCGCTTGCGGATGGCCCAGCCGATGTCGTTGCCCGCCAGGTCGCCCATGCGGAAGGGGCCCATGGCAAAGCCGAACTTCTCGACCGCCTTGTCCACCTGCGCGGGGGTGCAGCCTTCCTCGATCAGGAAGCCGGCCTGGCGGCTGTACTGCTCGATCATGCGGTTGCCAATGAAGCCGTCGCACACGCCCGACACCACGGCGGTCTTCTTGATCTTCTTGCCAATCGCCATGACGGTGGCCATGACGTCCTTGCCGGTCTGGGCGCCGCGCACCACTTCGAGCAGCTTCATGACGTTGGCCGGGCTGAAGAAGTGCATGCCGACCACGTCCTGCGGTCGGCTGGTGAAGCTGGCGATCTGGTTGACATCGAGCGTGGAGGTGTTGGAGGCCAGGATGGCGCCGGGCTTCATCACCTTGTCGAGTTGTTTGAACACGGTTTCCTTGACGCCCATGTCTTCGAACACCGCCTCGATCACCAGATCGGCCTGGCCGATGTCGTCGTAGCTCAGCGTGGTGCTCAGCAGGGCCATGCGCTGCTCGTACTTGTCCTGCTTGAGTTTGCCTTTCTTGACCTGGGCTTCGTAGTTCTTGCGGATGGTGGCGATGCCGCGGTCCAGCGCTTCCTGCTTCATCTCGAGAATCTTGACCGGGATGCCGGCGTTGAGGAAGTTCATCGAGATGCCGCCGCCCATGGTGCCGGCGCCGATCACGGCCACGCTCTTGATCTCGCGCTTGGGCGTGTCTTCGGGCACGTCGGGGATCTTGCTGGCCGCACGGTCGGCCATGAAGATGTGGCGCAGCGCACGCGACTCGGGCGTGAGCATCAGGTTCATGAAAATTTCACGCTCGAAGACCAGGCCGTCTTCGAACTTTTTGGTGGTGGCGGCCTCGACGGCGTCCACGCACTTGACCGGTGCGGGCAGGTTCTTGGCCGTGGCCTTGACCATGTTGCGGGCAAACTGGAAGTAAGCCGCGCCCTGCGGGTGCTTGCATGGCAGGTGGCGCACCAGCGGCAGTGGGCTGCCGTCGGCATGGGCGGCGGCCACCTTGCGGGCCAGCGCCTGCGCCTCGTCCATCAGGCTCTCGGGCGACTGGGCCATCGCGTCCCACAGCTTCTGGCCGGGCAGCATGGCCAGCATTTCGCTCTTGACCGCTTCGCCGCTCACGATCATGTTGGTGGCGGCCTCAACGCCGATCACGCGCGGCAGGCGCTGCGTGCCGCCGGCCCCCGGGATCAGGCCCAGCTTGACTTCGGGCAGCGCGATGCTGGCGCCCGGGGCTGCAATGCGGTAGTGGCAACCCAGCGCCAGCTCCAGCCCGCCGCCCATGGCCACGCTGTGCACGGCGGCCACCACCGGCTTTTGGGAGTTCTCGCAGGCGCGGATCACGCTCAGCAGGTTGGGTTCCTGGATCGCCTTGGGTGAACCGAATTCCTTGATGTCGGCCCCGCCTGAAAACGCCTTGCCAGCGCCGGTCAGCACGATGGCCTTGACGGCCGGGTCGCTGTTGGCCTGCTCCAGCCCCTGGGTGATGCCAACGCGGGTGGACAGACCCAGGCCATTGACCGGCGGGTTGCTCAGGGTGATCACGGCCACGTCGCCGTGGACTTTGTATTCAGCTGTCATGCGGGAATTCCTTCGAAAAGGGGATGAAATAGAACGACCGTTCGTTTTTAACACGGAACCGGGTCCCGCCCAAGGCATGGAAAACCCTTGGACGGTCCCGCAAGTGACGGAAGATCAGACTTCCAGCCACTCCTTGCGGATGTAGCTGTTGGCGCGCAGGCTGTCCGGGGTGCCCTCAAAGACGATGGAGCCGTGGCCCATGACCAGCGCCCGGTCGGAGATGTTCATGGCGATGGTGAGCTTTTGCTCGATCAGCAACACCGAAATGCCCCGGTTCTTGAGTTCCTTGAGGTACTCACCCACCAGCTCGACGATCTTGGGCGCCAGGCCCTCGGTGGGTTCGTCGATGATGATGAGGTCGGGGTCGCCCATCAGGGTGCGGCACAGTGTGAGCATCTGCTGCTCGCCACCCGAGAGCACGCCGGCTTCGGTGTGCTCGCGCTCTTTCAGTCGCGGGAAGAGCTGGTACATGTCTTCAAACGACCAGCGCGAGCCCTTGCCGCTGCCTTTCTGACCCAGCTGCAGGTTCTGGTGCACCGTGAGCTTGGGGAAGATGTCGCGGTTCTCGGGCACATAACCCAGACCCAGGTGCGCCACCTCGTAGGCCTTTTTGCCCTGGATGTTCCTGCCTTGCCAGTCGATGCTGCCCTGGCACTCCACCAGGCCCATGATGGCCTTGGCCGTGGTGGAGCGACCCGAGCCGTTGCGCCCCAGCAGGGCCACGATTTCACCCTGGCCGACCTCGAAATTCACGCCATGCAGCACATGGCTTTTACCGTACCAGGCGTGCAGGTTGTCGATCTTGAGCAGTGCCATGTCAGTGCCCTCCCGCCCCGGCCGTCTGTG
>Ga0255274_1000010_pt1 | contig 29328 bp, 34 predicted proteins | sample AtltaT_4_FD_183673 | JGI IMG/M metagenome (GOLD analysis project Ga0255274, IMG submission 183673) | Metatranscriptome of freshwater microbial communities from Altamaha River, Georgia, United States - Atl_Colum_RepB_8h (Metagenome... | ecosystem: Environmental > Aquatic > Freshwater > River... | reverse complement strand
TGATTGATCTAATCAACCATCCTCCCGGAAAACCCTGATGCCCGAATTGCCTTTCAGCCCTGATTCCTCCCCCTCGGAGCGGCTGGCCTCGCTGGACGATTTGCTCCTCTACCGCCTGGGGCAGCTCACGTCCAAGGCCGGTGCCATGGTGGTACGGCTGTGCGAGGGAGGGCACGGCATCACCCGGCGCGAGTGGGCCGTGCTGGCGCAGCTGCACGACCAGCCTGCGGGCCTGCTGCCCTCAGAACTGGCCGAACGCATGTTCCGTGACCGGGCCCGCACCTCGCGCTCGCTGTCGGCCTTGCGTGCCAAGGGCCTGATCGAGCGCAGTCTGCTGCCCCACGACCGGCGCAGCGCGCGCGTGCGCCTGACGCCTGCCGGCGAGGCGATGTACCAAGTGCTGATGCCGCAGATCCGCAGCATCAATGCGCGCATCCTCGAGGTGCTCGAGCGCCACGAGAAGCAGGCCCTGGACCAGATGCTCGAACGCCTGCGGGCGCGCAGCCAGACCCTGCTCGATGAGATGGAGCCTGCGCTGCCCAAGGCCAACCGACGCCAGGGCCGCCGCGCCGGCCCGTGGCCATGAGGCACTGGGCGGGGGCGCTGACCTGGCTGGTGCTGCAGGGGCATAAGGGGCTTTTGCTTGTTTTCTTGCTCGGCTGGATGTGGGTGCTGCCAGGCTGGCTGCAGCCGGCGCAGGCCCAGGCCCAGGCCATGGCCATGGCCCAGGGCTGGGTCAGCTGGGTGATGGATGGCGACACCGTCCTGCTGGTGCCCGAGGGCGGGGGGCAGGCCCTCAAATGGCGCCTCCAGGACATCGATGCGCCCGAGCGCTGCCAGAGCGGCGGCGAGGCTTCACGGGACGCACTGATCGGTCTGGTGCACCGCCAGACGGTGCGCTATGCCGTGCGTGCCGAAGACAGTTATGGGCGCCAGATTGGTCGCCTCGAACGCGATGGCCTGGATGTGGGGGCCGAGATGGTGCGCGCCGGCTGGGCCTGGGCCTGGCGCCACCGCACCGGGCGCGGGCCGTACGCGGCCCTGCAGCGCGAGGCCCAGCAGGCGCGACGTGGCCTGTTTGCCGCACCCGAGACGGCCATGTCACCCGCGGTGTTTCGCCAGTTTCATGGCAGTTGCCAAGAACCGGCCGAAGCTCAGGTGCCGGTGCAGCGGGCCGTGCCGCAGACCGGGCAGCCCGGGTCGCGCTGAATGCGGATGTCGGTCCATGACAGCGCGCGTCCGTCCAGCATCAGCAGGCGCCCGGCCAGCTGGGAGCCCATGCCAGCCAGGATCTTCAGCGCTTCGGCCGCCTGCACCGTGCCGATGATGCCCACCAGCGGCGCGAACACGCCCAGGGTGGCGCAGCGGGTTTCTTCGGGCATTTGCTCAGGCGGAAAGAGGCAGGCGTAGCAGGGGGCTTCGTTTTGCCGGATGTCGTAGACCGACACCTGACCGTCCATGCGGATGGCCGCGCCCGAGACCAGCGGTTTGCGCTGGCGCACGCAGACGGCATTGACCGTCTGGCGGGTGGCAAAGTTGTCGGTGCAGTCGAGCACCACATCGGCCTCGGCCACCAGCTGCGCGAGCAAGGCCTCGTCGGCACGCTGGTTGACCACGGTGACCACCGGGTCGGGGTTGATCTGGGCGATAGCGGTGCGCACCGATTCGGCCTTGGGCTGGCCGACGCGCGCCAGGGTGTGGGCGATCTGACGCTGCAGATTGGTGGCGTCCACCGTGTCGTGGTCGACCACGGTGATACGGCCCACGCCGGCACTGCCCAGGTACAGCGCCACCGGTGAGCCCAGACCGCCCGCGCCGATCACCAGTGCGTGCGAGGCCAGCAGTTTCTCCTGCCCTTCAATGCCCAGCTCTTCGAGCAGGATGTGGCGCGAATAGCGCAGCAGCTGGGTGTCGTCCATGCCCTGGCTCAAGACGAGTTCAGTTCTTGTCCTTGGACTCGGGCTTGCGCTCGGCCACGGTGGTGCTGGCCTTCACAGGCAAGCCTTTGAGCTTGTTGAGTGCCTGCTGCAGCTGGAAGTCCTTGTCCGAGCCGAACTCGGGCAGGCGACGCTCGGCGGCGGGCTTTTTCGCTTCTTCTTCGAGTTTCTTGATGGCTTCTTCGCGGGCTTTTTCGCGTTCGGGGTCCTTCTTCTCGGATTCCCTGCCGTTGGACAGGTGCTTGTCCAGATCGGCCTCGCGGGTGCGCAGCGCAGCGAACACATTGCCCTCGGCGGTTTCGTCCAGCATCACATCGGGCACGATGCCCTTGGCCTGGATGCTGCGGCCGCTGGGGGTGTAGTAGCGGGCAGTGGTGATCTTGAGTGCCGTGTCGGGGCCCAGCTGGCGCACCGTCTGCACCGAACCCTTGCCAAAAGTCTGGCTGCCCATCAGGGTGGCGCGCTTGTGGTCCTGCAGGGCGCCGGCCACGATCTCGCTGGCCGAGGCCGAGCCTTCGTTGACCAGCACCACCAGCGGCACTTTCTTGAGGGCGCCGCCGGTGGCCTGGGTGAGCTTGCCGATCGGGTCATTGCTGGCGTTGCGGCGCCAGAACTGGGGCGCGGCCTTGTAGGTGAACTTGCTTTCCTCGAGCTGGCCGTTGGTGGAGACCACGTTCACGTTCTCCGGCAGGAAGGCGGCCGACAGGGCCACGGCGGCGTCCAGCAGACCACCCGGGTCATTGCGCAGGTCCAGCACCAGGCCCTTGAGCTGGGGCTCCTGTTTGTAGATCTCTTCGATTTTGCGCGCGAAGTCTTCGACCGTGCGCTCCTGGAACTGCGACACGCGCACCCAGGCATAACCGGGCTCGACCACCTTGGACTTGACCGACTGGGTCTTGATTTCCTCGCGCACGATGGTGACCGGGAAGGTGCGGTTCTCGTCCTTGCGGAAGATGGTCAGCACCACCTTGGTGCGGGGTTCGCCACGCATGCGCTTGACCGCCTCGTTCAGGCTCAGGCCCTTGACGGCGGTGTCATCGATCCTGGTGATCAGGTCGTTGGTCTTGAGGCCGGCGCGGTCGGCCGGTGAGCCTTCGATGGGCGAGACGATCTTGACCAGACCGTCTTCCTGGGTGATCTCGATGCCCACGCCGACAAAGCGCCCGGAGGTGCCTTCGGAAAATTCCTTGAAGGTTTTCTTATCGAAGTACTGCGAGTGCGGGTCCAGGCTGGAAACCATGCCGGAGATGGCTTCGGTGATGAGCTTTTTTTCGTCCACCGGCTCCACATAGTCGCTCTTGACCATGCTGAAGACGGCCGCCAGCTGCTGCAGCTCTTCGAGCGGCAACGGCGCCATGTTGCCGCGTGCCACTGTCTGCAGCGACACGGTGGTCAGGGCACCGGCGAGCGCGCCCACGCCGACCCAGCCGACGATCTTGAGTTTCTGTCCCATCTTGCCCATCTGAATGCGGTTCCTTGAACGCAGGCAATATACACCCGGGACAGGGGCCCCATGCCCCGGCTCCGAATGTCCTTATGCCCGGTAGGAGGCCTGTTTCAGGCCTTGCCCTGGCTGGCCACCGCTGCAGCGGCTTTGGCTGCGGCCTCGGCGTCGCCCAGGTAGTAGTGGCGGATCGGCTTGAGGTTGGCGTCCAGCTCGTAGACCAGGGGGATGCCGTTGGGGATGTTCAGGCCCACGATGTCCTGGTCGGAGATGCCGTCCAGGTACTTGACCAGGGCGCGGATGGAGTTGCCGTGGGCGGCGATCAGCACGCGCTTGCCGCTCTGGATGGCGGGGGCAATGCTGTCGTTCCAGGCCGGAAGCACACGCGCCACGGTGTCTTTAAGGCATTCGGTCAGCGGCACCACGGAGGCAGAGGGGTAACGGCGGTCGCTTTTTTCGCAGCGGGGATCGGTGGCTTCCAGGGCGGGTGGCGGGGTGTCGTAGCTGCGGCGCCAGATCAGCACCTGCTCGTCGCCGTACTGCTTGGCCATGTCGGCCTTGTTCAGGCCCTGCAGGGCGCCGTAATGGCGTTCGTTGAGCCGGTAGTCCTTGATGACCGGCAGCCAGGTGCGGTCCATTTCGTCCAGGGTGAGCCACAGGGTGCGGATGGCACGCTTGAGTACCGAGGTGAAGCAGACATCAAAGTCCCAGCCTTCGGCTTTGAGCAGTTGGCCGGCCGACATGGCCTGTTGCACGCCCACGGGCGTCAGATCGACGTCGGTCCAGCCGGTGAAGCGGTTTTCGAGGTTCCAGGTGCTTTCGCCGTGGCGGATCAGGACAAGTTTGTACATGGCAGGGGAGGGCAGAAACGATGTTGAAAAACAGGGAGAAAACAGGGCGATGGGCGCCATTTTAGAATTCGTGCTTGCCGGCTCCCTGACGGGAGCCCCTTTTTTGAGCTGAACAAGGTAAGAAACAAGTGAGTTTTCTGATCGACAACTGGATGCTGGTGCTGGTGGCATTGTCCTCGGGCCTGGCGCTGATGCTGCCCACGCTGATGCAGGGCAAGGGCCTGAACCCGACCGAGGCCGTGCAGCTGATGAACCGCGACAAGGCGGTGGTGATCGATGTCTGCGAGCCTGACGAATTCGCGGCCGGTCACATCAACGGTGCCCGCAACGTGCCGCTGGGCCAGCTCCAAGCGCAGCTGCCGGGTGTGGTCAAGAACAAGGCCACACCGGTCATTCTGGTGTGCCAGGCCGGTGCCCGTTCGGGCCGTGCCCTGTCGCTGGCGCGCAAGCTGGGCTACGAAAATGCCCACAGCCTGGCCGGTGGCCTCAAGGCTTGGCAGGCCGCCAGCATGCCCGTTTCCAAAGCCTGAATGCAAGGAGTGTGAACATGGCCCCCGTCAAGATGTACACCACCGCCGTCTGCCCTTACTGCGTGCGTGCCAAGCAGATCCTCAAGGCCAAGGGCGTTGAGCAGATCGAGGAGATCCGTGTGGACACCGCGCCCGAGCTGCGCGAGCACATGATGAAGATCACCGGCCGCCGCACCGTGCCGCAAATTTTCATTGGCGAGACCCATGTGGGCGGCTGTGATGACCTGATGGCGCTCGACGCCAAAGGGGGGCTGCTGCCCCTGCTGCAGGGCGCATAATCCCTTTTTCTGAAATTCCGCGGCGGCCCTTCAGGGCCGCTCTTTTTGCACGAAAGAAAACCATGTCCGACAACGCCACCCCTGTCTTCCAGATCCAGCGCGTCTACCTCAAGGAAGCTTCTCTGGAGCAGCCCAATTCGCCGGCCATCCTGCTCGAGCAGCAGCAGCCCAGTGTGGACATCCAGCTTGGCGTGGAAGCCACCCCGGCGGCCGAAGGCATTTACGAAGTGGCCGTGACCGCCACCGTGCACACCAAGATCGGCGACAAGACCGTGTTCCTGGCCGAGTGCAAGCAAGGCGGCATTTTTGAAATCCGCAACCTGCCTGAAGACCAGATGGGCCCGATCATGGGCATCGCCTGCCCGCAGATCGTCTACCCCTACCTGCGCGGCAATGTGGCCGACCTGATCACCCGTGCCGGCTTCCCGCCGGTACATCTGGCCGAAATCAACTTCCAGGCCATGTACGAACAGCAGCAGGCCCAGGCGGCCGGCGCGACTGCGCAGTAATTGCCTTGGCGGCCGTGAGCCTGCGCATCACCTTCATTGGCGCCGGAGCCTGGGGCACAGCCCTGGCCATTGCCGCCAGCCGGCTCAATGGCGAACGCAGCGTGCGCCTGCATGTGCGTGATGCGCAGCAGGCGCAGGCCATGCGCACGGCTCGGGTCAACGCGCGCTATCTGCCGGATCTGCCCTTGCCCGAGACGCTGCAGATTCTGGACGGGCCGCTTTCCGCACTGACGGCCGGGGCCACGGCGCATGACCTGTTCATCGTGGCCACGCCGATGGCAGGGTTGCGCCAAGTGCTGACGGCGCTCGCGCAGGTACCGTCTTCGGTGGCCTGGCTGTGCAAGGGCTTTGAGGCCGGCACCGGCCTCATGCCGCACGAGGTGCAGGCCCAGGTGGCGCCCGCCTTGCGGGCCGGCGCCCTCAATGGTCCCAGCTTCGCTCAGGAGGTGGCCAGCGGCCAGCCCACGGCGCTGGTGGCCGCCAGCCCCCACGCCGCCGTGCGCGACGCACTGGTGGCGGCTTTCCATGGCCCGGCGCTGCGCGTCTATGCCAACGAGGACATTGTCGGTGTCGAGGTGGGCGGTGCCGTCAAGAATGTGCTGGCCATTGCCACTGGCCTGTGCGATGGCCTCTCGCTCGGGCTCAATGCGCGCGCAGCCCTGATCACGCGTGGGCTGGCTGAAATGACCCGGCTGGGCGTGGCGCTGGGCGCCAAGGCCGAGACCTTCATGGGCCTGTCGGGCCTGGGCGATCTGGTGCTGACTGCCACGGGTGATCTGAGCCGCAACCGCAAGGTGGGCCTGCTGCTGGCGCAGGGTCTCACACTGGCGCAGGCCGTCGAGTCGCTGGGCCATGTGGCCGAGGGGGTCTACAGCGCCCGCACAGTGCACGAGCGCGCGCAAGCGCTGGGCGTGGACATGCCGATCACTGCCGCGGTGGTGGCTTTGCTGGACGGCCGTATCCAGGCCTTTGACGCCATACAGCAGTTGATGGGCCGCGGCCCACGCGGCGAAACGGTCTGATCAGCCGTTCAGGCCGGTGCCGCTTGCCATGCCGGGGCGCTGGATCAGTTCAATCTTGTAACCATCCGGGTCGGTGACGAAGGCGATCACGGTGGAACCGCCCTTGACCGGGCCGGCCTCGCGTGTGACGTTGCCACCGTTGGCCCGGATTTTCTCGCAGGCGGCATAAGCATCGGCCACGCCGATCGCGATGTGGCCGTAGGCGGTGCCCATCTCGTAGCTCTCCACGCCCCAGTTGTAGGTCAATTCGATCTCGGCCTGGCCAGGGTTGCCGCCTTCAAAGCCCAAGAAGGCCAGCGAATATTTGTATTCGGGGTTTTCGGACGTGCGCAGCAGCTGCATGCCCAGCACCTGGGTGTAGAAGTCGATGGAACGCTGGAGGTTGCCGACGCGCAGCATGGTGTGGAGGATTCTCATGACCGCGATTGTGTCGGAAGATCAAAGACCAGGCAGGTGGTGGTGGCGTGCGCGTAGAGCGTGCCATCCGGCCCGAGCAGACGGGCCTCGGCGGTGGCCAGCTGGCGGCCGCAGTGGACGACTTTGCCCTCGGCGCGGACGCGCTGCACCTTGGGGCTCAAGGCCTTGACGATGTTCACGCTCAGCTCGGCGGTGGTGTAGGCGCGTCCGGCGGGCATCAGGCTGTGCACGGCACAGCCCAGCGCTGAATCCAGCAGCGTGGCGAACCAGCCGCCGTGCACCGTGCCCATGGGGTTGAGGTGACCCTGGCCGGGGGTGCCCTGAAAGACGGCATGTCCAGGTGAGACCTCCACCAGAAGGAAGTCCAGGGTGTGGCCGATGGGAGGCGTGGGGCCGGTGCCAAGCAGCACCGACCGCATCAGCTCCAGGCCGGTTTTGCCACGCGCGGTATCGATATCGGTCACGCCCGGGCCCGGGCCTTGCGCATGCAGGGCGCGCAGTTCGTTTTCGCGCGCCAGCCACTGTTCGAGCAACGAGGAAGTCATGCCATGGATCTCCAGTTTTGGATGAAGGTGTGTGCCGCTGCCGTGGTTTGCGCCACCGATTGGCCGGGCTTGTAGAGCGCCGAGCCGATGCCAAAGCCCGAAGCACCCGCCTTGCGCCAGGCGGCCATGTTGTCCGGGCTGACGCCACCCACCGGCAGCAGCGGCACGCTGGCGGGCAGCACGGCGCGCAGGGCCTTGACCACGGCAGGACCGATCATCTCGGCCGGGAACAGCTTGAGTGCATGCGCGCCGGACTTCAGGGCTGCAAACGCTTCGCTGGGCGTTGCCACGCCGGGCATGCAGGCCAGGCCCAGGCGCAGGGCTTCCTGCACCAGGTCGGCGTCGAAATGCGGCGAGATGATCAGGCGTCCGCCGGCGGCATGCACATCGCGCACGTCGGCCGCGCGCATCACCGTGCCGGCGCCGATCAGCAGTTCGGGGTGCTGCGTCGCCAGTGCAGCAATGCTGTCGAGCGGCTGGGGCGAGTTGAGCGGCACTTCAAGCAGCACGAAGCCGGCGCCGGTCAGGGCTTGCCCGATGGCCGGTGCCTCAGAGGGTGTGAGGCCGCGCAGGATGGCGACCAGTGGCAGTTTTTGCAGGGCAGAGGCCAGGCGCTGGGCGGGTGTGGTGTCCATGGTTCAGAGGTTTCGAGGCAGTGTGCGTGCCAGTGCCAGGTGGCCGGCCCAGGTGGCTTCATCACCGAGGGCTTGGGCGCTCAGGCCCAGGGTCCGCAGCGCGCACTGGTAACGCGGGGTGAGGGCGGCGCTGCCCACCAGCAGCAGGGGGCCATGGCGTTGCGCCTGCATGGCGCGCAGTTCTTCGCCGATCAGCAGGCCCGACAGAAAGCTGGCGTGCTGCTCGGTGGGCAGGGTGCCAAACAGGGCCAGCGTGCGCGTGGCGAAGATGCTGGAGAGGACGCTGGGCGTGCGCTGGGCCAGCAGCACCGCATCGCTGAAGCTGGCTTCATGCCAGGGCGCATCGGCCGCCAGGGTGCGCGAGAGGATGGAGTGCTGGCTGAGCAGGGCATAGACCTCGCCGGTCATGAAACTGCGAAAACCGGTCACGCGGCCTTGCGCCACCTGTGCCCATTTGCTGTGGGTGCCGGGCAGGACCACAGTGGCGTCCTGCACGCCGGCCAGCGACAGCGCGCCGAAGATCTGGATTTCCTCGCCGCGCATCACGTCGTGCTGCGCATATGGCAGCCCGTCGTGCTGCTGGACCGACAGGCCGGGCACGATCGCCAGGCGCCCCGGCTGCAGCCACAGCAGGTGCTGGCCCAGCTCGTCAAAGCCGGCGGGGCAGGGACAGTAGGCCGCTTCCTGCCAGCCCTGGCGGCTGCCCACCATGCCCGAGAGCAGGCACAAGGCTTCGCTGTCCTGCAGCCAGTCGCCAAAGCATTGCCCGAGCACGGCCGGGAATTCACCGGGTGCGACGGTCAGGATGCCGCGCGCAAACGGACGTTCGTCCAGCTGCTGGCCTCGTGCATCAAAGCGTGCGCCACGCAGCGAGGAGGTGCCCCAGTCGATGGCGATCAGGGGGCGTTGAAGTGGCAGGTTCATGTGGGCAGCAGGGCCTGCACGGCCGCTGGCGTGGGCAAGGGGGCAACCGCGCCATGGCCCTGCACCGACAGGGCGGCTGCGGCGTTGGCGTAGCGGGCGGCTTGGGTCAGGCTGTCACCACGGCACAGCCGCGCCAGCAGGTTGCCGGCAAAGCAGTCACCGGCGCCCGTGGCGTCTAGCGCCTGTACACGCTGGGGGGCGATGCGCGTGCGCTGACCCGCTGCGCTGACGATGGCGCCTTCAGCGCCGAGCTTGAGCACCACCTGGGGGGCGCCGTGGGCATGGCTCCAGTCCAGTACCTCGTCGGGGCTGTGCAGGCCGGTCAGCGCCGCCATGTCGTCCAGGCTGGGCAGGAACAGGTCGCACAGCCGCACCGCCTCGCTGATGCAGACGCGGGCCCGGTCCAGCGGCCACAGCGACAGGCGCAGGTTGGAGTCGAAGGCGATGCGTGTGCCCTGCGCGCGTGCCGCGTGCATGGCCGCAAACCCGGCATCGCAGGCCGTTGGCGAGATGGCCAGCGAGATGCCCGACAGGTGCAACCAGTGGCTGGCGCCGATCAGGCCGGACCAGTGCGTCTGCACATCGGCGGCCTGCATGCGGCTGGCGGCCGAGCCGGCGCGGGCGTAGCTGAAATGGTGGCCGCGTTCGTCGTGGCTGACGAAGTACACACCGCTGGGCGCCTGCGCATCGCGCACGATGCCCCGGGTGTCCACCCCTTCGCGCGCCCACAGCTGCATCAGCAGGTGGCCCCAGTGGTCCTGCCCGAGGCGGCTGAGGTAGGCCACGCGCGCGCCGGCCCGCGCGGCGGCAATCGCCGCGTTGCTGGTGTCGCCGCCAAAGCCCTGCAGGTACAGGGGCGGCTCGCTCTGGGTCTGGTTGAACTCGAGCATGGCTTCGCCGAGCGCGGCCACATCGAGGCTTCTGGGGGCAGGATGACTCATAGGACAATCGTTGCAGACAGGAAATTCCCATTGGAGAAAAGGCCATGGCATTCGACATTGACCACCACTTCAAGGCCTACCCCTTGCTGGCCCCGTCCACGGCAGTGGACCGCATCGCCGAGCGCCAGTGGCATGTGCTCGATGACGTCATGCCCTACCCGCTGGCGACGCTGCGCAAGCCGGCGCTGATGCACAACCTGGCCTGGATGCAGGACTGGGCGCGCCGCAAGGGCGTGGGGCTGGCGCCGCACGGCAAGACCACGATGTCGCCCGAACTGTTTCGCCTGCAGCTGCAGGCCGGTGCCTGGGGCATGACGGTGGCCAATGTGCACCAGCTGCAGTTCGCGCTGGCAGCGGGAGCGCAGCGCTGCATCATCGCCAACCAGGTGCTGGCCGATGCCGATCTGGACGGGTTGGACGCCTTGCTGGCGCGCCACGCCGGCACCCGCGCCTGGTTTCTGGTGGACTCGCTGGCCCAGCTGGCCATGCTCGAGGACTGGGCAAGGCGCCGCGCCTGCGCCCGCCGCTTCGATGTGTTGCTGGAGCTGGGCACCGACGGTTTTCGCACCGGCTGCCGCACGCATGAGCAGGCGCTGGCCCTGGCGCGCGCGCTGGCCGCTTCGCCGGTGGCGCGGCTGGGCGGGGTGGAGTGTTACGAAGGCGGTTTGGCCACCTGCGACAGCGCGCACGACAGCGAGGCCGTCAGCGCCCTGGTGCGTCGCGTGCGCTCGGTGGTGCAAGCCATCGATACCGAAGCCTTGTGGGGTGACGATCAACTGCTCATCACGGCCGGCGGCTCGGCCATCTTCGATCTGGTGATCCCGCTGCTGACCGGCTACGCGATGGGCCGCCCGGTGCAGGGGGTGCTGCGCTCGGGCTGCTATGTGACGCACGACCACGGCCGCTATGCGCAGTTTCTGAAGCTGGTCGAGCAGCGCGAGCATTTGCAGGATTCCCTGCAGCCCGCCATTGAAATCTGGACCCTGGTGCAGTCGGTGCCCGAGCCGGGGCTGGCGGTGCTCAGCGGCGGCCGGCGCGATGTGTCCTTTGACCAGCGCATGCCGTTGCCGGTGCGCTGGGCGGCGCGTGGCAGCCGGGCGATCGAGGCGACGCCCGAACAATGGCAGGTGCAGGCCCTGAGCGACCAGCATGCCCACATGCGTTTTGACCCGGTCGGGCCCGTGCCGCAGGTGGGTGACCGCGTCGCGCTGGGCATCTCGCACCCGTGCACCACCTTCGACAAATGGCGCTGGATGGCGCTCGTCGACGACGAGGCGCGCATCACGGGCGCCATCCACACCCACTTCTGAACTCACAGGCCCCGCAGTGCCTCGGCAGGGTAGCCCGGCTGCTTGCGGCAGTCGTCGATGTATTGCTCGATGATCGATTCGAACGAGCTGTCGGCTTGCAGGCCCAGGGCGTTGGCGCGTTCGCTGCTGGCGCCGCGGGCCCAGTTGCCGACGATGCCGGCAATGCGTTCGTCGCGCTCGAATCGCACACGGCTGCGCACCGCCTGGCCGCCCACTTTCTCCAGGGCGTCCAGCATCTGCTGCACCGTGACATTCAGGCCCGGCAGGTTCAGCGCCAGGCGGTTGCCCAGCGTGGCCTGGCTGGCCTCGAACACGGCGATCAGGCTGCGGATCGTGGTGCCCGGCGAGGACACCGGGTGTGACACGCTGGCATCGACCGGGCAGACGCTTTCAACCCCGGCCAGCGGCTCGCGGATGATGCCGCTGAAGAAAGACGAGGCGGCGCCGTTGGGTTTGCCAGGACGCACCGTCACCGTCATCAGGCGGGCGGAACGGCCGTCGATGAAACCCTTGCGGGTGTGGTCGGCCACCAGGTACTCGAGCATCAACTTCTGCGTGCCGTAAGAGGTTTGCGGCGAGGGCAGGGTGGTGTCGGTCACCAGCGCCGGCATGGGCTGGTTGGCGTAGGGGCCGAACACCGCCACCGAGCTGGCGAACACGAAGCGCGAAGCCTTGCCCGAGCGGCGGATGCTGTCGAGCAGCAAGCGCGTGCTGTCCAGGTTGGAGCGCAGGCCGAGGTCGAAGTCCTGCTCGCACTCGCCCGAAACGGCCGAGGCCAGGTGGAACACACCGTCAAAACCGCTGGCCAGCAGCTCGCCTTGCTCCAGCATGGGGCCTGCGTGGCTTTTCACGCGCGGGTCGGCTTGCAGGTCGGCGGGGGCCGGGAACAGGTCGGCAATGACCACTTCCCTGATGGTTTGGCCGCACAGCTGGCCGCGGTTGAGGATTTCACGGGCCAGACGGGCCCCAAGGAAGCCGGCGCCGCCGGTGACAAGAATGCGCATGGTGTTCACCCGATCAGTGGTTGTCTTTGGGCACGAACGCGCCACGCTGGCCGACCAGGAAGTCCAGGTCGGCGCCTTCATCGGCCTGCAGCACATGGTCGATGTAGAGCTTCCAGTAGCCCGACTTGAGCGGCGGCTCGGGGGGGGCCCACTTGGCCAGGCGCGCTTTGAGCTCTTCATCGCTGATGAGCAGCTGCAGTTTGCGCTCAGGCACATTGAGCTCGATCATGTCGCCGTTCTGCACGATGGCCAGCGGTCCGCCGGCAGCGGCCTCGGGGGCGGTGTGCAGCACCACGGTGCCGTACGCCGTGCCGCTCATGCGGGCGTCCGAGATCCGCACCATGTCGGTGATGCCCTTGCGCAGCACCTTGGGTGGCAGCGGCATGTTGCCGACTTCGGCCATGCCGGGATAGCCCTTGGGACCGCAGTTCTTGAGCACCAGGATGCAGTTTTCGTCGACGTCCAGGTTCTCGTCGTCGATGCGCTTGTGGAAGTCGTCGCTGTCTTCAAACACCACGGCGCGGCCAGTGTGCACCATCAGCTTCGGAGTGGCGGCGCTGGGCTTGATGACGGCGCCGCGCGGGGCCAGGTTGCCCCGCAGGATGGCGATGCCGGCCTTTTCCTTGAAGGGCTCGTCAAACTTTTTGATCACGCGCGGGTCGTAGTTGACGGCGCCAGCGATATTCTCGGCCACGGTCTTGCCGCTCACGGTGACGATGTCTTTGTGCAGCAGGTGCTCGATTTCCTTCATGACCACCGGCAGGCCGCCGGCGTAGCAGAAGTCTTCCATCAGGTGCTCGCCCGAGGGCTGCAGGTTCAGCAGGCAGGGCAGCTCGCTGCCCAGGCGCTCGAAGTCGTCCACCGTGAGCTTGAGTCCCAGTCGGCCGGCGATCGCGATCAGGTGGATCACCGCGTTGGTCGAGCCGCCAATGGCCGCCAGTGTGCGGATGGCGTTCTCGAAAGCTTCCTTGGTCAGCACCTTGCTGATGGTCTGGTCGGTGTGCACCATCTCCACGATGCGGCGGCCGGCTTCACGGGCCAACACATTGCGGCGACCGTCCACGGCAGGGTAGGTGGCGTTGCCGGGCAGGCCGATGCCCAGGGCCTCAACCATGCTGGCCATGGTGCTGGCAGTACCCATGGTCATGCAGTGGCCATGGCTGCGGTGCATGCAGCTCTCGGCTTCAAAGAAGTCCTGCAGCTTGAGGGTGCCGGCGCGCACCTGCTCGCTCATGCTCCACACGCCGGTGCCCGAGCCCAGCTCCTGGCCACGCCATTTGCCGTTGAGCATGGGGCCGCCCGAGACGCCGATGGTGGGCAGACCCACGCTGGCCGCGCCCATCAGCAGCGAAGGCGTGGTCTTGTCGCAACCCATCAGCAGCACCACGCCGTCGATCGGGTTGCCGCGGATGCTTTCTTCCACGTCCATGGACGCCAGGTTGCGGTAGAGCATGGCGGTGGGGCGCAGCAGGGTCTCGCCCAGCGACATGACCGGGAATTCGAGCGGAAAGCCGCCGGCCTCGTAGACGCCGACCTTGACCTGTTCGGCCAGAGTACGGAAGTGCGAGTTGCAAGGGGTGAGTTCGCTGAAGGTGTTGCAGATGCCAATGACAGGACGGCCGTCGAACTGGTCGTGCGGCACGCCCTTGCCCTTGACCCAGCTGCGGTAGGCAAAGCCGTCTCGGTCCTGGCGGCCGAACCATTGCTGGGAGCGGAGTTCTGAAGGTTTCTTGCGGGAGTTGGAGGTCATGGTGCGTAGGTGACAGGGTCAGGGGAAACGAGAAGGTTGCTTTCAAAAATACTATCGTATGATGATTGAAAGACCCCCCTCATGGTCTCCGTGCAAACCCTCAAACCGTCACTCTCAGGACACGCATGAGCAAGATCGATATTCTGCAAACTTCCCGCATCCCACCGTTTTTGACCGAAGGTCTGAAGGCCCGTTTCGAGGTGCACCAGCGTGAGACGGCCACGCCCGAAGTGCTCGCGCGCGTGCGCGCACTGGTGGGTGGGGGGGAGGCCAGGATTGACCAGTCTCTGATGGATCAGTGTCCCGGCATGGAGGTCATCACCATCTGCGGCGTGGGCTACGACGGTGTCGATGTGCAGGCTGCCAAGGCGCGCGGCGTGCCGGTCACCCACACGCCCGATGTGCTCAACGATGATGTGGCCGATCTGGGTGTGGCGCTGCTGCTGGCCGTGGCGCGCAACCTGCCTGCGGCCGACCAGTTCACACGCCAGGGTGAATGGGAAAAAGGTCCGTTCCCCCTCACGCGCAAGCTCAGCGGCTCCAGGCTGGGCATCGTTGGCATGGGCCGCATCGGGCAGGCGATTGCCAAGCGTGCGGCCGCCTTCGACATGGACATCCGCTACCACACGCGCTCGGCCCGCAGCGATGTGGCTTACGCGCATGAGCCCTCGCTGAAGGCGCTGGCGGCCTGGGCGGACTTCCTGCTGGTCATCACGCCCGGCGGTGCGGCCACCCGCCACCTGATCAATGCCGAGGTGTTGCAGGCGCTGGGTCCGCAAAGTTATCTGGTCAACGTGGCGCGTGGCTCTGTGGTCGATGAGACCGCTCTGATCGAGGCGCTGCAAAAGGGCGTGATCGCCGGTGCTGGTCTGGACGTGTATGCCGACGAGCCACGCGTGCCTGCAGCCCTGCGCGCCCTGCCCAATGTGGTGCTCACGCCGCACATGGCCAGCGGTACCGCGCAGACCCGCCGCGCCATGTCGGACCTGACGCTGGCCAACCTGCAGGCGCACTTTGACGGTCGGCCGCTGCCCACGCCGGTGCCGGAGTGTCGCGCCTGAGTCAGGCCTAGGGTTTGTCCTGTAGATGCCGCATTCAATCATCATATGATAAGAATAAAACCGGCACGACCATGATCAAAAACGTCCACGGCAACACCCTCGACTGGCTTGGCGAAGCCATCCTGACCGGGCATTACCCAACCGGTAGCAGTCTGCCGCCGGAGCCGGTGCTGTGCGAGGAGCTGGGGGTCAGCCGCACCGTGGTGCGCGAAGCCATCAAGTCGCTGGTGGCCAAGGGGCTGGTGGTCACCGGACCCAAGGTAGGCACCCGCGTGTTGCCGCAAAACGAATGGAACTGGTTCGACCCTTCCGTCATTGCCTGGCAGGCCCGCAATGGTTTGAGTGTCGAGTTTTTGCAGGATTTGCAGGAGCTGCGCCGTGTGGTGGAGCCGGCCGCTGTGCGCATGGCCGCCGAGCGCGCGGATGCGCAGGACATCGAGCGCATCAGCACCGCGTTTGCAGGCATGAAACAGGCGGTCGAGTTCGGCGGGGACTACATCACCCACGACCTGCGTTTTCACCAGGGTTTGCTGGCGGCATCACACAACCGCATGATCGTGCAGATGAGCAAGGCCCTCAATGCCCTGCTGCGCACCAGCTTCGAGATTTCTACCAGCATCAAGGATGGCCCCCGCGCTTCGCTGCCACTGCACAAGGCGGTGCTCGATGCCGTGGCCGCGCACGACCCGGTGCGCGCCGAAAGAGCCATCCAGAAACTGATCGATGGCGCGCGAGACGACATCGACCATGTGCTCAGTCACCGCAAGAAATTGCCCCGGCTGGGCAGACCTGCACCGCAGCTCAAGGCTGCATGAGTTTTCCAACCCTGAAAAACCAAGGAGACAAAGCATGAAGATGAAAACCCTGGCTGTCGCGGCCATGGCCGCAGCAGGCCTGCTGGTGGGTGCGCAGGCATCGGCCCAGGAAAAGCTCACCGTCTGGTGGGTCAAGGGCTTCTACAAGGCTGAAGACGATGCGCTGTTCGCCGCCATCAGGAAGTACGAGGCCAAGAACAAGAACGTCAAGATCGAACTCTCGCAGTATCCGATCCAGGACATGATTCCGAAGACCGTGGCCGCCCTGGATGCCGGCAGCCCGCCCGATGTGGCCTATGGTGACTCCTTCGACTTCCAGGTGACGGCCTCCTGGGCCTACGACGGCAAGCTCGAAGACATCTCCAGCGTGATCAATCCGATGCGCAACCGCTTTGCGCCCAACACGGTAGAGACCACCTTCTTGCTCAACAACAAGGAAGGCAAGCGCAGTTATTACGCTTTCCCGCTCAAACAACAGACCATGCACATCCAGTACTGGGGTGACATGCTGGCCGATGCGGGCTTCAAGGAAACCGATATTCCGACCACTTGGAAGGACTACTGGAGTTTCTGGTGTGACAAGGTCCAGCCTGCACATCGCCAGAAAACAGGCCAACGCAGCTTCGGCATTGGCAACCCGATGGGTGTGGATTCGACCGACTCCTTCTATTCTTTCCTGACGTTTGTGGATGCCTACAACGTCAAGCTGGTGAGTGATTCGGGCAAGCTGCTGGTGGATGATCCGGACGTTCGCAAAGGTCTGATCTCTGCACTGACCGACTACACCAGTTTTTATGGCAAGGGCTGTACACCGCCTTCCTCCACCAGCTGGAAAGATCCGGACAACAACGTGGCCTTCCACAACCGCACCACGGTCCTGACCCACAACGCCACGATTTCGATCGCGGCCAAGTGGCTTGACGACATGAACAATGCCGCGCTCAACGAGGCCCAGCGTGCCCAGGCCCGCAAGAACTACACCGAGCTGATCAAGACGGCAGGTTTCCCCAGCAAGCCTGATGGCACCAAGATGAACTACCGCGCCGCCATCAAGACCGGCGTGATCTTCAAGGATGCCAAGAACAAGGCCCGTGCCAAGGACTTCGTGAGCTTCATCATGCAGGAAGAGAACCTGATGCCTTACGTCGAAGGTTCTCTGGGCCGCTGGTTCCCGGTGACCAAGGCCGGCCAGCAGAGCAAGTTCTGGCAGGACGACCCGCACCGCAAGGCCGTTCACAAGCAGTTCATGGATGGCACCTCGACCTTCGAGTTCACCAAGAACTTCCGCTTCACCCAGCTCAACAACGAGAACGTCTGGGCCAAGGCCATGAACCGCGTGCTCAATGAAAAAGTGCCGGTGGACAAGGCGGTCGACGAAATGATCGCCCGCATCAAGCAGGTGGCCGCCAACTGAGCGACCTGAGCGTCAGTGCCGTGCCTGCCTGAGCGCAGGCACGGTTTCTCCCAATTTTTTCCCGAACCATCATGTCGAATGCAAGCCTGGCTGTGCAGGGGGCACTGCCGCCTGAGACCAAGAAAAGCAACGCCTGGGTCTTCTGGGGCAGGGCCCTGGTGGTGCCTTACCTGCTAATCTTTCTGGTCTTTGTGCTTTACCCCGTGGGCTACGGCCTGTGGATTGCGCGACACCCCGAGAGTTACGTCAAACTGTTTGACGACCCGATTTTTTTCCGTACGGCCATCAACACCGTGCTTTTCCTGATCGTGGCGATCAATGTGAAGATGGCGGTGGCCCTGATGCTGTCCGGTTTCTTCATGCAGTCGCGCTGGTGGATCCGGATCATCTCGTTGATCTTTATCCTGCCCTGGGCCGTGCCCTCGATCCCGACCATTCTGTCGGTGCGCTTCATGCTTAACCCAGAGTGGGGGGTCATCAACTCGCTGATCTTCCGGCTCACTGGGCTGGATGGGCCCAACTGGCTCAACGATCCGACCCTGGCCATGGGCTTTGCCATGCTGATGCACATCTGGAAGTCGCTGCCCTTCTGGACCCTGATCCTGCTGGCCGGCCGCATGGCGATCCCGTCCGAGCAGTACGAGGCCGCCTCGGTCGATGGCGCCTCGAACTGGCAAAAATTCCGCTTCATCACCTGGCCCTCGATGAAGACCCTGTACCTGACCTCGACCATCCTGTCGACGATCTGGACGCTGGGCGACTTCAACAGCGTGTACCTGCTCACAGGTGGCGGGCCGGCCGACATGACCCATGTGCTGGCCACGCTGGGCATCCGCTACCTGCGCCTGGACCAGGTGGATCTGGCCATGGCCTCGATCGTGGTGGCGTTGCCCCTGGTCCTGCCGCTGGTGTATTTCATGATGAAACGACTCTCCAAATAAGATGAAACGCATCACCCTCAAATCCGTCACCACCGAGGCCAAGCTGCTGCTGATCGCCGTTCCGGTGCTGTTGTGGACGCTCCTGCCGATCTACCACATGGTGTTGTTTGCGATTTCCCCGCGCGACACGGCCACCACCGGCAAGCTCTGGCCCGACCACCCGACGCTGCAGAACTTCGACTTCGTGTTCCACCAGAAGCACTTCTATCTGGACCACTTCTGGGTGCAGATGGGCAATTCCCTGATGATCGCGCTGACGGTGGGGGTGCTGACCCTGTTCATCGCCACCTGCGCGGCTTTTGCCATCAGCCGCCTGAAGGTGCCGGGTGGTCGCACGGTGATGAACCTTGCGCTGTTCACCTACTTCATTCCGGCGGCTTTCCTGGCTGTGCCCATGTACAAGACCATGGGCCTGTACGGCCTGCTCAACAGCCAGTGGGCGCTGATCCTGGCCATGGTGACCATCGCTTCGCCGTATTGCATCTGGGTGCTCAAGCAGGCGTCGGACAAGCTGCCCTACGAGCTCGATGAAGCCGCGCGCATGGATGGCGCTTCGCCGCTGCAGCTGTTCCGCCTGGTGTACCTGCCCCTGATGGTGCCTTCGCTGGTGGCGGTGGGCACCTATTCGCTGCTGCTGGCCTGGAACGAATACCTCTACGCCTTCCTGCTGCTGTCCAACGACAAGAGCGTGACGCTGGCGGTGGCGCTGGGCAATTTCCTCTCGGCCGACGACTCGCCGTGGGAGCTGCTCATGACCACCGGCCTGATTTACGCCCTGCCGCCAGCGGCCATCTACTACGCCTTCAAACGCTACATGGTGTCCGGCCTGACCGCTGGTGCCGTCAAGAGCTGATTCCCACCTTCAAGAGACACACCCATGGCATCCGTATCCTTTCGCCACATCAAGAAATCCTTCGGCAAGGTCGACATCATCCACGGCATCAGCTTTGACATCCACGACGGTGAATTCGTGGTGCTGGTGGGCCCCTCGGGCTGCGGCAAGTCCACGCTGCTGCGCATGCTGGCCGGCCTGGAAGACATCTCCGGCGGCGAGATCCTGATCGACGGCAAGGTGGTCAACGAGCTCGAATCCAAGGACCGCGACATCGCGATGGTGTTCCAGAGCTATGCGCTGTATCCGCACATGACAGTGCGCGAGAACATGGCCTTCAGCCTGCGCCTGCGCAAGGCCGATGCGAGCATGACCGCCGAGCGCGTGGCCCATGCCGCCAAAATCCTGAATCTGGAGCACCTGCTCGAGCGCTACCCGCGCGAGCTCTCGGGCGGGCAGCGCCAGCGTGTGGCCATGGGCCGCGCCATCGTGCGCGACCCCAAGGTCTTCCTGTTTGACGAGCCGCTCTCCAACCTCGACGCCAAGCTGCGCGTGGCCATGCGCGCCGAAATCAAGGCCCTGCATCAACGCCTGAAGACCACCACCGTGTACGTGACACACGACCAAATCGAAGCCATGACCATGGCCGACCGCATTGTGGTCATGCACGACGGCATCGTCGAACAGATCGGCACCCCGCTGGAGCTCTTTGACCGTCCGGGCAACCTGTTCGTGGCGCAGTTCATCGGCTCGCCGGCCATGAACGTGGTCAAGGGCACCTTGCACATCGAAGGCGAAGGTCCGGGTGCCAAGGCCTGGGTCGAAGCCCAAGGCGCACGCTGGCCGGTGGGCCAGACCGGCCAGGGCCAGAATGGGCAGTCGGTGCATTACGGTGTGCGCCCGACCGATGTAACCCTGGCCGCGTCAGGCCAGGGGGTGGCGGCGGAAGTGGTGGTGGTTGAACCCACCGGCGCCGAGACCGAGCTGCTGGTCAAGGTCGGCGATTTCAAACTGGTCGTCACCTTGCATGGCCGCACCGATGCCCAGCCGGGCGAGACCGTCTGGTTGCAGGTGGACACGGGCAAGACGCACTTGTTTGACGCCCAGTCGGAGCAGCGCCTGTGACCCTGGCCGCTGCAGCCCTGGCAGCGCCGCGGCCTGTGCGCGTGGTGCTCATGGGCGTGAGCGGCTGTGGCAAAAGCACGGTGGGCGAGGGCCTGGCCGCGCATCTGGGCTGGCGCTTTGTCGAAGGCGATGGTCTGCACCCACCCGAAAACGTGGCCAAGATGGCCGCAGGCCAGCCACTCGATGACGAGGACCGCGCGGGTTGGTTGGCCACGCTGGCCGATCTGCTGGGCCAGGCCCGCAGCCAAGGCCAAGGCCTGGTGATCAGCTGCTCGGCGCTCAAGCGCGCTTACCGGGATCGCTTGCGTGCTGGCGATGCGCAGCTGCTGTTTGTGCATCTGCAAGGCAGCCAGGCCATGATTGCCGAACGCATTGCCGCACGCACCCACAAATACATGCCTGCGAGCCTTCTGGACAGCCAGTTTGCCGCCTTGCAGGCGCCCGGGCCAGACGAGCAGGCTCTGAGCCTGAGCGTGCAAAGCACGCCGGCCGAACTGATCGCTCACATCGCACAACACCTGCAGGCCCAGACCTGCCCGACCCCATGATCAATGCCTCCACTTTCCGGCTTGATGGCCGGCTTGCCCTGGTCACAGGTTCTTCTGTCGGCATTGGCCTGGCCATAGCCCGCGGGCTGGCCCAGGCTGGCGCGGCCATCGTGCTCAACGGGCGGCAGGCTGACAAGCTCGAAGCGGCCGCCAGGACCTTGCGCGATGAAGGCCACATCGTGCATGTCCGGGGTTTTGATGTGACCGATTCGGCGCAGGTGCGCGAGGCCGTGGACGGCATCGAGAAAGACCTGGGACCGATCGACATCCTGGTCAACAACGCGGGTATCCAGCGCCGCGGCCCACTGCATGAGTTCGCCGAATCCGACTGGCATGCCATCCTGCGCACCAACCTTGACAGTGTGTTTTTCGTGGCGCAGTCGGTGGCGCGCCACATGATCACCCGCAGGCGTGGCCGCATCATCAACATCTGCTCGGTGCAGTCCGAGCTGGGGCGTCCAGGCATTGCGCCCTACATGGCGACCAAAGGCGGTCTGAAGATGCTGACCAAAGGCATGGCGATTGACTGGGGCCCTCTGGGCATCAATGCCAACGGCATCGGTCCCGGCTACTTCAAGACCGAACTCAACGAAAAGCTTTACAAGGACGAAACCTTCAGCGGCTGGCTCACCAACCGCACACCCAGCCGTCGCTGGGGCGAGGTCGAGGAGCTGGCGGGTGCTGCCGTGTTCCTGGCCAGCGAAGCCTCGACTTTTGTGAACGGCCACATCCTGTATGTGGATGGCGGCGTCACTGCCACACTTTGATCCTCAAGGACATGCCATGAAAGCCGTGATTTGCCACGCTCCCAAGGACCTGCGCGTGGACGCGCTGGACGAAGAACAACCCGGACCCGGTCAGCTGCAGGTGCGGGTGGCCTTTGGCGGCATTTGTGGCTCTGACCTGCATTACTTCCAGCACGGCGGCTTTGGCACTGTGCGGATCAAGGAGCCGATGGCGCTGGGCCACGAGGTCTCCGGGGTGGTGTCGGCGCTGGGCGAAGGTGTGGAAGGCTTCACCGTGGGCCAGCGTGTGGCGATTTCGCCTTCACGCCCCTGCTTCAAATGCCGTTTCTGCCAGCAGGGCCAGCACAACCAGTGTCTGGACATGCGCTTTTATGGCAGCGCCATGCGCTTTCCGCACATCCAGGGGGCTTTCCGCGAAAAGCTGGTGATCGAGGCGCACCAGGCCCATCCGCTGCGCGCAGGGGTGAGTCTGGCGATTGCGGCGCTGGCCGAGCCCCTGTCGGTGGGGCTGCATGCCATCAACCGGGCTGGCGGCGTGTTTGGCAAACAGGTGCTGGTCACCGGCAGTGGCCCGATCGGTGCGATGCTGATCGCAGGTCTGCGCCGTGCGGGTGCTGCCCGCATTGTCGCGGCCGACCTGAGCGACACCGCCCTGGCTTGCGCACGCGCCATGGGGGCCGACGAAACCCTGAACCTGGCCAGCCAGCCCGACGCGCTCTTGCCTTACGCCAGGGACAAGGGCCAGTTCGACATCCTGTTCGAAGCTTCGGGCAGTGACCGCGCACTGCGCGCCGGGCTGGACGTGGTGGTGCCGCGTGGCGTCATCGTGAGTGTGGGCATGGGCGGTGATGCCCTGCTGCCCATGACCCAGCTGGTCGCCAAGGAGTTGGAATTGCGCGGCACCTTCCGCTTCCACCCCGAGTTTGCGGTGGCGGTGAAATTCATCAACGAGAACCTGGTGAACCTGCGGCCTGTGATCTCGCATGTGCTCGGAGTGCAGGAGGCAGTTCAGGCTTTCGAGCTGGCCTGCGACAAATCCAGGGCCATGAAAGTGCAGCTGGACTTTGGCGTGGAACCGGCGGGCATCTGAAGCCGGTTTGCTGAGGCAGCATCCGCGCTTCGCACAAGGACATGAACATGACGACATTCAACCAGGTGGTGCTCTACACCGACACCGATGGCCGTGCCAGATTCAAGGATCAAAGCATTCCTCTGACCGAAGGCAAACCCGAGAGCCGGCTGTCGGCCCTGATGGCCTCAGGCGGCTACCAGCTGCGCCACAGCCCGGTGGGCTTTCGCAGCGCCTTCCACTGCACGGTCAACCCGCAATGGGTGTTCATTCTGGGTGGCCAGATGGAAATCGGCCTGCAGGACGGCTCATCACGCATCTTCGGCCCGGGCCAGCACTTCTATTCGGCCGACGTTTTGCCCGAAGGCGCCACCTTTGACGACAAGGTGCACGGCCACTGGAGCCGCCAGCTCGGCGACGAGCCTCTGGTCACCCTGTTCGTGCGCGGTTGAGGCAGAGATGGATTCCCCGGGTCAAGCCGGGGAATGGCAAGCCGGTGTCATTTTCGGGTTTGACCCGGGGATCCCTTCAGGAAAGCGTATAAAGCCTGGTCCACAGTTGCAGGCTGATCCCGGTGCGGGCTGTGGCCGCATTGCCGCAGCTTGACCAACTGCGCATGCGGCACTGCCACGGCAATATCGTCGATCTGGGCCATGGTGCCATAGGGGTCGTCTTCGCCCTGGATGGCCAGCAGCGGGGCGGTGATGGCGGCGATTTCGCGGCGGATGTCGTAGCCGCGAAACGCCGGGCTCAGCCAGACATCGTTCCACTGCCAGAAAGCGCCATCCACATCGGCATGGAAGGGTGCCAGGCGCCCGCGCAGTGGGCCGTTTTCGTATGCCTCGCGCGCAGACTCGATGGCGCGCACCGACACTTCTTCCACCAACACATGCGGTGCCATCACGATGCAGGCGCTCACCCGATGGTGCGCGGCATGCAGCAGGGCGATGGTGCCGCCGTCCGAGTGCCCCAGCAGCACAGGGGCTTCAATGCCGCGCTGGCGCAGCAACTCGGGCAGCACCTGCAGCGCCTCGTGGTGCATGTAGTCGGGCTGCAGCCGACCGCTGCCGCGCACATCGGGGCGAGGGGCGGACCGGCCGTAACCCTGGCGTGAATAGACCAGCCCTGGCATACCCAGCTGCTGGCACAGGCGCTGTGGCCAATTGCGCCACAGGGCTACGCTGCCCAGCCCCTCGTGCAAAAAGACCAGTGTGGGTTGTTGGGTGGGGCCCGGGATGTCCAGCACTTCCAGCGCAATGCCGTGGACCGTGTTCAGTGAGGGGGTAATCTCGCTCATCAATTTTCCGCAGGGTGTGCCGATTAAACTTGGGCGCGTTCCTGAAGGCCCGTTGTGATTTTCTGTTCCCGTATTTTTGCCCGATTTGCCCTGTGTGCTGCTTTGGTGGGTGCTGTCCAGTCCTGGGCGCGGTCCCCGGCCCCTGTGTTTGTGCTCAACTCCCTGGACGGGAATGTGAGTGTGATCGATCCCGTGACCTGGAAAGAAACCCGGCGCATTCCCACCGGCAAGGAGCCGCACCACCTGTACATGACGCCGGATGAAAAATCTGTGATCGTGGCGAATGCGCTGGGCGACTCGCTGACCTTCATCGATCCTCGAACTGCCGAAGTCCAGCGCACGGTGACAGGCATTCTCGATCCTTACCATTTGCGGTTCTCGCCCGACATGAAGTGGTTTGTCACCGCGGCCAATCGGCTCAACCACGTCGACATTTACCGCTGGGATGGCCAGAACCTGGCGCTGGCCAGGCGCATCGCCACCGGCAAGACGCCCAGCCACCTCTGGATCGACAGCAAAAGCACCACTGTCTGGGTGACCATGCAGGACAGCGACGAGCTGGTGACCATCGATCTGGCCACGCAAACCCTCAAAAGCCGTGTACCCACCGGTCCGATGCCGGCCGATGTGTTCGGCACGCCCGATGACAAGACCCTGCTGGTGGGCCTGACCGGGGGCGACGGTGTCGATGTGTACGACGTCAGCAGCGGTACACCGCGCAAGTTGCGGACCCTGTTCACAGGCAAGGGTGCGCACGCGTTCCGCGCCCTGGGCGATCGTCGGCATGTGCTGGTGAGCAACCGTGTGGCCAACACCATCAGCCAGATCGACTACACCAGCCTGCAGGTGGTGGCCGAATTTCCGGGTCCCTCAGGCCCTGACTGCATGGACGTGACGGCCGATGGCAAATTTGTTCTGGTGGCTTCGCGCTGGGCGCGCAAGCTCACCGTGATCGACATCGCCAGCCGCAAGGTGGTGCGGCAGGTACCGGTGGGCAAGTCGCCGCACGGTGTGTGGACGCTGGACCATGCGGGGCGCCAGTAAGCTGCTGCCATGCTTGGCAGTGCTGGCCGGCAGCGCGCTGGCAGCTGGCCCCTGTGCACGACCGGTTTACCTGACTTTTGACACCGGTCACATGGGTGTTGCCCCGCTCATCGCTGAGGTGTTGGCGCGACAGCAGGTGCCGGTGACGTTTTTCGCCGCGCATGAAAAAACCCGTGAAGGCGATGGCTCGCTGGGCGAGCACTGGGCCAGCTGGTGGCGGGCCCGGGCCGCCGAAGGCCATGACTTTGCCAGCCACACCTTTGACCACGCCTACTGGCGCGCTGATGCTGGCGATGGCCGTTTCCGCATCCGACCCAGCAGTGGGCCACAGGCCGGGCAGGACCTGCGATGGGCAGCCGATGCCTATTGCGCCAATCTGCACAAGGCCTCGGCCCGTCTGCACCAGCTGACCGGACAGCCACCGCTGCCGCTGTTCCGGGCGCCCGGTGGCAGACATTCACCGGACTTGCTGCAGGTCGCCCAGGCCTGCGGCTACCGGCATGTGGGCTGGGCCGAGGCCGGTTTTCTGGGTGACGAATTGCCCAGTGAGGCCTACCCCAATGACCGTTTGCTGCGTCAGGCGCTCGAGCGCATCCGGCCCGGTGACATCCTGATGGCGCACCTGGGCATCTGGTCACGTCAAGACCCTTGGGCGCCCGCGGTGCTGGAGCCGTTGATCACCGGCCTGAAGGCCAAAGGTTTTTGTTTCGCCCGCCTGCGCGAGCACCCGGCCTACCGTGACTGGGTGGTGCGGCACCCGCTGCCTGCGCAGGTTTTGCAATCCGGAAGATGATCACAGGCCATGGACTCCCTGACCGACGCCTTCGCGCTGGCCCACCAATGGCTGTTTGAAGCCTGGGTGCAGCCGCTCACCCTGCTGGCCGGCCAGGCCAACCTGCTGGAAAAAGCCTACGAAGGCACGGGCTGGCTGCTGGTGGGCCTGATCCAGATGGCGGTCATGCTGTTGCTGATAGGGCCGGCGCAGCGCCTGTGGCCTGCCGAGCCACTGCGCGATCGCCAGGCAGTGCGGGTGGACGTGCTCTACACCCTGATTCACCGGCTGGGCCTGTTCAAGCTGGCCATGTTTTTCAGTTTCGATGCCTTGTTTGAGCAGGGCCTGGGACATCTGCGTGCCTCGGGCTTGCCCACCTGGCACCTGGACAGCCTCTGGTCCGGTGTGACCGATCAGTCCTGGGTGAGTTTTGTGCTCTACCTGGTGCTGTTCGACTTCGTCAATTACTGGATTCACCGTGGGCAGCACCAGTGGGAGCGCTGGTGGGCGCTCCATGCCCTGCACCATTCTCAGCGCCAGATGACGATGTGGAGCGACAACCGCAACCACCTGCTCGACGATGTGCTCACCAGCCTGATCACCGCAGCCGTGGCCGCATTGGTGGGGGTGGGGCCGGGCCAGTTTGTGGCGCTCATTGCGATTGGACAGCTCAGTGAGAACCTGCAGCACGCCAACGTCCGGCTGTGGTTTGGCCGCTGGGGTGAGCGTTTGTGGGTGAGTCCGCGTTTTCACCGCCGCCACCACGCGATTGGCATCGGCCATGAATCACCGCGAGGCGACCGGGTGGTGCTCGGCGGCTGCAACTTTGGCGTGCTGCTGCCCTGGTGGGACATGTTGTTTGGCACTGCCAACTTCGAGCGGCGCTACGATCCCACGGGCGTGCGCGACCAGATCGAGCAGGGGCGGGACTACGGACGGGGTTTCTGGGCTCAGCAAAAGCTGGGGTTTTGGCGATTGCTGGGCCGAGCCTGAGGCCCTGTGCGCCGGCAGACACAGCGCACGGGCCGTGCGCGGCATGGCACATTGGTTGTTGCCGCCGGCATTGCACAATCGGTCCTCACACCATTTTCTGACCAAGGTTTTTCCCCATGAAACAGTTCCTGATCGCCCTGACCGCTGTCCTGAGCCTGTCGGCCTTCGCACAAGCCACTGCCGGCAGCTGCGAAGACCAGGCTGCCGAGAAAAAACTGCACGGTGCGGCGAAAACCTCTTTTCTGAAAAAGTGCGAACGCGACGCTGCTGCTGCCAGCCCCGAAGTCGCCAAAGAAGCCTGCGAGAAAGCCGCTGGCGAGAAGAAGCTGTCCGGCGCTGCACGGAACAGCTTTGTCAACAAGTGCGTGAGGGACGCGGCCAGCGCCAAATGACGCAAGCATTAGTGGCCCGGCGACGGGCATATGCCGGCCCTGCTGGGCAGGTGTGGTGCTCCATGGGTTCGGTGTTAATCTGGTGCCATGCGTCTGCTTCTTGACTCTTTCTGGCGTGCCGCCTTTTATTGCCTGAACCCTCGGGTGATCGGGCTTTCCCTGCTGCCCCTGGCCATCATGGTGGTCCTCTCGGGCATGCTGGGTTACTGGTTCTGGGACGATGCCGTGGCGAGCGTGCATGGCTGGCTGGAAGCGTCCAGCCTGCTCGCGGTGGTCTGGCGCTGGTTCGAGGGCATTGGCATGCCCAACCTCAAAAGCGTGGTGGCGCCCCTGCTGGTCATTTTTACGGTGACACCGGTGCTGGTGATGGCCTCGCTGCTGGCGGTGTCGCTGTTCATGACGCCCGCTCTGACGCGGCTGGTGGCAGAGCGCCGCTTTGCCGCGCTGCAGCGGCTGCAGGGCGGAGGCTTCTGGCAAAGCCTGGGCTGGAGCCTGGTGTCGATGTTGCTGGCCATGGGTGCCCTGTTGCTCACCTTGCCGCTGTGGCTGGTGCCCCCCATGGCGATGGTGTTACCCGCGCTGATCTGGGGCTGGCTGACCTACCGGGTCATGGCTTTTGATGTGCTGGCCGAATTTGCCAGTGCCGACGAACGGCATGCCTTGCTGGCGCAGCACCGCCTGAGCTTGCTGGCCATCGGCGTGGTCACCGGCCTGATGGGGGCCGCACCCAGCGTGGTCTGGGCTTCGGGGGCGCTGTTTGCGGCAGCCTTTGTGATCCTGATTCCGATCGCGATCTGGATCTACATGCTGGTGTTTGCCTTTTCATCCCTCTGGTTTGCCCACTACGCCCTGGCCGCACTGTCCGACAGGCGGGCTCGCAGCATGGGTGATGTGATCGATGTCCCGGCCACGACGATTGCCGCTTCGCCGCACGCCAAGGACCGTTTAGCATCGCCGCATGAACCCTACGAAGACCACCACGCCCACTGAGGCGTCTGCCCCGCTGCGCGTGGGCCTGATCATCATTGGCGACGAAATCCTCTCGGGCAAGCGGGCCGACAAGCACCTGCCCAAATTCATCGAGATCCTGGCCGCGCGCGGCCTGCAGCTGGCCTGGGCCGAGTACCTGGGCGACGATCCGGCACGCATCACCGACAGCCTGCGCCGCGCTTTTGCCAGCGCAGATGTGGTGTTTTCGTGTGGCGGCATTGGCGCCACGCCCGATGACCACACGCGCCAGTGCGCAGGCAAGGCGCTGGGCCGGCCGCTGCAGTTGCACCCCGAAGCCGAGCGCCTGATCCGTGAGCGCATGCAGGACACGGCCCGCGAGCAGGGCGTACCCTACGAGCCCGACCGGCCCGACAATGTGCACCGCCTGAACATGGGGGTGTTTCCCGAGGGCGCCGAGATCATTCCCAACCCATACAACAAGATTCCCGGCTTCACCTGCCGCAATGGGGCTCTGGCCGCTCCCTTGGGGGGCACAGAGCTGCAGAGGGGCGGGCAGCCTGGGGGCATCCATTTCTTGCCCGGGTTCCCGGTCATGGCCTGGCCGATGGCCGAGTGGGTGCTGGACACCCACTACGCGGCATATTTCCGGCAGCAGGCGCAGCTCGAAAAATCGGTCATCCTTTTCGGCGCCATGGAGGCCACGCTCACGCCCTTGATGGAGCAGATCGAGGCCCGGCACCCGGCCATCAAGGTGTTCAGCCTGCCCAGTGTGGACCATCCGCAATGGGGTCGTCACATCGAACTTGGCGTCAAGGGCGAGCCGGGCCTGGTCGAGCAGGCTTATGCCGACCTCATGCGGGCCCTCCAGGGCTTTGCGCTTCAGATGGGCCCCGAATTGGTGCGTTGAGGTCATATGCACCTTTGTGGTGCATAATGGCGCCATTATGGTGCGCTGATGCGGGCGCAATTTTTTGAATCTGCTCCGCCAAATGTGCCCGGCTCAAGGGAAAATCGACGTTTTGCCCGCATGCAGTGCGCCAGCCCGGCTGGCACAGAAACTGCAATGCACCAGGCATCCGATTTCAACCCCCATCCCTACCAGGAGATATTGATGGCCAAGACCGTCGCAGACGTGATGAAGATGGTGAAAGACAACGAAGTCAAGTTCGTTGATTTCCGTTTCACCGATACCCGTGGCAAGTGGCAGCACATCACCGTGCCCGTGTCCCAG